>Ga0164308_10002128_pt1 | contig 10541 bp, 10 predicted proteins | sample Whisoiple_246_MG_FD_109983 | JGI IMG/M metagenome (GOLD analysis project Ga0164308, IMG submission 109983) | Soil microbial communities amended with fresh organic matter from upstate New York, USA - Whitman soil sample_246_MG | ecosystem: Environmental > Terrestrial > Soil > Unclassified >... | reverse complement strand
TTATCAAAATACCTAAACTCGTTTGTGAACCTATATCGATACACTTAATCTCAAATTTGTGATCGAAATTACTTATGTAGTTACTCCTGCTCTTACTTTGATCTGTTCTTGTCTTCTGGAACGGATTTTCTATCATCAGTTTCGCATATTCTTGTTCGAGAATCTTATCTACTATATCCTGATCGCCAGGAATTAATATTCTGATATTTAATCCCTTTCTGGCTAACTCATCTAATATTTGTAAACTTCCCAATCGGATTTGGCGACGAAAAGAATTAAGTGTTGGAAGTATTCCAAAGATTTCAAAATCAGCATTTTTACATTCTTCTGTAATCCGTTTGAGTGCATTGCCAGGATTCCTTATTATTTCGATATCAGGAGGCACTACAATACCTTGACTGATCTCCTCAAGTCTATTCTGAGCATCAATCCCATCTGCCCATAGATCTTCAAATACCTTTGAGAAATATTTTACATATATTGGTTCATCACTGATTAACAATATCTGGACTTGTTTTCCTCTTTCTATTCTTTCGAATGTTACTGCTATCTCTTTGTCAGTTATGCCAAAACTCAGTGGTGGAAGATTACTTCTGTGTCTTATCTTTACTCCATCCTGTAGAATCTTTCGAGCAAGATTCGCATTATGTTTGTTTTCTATGTTACAAATATATCTAATTCCTTTATGTTTTCCTTTCATTTGTTTTGCTACCAATTTCTTGTTAATTTCAACAAAATAATCCTGTATATATTGCAGACCTCCAGGTGCAGCGATACAAGATAAAACCTCCTTTGATTCATCTGAGAAACGTCTGATTTCGCTAATAATTTCATCCGCATTGTCTATAATTCTTGTTTTATGTATAATGATACCATCCTCTAGTTCTCGAATTTTTTGCTCAGCTGGAATCGCTGTCTTCCATAGTGTATCAAAAATATATCGACCTTGTTCTACTACCTCCTTCACATTACTATAAATGACCTGTGTTAGGGGAGAGCTTTCTTGTAATACTGTAGTAGCCATATACTCGTGTTCGCTAACTGCAACACCCCCTTTTACCCCATCCAGATGCTTAAGTTCATCAACTAATTTTATTAATTGCTTACAATAATGAAGATTATCCTGTGTAATTTCTGTAAACGCTCTTATCTTTCCTCCTCTTTTTCTTATATCTTTATAACCATCTTTATATTCTGAAACATCTACTACGATCGAGGGAGCATTCTTATCAAAAAAGATATCCATCCTTTCTCGCACATTTGACATGAAATAGACTCCACGGCCCACGGCTTTTTCTATGCCATACAATATTTCTGAACTCTTGTCTTTGGTTGGAGGATATGACGCAGTGGGCGTAGCAGTCAAGTAGAACTATTAAGGGAGAATTCATCATATAAGGGTAAGGACATTACTATTCGAAGTCCACCTTATGTTGGTCTATTTTAGATAAAATAGTGTCTTGATATTCATTATGTATAATAATATTCTTTAATTACCTGATTTTTAGCCTTATTTAATAAATTCCCATTATTTCTTATCGTACTGATGATCAATTGTAATAATAGGAATTTAGTCTAAGAGGTATTCTGGCATTGATAAATCTCTTGTAATTAAATTTCAAAATCTAAGTAGTATTGACATCATTTGACTAGAAGACTGATTTTCGATAATTGCCAATTTGTATCAATGCGTTTGTGAGAATTGTTGGTTATCATTCAGTTAACATTCCATAAATAGCACAGATATCTCATTAATATGATAGTTTTTAAATTTTCACCTCATATTTTATCGAGACTCGAATTTATTATTATATAGCAATAGAATAATTTGCTTTCTACAATTCACCCTTTCTTTTTGTAGTCTTGTTCGATAATTTACATCACGTTCAATAGAACCCTCTTCTATTTCTCAATAATCGTTTATAATGATAATTGTATTTAAATAACGATAAATTCAAACATGAGTATTTCTATCAACATCTTCTATGAGTAGCTGATCATTGTATCTGTATAGTATGGAATACTGAATTTCTATTACAGTGTGAGTTATGAAACATGTCATGTATTGTTGTGTTATAATGTTATCTTGTCAGGTTGGAGAAACATTAGTTGATTATCATAAATATTTTGGAATGGTCTAATTGTATTTCTTTCTTTTTAATACAATCATGAATCTTAACTATAAATGAATATTTCAGTGTAATCGGCGCTCAAGGATCTGTTCCATATTATATGAACGTACTATCCTAGCTACATATGCTTCTTGATAGAAATCCGTCCCATCTCTTTTGCCAATACTTCCCCCACTTTTTCATCAATATTTGAGATCGATGCAAATTCAATAGGATCTACTTTATAATCAATCATTATCTTAATTAGATAAGGTAGATAATCTGCACCAAATGTACTCCTTGATAAATGGGCCTTTTGAGCTAAACTAGAAAGTACGATTTTCATAGATTGACTTCTCGCGAGAATAGGTCCCATTATAGGCCATATCATACCATATTGACTATACTTTATCCCCTTATTGTGTGAATATTCGTATAAGCCGTAAGATATCATATCATTAAGATACTTAAGGAGACTCCATTGTCTACGTCGTCCAGCCCTACCAACTATCATATCAGCCTGAGAAAGTACATCGAGTAGGGCAGCCATGCTCTTCTTATCAACTTGTCTAGACGACGAAACTATGCTTGAAAAAAATGCATTTATTAAATCCTTTCTTCTTTCCTCTGTTGACATACCAAATCTAGGATCAGCATACGTGCCATTAGTACGTGATAAGAATGATTTACCCTTTTCAGCTGAACCGGAGGAAAAATAGCCGTTAATTGTATTTCCAATATCAATCTCAGTAATGTCTCCCATGGTGGCATTATATCCAGAAAGCCTTGATTGTGCGATATTTAATAATGATCTAATGTCCCCATGACAATCTGATGCAATTGAAATTTTTTCTTCTAAACTCAATTTCTTATTTTCAATTCTTAAAATATATTCCAAAAACAACAAAAGCAGTCTAGGGGGAATAGCCTTGTATTCTATTGATCTGCATACTTTCGCTAGTTCTCTGATCTTGGCATTCTTAGAATTAGCTGCAATGATTACAGGTATAGTTGGCTCTTTCAGTATTTTTGTTAGGTATTCTAATCCCCCTGTATCGTGTCTACTTGATATCCCATCAATCTCATCCAAAAAAAGTAATATGGGTTTTCTGAATATGCTAGTGTTGTTAAGTATAGGGATAATTCTTTTCTCTAAATCCTCCCTCGCTCTTGTATCGCTTGCATTCATTTCTATCAAATCATAGTTGAATTGCTGAGCTAATGCATGGACTAGTGAAGTTTTTCCAGTTCCAGGAGGACCAATCAGTAGCAAAGGCTTGCTTCCGTTAATCCAATGTGTAAGCCATTTTACTACAGCTAACCTTGCATTCTCATTACCTATCATGTTTTCTACTCTCTTTGGTCTATATTCCCTAGCCCACATCTTTCTTCTTATATCACTAGTAATTATTTCATTTATGTGTAGTGTATACTATCCTTAATAGCTTGAGCTACGTTGTATAAGCACGGGAGAATAAAACATGGTAATGAACCAACAACAACAACAACAACAACCAGAAGCAGAGGCATATGGCAACTTTATCAATTCAATAAATAGCAACATAACGAGAAAAGAATACAATCTAAAATTTGATTATTTTATGCAATTTTGTAGTGTCAAAGACCGTGAGGGCATGTTGCTTATTTCTGAAAGCGACTTAGAAAGCAAGATACGGAATTATATAGTATACCTAAGGTATGATAGAAAACTATCACCTGGTACAGTTTCCGCTTATCTAGCTCCAATTATCCACTTTTACGAAATGAACGGCTTCACACTACACTGGAAGCGACTAAATAAATTCAAAGCCAAACACTATAACATTGTCGAAGATAGACCCTATACCCGTGAGCAAAGAAGACACTGGTAGACGCCGCCACTCTACGCGATAAATGTATCATACTACTAATGTCCTCTGCTGGCTTACGAAGGGGGGCATTATCATATCTTAGAATAAGGGATTTGCAAAGGATAGACAATTACCAGCTATACAAAATAAACGTATACAAAAAAGAGCGAGAGCAATACACAACTTTCTGTACTCCAGAATGTGCCAAGTACATAGACCAGTACCTAGACTGGCGAAAAAGGAGAGGCGAACAGCTAAAACCTAACTCCCCCACTATTCAGAATAGAATTTGATACTGCAACGGAATACAACAGACCGAAAGCCGTCAGTACTCATGTTGTAGCTTTTATGATTCATAAACTACTAGATAGAACCGGAGTAAGAGTACCAGCAGCAAACCGCCATACACAACGAACCGAGCTAATGCAAACACACGGATTTAGGAAGTACTTCAAAACGACATGTATCAACTCTGGAATGAATCCTCTCTACAGTGAATACGTAATGGGACATCGCAGCGGCCTAACCAAATCATACCTTAAACCTACAGACACGGAATTATTAGAAGGTAACGACAAGGCATTGGGTTATGTTTCGGCTATAAACGATCTTGCTATAAATGAAGAGTTTCGTTTGCGCAAGAAGGTGGATGAACTAACTAAGAAGAAGGATGAAATTGAGCTTATGGAGATCAAGCATAATCAAGAGATAAAGGTTATGCGCGACAAGATGACTCAGATTATCTCAATGATACAGCAAAATCCTAAACTGGCCCACGTTAAGCCAGAAGTACTATCTAATAAGAAAATATAGATTGTAAAATCACTTAACCGTATGTCGATAAGCACATTTCGTGCAATATGATATAATCAGCTTCAGGTTTGTATTGTTATGGTCGGTGATTTGTAAATATCATCTTAAATTTATTCCTGGTACACATTATTGTTCCTATAGTATAATAACAAAGATTCACCCAACTCATTATACGCATGATTATTTTAAGATTAGAGACAGAACATTGGGTGGGCATATGCCATGTATGTATGATCAAATAATATTTATTCTTGATTTTCTCTGTTAAGCCAAACATGTTATAATGAATCCACTTAAAGCTTAACCTGCGTAGTATCTAAATATAATCATATCTCGTCTTGAAGTTGACGCATATGATCAATGATTTGCCCTTCATAAATAATTGAATCCTCCATCCACTGTATAAATCTGTCTTTAATTTCGTGATCGCGTTTAAGGATACACAGTAAGAAATCTTTCGGTCTGGCATTTTTTTCTTGCCTATACAAATAGTCAATATGCATCATCGATTCGTACATACTAGATGGCATTGTGCGTTCATCTTGGGATTCTGGCCAAGTTTCTGCTTTTCTTGCTAGGAAAATATAGAATAAAAATGATATCTCATTAGCAAATGAATTCTTTAGTGCAGTAATAATTCTTGTCTGATATATGCTGCTATAGTCTTGTTTTGCAATATATTTAATAAAATGATTTAGATCTGCACTTACAATCAGTATCCGAATATTAGATAACGTCTCCTTGAGACAAGACATGCGATTTGTATTATCTTCCCCACTCATCTCTAACGTCGACCAACCGCTCTCATATATTTCAGTTAGCTTTGAATATCTATGACATGATATTCTATAAATATTTTCATATAGTTCCTTAACGCCGCCCATAGTCATCGACAAAGAAGTCAGAGATTCTCGAATTCCTTTATCAAATATTGGTTTAAACTGTACCGCCAAATTGTCGACGCTATTAAAGACATCTAATAATAGCTCCCGTTAATAGACTCCCTCTACCTACGGTTCTACAATCTAGAGAAGTTCTATGCCAACAATAGAATGTCTGTAAGTAACGTTGTCGAAAGCAAAAGAAAAACTAACTTTAGACGAAATTTCCGATCACTGTCACGTAGCACAGTAAGTAAGGTAAGTTCTTCGTTTTTCCTTCTTTTTATTTGGTCGTTATGCATAGCAATCGGCATATATAGTTCTGTTGCAAGTGGAAGTATAAGAATTCTACTTAGATGAGAAGGACAAGAAGCCTAACTCAGCAAAGAACATTCTGAAATATTAAACTATTAACGTATTTCGCTATGATATTAGCATGTTATCAGCGAGACATATATACTAGAAATCAGATGTTTGCAATATCTGGCAGAAGAAACTAATCCTCCCGTAACGATATCAAAATCAAGATATAGAATTCTGTTGGTCCGCTAAGTGCCGGCGAACACAACATATCATATAGTAGTACGGTATAAAAAGTAATATAACCATAATATAGAAAGCAAATAGAGCATATGTATAATAATGATACTGAGAAAGAACGATCTTTCCGGGAAAGATATGCACAGGAGCTGCAAAAGAAAAAAAAGCAGCCAGGCACTGGTGGCCGTTATCAAGATGATGAGATGTCTGAAGAAAGAAGAAACGTGAGTCAGCAGCAAGGAAAAACACCAGGACGTAGAGGAGAACAAATAAAACAGCAAGAAATCGACAAGGAAATTATCAGACGCAATAGATTACAGCAGGAGAATGAGAAGAATGGAAATTAAGAATAGAAGAGATTGGGTTTGTCATATCGCTTACCGTGTTATTTGTTCGAGCAGTTAATTTATTCCAGAAAATCATTTCTACCATCAATTTGGCCATAATTCAGTATAAATATAGATTAACTACAAATTGCACAAAAATAATTATAGGCAGCCAACTATTGCATTTGCATTGATTTAATCGAAATCAATCTCTACATTTCAAAGGAAATAAATGAATCGAGTACAGATAACATTGATACTGTTGACAATAATGATAACAATGACAGCCGTAATCATAGCAGTTTTAGGATCGCCGGCGGTACTTCAGCTATGAAAGTCTCTTGGCAGGTTACAGGTATTCGTAGGGATCCTTGGGCTAGCGCGCATAGAGTTCATGTTGAACAAGATAAAACGGCTAAAGAACGGGGCTATTACATGCATCCAGATCTTTATGGCCAACCGGCAGACAGGGGAATCAGCTTATACTTCCCACAGAAATAACCTAGCCGTACTGGCAGTTAGAAAGTGACTAGCGAGATACGTACAAGTAATATCTACGGATCTAATCGGTATAATACTCAATATCGGAATACCTCAAATACGAGAATCAATCTTTTTATAAACTAATATAAAATAGAAAAGTTGATGTCGGTTCAGATTCAAGACCAAAAAGTGAGGCAGCAAGTAAAACTTTCACAAATACTGAAAAATGCCACGGAAGAACAATGTTTTGGACACTTTATGAAAATTTCTGAAATTTCAGATCTTGATGAGGATCATCAAACCAAATCAAGAGCAAAATCTGTCAAGGTATGCGTCAACGGCTTGCTAAAGTCAAAGTCTGCAATTGAAGATGAATCTTCGACGCCCTTATCTATATATGAATACGTAGCTGATGATGAAGATATTTTGCAGGCTTATAGAACTTTAGGAATTGATCCATATTATAGAATTAAATGCAGTAAATGTAATTTGCTTGGTGATGGGTACCATATTTATCGTGTACTTGAACATATGAATGAATATCATCTGGCTTCATTTAAAGAAATAGGATCATATCTTGAACTATTGGGACTTTAAATAAGTAGGAATCAGCCAATGTGAGGGGGGATGTACAGTCTTATAACATTATTCATGAACCCAGGGTATATTAGGCCATATAGGCACATTCCAGTATTATATTCATATTCGTCGATCTGTAATTGAGACATTTGGGACACATCCGTAGGGGCAATCATTTGATTTCCACTGTTGTTCCCTCTTCTAGTGTTGTAGGGTTTTTCTTTGGAATCTCAATATGTAGTATTCCATTGCTCATTTTGGCACTAACTTTAGAGGACAATATCTCCTCAGGAATTGGAATCTTGCGATAAAATGAGCTATATGAACGTTCATTGTATACAAATCTCTTTGTCTCATCCTGTGATTCTTCTTCTTTCGATTGTTCGCCAGAGATTTCAACTGAGTCTTTTGTTGCTTTTACTTTTACATTTTCTTTTTCGATTCCTGGTATTTCTATTTTTAACTCATATCTGTCTTCTTTATTGACCATATCAAAAATTGGCATTCTTACCATAGTTTGATCCTGATCATCCTCTTCAGTTGCTAGTAGAGAGGGAACGCGCCAACCCCATAAAGATGATGACCAAGGCATCATCGTATCTTCAATATCTCTTCTAAAAGTATCAAAAATATTGTCCATGCGTCTGGTCTGCAAAGATCTTTGAGAGTCTATTGCTCGTTCTCTATCGGTGCCGAGTCGACCATTCTTACTCTCATGGCCTCCTCTTTTAAAATCCTGAAGGCCAGGTTTATATGTACTTACACCGTCTCTTACTTTTCTAACGTTTGTCTTAGATTTTTTAGATGATGTAGGCATGTATTTACACCCAGTATTAATAAGAAATAGGGATATATGAATTTTAAAATAATTAATGCCTAATCTGCAATAGACGTATTCTGGAAGCAGAAAAGAATTACAAATTTATAACAGACTGTCTTCATTGTGAATCTATATACAAAGGTATCAATGAGTAAAATACAAACACGACGTCTTACTTTGAGATAAAGAAATCAAAACTCGATGCTGCAATAACAGACTTTACGAAAACATTTTCAGATGATTTGGAAAATTCTTATCTCTGGCCACATCTATCAAACCTAGATGCATAGAATGGATGATCTTTGTCGTCACTGACTCTCTGGAATCATTTGGTATGTTTCTTTGAACTCACATTGCTCGCCCGTGAGAAAAATAATGTAAAAGAGCTTTCAAGAATTGCAGCTAATACTGCTAAAACGTTTGAACAAACAACAAGAGATACTGCTCAAGCTTCAGCACCAAGATATGGCGGTAATTTCAGATAAGCGATAGAATATTATCATAAATCTAAGCATTCGTAGAAGACCATAAGACAAATATTCTCTCTTCTAGAATTCCACTTTATCTTTTGTCAAGTTATACAATATCAAATAATTTGAAGCCTTTTCACATCTTGATTCTGTCAATTGTTACTTGTGAGTTCACTTTCGCCGGGCGAAATGACACAAAAGATGTATTAATAGTTCTACACTTTATTTCCAAAGGTGTTAACATATTGGAAATCGTTCGTAATGGTCTTCCGGGGCCAATGGCGTCAACATATCTTAGCAATCTACTGTTAGACTGAGTACGATGGCATAATCATAAGTATATTTCGTAGATTCGATCTAGCAACAAACACTATTAGTCAGGTATTTAGAGAAAATAGGAAAGGCAAGTCATAGATAGGGATGCTATCGGGTGACATTGATTAGTTTTTTTGTTCGTGTCTATAAGCGAAGCCTCGTGTAGCGAAGGTGCATGAACTTGCGCGGGTCTACTTGCTTGCCAGTCAAGTTTTCAATAAATATCGCTAGTTACTGTAGTATGATTTTGGTTTTTGAATGTAAGATGATGAGCCGATCGAATAGAAGAACTTGGATTTATTATTAAGACTGTTTCAGCATTAGTAGTTGTGGCAGTAGTAATGGCAGCAGTAACAGGCTATTCATTTCGTTTGCTCGTAAATATGTATTATAACTAATGAGTCATGTTGGATGCCTTGAGAGTGTTGCTGAACATGTGACTATAAAATCTGCTAGAATAATAGAGCCTACAATGAATTCTTTGTAATTCTTAATCTAGTAGTTGTTACAAATTCATCTATCTTCAGCAGCAATATGACTTCCATCTCCTAACTTTGCTTTCCTTTGTAATGGTAGTTTATTATCATTATTTTTTAATTTTTCTGCTATCAATATAGCCTTCGGCTTTTCATTTTCCTCCGACACCGATTTATTGTTTTCTTTTCTTCCTTGTTCTGCAATCAACGGCTCAACCATTTCGACTTTGACACTGTCTATAGTTATTAGGTAGTCTTGACCGCAGTGTCGTGCTACATACTTTGGTGAATTGATATCGTTAAACTGAGGGTTCCATTCTAGTTGTGCTCCACATTTGTTACATTGAGATTCTGTCAGTGCAGAATGAAGCGATGAGGATGTGCTGGTCCTTTGTTCTTGTACTTTTGGCATTGCTCAGCATTAAAACTATACAACATCATGTATCTACAATCTATATCTATTCTTATCTCTCTTCTTTTTTCCAGTTTAATCTCTTATAAAGGTAATATGAGGCCTGAATGTATGGAATTAAATATCTTATGGTTTAATTACTGTTGTTTTCAGACAGATGATAGATAATAATGACGGTCATAATAATATAGAAGAATCAGTTATTGCCAAGTCTACAGGCAATCAAGAAGAAGAGGACATAGCGGTAAAAGATGCTGCATTATACAATGTCCTAAACTAAGAAAAAGATGACAAAGCAAGATGCAGGATACAGAGAACAAGATTTATCATGGATTTTGTTTGTTTGTTTGTTTGTTCGTTCTTGTTAAGCTGTAGGTAGAGGTTTATTGTGTTATATTTCAGATTTGTTTTCCTCTTCTTCTAGTAATTCCTCTTCATTTTCAGTCTTTTCTAATTCTTCTCCTT
>Ga0164308_10002127_pt1 | contig 10556 bp, 12 predicted proteins | sample Whisoiple_246_MG_FD_109983 | JGI IMG/M metagenome (GOLD analysis project Ga0164308, IMG submission 109983) | Soil microbial communities amended with fresh organic matter from upstate New York, USA - Whitman soil sample_246_MG | ecosystem: Environmental > Terrestrial > Soil > Unclassified >... | reverse complement strand
TCCGGGGCGGGGAGCAAGCTCTCCGTGTGCACCTTGCCCCCCAGCACGCTGCCGGTGCTGCTGCCGCGGTTGTTGTTCACGGTCAGATTGATCGGGGGCACGAACCCGGACGCCATGCCGCCGACGAAACCGCCGGCCGCGGCACCCGCCGACGTGAACTTGTTGTCGCGGGTGCTGCTGCGCTGCTGTCCGGGGCGGGGTGCGCGTGCTGTCGTCATGCTGGCCTGCTCTCTGGTTGGTGGTGCGGTGGGCCGGTCTGTCCGGTCCTCTGCCGTGCCCGGGCCGGTGGCGGTACCGGGTACGGCAGGGGGCCGTCAGCGGACGTGCGTCGTCGTGCTGCCCCACCACCGGGACGAGGTCGTGACGGTGGTGTGGTGGTGGTGGACGGTGCCGCGGCCGGTGCCGAGCACCGTGGGGGCGAGCCTCGAGGCGACGACCGCGACCGCGACCCACATCACGACGGAGCCGACACCAGCGAGCGCGGAGACTGCGGTACCGAGACCGGCGAGCAGCTGCCCACCCCCGAAACCGACGCCCCCGGCGAGCAGTCCACCCGCGGCGAGGCGCTGCGCCCGGGCGTCGAGCAGGGGCAGCGGGGTGAGGTCACGGGGCTGGTAGACCGCGGGGGCGGTGGGGAGGTGCTCGCGCAGTACGGCGACCATCTGCCCGCCCGGGCCCGGGACGTAGACGACCGCGGGCTGCTCGCTGTAGAGGCTCACGGTCCCAGTGACCGGGGCGGCCGGGACGGTGGGCCAGCCCGGGGGGACCTGCACTGCGGGGGTGGGGAGCTGCTCCATTGCTGTCTCCTGTGATTCAGAGGGGAGTTCGTTAAGCGCCCCGGGCCGGAGTCGATCCGGCGCCCTCACGGCGTGACTGCCGGGGCTGGTGGCGCTGATCAGAAGAGGGAGTCGGTCTCGTCCTCGAGGCGGTGGCGCTCGCGGTCGTGGGCCCGCTGCCGGGCGGTCGCCTTGCGGTGGCAGCCGATGCACCAGGCGAGGAGGTCTGCGACCGGGACCGCGGCTGCGGCTGCGGTGGTCAGGAGGAGATCGGCCGGAGCGGCGAGCAGCTGCGCGTGCTCAGTGGTCGCGTCGCACTGCATGGCGGTCTTGCTGTGCTGGGAGCCGCACGCCCCGGTGCAGTGGCAGCGGTGCCCGGCCGCGGACATCACGACCGCCCATACGCGGGGCGTGCCGAGAGGGATGACGGTCACGGCTGCCGACCCCCCGGGCGCTGCGTCATGGGGCGGACGACCGTCCCCGGGCCCGCGTGCTGCTCGGCCTCCCCCGGGGTGGCGTGGACGCTGAGCAGTTCCCCGCCGGCGGTGACGACGTACAGCGGGAGCGGGGTGACGACCGGGGCGACGACTCCGGCGAGCATCTGCCGGACCATCTCGAGGTCCTCGAGGACACGCACGGCCGCCGCGGCCTGCTCCGTGGTGGTCAGCAGCAGACGCTGCGCGGGGGCGATCACGACTCGGCTCCGGCGGTCTGGAGTTCCTGCCGGCGGGCGGACAACCATCCGATAGACCACCCGGTGGCGTCGGCGAGCTCTTTCAACGTCACGGACGGGCGGGCTTTCACGGTGGCCGCGACGTACTCCCGGGCGGCCTGCTCGCCCATCCGGTCGCCGCTTTCACGGGCGGCCTTTTCACGGGGTGCGCTTTCACGCGAGCCGCTCTCGGCCGCTGCCTTTTCACGGGCGGCGCGGCGCTCGACTGCCGCCCTTTCACGGGCGGCCTGCTCGGCTGCCTGCCGCTCTGCCTGCTCGCGCTCGGCGCGGGCGCGCTGCTCGAGGTCCCGGAGCTCCCGCGCCTGCTGTGCCTCGCGCTGCTCGCGGCGCTCTGCGGCCTCCCGGTCGGCGCGCTGCTGCTCGAGCTGCAGGGCGTGCTGCCGGGCTTCACGGGCCTGCCGCTCCTCACGGTCGAGCCGCTCCCGCTCGAGGCGCTCCGCAGTTTCACGAGCCTCCCGCTCCGCGCTTTCACGGCGGGCCTCGGCGCTTTCACGGTCGGCACGCTCGCGGGCTTCACGGGCTTCACGCTCGGCACGCTGCCGGGCTTCACGCGTTTCACGCTCGGCCTTGTCGGCGGCTGCCTGTTCCATCCGTGAACGCTCGATCTCGTCGAGTGCCTGGCCGATCGCGGCCCGGTATGAACGCGCGGCCTCTGCCGTGACGATCAGCAGCAGCGGGGCGACCGCGTGAACAGCAACTCCGGTCGCGTCGCCCTTCAACGCGGAGTCGCCCACGTTCAGGAGCAGCGTCATCAGACCGGTCAGCCACCGGAGCACCGCCGGCCACCGGCCCGCGGTCGTGCGCAGCCGGTCAACCGTGGCGTCGAGACGGACCACGATGACGACCGCGGCGTCGACGACCAACGGGAGGATCGGTGCCGTGTTCTCCCAGCCCTCCGGCGTGACCCGCTCGACAAGGGGCGTCACGGTGAGGACAGAGAAGAGGATCGCGCCGCCCGTGATTGCCCACGTACCGGCGGACAGGACGCGTTCGGCGGACTGGATCTGTGCGGGAGTCAGGGTCTCGAGGCGGCTCACTGCTGCTCACCACCGGCGGCGCCGGCACGGTCGTCGGCGTCGGCGGAGCGGAGCAGCAGCTCCCGCACCCCGACCACCCCAAGGGCGACGACGAATGCCGCGTTGGTGAGGTCCTGGCGGTGCAGGACGAAAGCGGCGCCGATCTCGGCGACGGCCAGCACGATGGCCAGCCAGTACAGGGCGGCGACGGCGGTACGTTTGCTCATGGGTCGGTCCCTCCCAGGGGGTCCGGTCCGACAGTGGCCACGGGGTGCAATCCCGTGGCCACGCCGGTTTCTGGCACGGCATGAAGGTGCTGCGGGAAGGTTCGTAATGAACCTTGCAACGTCTCCGAAGGTACATAGATAACCCTTGATTGGCAAGTGATGTACCTATGAGGGTTCATGATGTACCTTGGCGGGAGAGCGCATCACTCATGAGAGGGGTCAAGCCGTGGCATTCAAGGCAACCGGGGCGGGATACGCCGACGTGGCGGCGCACTTCCGCACGCTCATCCAGGACGGGGAGCTGACCCCCGGGGCTGCACTGCCGTCAGTGCAAGAGATCCGCGAGCAGTTCGACGTCTCGGCGAAGACCGTCAGCAGGGCGCTGTCTGTGCTCAAATCCGAAGGGCTCGCCGCCGGCCGCGGCAGTCTCGGCACGGTCGTGACCTCCCGTCCCCGGGTGGCATCAACGGGCGCAGCCCGCATCGAGCACATCAGGCGCACCGGTCAGCCCTACGCAACCGGCGAGACCAGCACGGACCACGTAGCCATGCTTCGGAGCTGCGCCGATCCCGACGTGGCGGAGCAACTCGGCATCGAGCTCCACGACGAAATCGTGCTCCGCCGCAGGACGTTCCTGCAGGACGGACGACCCACCGTGGTCGCCCTCTCCTGCGTCCACCCCCGGGCGCTCGCCGCCGTACCGGAGTTGCTGCAGCAGGGGCAACTGCGCCCGTTCTGGCAGACCACCTACACCGAGCGGACCGGACGGACCGTCACCCGATCCCCGGAGCGCCGTGGCGCCCGGCTCGCGAGCGCCGCGGAGCTCGAGGCACTGCAGGTCGTGGCGCCGCCCACGGCTGCCGTACCTGTCCTCGTCCTGCACACCGCGTTCCACGACGAGGACGGCCCCATTGAGGTCTGGGAGGACGTATACGCCCCCGGGCTCTGGCAGGTATCCGGCTCGGCGTAACGGATTCTGCGACTTGACGTACTACAAGGCAGGGGAGCAGCCGAATCTGCTTGGGTCCCGTTGGGTCCCGTTGTCTCACGTTGGGTCACGTTGCCTAACGGTGCCCATCGTTGCCCTACCTAGGGAGCTACCTGTTTCACCCGTGAAACGGGGCGCGACGGGGGGGCAGAGCGGCCCGGACAACCTCGTTGGACACGGGTACGATCTACGGAGCAGCAGAGGCTTAGGAGGCCACTGATGGACGCGAGCACTGAGAGCCCGTGGCTGACAGTCCGTGAGGTAGCCCAGCACTACCGGGTGTCGACACGGACCATCACCCGATGGGTAGCGAGCGGAGAACTCCGGTCCCACCGGATCGGACCGGGCCGACTGGTCCGGATCCACCGCTCGTCACTCGAGGCGGAGCAGACGCAGTACCTCTCGGCAGCGTCCTAGCAGACATGCAGAAGGGCCCGGTGGTGGAACACCGGACCCTTCGGGACGCTACCGAGATTCTACCGACCGGACTGGCATCCGGGACGTGGAACGGCAGCTACGTGCATTGCGAGGCACGCTGCCCAGGATAGACAGTTCGTCTCGGGGTTGCCTATGTCGCCCCTGTCTCTCCTGTCCACACCCGGATGCCGTCCCCTACCCGCAGAGGGACGCTCCATGAACGCAAAAGCGCAGCTCACGGCACGGACCGCCACAGAGCTCCCCACTCCCCGCGTACAGCCGTCTGTGTACACCCCTGACGCGCGACCGCCGGCCGGTGTCACACCTCACGGGGACGTCGCGTCCCGGTGGATGGCCTACGGCACCCCCGTCATTCGCTGCTCCCGGGCCAAGCGCGCCCTCGAGTCCGGGTGGGGCGCGAGCGTCGCCGATACGGAGATTGCCGAGCGGTTCGGCCGGCCGGAGCAGGCGCCCGCCCGGTGGTCCGGTCAGCACTCCGGGGACCTCGTCGGGCTGCTCACCGGGCGCAGCACTCGGCCCGGTGGCCGCGGGCTGCTCGTCGTCGATCTCGATATGCCGTACCCGGACACGCAGCAGCTCGAGGGCCGGTGGGCCGACTGCTGGTCGGGGACCGATGTCCTCGAGATGCACGCACGGGAGGCCGGGGAGCCCTACCCGGAGACGTACCGGGTACTGACTCCGTCCATCGGGAAGGTGGCCCGGGGCGAGCAGCTATATTTCCTGCAGCCGGAGGACGGGCCGCTGATCGGGTGCGCGACCGGGGCCGGGGCCGCTGCTCACGCCCCGTATGAGCTCACCGCGCCCCACCTTGGCCCCATGGTCGATGTGCGAGGCGCCGGCGGGTACGTGATCGCGGTCGGGTGCCATGTCGGGGACCGGGCGTATGAGCGGGTGAGTCCACCGGGGCTCGGCCCGCAGCCGGTGCCCGGGTGGCTGCTCGAGCTGCTGCGCGTCGGTGAGGCTGCTCCCGTCAGGCCTGTGGTTCGGCCGGTGGTGCGGCAGATGCCGACCGGGTCCCGTGCCGAGCGGTACGCGGTCGCAGCGCTGCAGGGAGCAGCCGACGACCTTTCGGCGCTCTCTGTCGGCGACCACCGCCGAGACCGCACGTTCGCCGCAGCAGCCCGACTCGCTGAGCTCTCCGAGACAGCGCCGCACATCCTGACCGAAGAGGCGGTCCGGGAGCAGCTGCTCGCCGCGGCGCTCGCGGCCGGCATCAAGGGCGGGGTGCAGCAGGCAGAGAAGTGCATCCGAAACGGATGGCAGCGCGGTCTGCGCGGCAGCTCGATGGGTGGTGCAGCGTGACGACGACGGTCCCGCAGCAGGCCGCGGACAGGGCACGCACGGTGTCGCGAGCTGTTATCGATGCCCTCGATCTCGACACGGAGAACCGGGCGTGCGTCCCGGAGGGGTGGGCCCTCACGGGCAAGGGCGTCTTTCTGGTCCGGCCGGGCAAGGGGGACTTGCCTCCCACCTACGAGCGCATCACAACAACACCGCTGGTCATCACCCGGATTCTGACGGCGCCGGACGGCGGGCAAAGCGTAGAACTGGCGTGGACCGTCCAGGGTCGCGCTGTACGCCACGTAATCCCCCACGAGACAGCGAAGCGCGGGCGAGAACTGATCAAAGCACTTGGCGCGCTGGGGCTGCCTACGTCTGAGAGCTACGCCTCCCCTGTTGAAAAGTGGCTGCTCGCCTACGAAGACGAGAACAGCGCGACCATCCCCCGGGCCCAGCTCCGGCGTTGGCTCGGCTGGCAGCCGGACGGCACATTCCTTTCTGCGCCTGACGGAGTGGACTTCCAGCCCAGCTACGAGAGTCAGGCCACGCCAGCTACGGGACACCGGCCGGCGGGAACCCTGAAGGGTTGGCAGGAGACTGCCGAACTGCTGGAGAAGCAACCGATCGCGCGGCTTTGCGTTGCGGCCGGGCTCGGCTCGCCCCTGCTGCGCCCGCTCGGTGTCGGCAGCACCACGGTGGATATCTCCGGATTCTCGGGCAGAGGCAAGACCACAGCAGCAGAGGGCGGCATTTCCACCTTCATGCACCCGCTCGAGACCGGGGGTGCGGCCTACTCGTGGGCATCCACGCTGTACATGGTCGAAGAGCGTATGAACTTGGTTCGCGGGCTCCCCGTACTCCTGGACGAGTCGCAGCACATCAAGCCGGGCGACCGCGACCGGGTCGGGGAACTGCTCTACATGATCCCCACCAACCGGGGCCGATCCCGCGCGAAAGGCTGGAACTCCGGTCTCGAGTGGGAGTGCGTGATCATCTCTACCGGCGAACAGTCGCTCCTCACGATGAACTCTCACCAGGGCGTGAGTGCCCGGGTGCACCGTGTCGAGGGCGAGCCAATGTCTGACGCCACGACCGCCAATGCGGTGCGCGCCGGATTCACTCGGCACCACGGTCATGCTGGTCCGGCGTTCGTCGCCAAGCTAACCGAGCTGCTCGCCACCGATGGTGGCGCCGAATCCCTGAAGGCTCGGCATGACGCGATCACGGCCAAGCTGGTCGGGGACAACCCGATTTCGGCCCGGCGGTCCCGCACGGTCGCAGTCTTCGCGCTCGCCGAAATCCTGGCATCCGAGTGGGAGATTCTCCCCTACGCCCCGATGTCTCCTGATGAGTGGCTTGGCCTCTTCGCGGCGAGCGCTGAGAGCGACAACCGGCCGGAACAAGCACTGAACGTCGTGCGTGAGCACATCGCCACCCGGATGCATGAACTGTGGTCGAAGCACACACCCGACCTGACGGCAGCAGGCATGAGCCGCGTTCCGACTCAGTGGCTCGGTGCGTACACAACCAGGAATGGTGAGCAGCGGATTGCAGTACGGCCGGAAGCCGTCAAGGAGGTGCTGCAACGGGCCGGGTTCGAGCTGGCCGCCGTGATTGGGCGATGGGTGGCAGATGGCTACGTGTCCACCAGCACGGAGAAGTCGGGCAAGGTTCGGCCGCGGCAGCGCGTCAGGATCGGCCCCGCGGCTGCATGGCTCATCGAGTTCACCTCAGCGGGATTCCCCGTCGGGTCTGCCGCAGACGACGACGAATAGCCGATCCCCCACAGAGCCCCCAGTCACCGGCTGGGGGCTCTGTCATGCCTGTTCCCCTCCCGGTTCCCCCGCCTGTTCCCCTCGCTGGGGGAACAAATTTCAGGAGAAAACCGCAGGTCAAACACCATGCCAGTTGGGATGTTCCCCTGTTCCCCCCTGGGAGGCGTATGAGTGGGGGTCCTGCGTGCGCGTGCGTGTGTGCGTGTGTATAGGTCTCTTTTCTCATTCAAGGGGAACAGGGGAACAAGTGAGAAAGTCTGCAGCTCAGAGCATGTTCCCCCGCTTCAAATAGCTAGGGGAACAGAGGGGAACAGGGGGAACAGCCGCGCTCGGCCGCCGGCCGGTACCTCCCGGGACCTCTGCCGCGGGGAGTGGTAAGCCGCTCTCACAGCAGCTATCCACTCCCCCGCGTTCGGCAGCCGGTGCCGCGGCTCGTCGAGCGGCTGCCGGTCGTGGCCCCTGCTCGAGGTCGGGCCCGTACCGACCACCTGCCGTGGTCGCCTAAAGGTCGTGCGGCGGAGCCGCTCCGTAATGCAGTTCCGTCTGCACCCGCGGTTGCTCCCCTGGGGCCGGGCACCCCCTTTGTTTCCGCTGGTGGACCGCCGGGGAGGGCGAGCGCTCCGTGTACGGGTCTGGAGATCACGCGACGACGCGACGGAGCCGACCCCCTGGTGTGCGATGTGAGCGTGCGTGTGCGGTGCTCACCGCGGCGGGCCCCGGACGAGTCGGTCCCGTGATTCCGACTCCCCTCCCCCCGGGGTGCTAGGTCTAGCAGGGGGCCCTGCTAGGTCTAGCGGGCCCGCTAGCGGCTGCTCCCTGGGGTGAGCAGGGATCTAGCGTCTAGCGGCCCGTGACGGCATCTCTTATGGCGCGGCATCTGACGGGTATGAGGCGGCTCCAATTGGAGCCGGTCTGTACGAATTGGCTCGCGGGCGCGCGCCCGCGTAAGGGGGTCCAGAAAGTCCAGAAACCCGGGTCGATACGGCGTACCTCGTAGGACGGCGTTTGACGGCTGCTCCCGCGCCCGGTGAGGGATGCGACCGGTCCCCCGCGCGCGGTGGGCGTCGCGACCGGTCGCGGCCGGGGTGGATGATCACGGCATGAGTGAGCGTCGTCCCCTTGGTACTGGCCCTGTTCCTGCTGACCGTTGTGCGCGCGAGGCGGACTTGAGCGAACGGCTGCCCGGCGAGCGGTGGGCCGACATCGAGCAGCTGCGGGCCGCCGGACTGTTCGGTGTTCCCACGGGGAACAGCCCGGAGCTCCCGCGCGCGGACGGCGGTTGAACCGGTTCCGCATGGCGTCGCAGGAATCGCATACGGGCTGGTCGGCCCGGGGAGGGATTTTTCTCAGGTGGGCGCGGGGCTGGGATTCGGTCCGCGCAAAAAAACGGGCGAGCAGTGCTTGAGGGTCGCTCGCTGCTCGGCTCAAGATTCGGTCCACTCCTCCCGGCCGCGGTCGCCCGGTACGTCATCGGTGAGGGATGTACGTCAACGCGATGACGTACCGGGGCATGGCAGAGGGCCCGCGGCCGTGGTGGCTGCGGGCCCTCCGTTGGGCAGGTCAGGCGTTGTCTGCTGCGCGCTTCACCCATGACGCGATGGTGGCGACCGTGCCCCAGCCCATGCCGGGGGACGCGGCGAGCCATTCGACGATGCGGCGGTCGTGTTCTCCGAGTTCGACGCCGGCGTCGGCGAGCGTGGCGAGCAGTGTGGCGTGTTGGTCTGCGGGTGTGTCGAGCGGCTCGGTGTCGAGCGGGTCGGCTGGCACGCGGTCGGTGGTCGTCATGGTTCCCCCTGCTGGTTGTCGTGGCGGTCGGTTGGTGTGGTCAGGTGAGGCGAGACAGCATCCGGTCTGCGCGGTCGCGCTTCGTCTGCTCCCGCTCGGCCGCGCGTGCGTGTGCGGACTGCTGCCGTGCTGCGGCCCGGGCGTCCGGTGACAGCAGCCGGTTGACGGTGGTGGCGTGCCACCGGCCCCCGCGCTTGGTCGGGATCTCCTCGGCGTTCAGCCGGTCCGCGATGCCACGGATGCTGACTCCCTCGGCCTGCCACTCCCGCATCTTCGCGAGGACCGCGGCTTCGTCTTCGTCGAGCGTGAGTTCCTTGTCCACGGCTTTCTGCCCGTAGGCCGGTGCCCCGTGGGCGTAGCCGCCGCGTTCGGACTTGCTGCGCCGGCCGGACTTGAGCCGCTTGACGATCAGCCCGCGCTCGAGCTGCGCGGCTGCTCCCATGACGTGCCGGACGAAGGTGCGCATCGGGTCGTCTTCGTCGTCGGCAAGGTGCTCGCCGTGGTCCACGGTGAACGCGCGGCTTCCGTATGCCCAGATGACGGAGAGGGCGGCTTCCTGGACGGTGAGTTCACGGGCAAGCCGGTCAAGGGTCGGGGCGAGGAGCCCGTCAGCTGTTCCGTCCGCGAGGAAGGCGAGCGCTTCGGTGAGGCCTGCGCGCTCGTCGTCGGTGGACTTCCCGCTCACGGCGCCATCGGTGCAGACCTTGACGATCTTGTGGCCGTGCTTCTTGGCCCAGCGGCGGCAGTCCTTTTCCTGCGCGTCGAGTCCGTACCCATCGAGCTGTCCGCCGGTGGAGACCCGGAGGTACATCACGAAGCGGAGGGCGGTGCGGGGAGTCGTCGTCATGCCCGTGACTGTACTCGATTTCTGGCATAGATGTAACACCAATGGTGAGAGCGATTTGGTGTGGACAGGGGCGTCAGGAGGTGACAGGACAAGACACGAATGCCGCGCTCCGGGGCATTGGGTGACGGACCGTGACCTATGGGCAGTCGCCTTCCCACACCCACCGGTCCGTCGAGAACGGGAACGGGTCGGCAGGGTCGGGCCCGTACATGGCGCGTCCGCCGGGACCGTAGGCGCCGCGGTCGGTGAGGTGGGCGACGCCGGTCCCGCGGTCGGCGTCGCTCCATCCGGTCACCTCGATCTGCTGTCCGTCGAGCGGGCCACCGATCAGGGTCACGAACTCCCGGTGCGTGTCAGTCGTCATGGTCGTCAGCCTGCCGAGCAGGGCGGGCTGCTGTCCCCGGAACGCCCGGACGGGTCACGGCGCCCGGGGGGTGCCCCCTGACGGTCGTCTGCTGGGGGACCGGGGCCGAGGGCAGGTGACGGGCCGCCCGGGTTTCCTAGGCCCCTGGGAACCCGTACAGCGGGGCGCCTGCCATACGGCTCCGGGGTCGCGTCCGGGCGGGGCGGGGATGGTGCTCCCCCGGGCGCTGGATACGGTCGCGGCATGGATGACGAGAGCTCCCCACTCCCCGCCGGCCCGGTGTGCGCATGGGAGGGATGCGGGCTGCCGGTGCCGGAGTCCCGGGG
>Ga0164308_10002126_pt1 | contig 10557 bp, 9 predicted proteins | sample Whisoiple_246_MG_FD_109983 | JGI IMG/M metagenome (GOLD analysis project Ga0164308, IMG submission 109983) | Soil microbial communities amended with fresh organic matter from upstate New York, USA - Whitman soil sample_246_MG | ecosystem: Environmental > Terrestrial > Soil > Unclassified >... | reverse complement strand
GTGGACGGTCGCTGCACGATTCGTTCGTCATCGTCGACGAGGCACAGTCGCTGGAGCGCAACGTGCTGCTGACCGTGCTGTCCCGGCTCGGCACCAACTCCCGGGTGGTGCTGACCCATGACGTCGCGCAGCGTGACAACCTGCGGGTCGGCCGACACGACGGCATCGCGGCCGTGATCGAAACCCTCAAGGGCCACCCACTTTTCGCGCACGTCACGCTGACCCGCTCGGAGCGCTCGCCGATCGCGGCATTGGTCACCGAGTTGCTGGAGCTGCCCGATCTGCCCTGATCACGCCACGAAAACCGGCCGTCCAGCCGTTCGCCACCGTTTCGCAAGAAGCGCTCAGGCGATCGGCAGGGCGGCCGGTTCTTCGTGTCCGCGGGCATCCGGCGCCGGTGCGCCGAACCGGGCCAACACCAGGGCCCCGGCCAACACGAGCAGGCAGCCGCCGATCGCCGCGACGGCGAGTCCGGGGGCCGGGCGGTCGTCGCAGATGATCATTCCGAGCGCCGCGCCCACCACCGTTTCGGTTGCCACCATCGCCGAGGTCACGGTCACCACACCGGCCCGCTGCAACGCCATCGCGCCGAGCAGCAGGCCGAGCCCGCCGGCGCCGGCCATCGCCCACGCGGCCGGGTCGGTGACCAGGACGGACGGCGAGAACCCGTGCAGCAGACGTGCACCCAGGGCGAGCAGGCCGAAACACAGTCCGGCCAGGACGGCCAGCACCAGCCCGGCATGTGCCGGATTGCCGATCCGCAGGGCGGCGGCCGCGGTGAGGGCAATCAGCAGGACGGCCACCAGCATGCCGACCCGGACCGCGGTCCCGACCTCCGCAGTCGACTGCGGTCCAGCGGTCGCGGCCACCACCACCAACCCGGCACCGATACCGATCACCGCGATCACCTCGGCGGTTCGCAGCCGTACCCGGAGCAGCAGTACCGACAACACCGCGGTGATCGCCAGACTGGACGCCCGCCCCGCCTGGACCACGAACAACGGCAGCGTTCGCAGCGCGAGGATCGACAACCCGAAACCAGCGGCCACCAACACCAGGGCCAGCAGGTAACGGGGGCTGCGGGCGAGTCGTCCGACGAAGCCCGCGCTCATCGAATCGGCCTGCGGCAGTCGGGACACCGCGGACGCCTGCAGGACGGCCGCACTGCCCGAGCACACCGCGGCGCCGGCGACCGCGAGCAGGGCGAGGGTCATCATGTCTCCGGGGCGGCGTTTGCGTGCGTTGCGAGGTTTCGGTAACCGGTGATCGGTAGGCTAGCGCCGCCACCGGCAGGTTCGGCGGCGAACACGGGCGGGCGACCGAGGTGATGTTCCGCCCGGGCGCCGGCGGAGACGGCACGCAACAGGCAGTCGAACAGGGGCGGGAGGTGGCATGGTCCGCTCGGCCGACGCGGTCCGGGCCGGCTGGCGTGCCCGGCTGGCAGGTGATCGGCCGCCGTACGGTCTGATCCTGGCCGGTTACGCGGTGATCGTCCTGGTGCTGACGATCGCGGTGACGATCACCTCGAAAGCGCCCGAGTATCCGTCGGTACAGACCGGCCCGGCGTGGCTCGACAGTTGGTTCCACTTCGACTCGGTCTGGTACTACACGATCGCCACCGGCGGATACTCGTTCACACCCGGCGCGGAATCGTCGATCGCGTTCTTCCCGACCTACCCGATGGCGGTCAGGGGGCTCGGCGCGCTGATCGGCGACGCGCAGATCGCCGGCACCCTGATCTCGGTGACCTGCGGGGCCGCGGCGATGTGCCTGTTCGCCAGGTGGGTGTGGCCCCGGTTGTCCCGCCGAGCCGCCGTGATCGCGGTCGCGTTGATGATGGTCTTCCCGTACGCGTTCTTCTTCTACGGGCCGATGTATTCCGATCCGGTCTTCCTGCTGGTGGTGTTGGGCGCGTTCACCCTGCTGGAGCGCCGGATGTACTGGACCGCCGGGCTTGTCGGGGTCCTGGCCACCGCAGGACGACCGGTGGGCCTGGCGATCACCGTCGGCCTGGTCGTGCGGATGCTGGAGATGCAGGCGGAGGCGAGGACGAAGCGCACCAGTGCGGCAGCGCCCACCGACCCGTCGCCAGGACTGACCACAGCTGTATCGCCGCATCCCACGGTCGGTCCGCATCCCACGTTCCGGGAGATCGTGGCGGCCGTGCCGACGGTGCGCTGGCGGCAGCTCGGCGTGCTGATCTCCGGGTTCGGGCTCGTCGGCTGGTGCGTCTATCTCTGGCTCACCTTCGGCAATCCACTGATCTGGATCCAGGCCCAGGAGGCGTGGGGACAGGCCAGTGGTCCGGCAACCTGGTTCAAGCTGACCTATGTCGACACCGTCCTGCACGGCTACAAGCTCAAGGCGTTGTCGCTGACCGCCCAGTTGGTGTTGTGCGTGCTGGCCGTGGCGACACTGCCGCTGGTCCGTCGGTTCTTCGGCTGGGGGTACTGCGCGTATGCCATCGTCGTGCTCGCGATCCCGCTGATCGGCACCAAGGATTTCTACGGCACCGGCCGGTACATCATGGTGGCCTTCCCGGTGATGGCCGTGGCGGCCGCGGTGATCGCCGACAGTCACCGGCGGTGGCTCGCACCAACGGCTTTCGCGATCAGCATCTTCGGTCTGATCGGCGCAGCCGTCCTCTACGCGATGGTGTTGCCGGTGTCATGATCCGAGCCCGCGCTCATCCGACCAACCCGTTCCTCCCCGACCCGATGGGATCAACCACTCCGTGAGACCCCTCCTGGAATCCGAGCGATTCGGCACGTTGTCGATCTTCTTCCCGATGTGGAACGAGGAGGAGTACATCCACCGCGCGGTCCGTGCGGCCAAGGAGATCTGCGACGACCTGGTCGAGGCCGGCGAGATCGGCGACTACGAACTGATCGTCGTGGACGACGCATCGACGGACCGTACCGGCGAGCTGGCCGACGAACTGGCCGCGGCGGACACCCACATCCGGGTCGTGCACCACCCCAGCAATCGCCGGCTCGGCGGCAGCATCAAGAGCGGGTTCGCTGCTGCCACCGGCGATCTCGTGCTGTATACGGACGCCGACCTGCCGTTCGAGATGATCGAATTGGTGCGGGCGATCCGGGTGATGCGCACCTACGAGGCGGACATCGTCAGCGCCTACCGGCTCGACCGCACCGGCGAGGGGCCACGTCGCGCCGTGTACTCCTGGGTCTACAACTGGCTCATCCAGCTGTCCTTCGGCACCCGCCTGCGGGACATCAACTTCGCCTTCAAGTTGTGCCGACGCTGCGTGCTGGACCATGTGACGCTGTCCAGCGAGGGCTCTTTCATCGACGCAGAGCTGGTCATCCGGGCGCAGAAGGCCGGCTTTTCGATCGTCCAGATCGGCGTCGACTACTTCCCGAGAACGCGGGGGGTTTCGACGCTGTCATCGCCGGCCGTGATCCGGACGATGCTCGGCGAGATGGCCAGGCTGCGCGGTGAGCTCAAGGCCCTGCCGCCGGCCCCGTCGACGTGACCGGGCTGCTGATCGTCTCGGCGGACGACCTCGGGTTGACCGACGGGGTGACCCGGGCCGTGCTCCGCGGGCACGTGGACGGCGTGGTCACCGCCACCTCGCTGTTGGCCGTCGGCCGGGCCTTCGACGGTGCAGTGCAGATGCTCGCCGACACCCCGACCCTGGATGTCGGGGCTCACCTGGCGATCGTCGGGGAGGATCCACCGCTGCTCTCAGCGCAGGAGATCCCCACCCTGGTCGACAAGCGGGGGGCGTTTCCGCTGTCGTACCGCACCGTGGTGTTGCGGGGGATGAGTCGCCGGCTCGACCCGGACGACGTCCGCCAGGAATTCCGGGCGCAGCTGGACAAGATCCGTGACGCCGGGGTGCGCGTCACCCATCTGGACACCCATCAGCATGTGCATCTCTGGCCGGCGGTGGCCGCGGTGGTGGCCGAACTCGCTGCGGAGTACCACATCCCGGCGGTCCGCACCCCGGTCAGCCACCGGGTGCTGCCGGTCGGTTTCGGGGTGAACGCGCTGTCCAAGCGGCTCCGTCGGCGGCTGAATCTTGCCGGTCTGGCCACCACTGGTACCTACACCGGCCTGGACGAGGCGGGTTCGTTCGACCAGGCCAGGTTCGAACGCTCACTGGACAACCTGCCGGTCGCCGCAGCCATCGGGACGACCGTCGAGATCAATGCGCATCCCGGTGAACAGGGCGACCCCGACCTCGAACGCTTCGGCTGGGGCTACCGCTGGGCCGACGAGCTGGCGATGCTCTGCTCGCCCGCCACCCGGACGGCCATCGAGCGGAAGGGCTACCGGTTGGGCGGCTTCCCGGAACTGGCGCCGGGATGACCGGAGCCGGGCAGCGGTGGCGCAGACCCCGGCCGCGACGATGAGCACCATCGATCGATTTCCGCGACGTCCGACCGGCGCCGGACGAGCCGCGCTGCGCGCGTACCGGTTGTTGCCGATCCGCGCCCGCCTGCATGCGACCGTGCGGTGGTGGAGTGCGCCGTTCGCGGCGGTGCAGGCCCAGGTTCCGCCGACCGGGCGGATTCTGGAGATCGGTTGCGGCCGCGGTCTGCTGTGCACCTACCTGGCGCTCTCCCGACCGACCCGCAGCGTGCTCGGTGTGGACATCGACCCGGCCAGGATCGGCCAGGCGCAGCAGGTCGCGCGGACCCTGCCGAACCTGGACCTGGACTACGGCGTTGCCGAGTCCGGGCGGGTGCCGGCCGGGCCATGGGACGCCATCCTGGTCGTCGACATGCTCTATCTGCTGCCCGTCGCGCAGCAGCGCGAACTGCTGACTGCCGCCGCTGCCGAACTGGCGCCGGGCGGCCTGGTGCTGGTCAAGGAGATGAGCGCCGCCCCACGGTGGAAGGCCCGACTGAACCGCCTGCAGGAGACGCTCGCGGTGACGGTGCTGGGCATCAGCGCGCGGGTGGAACCGGTGGCGGGCACCGACGAGCCCGAGACGGCATGGAGCCGGCGGACGTCGGCGTTCGATTTTGTCCCACCCGAGGAGATGGCCGGCTGGCTCGAGGAACTCGGGTTGTCATGCTCGCTGACCAGGCTCGATCGGCGCCGGTTGCACCCGCACCACCTGCTCGTCGGTCGGCGGGCCCCGGTGCACGAGCCGTGACGACCACCCGGCGAGCCGTCGTGCGTGATGGCGGGGGACCCGGCACAGTGACGGAGGGAAGACACCGGATGGAAGGTATCGATGAGTCGAACACGTTTGACCGCCGCCGCGTTGGCCCTGGTGACCACCGGCGCAGCCGCGCTGTTCGTCTCCCTCGCCCCGGCGCAGGCCGCGGCTCCCGCTCCAGCCGGCTCCGCGGCCCCGGCGGTCGCGCTGGTCGAGGAGACGCCGGCGACCGTGACCGCGGCCGGTCAGGTCGCCACCCTGACGGTGAACCCCACCTCCGGGCTGCCGGTCACCGGTGCCGAGATCGAGGTCAAGGGCGATGGTTTCGCCGACAGCGACAAGTACGGGATGTACATCGCCGTCTGCGCCGGCACCGAGAACTCGGACACCGCACTGGATTCGTGCGTGGGTGGACCGGTGCAGGGAGCCACCCCGCCGTCCGCGGCCTGGGCCCACGTCGAGGGCAACTGGGGTGGATCGTTCGACGTGAAGTTGGTGCTGCCCACCGTCACCCAGGGTGAGCCGAACTGCGTGACCGGCAAATGCTCGCTGTTCGCGGTCAGCGACAGCGACGCCGACAAGGTCGAGATCAAGCCGGTGGCAATCACTTTCGAGGCCGCGCCGCCGTCGTCCTCGTCGACCCCGACGTCGCCGACCGCACCCGGCACCGCCATCCCGCAGCAGATCGGCTCGCCGTCGGTGGTTGCCGGCGGTACCCAACTGGTGGTCTTCTCCGGGTTCCGCGCCGGCGAGCAGGTCAACCTGACGCTGTTCTCCGACCCGATCACGCTGTCTCCGGTCACCGCCGACCAGACCGGGGTGGCCAGGGCCGAGTTCATCGTCCCAGCGGACTTCCCGGCCGGCACCCACCGACTGGAGGCGATCGGCCAGAACTCCGGCACCGTCGGGGTGGCCACCTTCGACGTGACGGCACCGGTGGTGTCGTCGAGCCCGACGCCGTCCCCCTCGCCCTCACCGTCACCGACCCCGTCGAGCACCCCTTCCTCCAGCACTGCGGCTTCCAGCACCGCGCCGGCTTCGTCCAGCGCGGTGACCTCCAGCAGCGCGGTGGTCCCGACCGGTGGTGACAGCGGCAGCAGCCTGTGGTGGTTGTGGTTGATCATCGCCATCGTGGTGGTGGCCGGCATCATCACCGCGATCGTCGTCTACCGGCGCAACCAGCAGGCCAAACGCGAGCAGGACGAGCAGGAGATCGCGGACGCCGCAGCTGCCCAGACCGCCGCTGGTGGCGCCGGCGCCGCGGACCAGTACAACAGCGATGCCCCGACGGTGTTCCTGCCGCCGGTGCCCCCCGAGGGTGGGCCGCCGCCCGGCGCCGACCCCTACGGCCTGCTGTCCGGGCGGGATCATCCGGACAACCCGTCGCTGTACTCCGGGCAGGACCCGGCCGGTCCGACCGAGGCGCTCGGTCAGGGACCGGATCAGTACGGGCGTCCCCTGGGCCACGGGGGTCCCGAACAGGGTTACGCCCCGCCGCCGGCACCGCCGGGTGGGCCGGCCGGCCCACCCACCGAGGCAATCCCACCCAACCCGCCGGCGGGTCCGGGACCGACGAACCCCGGCACACCGGGTGGCACCGACGGTCCGGGTACCCAGGCGTGGGCGCCGGACTTCGATGACAGCGACACCGGCGGTGACCAGGATCCGAACGGGCCGTCGAACCCCGACGACGGCGACAGTCCCGGGCGTCGCTGATGACCGGGTCGGCCGTCACCGCATCGGATTTGCGGCGGCGGTGCTCGTGGTGATCCCGCGGCCGGACCCACCGGGCACGCTCGCCGAGCGGGAGATGGCACTTGCCTACCTCGACTACCACCGGCTGACCCTGGCCCGAAAGATCGATGGGCTGACCGGCGAACAGGCGATCAGCCGGAGCACCGTCTCCGGGCTGACCCTGCTCGGGCTGGTCCGGCACCTGACGGAGGTCGAGCGGGGGTGGATCGCCGAGGACTTCCTCGGCCAGGACCTACCGCCCCTCTACAGCCGGCCGGGTGCTCCGGACGCCGACTTCACCGAGCTCGAGGCCGATCGGCTGCAGGCCGATCTGGCGGCCTGGCGGGCCGAGTGTGCCCGCACCGACGAGGTTGTCCGGGCGCATTCACTGGACGAGTCGGTGCAGCACGAGCGGATGGGTGAGATCTCGCTGCGCTGGATCCTGTGGCACCTGTTCGAGGAGTACGCCCGGCACAACGGCCACGCCGACATCATCCGGGAGGCGATCGACGGCGAGGTCGGCGAGTAGCCGAACCGGTGGGATACCGGCCCGGCTCGCATCGTCGACCTCGTCGACCTCGCGTGGGTCGAAGTCGGGCTCAGGGGTGCGTCATGGAGAGCACGTCGAGGGCGGCATCGAGTTGCTCGGCGGTCAGGTTGCCGTTCTCCACGTGACCGTGTTCGAGGACGACGGCCTTGATCGTCTTGCTCTCCCGCAGCGCCTGCTTGGCGATCTTTGCCGCCTCCTCGTAGCCGATGTACTTGTTCAGCGGCGTGACGATCGATGGTGAGGATTCCGCGTAGGCCCGGCACCGTTCGACGTTGGCGATGATCCCGGAGATGCACTTGTCGACCAGCACCCTGGTGACGTTGGTCAGCAGGTTGATCGACTCCAGCAGGTTGCGGCCGATCACCGGGAACATCACGTTGAGTTCGAAATTGCCCTGAGTGCCGGCGAACGCGACGGTGTGATCGTTGCCCAGCACCTGCGCACAGACCATCATGGTGGCCTCCGGCAGCACCGGGTTCACCTTGCCCGGCATGATCGACGAGCCGGGCTGCAGGTCGGGCAGCGCGATCTCGCTCAACCCGGCGGTGGGGCCGGACCCCATCCAGCGCAGGTCGTTGCAGATCTTGAACAGGCTGACGGCGATGCTGCGGAGCTGGCCCGACGCCTCGACCAGCCCGTCCCGGGAGGACTGCGCCTCGAAGTGGTTGCGGGCCTCGGTGAAGGTCAGTCCGGTGGCGTCGTTCAACTCGTCGATGACGGCAGCCGCGAAGCCCGGCGGGGTGTTGATCCCGGTACCGACGGCGGTCCCGCCGAGGGGTAGTTCGGCGATCCGGGGCAGGGAAGAGGCGAGCCGCTCCTGGCCGTTGCGGATCTGCGCGGCGTAGCCGCCGAACTCCTGGCCGAGGGTGACCGGGGTGGCGTCCATCAGGTGGGTGCGGCCGGACTTGACGACGGTGGCCCATTCGACCGATTTCGCCTCCAGCGCCCCTTCGAGGTGTACCAGCGCGGGCAGCAGATTCCGGACGATGGACTCGGTGGCCGCGACGTGGATCGAGGTCGGGAACACATCGTTCGACGACTGCGAGGCGTTGACATGATCGTTGGGGTGCACCGGCTTTCCGAGCGACTCGGCGGCCAGGGTGGCGATCACCTCGTTGGCGTTCATGTTCGAGCTGGTTCCGGAGCCGGTCTGGAAGACATCGAGTGGGAAGTCGCCGTAGAACTCGCCGTCCGCGATGCGGTTGGCGGACGCGGCGATCGCGTCGGCGATGCCCTGGTCGATCACGCCGAGCCGCGCGTTGACCTTCGCGGCGGCCGACTTGATCAGGGCCAGCGCGCGGATCTGGGTCTGCTCGAGGGTGCGGAACGAGATCGGGAAGTTCTCGACGGCCCGCTGCGTCTGTGCCTGGTACTTGGCGTCCTTCGGTACCCGCACCTCGCCCATGGTGTCGTGCTCGATCCGGTACTCGATCTCCGTGACCGAAGCCTGGGTGACGGTCGAGGTACCGACGGGTGAGGTGTTCGCTGTGGGCCGGAACTCGCCGTTGTGTTCTGCCATGGCCGTCACGGTAATCGGGTGGATTGCCCGCGGACCACTCCAACCCCGCCCGACTCGGTCACATCTGAGCACGTGACGTGCAGGGGATCACTGCCGAGCCGTCTACTCGGCACTCGCTGATCGCCGTCGAGGACGCCGTCGTCCGGTTGACCGTGACCAAGATCGCCAGGGCCGGATCACCGCAGGCGTGAGGTTCGCTTCTTTGACCTGGCCGACGGCAAGCAGCGCCTGACGCCGATGCACGTGTTGACGATCGTGAAAGGAAACCCGGCTGGCGACCGAAAATGGCTTCGCGATCAGGGCCGGGGGGAACGCGGCCACCCCGGACCGCATCGGCAGTCACGACAGGGCGGTGACGACTCGCCGTGCAACCATGGAGCGGTGGCAGACCGGCGACCCAAGACCCTGCGGGACATGGCGCTCTCATTGGGCCTGCTCGCGGTGGTCGCGCTGCTGCTGTACGGGATGTACGGCCAGGTGAGCTTCTCGCCGGGTGGTGCCACCGAGGGTCAGGCGCCGACAGCCGATGTCACCGGCGGACTGCAGCGCGCGGCGCCCCTGGTCGGTTTCCCGGTCGTCCTCCCGGGGCCGCTTCCGGACGGCTGGAACGCCAACTCGTTCTCCTTCACCGAGAAACCGGGTAGCGCCACCCAGCCGCCGACCGTGCGAGCCGGCTGGCTCACCCCCCAGGGCCGGTTCATCACTGTCGTCCAGTCGAACGGGGCCACTGCGGACGTGCTGGTCGCCGAACTGGGCGCGGCCGGGTCGGCGACCGGGACGGAGCAGGTCGGCGACGTGGAGTGGACCGTGACGAGCGGTCGGCGCAACGAGGCCGCCTGGGTGCACACCGACGGCGACGTGAATTGGGTGATCACCGGGAGCGCGGCGCCCGAGGATTTCCGCACCCTCGCGGCCGCGATCGGCGACGGGACCACCGTCACCGGTTGACGGCGATGAGGCCGGCAGCAGGCCGAGCTCGACGCCCTGGACCAGCCGCGGTGAGAGTTGGGGGGACTTATCTCCCGTTTTCGGGCGTCAACGCTCGATTTCTCGCCTTCACTCGGTGGGATCGAGGTTGGGCGCGGCGCTTACCTATCCCGTCCGGTCCAGGCCAGCAGGTCGTCGACCGGCCACGTGTTGACGATGCGATCGACGGGTACGTCGCATTCCGCAGCCCGCGCGCAGCCGTAGGGCTGCCAGTCGAGCTGACCCGGCGCGTGGGCGTCGGTGTCGATGCTGAACAGACAACCCGCCTCGACCGCCTGCCGGAGCAACCGCCTCGGCGGGTCCAACCGTTCCGGCCGGGAGTTGATCTCGACGGCGACTCCGTGCTCGGCACACGCCGCGAACACCCGCGCCGCGTCGAACTGGCTCTCCGGCCGGGTGCCGCGGCCGCCGGTGACAAGGCGGCCGGTGCAATGTCCGAGGATGTCAGTGTGCGGGTTCTCGATCGCGCGCAGCATCCGGCGGGTCATCGAGCCCGAATCGGCGCGCAGCTTGGAATGGACGGACGCGACGACGATCTCGACCCGGCCCAACATCTCGTCGGTCTGGTCGAGGGTGCCGTCCTCGTTGATGTCGCACTCGATGCCGGACAGCAGTCGGAAGTCGCCGAGGTGC
>Ga0164308_10002124_pt1 | contig 10564 bp, 5 predicted proteins | sample Whisoiple_246_MG_FD_109983 | JGI IMG/M metagenome (GOLD analysis project Ga0164308, IMG submission 109983) | Soil microbial communities amended with fresh organic matter from upstate New York, USA - Whitman soil sample_246_MG | ecosystem: Environmental > Terrestrial > Soil > Unclassified >... | reverse complement strand
GGGCGACCCGCGAGGGCCTGCCGCTCGTGGCCGCACCCGTGAGCGGCGGCACCCGGATGCAGGAGGGCACCCCGGCCTTCGTGCAGATGGTCCGGATCTCCGCTGCCGTGGCCGCGCACCGCACCGCGGGGCTGCCCTACCTCGTCTACCTGCGCCACCCCACGACCGGCGGCGTGATGGCGTCGTGGGGGTCGCTCGGGCACGTGACCGTCGCCGAGCCGGGCGCACTGGTCGGCTTCCTCGGCCCCCGTGTCTACGAGGCCCTCTACGACCGGCCGTTCCCCGAGGGCGTGCAGACCTCGGAGAACCTCTACGCCCGCGGCATAGTCGACGCCGTCCTGCCGCCCGAGGAGATCAAGGAGATCCTCGACCGCGCGCTCAGCATCCTCATGGCCGCCCGGGAGGGAGTCGCCCCGGTCGCGGACCCGGGCCAGGAGGACGTGCCGGACGTCGACGCGTGGGACTGCGTGACCCGGTCGCGGCGCCCGGACCGGCCGGGCGTACGACGACTGCTGCGCTACGCCGCCAGCGACGTCGTACCCCTCAACGGGACCGGGCAGGGCGAGCGCGACGCGGGGCTGCTGATCGCGCTCGCACGCTTCGGGGAGGCGCCGTGCGTCTTCCTCGGCCAGGACCGCCGCGGCCAGACCACCGACCATCCGATGGGGCCCGAGGCGCTGCGCGAGGCCCGGCGCGGGATGCGGCTGGCGTCCGAGCTCGGGCTGCCGCTGGTGACGGTCATCGACACCCAGGGCGCGGCCCTCTCCGCGGACGCCGAGAACGGCGGCCTGGCCGGCGAGATCGCCCGCTCGCTGGCGGACCTCGTCACCCTCGACGCGCCCACGCTGTGCCTGATGCTGGGCGAGGGCAACGGCGGCGGCGCGCTCGCCCTCCTGCCCGCCGACCGGGTCGTCGCGGCGCAGCACGCGTGGCTGTCACCGCTGCCGCCCGAGGGCGCCTCCGCGATCGTCCACCGCGACCTCGACCACGCCGCCGAGATGGCGCGGGCCCAGCAGGTGCGGGCCATCGACCTCCACCGGCAGGGGGTGGTCGACCGGATCGTGACCGAGCACCCCGACGCCGCCGACGAGCCCGAGGACTTCTGTCGCCGCGTCGGCGCGGTGCTCGAGCACGAGCTCAGCGCGCTGCTGGCCTCCGGGCCCGGGTCCGCCGAGGAGCGGGCGCGGCGCTACGTCTGACCCGTCACGCCCGCCCGGACGGTGAGGCGGGTCTCCGAGCGTCGGGACCCGCCTGGCTCACGGTCCCTCGGAGCTGTCCTCGGAGCTGCCCGGCGTCTCGTCCTGCTCGCCGACGCCGTCCGCGGCCTCGGGAGAGTCGGACTCGGCGCGAGCCGCATCGGCGACCGGGTCACCGTGCGGGGCGGTGGCTGAGGTGGCAGGCGCGTCCGACAGTCCCACGACCCCGGGCACGGTGCCGGTGAGCGTGGCGAGCATCTGGCGGACGTTGGACAGCTGCGCGTTGATGCTGTCGCGGCGCTGGGCCGCGGCGGCGAGCTCACGCTCGGACTCCGCACGTACGCGGTCGGCAGAGGCGCGGGCCTCCGACACCATGGTCGTCGACCTCTCCTCGGCGTCGGCCAGCATCCGGGCGATGCGCTCCTCGGCCTCCACCCGGTTGCGCTCGAGGGTGGCCTCGGTGTCCTTGTTGCGCGCGGCCATCGCGTCGAGCTCGGCCTGGATCGAGGCCTGCTGGGCCTGGAACTCGGCCGTGGCCTTCTGCCGACGCTCGGCCAGCGTGGTCTCGAAGTCGGCGGCCGCCTGGGCGGCCTTGGCGCGCTGGTCCTCGTAGAGGGCCTCGGCCTCGGAGCGACGCGCGGACGCGTCGCGCTCGGCGGCGTCGCGCTCGCCGTCGGCGGCCTTGCGTGCGTCGGCAAGGACGCGCGCGCCCTCGGCGTCGGCGTCACGACGGGTGTCCTCGGCGTAGCGGTCGGCCTCGGCGCGCAGCGCACCGACCTCCTGCTCGGCCTCCTTGCGCATCGTCTCCACCTCGCCCAGCACCCGGTCGCGGACCTCGGCGGCCTCGGCCTCGGCGAGCGAGAGGATCTGACCGATGCGCTCACCGAGGTGCGCGTACGTCGGCGCCTCGGGCTGCTGCGACTCGCGCGCGACGAGCGCCTCGCGGGAGGCCGCCGCCTCGCCCTTCGCAGCCTGGGCAGCCGCCTCGGCCGCCTCGAGCCGGCGGCGCAGGTCGTCGACCTCCGCTCGCGCCTGGCCGACGGCACGCTCGACCTCGGTCGGGTCGTAGCCGCGGCGCACGGTCGTGAACATCTCGTCAGGCATCGGGGGTCTCCTGGTGGGGTGGCGGGGAGTGGGGGTCGTCGTGGGGGGGCGGGGGTTCTGGGGAGTCGTCGGCGTTCGCGGGGTCGGGACCGGACTGCTCGCGCTCGGGCACGGAGAGCGCCGCGATCACGCCGGAGAGCTGGCCGAGCTCGGCCGCGATGGTGTCGCGCTGCTCCTTGAGCTGGGCGATCTCGAGCCGGGCCCGCTCGAGCGCGCGACGGGCGCTGTCGCGGAGCTGGTCGGCCTCGGCACGCCCCTCGGCGACGAGCGCGACGGACTCCTCGCGGGCACGGCGACGGTCCTCGGCGGCCTCGGCGCGGCTGCGGGTGACCTCCTCGGCGACCAGCGCGCGGAGGCTGGCGGCACCGCTCTCGGCCTCGGCCCGGCGGCGTTCGAGCCGCGCGACGGCCCGCTCGGACTCGTCGGTCGCGTCGGCGACGATGCGGGCGGCCTCGGCCTCGGCCTGCTCGAGGGCGGCCCTGGCCTCCGCCTTCCGGGCTGCGGCCACCTGGGCGGCGTCCTGGGTGATCTCGTCGGCGCGCTGCTTGGCCTCCGCGAGCTCGAGCGCGACCCGGCCGTCGACCGCCGCGATCACACCCTGGGCGCGCTCGCGGGCGAGCCGGGCGAGGTCACCCGCGTCGGCGTGGGCGGCCTTGCGGATGGAGTCCGCCTCGGCGGCCGCGCCGGCGAGCACCGACTCCACGGTCTGGGTGGCCCACGCGGTCTGCTCGGCCGCGTGGCGCAGCTTCTCGTCGCTCTCGGCGCGAGCAGCGGCGAGCGTCTCCTCGGCAGCGCGGCGCATCTGGTCGACCTCGGCGCCGGTCGTACGGCGCAGCTCCTCGACGTGGACCGCGGCGTCGTCGCGCATCCGCGCGGACTCGGTGGACGCGCTGGCCCGCAGCGACTCGGCCTCGGCCGTCGCAGAGTCGAGGTGCTGCTGCCCGGCGGAGCGGGCCTCCTCGACGAGGCGGGCAGCGGTCTCCTGGGCGCCGGCGACGGTGGCCTCCGCCTCGGCCCGCGCCCGCGCGAGCAGCTCGGCCTTCTCGCTGGCTGCGGTGTCGCGGAGCTCCTGCGCCTCCGCGCGCAGTGCAACGGCATCGTCGCTGGCCTGGGCGCGGAGCTTGTCGCTCTCGGCCCGGGCCGCCTCGACCTGCTGGTCACGGGCACCCTCGGCCGACCTCATCAGCAGCGCGGACTGCTCGTTGGCGTCCACGACGATGGTGGCGGCCTCCTGGGAGGCGCCGGCGAGCACCTCCTCGGCCTGCCTGCGGGCCCGGCCGGCCTCGGCACGGTCACGCTCGGCCTCGACCTTGAGCAGGCGGGCCTCCTCGCGGAGGGTGGCGAGGTCGGCCGTGAGGCGCTCCGCCTCCTCGCGAGCCTCCCTGACCAGCTGGTCGGCCACCTGCTCCGCACGCGCCAGCAGCGCTGCAGTGGTGGGCGGCTCGCCGGAAGCAGCCGAGGCGGCGTCCTGAGCCATCCGCACACTCCTTGTCTCACCCGTAGGGAGGGTCAAGTGTCTCAGCCCCCGGGCCTGAGTGACAAAGCGACGAGCACCGGGTTGCGCCGACAGCGAACCGCCCTTGCCCGCGCCTCGACGAGACGGTGGAGTGCTTCCATGTTGCTCCTCGTGCTCGGCGGCACCCGGTTCCTGTCCCGCGAGCTCGCCACGCAGGCGGTGGCGCGCGGCTGGGACGTCACCTGCGCCTGTCGTGGCACGTCGGGTCCCGTGCCGGAAGGGGCGACGCACCTGCCGTGGGACCGCGCCGACGCCCCGCCTCCCGAGATCGCCGAGGGTGGCTGGGACGCGGTCGTCGACGTGACGCGGCTGCCGTCCCAGGCCCGTAGCGCCGTCGCTGCGACGTCGTACGCCCACTGGGTGTTCGTGTCCACCGTCAGCGTCTACGCCGACAGCTCGTCACCCGCGATGGAGCCGCTGCTCGACCCGATCCCCGACGACGTGGACCTCGCGGTGGACCCGGAGGCCTACGGCGGCATGAAGGTGGCGTGCGAGCAGGCGGTGCAGGAGCACGCCTCCTCGTACGCGATCGCGCGGCCCGGGCTGATCGTCGGCCCCGGCGACCCGACCGGACGCTTCGCCTACTGGCCGCAGCGCCTGTCCCGCGGCGGTGAGGTGCTGGCACCCGGGCGCCCCGAGGACGTGGTGCAGGTGATCGACGTGCGCGACCTCGCCGCGTGGCTGCTCGACCTGGCCGGCGAGCGGACGACGGGGACGTACGACGCCGTGGGTGCGCCCGTCGCGTTCGGCGACCTGCTGGCACAGGTGGCGGCCGGCGTCGGCGACCCGGACCCACGCCTGACGTGGGTCGACTCGGCGTTCCTCGAGGAGCAGGGCGTCCAGCCCTGGGCCGGCGAGGGCTCCCTGCCGCTGTGGCTGCCGCGGCCGGAGCACGACGGCATGCTGGCGCACGACCCCGGTCCGGCCCTGGCCGCCGGGCTGCGGCTCCGCTCGCCGGCGGAGACCGCCCCGGGGCGCCTCGAGTCCCCGGTCACCGCGCTCACGCCCGAGCGGGAGGCCGAGGCCCTGGCGGCATGGCACGCCCGGTGAGCCCGGTCAGCTCCCGGAGGCGAAGCCCGGCGCCAGGTCGTCCCCGGCGTAGGTGAGGCGGCGGAGCTGGCTGCCGTCCGAGCGGACCGTGTGGACGTTGCGCTGTCCGCCGAGGTCCTCGACGTCGGTGGTGAAGACGATCCGCTGACCGTTCGCCGACATCGAGGGCATGGCGGCGCTGGCTCCACCCAGGTCGACCACCTCCTGCGCACCACTGCCGTCGGGGGCCATCGTCCAGATCCCGATGCCGCCCGCACGGTCGCTCAGGAAGAGGATCCGACCGTCGGGCGTCCAGCTGGGCTGGCCGTCGAAGGCGGGCACGCACGGGTCGGTCCCTGCGATGCACACGCCGGCCGTGAGCACCACCGGACCCCCTCCTGAGGCAGGCACCACCCAGACGTCCTGGCCCGTGCCGTTGTTGCCGCCGAACACGACCCACTGGTCGTCGGGGGAGAAGAACGCACCGACCTCGTTCCGCGGCAGGCTGGTGAGCTGGTGCTGCGCTCCGGAGGCGAGGTCGAGCACCCAGAGGTCGAACCCGGTCGTCGCGCTGCGGCGCTGGAACAGGATGCGGCCACCGTCGTGGGACCACGCCGGGTGGAAGTCGAAGCTGGTGCTCGCGAGCAGCTGCCGTTGGTCCTCCCCGTCGGCGTCCATGGCCCACAGCTGCATCTCCCCGGTGCGCACGGACGCGAAGGCGACGGTGCGCCGGTCCGGGGACACCGCAGGCGCCCCGTCCTGGCCGTCGGCGGTGGTGAGTCGGCGCTCGCCGCCACCGCCGACCGACGTGACGTAGATGTCGTCGTTGCCGGACCTGAGCGACGAGAACACGATCGCGTTCGCTCCCAGCTGCGGGTCGCCGTCGTCGACCGCGCCGTACGTCGGCGGCCACGCCGCGCACCAGAGCGCCATCACCGCGAGCCCGGCGCTCCACCGTCCCTTGTTCCACAGCATGCGCATCGTCCACACCTCTCGTCTTCGGCGACCGGGCGTCGCCGTGGCCCCAAGGCTGCGGCGCGACGGTCACCCGTCGGTCGCGTCGCGGTCACACGTGGGGGCGTACGACGTACCGGGCCGGGCCAGCGCCCACTCGTCGGCGGTCATCTCCCGGTGCGCGGCGGTGCAGGCCGCGACGAGCCAGGCGGCGGGCTCGGCCGCGACCTCGCTGGCGGTGCCGTCGTTGAAGCGGGCGAGCAACCGCCTCGAGTCGGGCGAGAACCGCAGGAAGCCGACGAAGCGGTCGTCGGTGACCGCCTGGCCGTACGGCACCCACCTCGCGGGGTCCCACAGGGTCACGTCCCCCTCGGGACCGATGGTGGCGGCCATGCGGCCGTCCGGGCTGACCTCGATGTCGGTCAGGACACCGGCAGTGACCAGCCGCCGCGGTGAGTGCGGCTCGAGGGTGTCGCCGTCGAGCGCGTGCAGCCACCCGTCGGTGGTGCCGACGGCAAGGCTGGAGCCGTCGGCGGCCCACGCCGCGGACTGGGCGAAGCCGCCCGGGGAGTCCTCGACGGTGCGTCGGGCGAGGGTCCGGCCGCTCCCCAGGTCGACGAGGAGGACGTCACCGCCGACCATCAGGGCCGCCCGTCGTCCGTCCGGGGCGAGCTCGACCAGCGAGGTCCCCGTGCCCGAGCGCACCCAGTCCTCGAGCGTCGCGGAGCCGCCCAGCTCGAGCGTGCTGAGGTCGAGGACCGCCCAGCCCGCGGCCCCGAGGACGGCCGCCTGGCCATCGGGCCCGCTGTCGACGGCGTACACCGGCCAGGGCGTCTCGACGACTCCCCGCAGGCGGCGGCCGTCGGTGTCCCACACCGCGACCCGGCCGGTGCCGGCGACCTCGGTGAAGTCGTCGGCGAGCACCCGGTAGCCGGCGAGCGCCAGCCCGCCGTCCGGCGTGACGTCGGACGACGTGGCTTCGCACGAGCAGCCGTCGAGCGCCGCGACCGGCAGCGGGCGTCCGCGGGCCTCACCGGGCAGCAGGAGATAGGCCCGGTTGAGGCGCGTGTCGCTCTGGTCGGTGTAGACGGCGACATCGGCATCGGCCGCCCCTTCGCCGGCCCACGGCGCATCACCCGTGGCCGTGGTCGTGATCACGCCGCCGCCGCGGACGAGGTCGAAGCCGACGGCCGTGCCGTCACGACCGGCGGTCCAGGCGAGGTCACCGCCTCGGCCGACGAACGCCCCCGACGCCACGCCGCCGCTGTGGCCGACCAGCTCGCGCAGCGGTGCGCCGGTCCGTCCGTCCCGCAGCTCCACCTCCTCCCCCACCCCGACGAGCAACCGTTCGCCGTCCGACGACCAGCGCAGGACCCCCACGTCGCCGGACAGTGGCCACCTGGCCGACCGAGGACGCAGGGTCGTCGGATCGGCGAGGAAGAGCTCAGGACCGCCCGGGGCGTCCTGCGTGACCGCGACGCGTCGGGCTCCGGGTCCCACCGCCCACACGCTGACGTCGACCGTCCGCGCGCTCGCCTGCGGTCGCCCGGTGTCCAGCACGACGCCCGGGCCGAGCTCGGAGACACCGGTGCTGACGCGCCCGTCGGGCCACACCACGAAGGTGCCGTTGTCGAGCACCGCCCTCCCCCAGAGGACGGACCGGACGACTCGGCCTTCCGCGTCCACGACCGTGGCCCCCGCGTCGGTGCCCACCACCACGTCGCCGCGGTCGGTCCAGCCGACCCCCGTCCACAGGTACGGCGACCCGTCACCGGTGGAGTCGTTCACCGCGGCCAGCTCCACGCGGTGCAGCTCACGCCCGTCGGCCGGGTCGAGCAGCACGAGCGTGTCCGTCGCGGCCGGCATCGAGGAGAGCAGGACCGCGGCCACGGTCCGCCCGTCCGGGGACACGGCGACACCGCCCACCAGTCCGGCGAGGTCGTCACGCAGCCACCGCTCGGCACCGGTGTCCGCGTCGACGGCACGCAGGACCGGCTGGTTCTCGCCGAGGAACACCGTTCGTCCGTCTGCGGCCGCCGCCACGCTGAAGAACCGCTTGTCGGTGCGGACCCGCGCGGTCACGTCGGGTTCTCGCGCCAGCAGGGTGAGCACGGCACCGTAGGTGTCGGGGCCGGGGTCGAGCCGGGTGGCCTCGACGGCGGTGAGGAGCGCCAGGTCCGGCTGCTCGACGGTGAGCGCGTACGCCGCGAGCCTCCTGGCGTCGGCGCGCCCGGCGGCGCGCTCGGCGCGATCCGCCGCACTGGCCTCCCGATCGCGGGCCCGGAGCGCGAGTGCGCCGGCACCGAGGCCGAGGAGGAGCAGGACGACGGTGGCCGCGAGGAGCGTGCGCAACCGCCGGTTCTGACGCGCCTGTCGCTCGGCGCGCTCGGCGGCTGCACGATGCTCGCGCTCGGACTCGTCGCGGGCGGCGTCGAGGAACGCGCGCTCGTCGCGGGTCACCTCGTCGGGACGGATGGCGGCGACCTCCAGGGCGGCCTCCAACCGGGGCCCGTGCCAGAGCAGCGAGACGTCCTCCTCGTTCGCCCGCCACTCGGCCGTCGCCACCGCCAACCGACCGGCGAGTTCCCGGCCGGCGCGGTCCTCGGCCAACCAGGACCGGAGTCGTGGCCACTCGCGGAACAGCGCCTCGTGGGCGACCTCGACGTGGTCGTCGCTCACCGTGAGCAACCGGGCGGCCGCGAGGCGCTCCACCACCGGTGTGGGGTCTCGCGCGAGGGCGGCCAGCTCGTCACGACGGACCCGCCGCCGAGTCACCCCGTCGCCGTCGCTGCTCCCGGCCAGTCGCAGGAGCAGGAGACGCGCGTCGCGCTGGGCCTCGTCGTCGAGGAGCGAGAACTCCGTCTCCGCCAGGTGGGCGATGGCCCCGCGTAGCCCGTCGGTGGCGACGTACTCCTGCAGCGTCAGCCGCCTCCCGTCACGCAGCTCCCACATCCGGCGCAGTGAGGTGGACAGCAGCGGCAGCAGCCCGGGCTCGGTGCCGGCGTCGGCGACCACGGCGTCGACGAGACCCTCGTCGAGCTGGAGCCCGGCGCGCCGGGCGGGAGCGTCCACGGCACGGCGTACGTCGTCGGGCGTCGGGGTGCCGACCAGCACGGTGTGGTCGCCGACGGCCGCCGCGAGGCCCGGGTGCCCGGCGAGCCGGTCGAGGAAGCCGGCGCGCACGACCAGCACCAGCACCACGGGTGGAGTGGGGTCGACGACCAGCCCGGCGAGGGCATCGAGGAAGGTCTGTTGCTCACCTTCGTCGGTGCAGGCGGTCCACACCTCCTCGAGCTGGTCGACGACCAGGACGGTGCGGTCGGCGGGTGCGTCGGAGTCCGAGCGCACCAGCCGCTCGAGCACGGCGCCGAGGTCGAGCCGCGGCGCACCCAGCACCAGGCGCGCCAGCTCGCCCACGGGGTGCGCGCCCGGGCGCATGGAGAGCAGCGTCCACGCCGCGCTACCCGGCAGCAGCCCGTCGGCGAGGCCCGCGAGCAGGCCGGCCTGCACGACGGAGGACTTGCCGCTTCCCGAGGCGCCGACGACGGCGAGGCAGCGCACACCCGTGAGGCGCGCGGCGAGCTGCGCGACGAGCCGCTCGCGGCCGGCGAACCACGGACCGTCCGACGTGGAGTACGCCGCCAGGCCGGGCCACGGGCAGTGGCCGGGGTCCGACTCCTCCGGCGCCAATGCGGTGAGGTCCAGGACCCGGTTGGCCATCTCCTCGCGCGCGCTCCCGAGCGTGCTGACGGCAGCGCCGACGTCGCCGGCGGCCGACTCGACCGCCGCCTCCGCGCGACGACGGACGGCCGCCAGCGAGTCGTCCTGGGCCAGCACCCGCGCGTGCAGGTCCCGCAGCTCGTGGCCGGGATCGATCCCCAGGTCGTCCGCCAAGGTGGTGCGCGCCCGGTCGTACGCCGCCAGCGCGTCGCCCTGCCGTCCCTGCCGGTAGAGCCCCGTCATGAGCAACGCCCAGAGGCGCTCACGGGTCGGGTAGCGGGCGACGAGCGCCTCGAGCTCGGCGACCGCACCGGGCGAGCCGTCCGCCAGGTCGGCGGCGACACACTCCTCGAGCGCACCCGCGCGCAGCTCCTCGAGCCGGCGCGCCTCGCCTGCGACGCTCGGCACGCGCTCGAGGCCGGAGTAGGCGTCGCCCCGCCACAGGGCGAGCGCCGACCTGAGCACCACGGCGCGCTCCACCGTGGGCCGTTGCGCGGCCGCCCGGAGCATCGCCTCGAACCGCCAGGCGTCGACCTGCTCGGCCTCCACCACGAGCCGGTAGCCCCCGCTCTCGGTGACCAGGTGGGCCGACCCGCCGCTGCGATCCGGCTCGAGCGCCTGGCGCAGCCGCAGCACGACGTTCTGGAGCGACTTGGTGGCCGAGGCCGGCGGGGCGACGCCCCAGAGCCCGTCCACCAGCGTCGGAACGGCGACGGCCCGACCGCTGGCCGTGATCAGCATGGCCAGGAGGAGGCGTTCGCGCAGGCCGCGAAGGACGACCGGTCCTTGCGGCCCTCGGATCCGGAGCGGGCCGAGCACGCCGTACTCCACGCGCTCAGGATAGGTGTCGCCCGTCATGCCGCCCAGCGTCCTGCGGCTCGGTCACACGACGGTCACACCCGACCGCCGCGTCAGAAGAGCAGCGCGGTGCCCGGGTCCTGCAGCATCCCGGCCACGTCGGCGAGGAAGCGCGAGCCTTTCTCGCCGTCGATGTGACGGTGGTCGAAGGAGAGCGACAGCGTGCAGACCTGGCGGACGACGATCT
>Ga0164308_10002123_pt1 | contig 10566 bp, 10 predicted proteins | sample Whisoiple_246_MG_FD_109983 | JGI IMG/M metagenome (GOLD analysis project Ga0164308, IMG submission 109983) | Soil microbial communities amended with fresh organic matter from upstate New York, USA - Whitman soil sample_246_MG | ecosystem: Environmental > Terrestrial > Soil > Unclassified >... | reverse complement strand
GCTCTCCAGGCGCAGGGCGCTGGAGATGACGCCGATCAGCACGACGCCGGCGAGCACGCCGTGCAGCCGGCCGCGGCCGCCGAAGATCGAGACGCCGCCGAGGAGCACGGCGGCGATCACCTGGAGCTCGTAGCCGGTGGCGTTGTCGCCGCGGGCCGAGCCGTAGCGCAGGGTGAAGTAGATGCCGGCGAAGGCGGACACCACGCCCGAGAGGACGAAGAGGATGAGCTTGGTCCGGGCGACGTCGACACCGGTGAAGTGGGCTGCCTCGTCGTTGAGCCCGATCTCGTAGATGCCGCGCCCGAAGGTGGAGAAGTGCAGCAGCACGACGAAGGCGACGGTCAGCACGGCGAACGGGATCATCACCAGGGGGATCCGGGACTCGCCGATGGTGTCGGTCGCCAGGTCGGACCAGGTGTCCGTGAAGTCGGTGATGGCCGTGGTGCCGAGCAGGCCGACCGCGATGCCGCGGAAGAGCGCGAGCGTGCCGATGGTGACCGCGAGCGACGGCAGCCCGACGTACGCGATGAGGAAGCCGTTGAGGGCGCCGCACAGCAGGCCGGCCAGCAGGGCGAGGACCGCGGCGGCCGGGATCGACATGCCGCTGTCGTGGAAGACCCCGAGCAGCACGCTGCTCAGGCCCATGATGCTGGCGACCGACAGGTCGATCTCGCCGGTGATGATGATGAGCGTCATCGGCAGGGCGATCAGCAGGATGGGTGCGATGTCCTGGAGGAGGAACTTCACGGTCAGCGGGCCGTCGAAGTTGTCCACGTTGAGCGTCGCGTAGACGAAGACCGCGACGGTGAGCGCGATGACGGCCATCTCCCGGGTCAGGAGCCAGCGCCGCCACAGCGGCGCCGAGTAGTCGGCGTAGGTGCGGGCATGCTCGGCCGGGGCAGCCGGGGACGGGGTGGGCGTCATGAGTGGTCCCTCGATTCGGCGAGCTTGCGGGCCTGTCGGACGGAGAGGACGCGGTCGAGCACGATCGCGCCGAGGATCAGTGCCCCGACGACGGCGCGCTGCCAGAAGTCCTCGATGCCCAGGCTGGGCAGCGCCCGGTTGATGGTGACGAGCAGGAAGGCGCCGATCGCCGCGCCCCAGACCGTGCCGCTGCCGCCGAAGATCGCGACGCCGCCGATGACCGCCGCGGCGACCGCCTGCAGCTCGATGCCCAGGCCGACGCTCGAGCTGACGGTGCCGTAGCGGGCGGTGTAGAGGGCACCGGCGAGACCGGCCAGCGCGCCGCTCAGGACGAACGCGGCGAGCAGCCGACGGCGTACGGGCAGTCCGTAGAGCACCGCGGCGTCCGGGTCGGAGCCGATCGCGTAGAGCTCGCGACCACCGCGGGCGGTGTGGAGGTAGTAGCCGACGATCGCGAGGACGACGAGCGCCAGGATCGTGAGGAGGGGGATGCCGAGCACCGAGCGCGTCCCGAGCTGGAGGAACTCGCGGGGCAGGTCGCCGGCGTTGATCCGGTCGCTGCCGGCCCAGGTCAGCATGATGCCGCGGTAGATGTAGAGCGTGCCGAGGGTGATGACCAGGGCCGGCACGCCGCCGTACGCCACGAGCACGCCGTTGACCAGCCCGAGGACCGCGCCGAGGAGCAGGCACGCCGCCAGCACGACGACGATGGGGAGGTTCGGCTGCTCGATGAAGAGCCGTCCGGTCAGGTAGGCGGTCAGGGCCATCACCGAGCCGACGGAGAGGTCGACGTTGCGGGTGATGATGACGACGGCCTGGCCGACGGCGAGCAGCAGGAGGATCGACGGGTTGAGCAGGAAGTTGCGCCAGCCGTCGCTGCTGAAGAGGAAACCGTTGTTCTTGCTGGTCGCGAGGACGACGACGGCCACCAGCACGAGGAAGATCGACAGCTCGCGCGAGCGGAGGACGGTCGTCAGCGCGCGGCGGGTCGGGGAGAGCCGGCTGGGCTCGACCAGCAGCGCCTCTCCGGCCGAGACCTCGCTGTCCGGCTGCACGTCGGTGTGGTTCATGTCTGTGAGGTCCCTGCGGGGTTGTTCGGGGGAGCGCAGCGGAGGGGAAGAACGCCGTGGGGTGTTCATGAGGCGTCCTCGAGGTGGTGGGTGGCCGCGTGCATGACGGCCTCGGGGGTGGCGTCGGCCCGGTCGAGCTCGGCGGTGATGCGGCCCTCGCACAGGACGACGACGCGGTCGGCCATGCCGAGGACCTCGGGGAGCTCGGAGGAGATCATCAGGATCGCGAGGCCCTGCCCGGCGAGCTCGGAGAGCAGCCGGTGGACCTCGGCCTTGGTGCCGACGTCGATGCCGCGGGTGGGCTCGTCGATGATCAGGAGCCTGGGGTCGGTGGCCAGCCACTTGGCGATGACCACCTTCTGCTGGTTGCCACCGCTCATCGTGGCGGCGTTCATGTCGAGTGCGCTGGTCTTCACCTCGAGGCGTCCGGCCCACGGCCCGGCGGCCCGGTTCTCCATCGAGGTGGTCAGCAGCCCGGCCTTCGCGATGCTGCGGCGGATGACGCCGGCGACGTTGCGGGTGACGGACGAGTCGATGACGAGACCCTGCTTGCGCCGGTCCTCGGGGATGAACGCCATCCCGGCGCGGATCGCGGACCGCGGGTCGCTGGCCTTGACCGGCCGGCCCCCCACCGAGACCGACCCTGAGTCGTAGGAGTCGACACCGAAGACGGCCCGCGCGACCTCGCTCCGCCCGGCGCCGACCAGGCCGGCCAGGCCGACGATCTCCCCGGCGCGGACCTCGAGGTCGATGTCGTGGAAGACCCCGGCCCGGTTGAGGCCGCGCACCTGGAGCACCGGCTCCCCGATCTCGGCGGCGGTCTTGGGGAACAGCTCGTCGACGTCGCGGCCGACCATGAGCGACACCAGCTCGGACGGCGTGGTGTCGGCGATCGCGCGGGTGTCGACGTAGGAACCGTCGCGCATCACGGTGACGGTGTCGGCGAGGTCGAAGACCTCGTCGAAGCGGTGGGAGATGAAGACGAGGGCGCGGCCCTCGTCGCGGAGGCTGCGGGCGACGGCGAACAGCCGGTCGACCTCGACGCCGCTCAGCGCGGCGGTCGGCTCGTCCATGACGAGCAGGCGCGCGTCGAGCGAGATGGCCTTCGCGATCTCGATGATCTGCTGGTCGGCGATCGAGAGGCCCTCGGCGGGGCGGCGGGGGTCGATCCGCACGCCGAGGCGGTCGAAGAGCCGCTCGGTCTCGGCGTACATCGCCGGGCGGTCGATGCGACGGCCGCGGGTGAGGGTCTGGCGACCCATGAAGATGTTCTCGGTGACCGAGAGGTCGGGGAAGAGCGTGGGCTCCTGGTAGATCACCGCGACGCCCGACTTCTTCGACTCGGCGGTCGAGCCGAAGTCGACGGCCTCTCCCCCGAGCTCGAAGGTCCCGGAGTCGCGGCGGTGGACGCCGGCGACGACCTTGACCAGCGTGGACTTGCCGGCGCCGTTCTCCCCGACCAGGGCGTGGATCGAGCCCGCGTCGACGCGCAGGCTGCCGGAGCGCAGCGCGACCACGGGCCCGAACGACTTGGAGACGTCGCGCAGCTCGAGCACCGGTGCGGCGGCGTTGCTGGCAGGCATGGGGCTCCTTGGTTTGAAAGGTTTCAACGGAAAGGTAGGTGAGGGTCGTCACACCTGTCAAGAGTCATCCCGGGTCATTCCGCGACGTCCAGTGGATCCCTTCGCGCGCAGCCGTGATGGCGTACGCTCCGAGCGACAATCGTTTCAACGCATCGGCGCGACCCTCGCGACCGACGGAGGACGGGGAGGGGGCGGGTCGTGGCGAAGGCCTCCTCGGTCAAGGACGTCGCCGCGCTCGCCCACGTGTCCCTCGGCACCGTGAGCAACGTCCTCAACCGCCCCGACCGGGTCTCCCCCGCCACCCGCGCGAAGGTCGAGCAGGCGATGCGCGACCTCGGTTTCGTCCGCAACGAGTCGGCCCGCCAGCTGCGCAACGGCCGGAGCCGGACCCTCGCCTACGTCCTGCTGGACGCCCGCAACCCCTTCTTCACCGACGTCGCTCAGGGCGCCGAGCTCGCGGCCGAGGCGGCCGGCCTCTCGCTCTTCCTCTGCCACTCGGACAACCGGTCGTCCCGCGAGGGCGACTACCTCGCCCACCTGGTCGAGCAACGCGTCCAGGGGATCCTGGTCACGCCGGTCGACCCGCACGCCAGCGTCCTCGACGACGTACGCCGCAACGGCACCCCGTTGGTGATCGTGGACCGCATCCGCGACGACGACCACTTCTGCTCGGTGGCCGTCGACGACGTCCTCGGCGGTCGCCTGGCGGTCGAGCACCTGGTCGAGGCCGGGCACACCCGGGTCGCGTTCATCGGCGGGCCGGAGACCATCGGCCAGGTCCGCGACCGCCTCGCGGGCGCTCGTGAGGCGTGGGCTGCCGCCGGGCTGCCGGCCGACCAGCTCGTGGTGGTGGCCACCGACGGCCTCACCGTCGCCGAGGGGCGCTCGGCCGGCGAGCGCGTCATGGGCATCGGGAGCAGCCGGCGCCCGACCGCGGCGTTCTGCGCCAACGACCTGCTCGCCCTGGGCCTGCTCCAGCAGCTCAGCACGGCGGGCCTCTCGGTGCCCCGCGACCTGGCGATCATCGGCTACGACGACATCGAGTACGCCGCGGCTGCCGCCGTGCCCCTGACCTCGGTGCGCCAGCCGCGCCAGGAGCTCGGACGCCGCGCCGCGGAGCTGGTGCTCGACGAGGCCGAGAACCCCGAGCACCTGCACCAGCAGGTGGTCTTCACCCCCGAGCTCGTCGCCCGACGCTCGACGCTGGGCTGAGGGCGCCCTTTCCTCGGCGCCCGGGCGTCAGGGGGCCTGGCCCTCGCGCGGGACGGAGTGGGCGTCGAGGACCTGGGTGGCCACCTCGAGGGCCGTGCGGCCGTCCGACCGGGACACCTGCTCGAGCCACTCCTCGGCCTCGTCGATGCTGAACCCGCGGGTTCCCACGAGCAACCCGACGGCGGTGTCGATGACCGATCGGGCCCGGAGCCGGGCGGGGGCGACCTCGGCGTGCCGGCGCGCACCGAACGCCAGGTCGTGGTTGACCACCGAAGCGCCACGCACGGCGCCGAGGGCACGTTCGACGGCGGCGGTGCGACCGGCGAACACGTCGACGAGCCGCGAGTAGATCGTGACCAGGGCGATGACCCTCGTCGGCGTTGCCAGCTCCAGGGCGAGGCTGGACCGCATCCCCGGCTGTGCGACGCGGTGGGACCGGTGGTCCGACGGCTCGACGAGGGCCAGCGTGACGTCCTCGTCGATGAACCAGATGGCCACGGCATGGGCTTGGGGCACCACCTCGACGGCGACCTCGGAGAGCCACCCGAGCCGCGTCCCGAGGTCCTCGTCACCCGCCGCGGCCAGCAGGTCCAACGCTTCAGCGGTCGCCGGCAGCGGCTCCACACGGTCCACCTGCCCGACGAGTCCGACCGGGGCAGCCGACTGCCGCCCGACCCCTACGTCTCAGAGCACCGTACCCGCACCTCGGCCGATCGATGCTTGTCGACAAGCGCGGGCAGACGGGCGCCGGGCTGGATCACACCGTCAGTCGTCGCTCACGACGCGTGGAAACCGGTCGGACGGATCGGTCGGGCAGGGACACCGGCGACGATGGTGTCGGCCGGGACGTCCTTGGTGACCACCGACCCGGCGCCGACGATCGCGCCGTCGCCGATGGTGACGCCGGGCACCACCGTGACCGACGCCCCCAGCCACGCCTTGCGGCCGATGACGATCGGGGCGGGCTCCATGTCGGCGCGACGCTCGGGGTCACGGGCGTGGTCGAGCGTGGTGAGGGTGACCCCGTGACCGATGAGCGTGCCGTCGCCGATGGTGATCCCGCCGGTGTCCTGGAAGCGGCAGCCGAGGTTGACGAAGACGTCGCGTCCCAGGTGCAGGTTCTTGCCGAACTCGGTGTGGAACGGGGGGAACACGGTGACCGACTCGGGCACCGGTCGACCGGTCAACCGCTCCAGGAGCACGCGCAGCTCGGCCGGGTCGTGGTGGCGCGAGTTCACCTCGGCGGTGATGCCGAACGCCTCCTGCGCGGCGTCGTGCATGAAGCGGTGGTGCTCGGACCCGCCCCGGATGGTGTTGCCGGCGTCGACGTGGGCGAGGAACTCCTGGAGGTCCATGCCGGTCACCGTGCCTCGACCGTGGCGGTCACGGAGCCCTCGAGCGCCGCGATGCGTCCTGCGGCGTCACCCTCGAGGTGTCCCAGGACGACGATCCCGGGGAAGTACGACTGATCGCCGTAGTAGAGGACGAGGTCGTTGCCCGGGGCGTAGTAGCCGACGTCCCCCACGTCGGGGTCCGCCCCGCCCGGCTGGCCGTCGAGCGACAGTGCCTTCGGCAGGGGCCCCGTCTTCTCCACCCCGCCGTGGTCGACCATCTCCACCGTCACGGGCAGCTGGTCGAGCAGGTCGCCCGCAGCCGCACTGTCCTCGAGGGTGGCGGTGAACCGGTCGCCGCCGATCGCGATCTCGATCTGCATGTCATCTCCTTCGTCGTCCCGGGGCGGGTCGGTCGACCCCTCCGGGCTGCTGCTGGCTGGTGCCGGGGCAGCGCCTGGTTCCTCGGTACCCGCACCGCAGGCACCGAGGGTCAGCACCAAGGGGGCGAGCACCGCCGGTCGAGCGAGTGCAAGGGTCGTCCACCGACCGCCCGGAGCCCCGGTGGTCACGGCGTGACCAGCACCTTGAGGGCCTCGCGGTCGTCCATCGCGCGGTAGCCGTCGGGCACCTCGTCGAGGCCGATCGTGCGGTCGAACACGCGCCCGGGGTCGACGGTGCCGTCGAGGACCGCGGGGAGCAGCTCCTCGATGTAGGCGCGGGTCGGGGCCGGGCCGCCGGCGAGCCGGATGTTGCCGCCGAACAGGCTGGCGAAGCCGACGGGGGCGTCGTCGTACTGAGGGACGCCCACGCGGCTGATCGTGCCGCCGGGACGCACCACACCGATCGCCTGCTCGTACGCCGGCATGTGGCCGACAGCCTCGAGCACGACCTCGGTCCCGAAGCCTCCGGTGAGGTCGCGCACGCGGGTGATGCCCTCCTCGCCGCGCTCCGCGACGACGTCGGTGGCCCCGAAGTCCCGGCCGAGGTCGGTGCGCGACTCGTGCCGACCCATCAGGATGATCCGCTCGGCACCGAGCTGCCTGGCGGACAGCACCGCGAGCAGGCCGACCGCCCCGTCGCCGATCACGGTCACCGTCGAGCCCGGCGTGACGTTGCCGGCCTTCGCGGCGTGGTAGCCGGTGCCGTAGACGTCGGACAGCGTGAGGAGCGAGGGGAGGAGGGCCGGGTCCGCGTCGGTCGGGAGCTTGACGAGCGTCCCGTCCGCCAGTGGCACGCGTACGGCCTCGGTCTGGCCGCCCTCCGTGGGCAGGCCGTCCCAGAAGCCACCGTGCTCGCACGACGTCTGCAGCCCGGCGCGGCAGAACTGGCACGTGCCGTCGGAGTAGGCGAAGGGGGCGACGACGAGGTCGCCCTTGGCGAGCGTGGACACGTCCGAGCCCGTGTCCTCGACCACGCCGATGAACTCGTGGCCCATGTAGACGGGACCCTCGTCGCTCGGCATCGAGTGGTAGGGGTGCAGGTCGCTGCCGCAGATGCAGGAGGCCGTGACCCGGACGAGTGCGTCGGTGGACTCCTTGACGACCGAGTCCGGCACGTCCTCGACCCGGACGTCTCCGGCGCCGTACATCAGTGTTGCTCGCACGTGGGTGCTCCATTCGGTTGCGTCGTGTGGGGTGACCCGTCGAGTGAAGCCCAGGGCGCGCGCGGGCGGGAGTCACCGTCGAGGAGTGCACTGGCAGGGCACCTCTCGCCGCTGACTCCCCGGGCCCGGCCCGACCTACGCTCGTGGCATGGACAACCGCTCCGAGGTCCGCGAGTTCCTCACCACCCGGCGCGCCCGCATCACCCCCGAGATGGCGGGTCTTCCCACGTTCGGGAGCCGGCGGGTGCCGGGGCTGCGTCGCAGCGAGGTGGCCGCGCTGGCCGGGGTGAGCGTGGAGTACTACGCACGCCTCGAGCGCGGCCAGATCGGCGGCGCCTCGAGCAGCGTGCTCGAGGCCCTGGCCCGGGCGCTGCGTCTCGACGACACGGAGCGGGCGCACCTGTTCGACCTCGCCCGCGCCGCGGACGGGATACCCACGTCGGGGCGGTCGCGACGACGGACGACCGCGAGGGGCGAGACCCGGACCAGCCTCCAGTGGGCACTGGACGCGATCGGCGACGCCGTCGCGTTCGTGCGGGACCCACGCCAGAACCTGCTGGCCACCAACGAGCTCGGGCGCGCGTTCTACTCGCCCGTCATCGGTGACGGCGGCCGCGTGCCCAACCTGGCGCGCTTCCAGTTCCTCGACCCGGCCGCGCGCGACTTCTACCCCGACTGGGACCTGTTCGCCGCGATGTGCGTCGGCATCATGCGCACCGAGGCCGGCCGCGACCCGCACGACCGGGCGCTGCAGGACCTCGTCGGTGAGCTGTCGACGCAGAGCGAGACCTTCCGTCGGCTCTGGGCCGAGCACGACGTACGCCAGCACGGCACCGGCACGAAGCGCTTCCACCACCCCGTCGTCGGCGCGCTCACCCTCGCCTACGAGGAGCTTGCGATCACCGCCGAGCCGGGCCAGGTGCTGATGGTCTACACGGCCGAGCCCGGCTCGCCGTCGGCGGAGGCCCTGCGCCTGCTGGCCTCCTGGGCGGCATCGCCCACGTCCACCGAACCTCCACCGAGCCGCGCACCCGCGGCCCCGACGCACGAAGGAGACTCCCCATGAAGTACACGCAGAGCGGCGGCCAGACCGGCGCCGGACCCGCGGACTGGTTCACCGGCACCGTGCAGATCGACACCGTCCGCGACCCCGACGAGCAGTCGGCCATCGGCTGCGCCCACGTCCGGTTCTCCCCCGGCGCCCGCACCGCCTGGCACCACCACCCCAAGGGCCAGACCCTCTACGTCACCGACGGCATCGGCCTGGTCGCCACCCGCGACGGCGGCACCCAGGAGATCCGCCCCGGCGACTCCGTCTACATCGAGCCCGGCGAGGAGCACTGGCACGGCGCCACCGCCGACCGCTTCATGGCCCACGTCGCCATGCAGGAGGCCGACCACGACGGCCAGGTCGTGACGTGGCTCGACCACGTGACCGACGAGGAGTACGCCGGGCGCGGGTGACCTCCTCAGCGCGCGCTGACGTCCTCGCCGAGGAGCCGGCGCGCGACGAAGGCTAGAGCCGCGGCGGTGCGTCGGACGTGGCTCAGGGGGTGAACGCCGGGTCGTGGGTGCCGACCTTGCGGGCGGTCGCGAGGTGGCTGCCGAGGTAGCCGCCGACCGACGCGACGGCCGCACCCGCCAGCGAGCGGCGTACGCCGGCCGCGTGGTCGCCGCGACGCCGGGCGAGCCACGACGAGGCGAAGATCCCGATGGCGACGGCGTTGGTCGCCGCGTGGACGACACCGACCCGCTTGTCACGATCGGCCGCGCTCGCCCACTCGGCCCAACCGGTCCAGGCCGTCGGGCCGACGGCCAGCAGGCTGATGCCGAGCAGTCGCTGCGCCGCAGGTCGTGACTCGCGGCCGCCGACCAGGTCGAGGATGGTCGCCGAGGTCCAGGTCCCCAGGACGATGTCGGTGAGCACCGGGTGGACGGCGTGCCCCAGCCAGTCACCGCGCAGCACCTCTCCCCGTCTCCCGGTCGCGAACGCAGCGTCGACGAGCGGCTCGAGCGCGCGTACGGCGCCGTCGAGCGCGGCGGTGTCCTCGAGGTTGCGGGTCCAGCGCACCAGCCGCGACGTGTCCATGGCTCCAGCGTCGCCCGGCGCAGCCGCGGGGTCAATGCACGTGATGGTGAGCGCCGGGCCGCGGATCAGACCGCGATGCTCACGGGGAAGGTGGCGATCCAGCCCAGGGTGCCGAGGAAGACGGCGCAGCCGACCAGGGTCAGGACCCAGCGCAGCCGAGGCGCGGTGACGCGCGTGCTCATGCCCGCGAAGAAGAGCGACACGGCGTAGAGCACCACGGTGAGCACGTAGTTGCTGGCGCGCTGGATGTCGGCGCGGACCTCGGCGGCTGACGCCTCGGCGCGGGCGTCCAGCTCCGCCGCCTGCTGCTGCGAGGCGAGCCGGTACTCGTCCATGGCGAAGGGAGTGGGTGGCGCGTCCGGGTTCGTCAGCGGATGGGTGGCGTTCCAGGCCTCGAACGCGGGGCGGAACTCATCGCGGATACGGTTCTCCACGAACGCGGCGAGCTTGCGGTCGCCGGTCACGTCTGCTTCGGCCCAGGCGATGAAGGTGGCGACGTCGATCTCGGTCTGTGCCTCGGCGAGGCTGTCGGCGCGCGACGCCTCGATCCTGATCGCGTTGGTGCGTCCCGCAGCCGCGGCCTGCTCGCCGTTCCAGCGCGTCGCCTGGTAGCTGCTCCACGACGTCGCCACGGCCGCGACGACGAGGAGCACCGTGGCCACACCCTCCTGCCAGTCGCGACGGCGGTCCGTCGATGCCTCAGCGCGGGTTGCCATCGCCGTCGCACGGGAGCGGGACGTCGAGGTCGAGG
>Ga0164308_10002122_pt1 | contig 10566 bp, 10 predicted proteins | sample Whisoiple_246_MG_FD_109983 | JGI IMG/M metagenome (GOLD analysis project Ga0164308, IMG submission 109983) | Soil microbial communities amended with fresh organic matter from upstate New York, USA - Whitman soil sample_246_MG | ecosystem: Environmental > Terrestrial > Soil > Unclassified >... | reverse complement strand
GAGAATGTCCGGAAAGATGGTAAGCGCTGCGCCACGCCTGTCCAGCCAGGCTCAGGATTTCGAGGGCCACACTTGCTGCGATCGCGCGACGCACCAGCGTGAGCTGCCATTTTGGGATTTGCAAGGCCATCAGCAGCAGGCTCATGGTGGAAGCGAAACTTGAGAAGGACATTGCGAACTTGATGGGCTTGATCCACGGATTTACAACGGCCGCGCCCACAGCCGATGGAACAAACATTGCCAGCGCCGCAAAAACCGGCACAGCCAACAAAAGAGCCCAGCCCAGCCGCGAAAGCACGCGGTCATTGGTATCCAGTTCACGGAAGAAGTCGCGGACGTTTGATGGCGAAAGCGTTTGCAAGACCGCGCGCACGAATCCAGAAAGATAATCGGCTGTGCCTGGGACTTCCACGCGTGAAGCCTGCGGCTCCAACCACTCGCCGATACGCCTTGCTAAAGTTTGCTGCCTGAGTTCGATTTCCCGGAGGTGCTTCATCGCTCTCATCCTTTCCGTCAACGCTGTGTATCAGGCGGGATTTTGGGCGAACCTCTCCCCGCGCGTCCGCGGTGCGGTTTGCGGCGCGAAAAGCCGGCCCTGTATCCACTTGCTACATGGCGGCTGAGAATGTCGATGGGGAAGAGCACGGAATATCGGTGCCGTCCGCAGCAGAGCGTTTTGTTGAGCTCTGTGCTTGTGCACACGAATTCCTGGACTCTTAAGTGCCCTATACAACCAGCCCGCGTAGCCTGATTGCCCGGAGCGGGAACTTTGAGTGAAATAGGCTGGCCCTATGGGTTGAAAGCTGCCAGCTGTTACTAAAGTAATCCGCCGAACAGAAGTTAGAATGAGGCTGCTGGATTAGAAGACAGTTGGAATGAGATTAGAACTTCTCAGAAACACGGAATTTTTGATGTGATTGATAGTTTAGAACTATGAGGGCAGCATTCTTATTTACGATTGCTGCCATTGCTGTGAAAGATCGGTGAGAGAAACCAATGCCAATCGCTACGATAGGTTTGAAATATGGGACAAAAAATCTAAATCCGCTTCGATTGCAGCGCCGTTTTTGGAATTCCAACCATAAATCTGTTGGCGAATTCCGTCAGACGGCGCTGCAACCAGCAAGTTGTTTACTCGAGCTCAATATCGCCCGACCCAGTGTGTATGTCCAGCAGCACTCCGCCATTTCCAACTTTACCCTGGATGTGGTTCCGGGCCAGCGTCCCCTGGGTAGTGACCTGATGATTGTTAAGTTTCAGCGTTCCTGAAGATGTCCGCGCGTCAAGGTTGAAAGATGCCTGCGTAGGAACTTTCAGGGTAATGTTGCCAGAGCCCGCGCCCAGCCGCCAGTCAGATGTAGGTTCGCCCTCGGCCTGGATATCGCCGCTGCCGGCGTCGGCCCGCAGACCGCCCTTCACTCCATGCAGCTTGATATTGCCTGAGCCGGTCTGGGCCTTCACGCTGCCGCCCGCGCTTTGCCGGACTTCAACGTTGCCGCTGCCGGTATTGGCAAATACGTCGCCGGCAATGTCATCCGCGTGGATATTACCGCTGCCTGTCTCTGCGTACAGAACGCCTTTGATCGAATTGATCTTCAGGTCTCCCGAGCCTGAACTTACCCGCGTCTCAGCGGATACGCGCTCCACCGTAACGTTGCCGGAACCGGTCTTTGCGGTCATGGGCAGTTGCAGGCCACTGATTGTCTGGTCGCCAGAGCCGGTATGGGAAGTAAGTTTTGTCTGTGGCGGGACCGTGACGTCGTAATCAATGGAAATATTTTTTGTCAGGTCGCGGTCTTCAAACCTGCCAATGCGGATGGTGTTGCCCTGCTGCACCACTGGCGGGTTTTGCTCGATCTTATGGATTCGCTCTTCAATGTTGCCGCTGCCAAAGAGCCATGAACTACCACTGTTGGCGTGAATTTTGGCCGTAACAGAAACTGATCCGGAGCCGCCCTGGTGAACGTTAATGTTGCCGGAGCCGGAGGTCACCTCCAGTTCCACCGTTCCATTCACCTGCAAGGTGCGTTCAAAATGTCCGGTTGTTGCGGCCTTCAGCGGAACGGCCATCAGTGGAAGCACGCAAATCGCCAGTGCCAGAAATTCAAGAGATTTCATTCTTGCCTCCAAAATTCAGGTCAGTGCTTATTGCAGGATGACCTGCTGGCCTTCTTTCAGGCCGGAAAGTAATTCGGTTTTTGACCCGTTCGAAATTCCCACGGTCACGGCCAGTTTCTTGCGTCCATCTTTCGCGGCTGGCTCGGGAACTTCCACAGAAGCCTTGCGGTCTTTGTCGTAGATGAGCGCGCCTTCCGGGACCATGAGGATCCCCTTATGTTCTTCCAGCAGGACCTCGGCATTGGCCGTCATTTGCGACTTCAACTCGCCCTTTGAGTTATCAATGGAAACGCGCACTTCAAAGGTGGTTACGTTGTCCTTTTCCACGCCCATGGGGGAAATCTTGGTTACCTTGCCGGAGAACGTGCGGTCTTTATAGGATTCAACCTTGATACGCGCAGCCTGGCCGATATAAACCTTGCCAATATCGGATTCGTCCACTTTGCCTTTGACATAGACTTCACGAGTATCGCCCAGCGTCATTACCAGAGTGGCCGAAGATCCCAGCACCAGGATGGAACTTACTGCCGTGCCCACCTCAACGTCGCGGGAGAGTACAACGCCATCAATCGGTGAGACGATGGTCGAGTTGTGGTATTCCTTTTCCTTTTGTTCCAGCAGTGCCTTGGCCTGGGCCACCTGTGCCTCAGCCTGCTTGAGTTTGGCCGTGGCGGAAACAAGGTTGGCTTTGCCCAGTTGCTGCTTATTGACCGCCAGTTCGTAGTTCTTCTGGGCGTCATCCAGGGCCGATTCGGAAACCACGCCGTCCTTTGACATCTTTTGTGCGCGCTCGTAAGCGCGCTTCAGCATGGGAACGTCCGGTCCTTCAGCATCCACTTTTGCGTGCTGAAGGTCGGCATCCGCGGCGCGTGCTGCGGCTTCAGATGCCTGTAAGGATGCTTTCTGCTGATTCACCTGCGCCAGTATCTCTTCTTTATCCAGTTCGGCCAAAACTTGGTCTTTTTTGACCTTTTCTCCGTAATCCACCAGCAGTTTTTGCACGATTCCGCTGGCTTTGGACTTCACTTCCACCTTGGTGATGGGTTCGATTTTGCCCGTGGCCACTACGCTTTTTGCCAGGTCGCCCCTTTCCACCTTGGCCAGCCGGGAAGGATCAATCTTGGTGCTGCCACGCGTCGCCGCTACCAGCCCCACAACAATCACCACGATGATTGCAAATGCGCTCAGGATATAAATGGCTCGTTTGCTTTTTTTCTTGCCGTTTGCCATAAGCAGACCCTCTTGACTCGAGTATGTCGGTAGTTAATACGCTGGATGAAGGAAAGAAGTTCCCGGAAAAGACACACTTATTCCGTAACTGCCAATAGCCTTAGACCGGAAATCAGGAAAAAGGAAAGCAAACTTCCTGGTTCTGGTGGTCGATCCTGTCGTTCGTCGCTGACTTTCCTGGCAGCGACAATGAAGTTTGGTCCGTCGCTTTCCGTTCCTCTATACAAGAACGCCAGCATGATAAATCCTTGCTCACCGATTTCAGTTTGACTCGTCTTATCTAGGCATAGATAATCTATGCATTAATCCATGGCAAAAAACGAAATGATTCCCGGTACTCTTGGCATGCTGATTTTGCGCGTGCTGCGGCCTGGCGCCCTGCATGGATACGCGATCGCGCAGCGCATCCATCAGCTATCGAATGATTTGCTGCAGGTTGAAGAGGGCTCGCTTTATCCTGCGCTGCAGCGGATGCTGCTCAAAGGATGGGTGCAGGCGGAGTGGGGTGTCTCAGAGAACAACCGCAAAGTTCGCTTCTACAAGCTGACCGTCGCGGGCCGCAAACAGCTGGAATCGGAAATCAATGACTTTGATCGCGTGTTGCAGGGAATCCAGGCGGTTTTGGCCAAGGCGTAGGAGCGCATTGCTTGGAAGGCGGGCGGAGGGAGAAAGAGATGGGCGAGATTTTTCGGCGAATTTATTACCTTCTTAATAAGCGCAGGCTACAACGGGAACTGGAAAATGACTTGCAGGTCCATCGTGAGCTGATGAGCGCTGAAAACCGCCGGGACTTCGGGAACGCCGCCGTAATTCGCGAGCAAGCCAATGACGCCTGGGGCTGGGGATGGCTGGAGCGTTTCTTGCAGGACATCCGCTTTGGCGCCAGAGTCCTGCGCGGTTCTCCTGGGCTGACGTTTACGGCGATTGCGGTGTTGGCGCTCGGCATCGGCGTCAACGTTACAGCCTTCAACTTCGTGGACATTATCTTCTTCCGGCCATTGCCGGTGCGCGATCCTCAAACTTTGGCGAAGTTCACCACGCAGTTCAATAATGGCTCTTCCACCGCGGTCTCCTATCCAGCTGCGGTGTTTTATCGTGACCACAGCGATGCTCTGGCGAGCATGATTGCCCAGATTCGCACGCAGATGACGCTCAATGAAGCTGATACCCATAGCATCCATACCGCGCTGGTGACAGGAAACTATTTTAGTGACCTTGGCATTTCTGCGGCCTTCGGCCGGGTATTTACTCCGGGTGTGGATGACGCGCCTGATGCTCCCGCGGTCGCGCTGCTCGACTATGGCTTCTACCAGCGCCATTTTGGCGGAGATCCCGGCGTTGTCAACCGGACGATCCGCATCAACCAGCGCCCCGTAACCATCGTGGGTGTGCTGCCGCCCAGGTTTGTTGGACTCGAACCTGACGGAGATCAACGCGACGACGTGTGGCTTCTGCTCGACAAGGAAACATATTTTCTTCCTGACGCCAAGTCGCTGACCAGCTTTGACCAGCGCGACTCCGCTGCGCGCGTTTACGGACGATTCAAGCCAGGAATGACTTTGCGCGCGGGTGAAAACGCTTTACTGCCGCTGGCCCAGGAACTGGAAAGGCAACATCCGCTGGAAATTAAAAAGGGGGAGCACTTGCGCGTGTCCGCCGGCGGATATGTGGCGGAATTCAATGGCCAGGATATTCCAGCTTTTGGGTTGCTTGCTGCGCTCGTCTTGCTGATCCTGGCTGCTACTTGCGGCAATCTGGGCAATCTTCTTCTTGGACATGCCGTTACCCGCGAGCGTGAAATTGCCATCCGTCTCTCTCTGGGCGCAACGCGCGGCCGGATTCTCCGCCAGTTGATCACCGAAAGCATTCTGCTTGCGGTTCTGGGCTCGATCGCGGCATTAGCACTAAGCTGGTATGCGTCGCGGGTCATTGCGCTGGCCATGGGCGAACGCTTTTCCACTCTCAACGTGACTCCGGACTGGCGCACCGCAGTGTTCTCTTTCGCCATTGGCATGTTTGCCTGTCTGATATTTGGATTGCCCGCGGCACGGCAGCTCTCACGCCAACGTCATCGGTCCGCGCGAATGCGCACTATATTCATGGCCACACAGGTCACCGCAAGTTGCGTGCTCCTTGTGCTCTCAGCCCTGCTGGTACGCGCCCTGGAACGCGGGCTTAAAACGGATCCAGGATTTGATTACCAGCACGTTGTTGCGCTCGATCCGCAGCTTTACGCTCATTCCTATTCACCTTCAGCAGCTCTCCAGTACACGCACGACCTGGAAGAACGCCTCCAGCAGTTGCCGGGCGTGGAAGCAGTCGCTACGGTTCGGCTCCAGCCTTTGGGGAATGACATAACTATCCAGCCAACCAGGGCTGTGGATGGAAGCAAATTCGACGTTTACATTAACGAAGTAGGGCCGCAGTTCTTCCAGACCATGTCTATCCCGTTGCGGCGCGGACGGACCTTTAAGGCAGGCGAGCAGGACGTGGCCATTTTGAGCGAATCCACGGCCCGTCGGCTCTGGCCGGGGAAAGACGCTCTGCAACAGCTCTACGACCATAACCGGAAAAAGTGGCCGGTCGTTGGAGTGGTTGGCGATGCGCATATCATGTCCATTCGCGATGGCAACGCCGGAGAAGCTTACCTGCCTCTCAGCGAACCTACGTTCACACAGTCTTACGTGCTAATTAAAACCTCGCATTCTCCTGAAGATCTGTCTCCGCTGGCACTCAAAGTCGCACGCAATATCGATCCGCAGCTGAGCCCGGTTGCGAACACGCTGAAACAGTCGTTCGCGGAAAAAGTGGGCGACTCAGTGAAAGTCACCAGCATAATCGGGGCCATGGGCGTCATGGCTTTGCTGCTTGCGGTCATCGGCCTCTATGGTGTTGTGGCCTATAACGTTGCCCAGCGTACGCGAGAAATTGGCATCAGGATCGCGCTTGGAGCGACGCCTTCCGGCGTGGTGCGCAACATCATCTCCGGTTTTGTTGCGCCGCTCGCAATCGCCCTGGCTGCCGGCCTGGCCTTGGCGGCCGCACTTTCTACGGTGCTGCGCGGCGAGTTGTACGGCATCCACCATCTCGATCCCCTCAGTTATCTGCTTGCCTCGCTCTTATTGACCGGCGTCGGGGTAATGGCGGCGCTCATTCCTGCGCGACGCGCATTGCGCGTTGATCCTATGATCGCGTTGCGCTGTGAATAGCCACGGCAAGCGGGTACAACGCGGGTGTGCTGTGCCTTCAAGGGCTGCCCAACCGTGACCGGCCCTTGGCCTTTTGCCCTTTCTGCCCCTGGGCCTCGTCAGTATATGATTGAAAGCCATGGTCACCCTGGTCCTCCTGAGGATCATCCTGGTGGTTCTTCTCGTGGCAGCGAATGCCTTTTTCGTTGCTGCGGAATTCGCCATGGTCAGCGTTCGGGACACCAGGATCCAGCAACTGATCGATCAGCGCCGGATCGGCGCGCGTACCGTCCGCAAAATCCAGCAGCGTCTCGACGAATTCCTGCCGGCCGTGCAGTTTGGCGTCACTCTGGCCAGCCTTGGTTTGGGCTGGGTAGGTGAGGGAACTCTTGCCAGGATTTTCGAGCCATGGCTCGCCAACATGCCTCACGGGCAATATTGGGCTCACGGACTCTCCGCAACTCTGGCCTTCCTGGCCATCACTTATTCGCTCATCATCCTGGGAGAACTTGTTCCCAAATCGCTGGCTCTGGAGCGTGCCGAACGCGTTGCTCTCGCCGTCGCCGGCCCCATGGACGTCTTCATGACCATCTCTCATCCTTTCCTGATGCTCATGAACCGCTCCGCCAACCTCGTTCTGCGCGGCTTTGGATCGCGCCTCCGTCGCGATGGCAGCGCTCACTCCGCTGACGAACTAAAGCTCATCGTGACTGCCAGCCGCCGCCTTGGCTTGCTGCCCGACGCCGAGGAAGAAATGATCCACAACGCGCTCGAACTCGGTAACCTTACCGTGCGCGAAATCATGGTTCCACGGCACAAAATCTTCTCCCTGCCCTCCGACATGCCTCTTGAAGAAGCTATGGCCAAGGTCGTCGATGAGCAGCACTCCCGCGTTCCGGTTTACGATTCAGAGAAAGGCCGGGAAAACATCGTTGGCCTGCTTTATTCCAAGGACCTTTCCCGTCTCATGCAGATGCGTCTTTCCGCCGGCGACGCATTTGCCCAGCGCTCCGGCGATCTCAAAGTCCGCCATATCATGCGTGAAGTGCTGTTCGTTCCGGAAAGCAAAACCCTTGACGATCTTCTGGTCGAATTTCAAAAACGCAAGCGCCATCTCGCCGTCGTGGTTGATGAATTCGGCTCCATCAGCGGCCTTGTCACCGTGGAAGACGTGCTGGAGCAGATCGTTGGCGAACTGGAAGACGAATTTGACGTTGCCCAGCCCCCTGCCGTAGCCCTGGCATCAGGCGTCGTGGTGCTCGACGGCGGCTTCAACCTGCGTGACCTTGAGACCCAATATGACATCGCTCTGCCGCGTGAAGAAGGCTTTGAAACTCTGGCCGGCTTCGTCATGTCGCAACTCGGCAAAATTCCCAAAGGCGGCGAACGCTTCGAATACGACACCCGCCGCTACACCGTTCTCCAGATGGAAGGCCATCGCGTCGTCCGCGTAAAAATCGAAAGCCTCAATCCGCCGACTACGTTGGAACAGGCGATCTAGTTTTCTGCAATCCCGAAGCGAAGCGAGGGAGCCCTATTCCTTAAATGCAGCGTCATGAGCCCCACTGTTGTCGGGACTACTTTCCCCCTGACTCTTGATTCGCGTCCATTCGCGGCCCACCGATGATCCGAGCGCCATTAGGCGCGACCACAAGTTAGCCCACACTGAGGCGAGCGCATGCGAACGGGCTCCAGAACGCGCCGCTTTTGCGCGTTTTGGGCAGGAAGCCGAAAGTGTGGGTAACAAGGAATACGGAGGTGAGCGCCGTAGGTGCGGCACCGATTGATCGCTCAAACAATAACAAGACGGTCCAGGTCAAAGGCATTTGAATTTTATTAGATGATATATATAATCTAATCATGCGTTACGCCAAAGGACACAAGCTTCAAACCCGCACCCGCATTGTCCAGGCTGCCGCGCGGGAATTCCGCCGCAACGGAATCGATGCCATCTCGGTAGCGGACATCATGGAGGCAGAAGGCCTTACACACGGCGGCTTTTACCGGCATTTCAAGGGCAAAGATGCCCTGCTGATTGAGTCCGTGGAAGCGGCGCTGGGCGAGATTGGCGACCAGTTGCTGCGGCAGACTGCTGGTTTGCCGCGCCCGGAAGCCCTTGCTCGGGTCATCAATTTCTACTTGAGTGAAGAACACATGCTGCACCCGCAATCCGGTTGTGCATTTGCCGCCCTTGCTACCGATCTGGCGCGCTTCCCGGTGCGGTGCCGCGCTCCTATCGCGCGTGCGCTCGATCACTACAGGCCCAAGTTGAATCCGTTGATGCCGGGCAATTCTGAAGAGGAACGAAACTCCGCGTTCGACGTTCTGTTTTCCTCCATGGCGGGATGCCTGATGACCGCCCGCATCCGCGTCGATCCTGAACGGAAAAAAGAAATTTTGCAGAGCGCACGGAAATTCTTCATCGCTACATTCTGTGCGCCCGAAAGTCACGGTATTAAAGGGGAATTATGCAAAAAGTAAAACGGCTGCAACTGCGGTATGGACCTTGGGCATTGGTGACTGGCGCTTCTGACGGAATCGGTAAAGCATTTGCTCTGGAGCTTGCCCGTAGCGGTATCAATGTGGCTCTCGCTGCCCGGCGGCGGACTGAGCTTGAGATGCTGGCTGAAGAACTCAAAGCTGCTCATGGAATTGAGTCTCTGGTGGTCGCCTGCGATCTTTCCACACAGTCCGGCATCGATGCACTAATGAACGCTGCCAGTGACCTTGATGTTGGCCTGCTGGTGGCTGCTGCCGGCTTCGGCACGTCAGGACCAATCCTGCATGCGGATCTCGCCCAGGAGCATACCATGCTGGCGGTGAATTGCGGCGCCCTGTTTGAGTTGGCCGTCCATTTTGGCCGCAGGTTCGCCGCGCGAGGCCGCGGCGGCATGGTGTTTATGTCTTCTCTGGTTGGTTGGCAGGGCACACCATATGCTGCCCACTACGCAGCCACCAAAGCCTATGTTCAGTCTCTTGCTGAAGGAATGCATGCCGAACTGAAAGGCAGCGGAGTCGATGTTCTGGCCTCAGCGCCGGGGCCGGTTCACAGCGGGTTCGCTGCTCGCGCGGATATGCGGATGAGCGTGGCCGTCTCCCCAGCGGATGTGGCCCGGGCATCGCTCGCAGCTCTGGGTCGTAAGACAACAGTGGTGCCTGGCGCTTTTTCCAAATTGCTGACTTATTCTCTGGCCATGTTGCCCCGCGTGGTGCGGACGTCTGTTATGGGCCGAGTGATGCGCGGAATGACCAGGCACCAGACCGCCAACGGCCAAGTGATCGAGCCGCGCTCCCAAACCACACACCAATGACGAAGTCACTCCTCCTGCGCAGCCTCTCAATATTGGAGAGACGAAGGCAGAATCTATTTTGCGAGTTGCAAAGCTGGACTCCGGAACAGCTTGGTTTTCGTCCATCGCCCGGTGGCTGGTCTGCCTTGGACCTCCTCGACCATCTCATTCTTACTGAAAAAGCAGTGCTCGATACGATAACGCGCAACCTGTCTTTGAGTATCAAGGTCAAGTTCAGTGACCGCTGCCGCAACGGTTTGCTTCTTGTGTTCATGGCATTGCCGGTAAGGCTGCGCGTCCCCGCGTCGGTGCAACACATTCTGCCCGGTGATATTCAGTTTGATCTCCTCGCTCTGCGTTGCCGCTGGGCCGATGACCGCAAAATTCTCTCTGGTTTTCTGCGTGACCTTAATAGCGATGTGTTGAAGAGCGGGGTTTTCCGGCATCCCGCCGGTGGCTGGACGACTCCTTTCGGCGCCTTGCTCTTTCTGCATTCTCATTTCTTTCATCACATGTACCAGCTTCGTCGGCTCCGTAAAAAAGCTAGAGGCTTTTCCGCTCACGCGCGGTGACGGCGATCCAACATCTCTTTTTTGCTACGATACTCTCGACCCCATGCTCCGCTACATCTCAACCCGCCTGCTGTACATGGTTCCCGTCATCTGGCTCGTCGTGTCGGTGGTTTTTCTGCTGATCCATCTTGTTCCCGGCGATCCCATCCAGCAGATGCTGGGAGAAGG
>Ga0164308_10002119_pt1 | contig 10581 bp, 8 predicted proteins | sample Whisoiple_246_MG_FD_109983 | JGI IMG/M metagenome (GOLD analysis project Ga0164308, IMG submission 109983) | Soil microbial communities amended with fresh organic matter from upstate New York, USA - Whitman soil sample_246_MG | ecosystem: Environmental > Terrestrial > Soil > Unclassified >... | reverse complement strand
GAATGACGCCAAAGCCGGTGAGGAGCCCGTTCACAGCCTCCATGATCTACCAGCCCCACGGTCCGCGCGGCAGCGCCATGCCCAGCATTTGGCCGAAGAGCCAGAACACCGACGCGGTGGAGATGAAAGCGAGTGAAACAGCGGTCAGCCAGCTGCTCTGGTCCACGGCACGGAGCAGAATGATCATGGTGATGAAACTGGTTACGGAGAAACCCAGATACGGCATGCCGGCCGCCATCACGACCAGTCCGGCGATTACGCCAAGAACGCGCCACAGACCTCCACCGCGAGGAAAATCCGGAGCCGCACCTGAGGGCCGCAGCAAGAGAATGATCCCCGCACCCGCCACGATGACACTCGCGATGAATGGAAAAAGTCCGCTTTCAGGGCCGGCCGGACCAACCATGCCGAGCGACCACGCGTAGGCGGCTGACGCGGCGCCAAACACGATCCAGAAGACATTCAGAGTTCGCTCAAACATTCATCGCTCGTCTGCACTGACCCGTAGGCTCACAAAGCAATTGCCGCGGCCTCACCTTCGTGGATTGCGCAAAACAGATTGCGCGGCGCCATACAGTCGCCGATCCGACGCGTCTCAATTCCTGACTGCTCGAACGCTGCGGCCAAAATATCATCGGCCAATCGTGGCGTGGACCAGATAAACAGCGCGACATCATCGATCTCACTGAGCGCGCCAGTAAAGGTGTTGCGCCAGGTCAGGACGCTGTTCTTGAGCCTGACGGGTTCAGCGGCCAGGATGATCTCCACTTTCGCTTCATAGAGCCTTCGGTAAACGCCAATAGCGCTGCAGTAGTTGACGTTTCTGGCGATCTGCGTGCGTGGGGTGAGGAGAAAGACCCGGGAATATCGTTGTGCCAGACCATCGGCGACGCCGTAGGTTGCAGCGCTGTGATCCATATCGAAGAGAACCGCAGTTCCCTTTGCGCGCTCTTGGCCGGATTGCGGGTTCCAGTCACGTGCCGCGATGCCGTCGCCCGTAAAGTTGTCGGGCCGTCGCTGGTGAGAGCCAGTAGCCACGATGACCTTGTCAGGTTTGATCGCGAGTACGCCGTTCACATCGGCGGTTTTCCCGGGTTCGATCTTCACGCCCGCTCTGCGCGCCTGCCTTTCCAGCCATCCGATCAATTTGTGATATTCGCCACGCCCGGGCAGAGCGATCTCCCAATTCAGTTTCCCGCCAACGCGGGTTGAACGACTGAACAGGGTCACATCGTGGCCGGCCTGAGCCGCGACGGCGGCCGCCTGCAAACCCGCGGGGCCGGCGCCGATAATGGCGACACGCCGTTTTTTCGATGTCAGTGGCGTACGCCAGCCCGACTCGCCTTTTTGCCCAAGCTGGGGATTGTTGACTTCCGCGAGCGGTTTGCCGGCGTGGATCTCACCCCAGCAAAAATTATCGTAGCTCGACGGGCGGATCTCGTCGGCCCTTCCACCGCGCGCTTTCGCTGGCCAGTCTGCGTCGGCAATCAATGCGCGCGTCAAGCCAACGAGATCGCAGGCGCCGTCAGCAATCGCCGCCTCGGCCTCTTCTGGCGTGGCAATGCGGCCGATGGCCATCACTGGTTTCCCGCCGGCGGCGGGCCGCACCTTCTTGTGGATGTCGAGGAAGTGCCCGTGCCGAAAATACATATCCGGCACATGCGTCTCCAGGCTCAGGGTGAAGTTGCCCTGACTGTAGGCGAAATAATCGAGCACGCGATCGCGCGCGAGGAGACTTGTAATGCGTGAAGCCTCTTCGGGGTCGATGCCGCCGGCGACGCCTTCATCACCGGGCATCTTGAGTCCGATGACAAACTCACTGCCGCATGTTTGCCGGATGGCATGCGCCACCTCGCGCACAAAGCGAACGCGATTGTCGAGCGAACCACCATATTTGTCGGTTCGTTGGTTGGACCATGGCGAGAGGATTTGCGTGATGAGATAGCCGTGCGCGCCATGCAGCTCGACGCCGCTAAATCCGCAACGTTTGAGGCGTCCGGCAACCTCGACGTACCGGTCTGCCACCTGCTGCATGTCATCGGTGCTCATCACATGCGGCACCGTCCAGCTGTACGCATCGGGCTGATCGGAGATTCCCTTGGGCGACCAGATCGGACTCCAGAGCTGCTGCCGTCCGGGATGCCATAGCTGACCGATCAGGCACGCACCTTGGCCTTCGACTTCTGCGGCGGTCGCCTTGAAGCCATCTTCATTGGCGGAATCGAAAGCCGTGATGATCGCACCCTGCGCCAGCGCCGCTGGATCGACCGCCAGGATTTCGGTGATGATCATGCCCGCCCCGCCTTTGGCACGTTCGGCCAAAAAATTGATCCAGCGAGGCGTGATGCGATTGCCGGAACCGTAGTTGGTCAAGGTGGCGGGCAGCGCAATGCGGTTTCTCAGGGTGCGGCCCCCGACCTGCAGCGGACTGAACAGCCGGGTAAACTGACCGCCCTCACTCATATTTCATCACGTGACAAACGACTTTGGCTGGTGGGCTCGCATTCGACTATGGGCGGGGGTCGACTGCAAGGGACTGCCACGATTTTTTGCGCGCGTGATTAGTTCAGGAAATAGCCGACTTGACGCGCGCGTCCTTGCGGCGCTGAACCGCGACAATCTCCGCCAGAATTGAGATCGCAATTTCTTCGGGAGTAATCGCGCCGAGATCGAGGCCGGCAGGCGCCTTGAGCCTCGCGAGCCGTTCTTCTGAAACGCCCCGGCGGGCCATTGATGATTTCAGGGCTTCAGCTTTTTTGCGACTGCCGACGAAAGCAACGTATTCGGCATCGACCGCGAGCGCGGCAAGCAACGCGGCTTCGTCACCGCGGCCTTGTGTCGATATGACGATGTAGCGGGCGCCCGGCTCATCGACTGAAAGCGCATAACCTTCAATGCGCCGGTCGATGTCACCAAAGTCGGCCTGCTCATCCGTCGGCGCGCAAACCGTGACGGAAAATCCAGCGCGTTTGGCAAAGTCCGCGACGGCAACAGCCACTGGGCTCGACCCGCAGATGATGATCTGGGATCGTGGCAAGACGGGTTCCACGAAAATATCCATCGTACCCTCGCTCGGGCACATGTTCTTGGCAAAGCGCACCCCGCCCTTCGCCAGGCGCGTGGCCTTGCTGATCGAGCAAGTCCGGCGGCTGTACGGAAACAAGACGCGATTTTCCGTCGGTGAGTGCGTCCTTGGCCGCCTTGAGGACCGCCGCGCGAGCACAGCCACCACCGATCCACCCTTCCGAAATTGTGCCGTCCGGCAGGATGACTGCCTTTGCGCCAGCCTTCGCCGCCGTCGCCGCCACCGTGCGCACGACGGTCGCGAGCGCGAACGGCTCGCCGGCCGCTTTGCGTGCCGAGATGATGCGCAGGATGTCCGAGGCGCGTTCCATCAAATTCTCGCAAGGTAAGGTTCGAGCGCAGCGAGGCTCTCGATGCTGTGCGCCGGCGCAAAAAGATCGATAAAAGGTAATGCCGCCTGCATGCCGCGCGCCTGCGGGCTGTAATCGCGCCAGCCGATCAACGGATTGAGCCAGATGATGCGCCGGCATCTCCGCCGCAAACGTCGCATTTCCTCGCCCAATTGCTCAGGCGTGCCCGTGTCGTAGCCATCGGAAACGATCATCACCGCGGTGCGCGAATTGATCACGCGTCGCGCGTGCCATCGATTGAAGGTCGCGAGGCTCTCGCCGATTTTGGTGCCGCCGCCGATGCCCTGCGCCATCAGTGCCAGTTTATCGACCGCGCGCGTGACGTCGCGATCGCGCAGCGATGCGGACACATGCGCCAATCTCGTGTGAAAAACAAAGGCTTCGGACTCGTGAAATGCATCAACAACGCCGTGCAGGAAGCGAACGAAAAACGCCGTATAGAGGCTCATCGAGCCAGACGCATCGAGAAGAAAAACCAGCCGCAATGGTTTGATCTTTCGTTTGCGCCAGGCGAGATCCAGCAAGGTGCCGCCATGCGAGATATTCCGGTGAATGGTGCGGCGCAGATCGAGGCGCCGTCCGTGCCGACGCACGCGCTCGCGACGCACCAATCGCGCCCGCATCACCCGCGACAGCCGCGCCGCTAGCGCGTGGGCCTGCGCGATATCGGCAGCGTCCACAATGTGGCGCAGGTCGGTGCTTGCAAGGTTCTCGAAGCGAGAAGCGCCCTCGCGCCTGCCTTGTCCGTCGCCCGTATCATCTCCAACGTCGTGGCGCCGCTCGGAATGATCCGGAAGGCCCGCTGCTCCTGTCGGAGATCCGACATCCTTGAGATGTCGACCCGGCGCCCGTCCTTCAAATGCTGTGCCTGCGAGCACGCGCGCCTGGTGAACGTCGCGACCCAGCCAATAGGCATCGAAAATTTCGTCGAAACGTTCCCAGTCCGAGTGCGTTGCGCAGAAAAGCGCCCGAAGTGCAGGCCTCAATGTCGATGGCCGCGCCGCCAAGGGGCCGGCAAGGATCGCGAGTGCGTCTCCGGTTTCGGAGAGGCCGACCTTGAAGCCGTTGTCTCGCAACGTGCGTGCGAAGCCGGCCAACCGCCGGCGGGCGGCAAACCACCCGCCTGGCTCGGGATTCGCGCTCGCGGGTTGTCGCGCGCTGGCGCTCATTCAAGCCACCTTGCCCAGCAGCCGCTCGGTCACCTCGCGCGTCAGACGACTGCGATCCTCGCGCGTCTTCAGCAAACACATCATCGTCTCGTGAACGACCTCCGGCTCCTGCCGCAGGTCGTGCATATCGAGACCCGCCAACGTTGCCGCCCAATCCAGGGTTTCGGCTACGCCGGGCACCTTGCGCAGATCTTCCTTGCGCACGCTCGCGACCATGCGCGCGATCTGCAGCGCGAGCGTCGTATCGATACCCGGCGTGCGCGTAGTGATGATCTTTGCCTCGCGATCGACGTCCGGGAAATCTACATAGTGATAGAGGCAGCGCCGGCGCAGCGCGTCCGACAGCTCGCGCGTTCCATTCGACGTCAGTACTACACGCGGGATCGACGTGGCTTTGATCGTTCCCAGCTCTGGAATGCTGACCTGAAAGTCCGACAGCAGCTCGAGCAGGAAAGCTTCGAATTCTTCGTCCGCGCGGTCCACTTCGTCGACAAGAAGCACGGGAGGCTTTTCACGACGGATCGCAGCGAGTAGTGGCCGTTCGAGCAGATAACGTTCAGAAAAAATATGCTCTTCAATGGCGTCGGCGTTTGCGCCATCACCCTCTCGCGTCTTGATGGCGAGCAGCTGGCGCTGATAGTTCCATTCGTAGAGCGCGGCATTCTGATCGAGGCCTTCGTAACATTGCAGCCTGATCAGTTCGGCGCCGTGGACCGCGGCGAGCGCCTTTGCGACCTCGGTCTTGCCGACGCCCGCTTCGCCTTCAAGCAGCAGCGGCCGCTTCAGGAAATCCATCAGCCACAGCGCGGTCGCCACATCGTGATCGGCAATGTAGCCGACGGCGGCCAGCCGGTTCGAGATATCGTCGCGGTTTAAGGTCATGTCTCATTATATAGGCATGCGGCGCCGGGATCGCCCCGGCGCCGCAGTTGCCTGTTTCGCAGCGCTCTCACCGATGCAGACCGAGTTTGTCGGCTGCCGTCCACGTGCGCCAATTGTCGTGCGGCATCGCGATATTCGTCGAACCGAGGAACGCAAAGGCATCGTTCACCGCGTTCGAGAAGCACGGCACGCCGCCCACGTTCGGGCTTTCTCCAACGCCTTTGGCGCCGATCGGATGATGCGGCGACGGAGTCGTGGTCCAGTCGGTCTCCCATTTCGGGGTCTCGACCGCGGTCGGCAGGAAATAATCCATCAACGACGCGGTGGTCACGTTGCCATCCTCGTCGTAGTGAATTTCCTGGCCCATAGCGATGCCAAAGGCTTCGGTCAGTCCGCCATGTATCTGTCCCTCGATGATCATTGGATTGATGCGTGTGCCGCAATCGTCGAGCGCATAGAACCGACGAACTTTGCTTGATCCGGTGTCGACGTCGACATCCATCACGCAGATGTAGGCGCCAAAGGGATAAGTAAAGTTCGGCGGGTCGTAGTAGTTGATCGCCTCCAGACCAGGCTCCATGCCAGGCGGCACTTCGTGATAGGCCGCCCAGGCAAGCTCGGTCATCGTCTTGAAGCGTTCCGGATTGCCTTTCACGCGGAAGCGATCGACATCCCATTCAAGATCGTCGTCGTGCACTTCCAGCATGTAGGCGGCGATCATCTGTGCCTTCGCCTTGATCTTGCGGCACGCCATCGCGGTCGCGGCACCTGACACCGGCGTTGAGCGCGACCCGTAAGTGCCGAGGCCGTAGGGCGCCGTATCGGTATTGCCCTCCTCGACCATGATGTTGTCGGCAGGAATCCCCAGCTCGGTTGCGATGATCTGGGCATAGGTTGTCTCGTGACCCTGTCCCTGCGACTTCGTCCCGAGACGACAAATGCCGCTGCCGGTGGGATGAATGCGGATCTCCGCGGAATCGAACATCGCGATGCCGAGGATGTCGCAATTGCGCGAGGGCCCTGCGCCGACGATCTCGGTGAAGAACGCAATGCCGATGCCCATCAACTCTCGCGTCTCGCCGCGCTTGAATGCTTCCTGGCGTTTCTTCTGCTCCTCGCGAAGTTGCTTGTATCCGACCGTCTCCATCGCCTTGGTGAGAGCGGTCTGATAGTCGCCGGAGTCGTAGACCCAGCCGAACGCCGAGGTATACGGGAACTGCTCGCGCCGGATGAGATTCTTCATCCGGAATTCCGCCGGATCCATCTTGAGTTTCTGCGCCATGATGTCCATGGCGCGCTCGATCGCATAGGCGGCCTCGGTGACGCGGAACGAGCATCGGTAGGCAACACCGCCCGGCGCCTTGTTCGTGTAGACGCCATCGACCGATACGTGTGCGGCCGGGAAGTCGTATGAGCCGCTGATAATGCTGAACAGACCGGCCGGCCACTTGGTGGCATTTGCGCAAGCATCGAATGCGCCGTGGTCGGCGACCGTGTAGCAGCGCAGGCCTGTCACCTTGCCATCTTTCGTCGCCGCGATCTCCGTCTCCATAAAGAAGTCGCGCGCGAACGCAGTGGTCGAAAGATTCTCAATGCGATCTTCCACCCATTTTACCGGACGGCCGGTCACGATCGACGCAACGATCGCGCAAATGTAACCCGGATAGGCGCCGACCTTGTTGCCGAAACCGCCGCCGATGTCGGGAGCGATCACATGGATCTTGTGCTCGGGGATCTTCGAGATCAGCGAGCCGACGGTCCTGATGACGTGCGGCGCCTGGAACGTGCCCCACAAGGTGAGCTCGCCCTTGATCTTGTCGAATGACGCTACGCACTGGCAGGTCTCAAGCGGGCAAGGATGCACGCGCGGATAGGGGATCATCTCCTTGATCGTCACGTCCGCTTTGGCAAAGGCCGCGTCGGCCTTGGCCTTGTCGCCGGCCTGCCAATTGAAGACGTGGTTGGGATGCTTGCGCGGGCCGTGGGCGCCTTCTTTCTTGTCCTTGATATCTTCGCGGATCACAGGTGCATCGGCGGACATCGCCTTGAGGGGATCCACGTTGCACGGCAGAGCTTCATACTCGACCTCGACCAGTTCGGCCGCATCCGCCGCCGTGTAACGGTCCTCGGCGATGACAAAGGCCACTTCCTGGTTCTGGAACAGCACTTTGCCGTCGGCGAGCACCATCTGCACGTCGCCGGCAAGCGTCGGCATCCAGGCGAGATTGACCGTCTTGAGCGTTTCCGCGGTGATCACCGCCACAACGCCGGGTACTGCGGCCGCCTTGGTCGTGTCGATGTTCTTGACGCGGGCGTGCGCGTGCGGCGAACGCGTAAAATCGCCGTACAACATGCCCGGCAACTTGATGTCATCGACATAGTTGCCCTTGCCTTGAACGAAACGAATGTCCTCGACGCGCTTGCGCTTGCAGCCCATGCCCTGGAGCTTTTCAGCGCGTTCGGCGGAGGTGGGGGTCATCTCATTCATTCTGCAGCCTCCTGGAACGGCACGCCGCTGATCTTGGCGGCAGCGTATTGAATGGCTTTGACGATGTTCTGGTAGCCTGTGCAGCGGCACAGGTTGCCGGAGATGCCGAAGCGGATTTCGTCTTCGGTCGGATTCTTGTTTTCCTGCAGAAGGCGATACGCCCGCACGATCATGCCCGGGGTGCAGAAGCCGCACTGCAGTCCGTGCATTTCACGGAAACCTTCCTGCAGCGCGTGCAGCGTCCCGTCTGCAGCGGCCATCCCTTCAATCGTACGGATGTCCGCACCGTTCGCTTGCACCGCAAACATGGTGCATGACTTCACCGACTTGCCGTCGAGGTCGACCGTGCACGCACCGCAATGGCTGGTATCGCAGCCGATATGCGGACCGGTGAGTTGGAGTTGTTCGCGCAGGAAGTGGATGAGCAGCATGCGCGGCTCGACCAGTTCCTCAACCTTCTTGCCGTTCACGGTCATGGAAATCTGGGATTTCGCCATGGCTTACTCCTTTAGCTCAAAGGCCGGCGCGCGCTTTGGCGCGCGCAAGCGCGCGCGTGAGCATCACGCCTGCCATCTTGGTGCGATAGGCGGCAGGTCCGCGGGCATCACTCGCCGGCGAGGTAATGGCTTCCGCGGCCGCCACCGCTTTCTTTACTGTCGCAGCGTCGAGCGCTGAGCCGGTCAGGATCTTGCTCGCCTCTTCGGCCCACAAAGGCGTCTCCGCCACATTGGTCAGGCCGATCGAACAATTGGCCACCTTGCCTCCGCTTGAGGTCAGCACAATGGCAGCTGCGGCTGTCGCATAGTCGCCGATCTTGCGTTTGAGCTTTTCGTAGGCGTACCCATGTCCGGCCGGAGGAGTCGGAATCCGAATGGCAGTCACGATCTCGCCTGGCTCCAGCGCCGTGAAGTAAGCGCCCTGGTAGAACTCACGCGCCGCAATGCGGCGCTCGCCTGACTTGCCGACCGCGTGATAGGTCGCGTTCAGGCACATCATCACCGCCGGCATATCGTTGCCGGGGTCGCCATTGGCGACGTTGCCGCCGATCGTGCCGACATAACGCACCTGCGGATCGGCAATCAGCGTTGCGGTTTCAGCCAGTATCGGAATTTTCTTGCCCAGCAGGTCCGAGCCGATGACCTCGTGCTGAGTCGTCATCGCGCCGATGACGATGTCCTTGCCGTCCTCGCGGATGCCTTTGAGGTCGGCGACCCCGGCAAGATCAATAAGGTGCGAGGGGCTTGCGAGCCGCAACTTCATCATCGGAATAAGGCTGTGCCCGCCCGCGATTGCACGGGCGTCGTCGCCGAGACTGCCCAAGAGGCTGACGGCTTCCTTGACCGATGATGGACGATGATAGGCGAATGACCCCGGTATCATGGGTGTACCTCCCGGAAGCCCTTGACCGGTCGGTTTACGACCGACTTGCGGTCCCTGAGGCGGGCGTCCTGTCCATATGACTGCCGTCAGCGTGACGAATTCGCGCCGCGGCAGCAATGACGGATTTATGATGCGAGGTGCGGCTGCACCAACGGCAGCAAAGATTGCACGAATAGCGGCACCAATTGCGTCAGAATTGCTGACGTGATCGGCTCAGCCGGCCCGCGTGTTGATCCGGGACTTCAGCCAGCCGATGCGGCTGCGGCTGACGGGAACGGAGTAGTGGTCGCTGGCAGTAAGCTCGACCATCTCGCTGTCGCCGTTTCGTCGATGCCCAATGACCCGATCGATATTGATGATGTGGCTGCGGTGAACGCGAATGAACCGGTTCTTGTCGAGGCGCGATTCCACTTCGCCGATCGCCAATGGACAAAACAGCTTGAGGGTGCCGTTGAAGACATATGTGTAGTGAGCATTGGCGTGAACGGCGACAACGTCTTCGACGGCAATGAATTGCGCCGCACCATCCCGCTCGACCGGCAGATGTTGCGCAATGCGGGGCGGCGGCGCACCGGCACCGCCGAGCGGCGCGTAGGATCCTCTGCCGAACTGAGTCTCACCATCTTTGCTTTTGACGGGCTGAACAGGGACACCGTTAGCGTCGCTGACCTGCAGGGCCAACGCTGGTTCTGGCGCGCTGTTCACCAAGGAGGAATCTCCCCGCGTGCGGTCCGGTACGAGAACCAGCAGGAATATGCCGGACACACAGAAAGCCACTACTGCAACGACGATTGCCAACAGATCAGTTGAAAGCGCCGGCGCACTCGATGTCGCCGGCAGCGGAAAAAATTTCATTCCCGCCATCGCCGTATAGTGCATCCCCGAAACGGCGATACCGAAAGCGACCGACGACAGTATCAATGGCGGTCGGCGGACTTCTCCCCTCGCAAGCCAAAGCGCCAAACCGGATGCGACGATGGCAATGATGAGACTCGCCGTGACAAAAAACGGCGCGTGCTCCATGTGCGCGCTTGCATGCAATGCGGTCATGCCGATGTAATGCATGCTGAAGATGCCGCCGCCCATCAGGCAAGCGGAGAGAAAGAGTCGCGGCAGGGAAAAAGGACCGCTGCTGATCGCAAACACGGCCACACCGACGACAAGCACACACACCAGCAGCGAAAGCAGCGTCGGAAACACCAGATAATCGATCGGAAACGATATTCGG
>Ga0164308_10002116_pt1 | contig 10590 bp, 8 predicted proteins | sample Whisoiple_246_MG_FD_109983 | JGI IMG/M metagenome (GOLD analysis project Ga0164308, IMG submission 109983) | Soil microbial communities amended with fresh organic matter from upstate New York, USA - Whitman soil sample_246_MG | ecosystem: Environmental > Terrestrial > Soil > Unclassified >... | reverse complement strand
TGATCGATCTGCTGTCCGATGCCGAACTGACGGCCCTGCAGGACATCGGCGACAAGGTCCGACGGCACCTTGCGAACCATGCGTCCGCGACGCCGTGAGCGAGACGATCCGGATCACCGATCCACGAGATCCTCGGCTCGACGACTTCCGCGACCTGAGCCGCGCGGATCGCCGGCCGGATCGCCCCGGTGGGCGTGGGCTGGTGATCGCCGAGGGCGCCGTGGTCGTGCGCCGGCTGGTCGTCTCGCCCTACCCGGTCCGAGCGCTGCTCGGGGTCGACCGCCGGTACGAAGAGCTGGCCGCGGACCTCGAGCAGGAAGTCGCCCCCTATTACAAGGTCAGCGCCGAGCTGATGGCGGAGGTCGTCGGGTTCCATCTGAACCGCGGGGTGCTCGCCACCGCCGACCGGGTCGAATTCCCGGCGGCCGCCGAGCTGCTGGACGAGGTGCGATCGGTCGCGGTGCTGGAAGGCGTCGGAGATCACGAGAACCTCGGTGGCATCTTTCGGAACGCGGCGGCGCTGGGCGTCGGCGCCGTTCTGCTGGCCGATGGCTGCGCGGATCCGCTCTACCGCCGCAGCGTCCGGGTGTCGATGGGCACGGTGCTCGCGGTCCCTTTCACCACCGTCGATTGGCTGGATGCGGGGATGTCCCTGTTGCGTCGCAAGGGATTTCGTATCGTTGCACTGTCGCCGAGCGGATCGACGACGTTGCGCGAAGCGGCGCTGGACGGAAAGGTCGCGCTGCTCGTCGGCTCCGAAGGTCCCGGTTTGACGGCCCAGGCGTTGGCGGCCGCTGACGTGCGGGTGCGGATCCCGATGGCCGCCGGGGTCGATTCACTCAATGTCGCCACCGCGGCCGCGATCGCCTTCGCGGCACTCCCCGGCTGACAGATCACCGGAGCCGCCCGGTCGCCGGGTGCTGCACACTGTTGCGGTGAGCGCGCGATCAGAACGGCGAACCACCGTGCCGGGGCCGTCATGACTGATGACCGGGACGACGAGCAGGCGGATTCCGCCCGCGCGGAGAGCGCCACCGACAACGGCTCCGGCAACGACGCGGCGCCCGCTGACGCCCCGGTGCCATTCATCGCCGCCCGCAGAATGCCCGAGGGAGAGCGTCGGGGAGCCGAGCGCCGTGGGAACGTCTACCTGCTGCCAGGCGCGACCACACCGCCCGACGTGGCGGCCCCGGAACACGCCGACGCCGGGACGGCCGCGGAACACGCCGACCCCGGCGCCGGGACGGCCGCGGAACATGCCGGGGCCGCCGGGCCGGAATCGTCGACCGACGGCGACGGTGCCGAGCGGGAGGACTGGGCGTGGGTGCGGGAGTGGCGGGACGGCGGTGAACCGACCCCCTGGTCCACCGGCGTGGTGCTCGCTGTCTTCGCCGCGCTGTTGACCGGGGTGGCGGTGTGGGTGCTCTCCGCGGGGTTGTCGGATCGGCCGATCGTGGCCGTCCTGGTCAACCTGCTGGTGGCCGCCGGGCTGGCGCCGGCGATCTGGCTGTCCCGGGGATTGCCGGTGTTGCGCTGGATCGCGGCCGGAGCGGCCGTCGGCATCGTCGTCGGCTGGACCTCCGCGGTGCTGATGTTGCCGCTCCCGGCACCCTGACCGGGCGTTCCAACAGAGGCCTCGACCAAGGCGGCCCTCGACTACCGGGGGCTTTGCCCCAGGACACCGACCACCGCGGCCCTGCGCTCAGACCAGCGAGTCCCGCCACGCGGAGTGCAGCGTCGCGTAGGCGCCGTCACCGCCGATCAGATCGTCGGGCGCGCCGTCCTCGACGATCCGGCCGTGCTCCATCACCAGTACCCGGTCGGCGATCGCCACCGTGGACAACCGGTGCGCGATGATCACCGCGGTCCGATCGGCCAACACCGTGCGCAGCGCGCGCTGCACCGCCCGTTCGGCCGGGATGTCCAGTGACGCGGTGGCCTCGTCCAGGATCAGCACCGCCGGATCGGCCAGGAACGCCCTCGCGAATGCGACGAGCTGACGTTGACCGGCCGACAGTCGGCCGCCGCGTTTGCGCACGTCGGTGTCGAACCCCTGCGGCAGCGCCCTGATGAACACCCCGGCCCCGATCGCGTCCGCGGCAGCCTCGATCTCCGCCCGGTCCGCCTTCGGCCGGCCGAGTGCGATGTTGTCGGCGACCGAGCCGGAGAACAGGAACGATTCCTGGGTCACCATCACCACGCCGCGGCGCAGTTCCGTCGTGCCGACCGTCGCCACGTCGGTGCCGTCCAGCAGCACCCGGCCACGGGTCGGATCGTAGAAGCGGGCCAGCAACTTGGCCATCGTCGACTTACCGGCTCCGGTGGCACCCACGACGGCCACCGTCTGGCCGCCCGGGATGTGCAGGTCGAGTTCCGGGAGCACCGGGACGGCCGGGTTGAAGGCGAACGACACCGCCTCGAACCGGACGTCGCCGGCGATCGGCCCGCCGCCGTTCAGCGCGACCGGGCCCGCAGGTTCCGGAACGGCTGGCGTCTCCTCGAGCAGCCCGCTCAGCTTCTCCAGTGCTGCGGCCGCCGACTGATAGGTGTTGTAGAACATCGCCAGTTCGTCCAACGGGTCGTACATCCGCCGGACGTACAGCAGGAAAGCGGTGAGCACCCCGACCTCGAGGTTTCCGTCGATCACCTGGACGGCGCCGACGACCATCGTGGCGACCAGGCTCAGGTTGCCGAACAGTCGGACCAGCGGGGTGTAGACCGCCAACGCCACCAGCCCGTCGCCGTTCGCCCTGGCGTTCTCCTCGTTGAAGGAGGCGAAGATGGTGCGGTTGCGCTCCTCCCGCCGGAACGACAGCACCGCCCGCAGGCCGTTCATCGTCTCGGTGAACTGCACGATCACCGACGCGATCGCCGATCGGGTGCGGCGGTAGATCCGCCGCGACCGGTGTTGGAACCACCTGGTGGCCAACGAGATCGGGATGAAGGCCGAGAGCGCGATCAGCCCGAGCGGGACGTCGAGCAGCAGCAGGGTGACGCTGATCGCAATCACCGAGAGCAGGCCGGAGATCAGCCCCTCCAGTCCCTCCTGGGCGAGATCGCCCAGGGTGTCCAGGTCGCTGGTCATCCGGGAGATCACCCGGCCCGAGGTGTAGCGCTCGTGGAACGAGATGCTCAGCGCCTGGGAGTGGTCGAACACCCGGCCGCGCAGGTCCAACAGAAGAGCCTGCGAGACCTTCGCAGCGAGGCGGACGAAGAGCGCCTTGCCCGCGGCGTTGGCGATCCCCGCAGCCAGGTAGGCCAGGGTCGCGTAGACCAATGGTCCGGAATCCCCGGCCATCAGCGCGGGGACCGCGGTGTCGATGCCGTAGGCCACCGCCAACGGCCCGACCAGATAGGCCAACTCGCTGAGCACCACCACCGTCGAGGCAAGCAGGGCCCACCAGCGATGCGGTCGGATCAGCGACCGGAGCAGCCGCCGGGACCTCGCCTGGAGCTTGACGCCGACGTGACCGGAGATGTCGTCGGAGTCCTCGGCCGCAACGCCGCGCCAGGCGTCGTCCGCCTCCGGCTCCAGGATCACCGGGGTGTTCGTCCCGGAGGCGGTCACGACGACACCTCCTCGTCGCTGCGGCCGGCCTCGCGCACGGAAGTGGTGTCGGACCGGCTGGCCAGCAGGTCCCGGTAACCGGGCTCTTCGGCCATCAGCTGCGAATGCGTACCGACGGCGGTGATCCGACCGTCCACCAGGAGGGCGACCCGGTCGGCGAGTTGCACCGTGGATGCCCGGTGCGCCACCACCAGCGCCGTGGTCTGCGCCAGCACCGACCGCAGTGCCCGCTCCACCTGGGCCTCGGTGTGGATGTCGAGCGCCGAGAGCGGGTCGTCGAGCACCAGAACTGCGGGTCGACCGACCACCGCTCGAGCCAGGGCGAGTCGCTGGCGCTGGCCACCGGACAACGAGAGGCCTTGTTCGCCGATCCGGGTGTCCAGTCCCCAGGGCAGGTCCAGCACGAAGTCGGCCTGCGCCACCGAGAGCGCCCGCAGCACCTCGTCGTCGGAGCCGGCCGGCCGGCCCAGCAGCACGTTCTCCCGGATCGACGCCGAGAACAGGGTCGGCTCCTCGAAGGCGACGGCGACCCGGCCGCGGAGGTCGGCCAGGTCCAGCTCGCGGATGTCGACGCCATCCAGGGTGATGGACCCGGCGGTGACGTCGTACAGCCGGTTGACCAGCGAGGTGAGCGTCGTCTTCCCGGATCCGGTCGCACCGACCAGGGCGACCGTCTCACCCGGCGCGAGCGTCAGGTCGACGCCGCGCAGCAGGTCGGCAGTCGTCGACGGGGTGTCGGCGAACCGGAACCGGGCATCACGGAACTCCACCCGGCCGCCGGCGTCGGCCGCCGGGCGAGGCCGCTCCGGCGAACTCACGGTGATCGGTGCGTCCATCACCTCGAAGTACCGCTGTGCGGCACTCGCCGCGTCGTTGGACATCGCCAGCAGCCAGCCGATCGAGTCGATCGGCCACCGCAGGCCGAGCGCGACGCCGAAGAACGCCACCAGGGCGCCGGCGGTCAACCGGCCGTCGGCCACCTGGATGATCCCGAGGAACAACGTCAGCCCGAACGCCACCTCGGGCAGCGCGATGATCACCGCCCACAACTTGGAGATCACCTTGGCCTTGCCGATCTCGGTGCCGCGCAGACCGCGTGCCTCGACCAGGAACCGCCGGCCGAAGTACCGGCTACGGCCGAACGCCTTGAGGATGCGGATGCCGAGCACCGACTCCTCGACGATGGTGGCCAGATCCCCTACCTGATCCTGCGATCGACGGGCGAGCACCTGGTACTTGGTCTCGTACAGCGCGCACAGGGCGATCAGCGGGATCGCCAGCGCCGCAACGATCAGCCCCAGCTGCCAGGAGAGGGTCAGCAGGATGACCACCCCGACGACAAAAGTGGTCAGGTTGACGATCAGGAAGACGAGCCCAAAGGCCAGGAACCGGCGGATGGTCGTCAAGTCGGCAACCGCCCGCGACATCAGTTGACCCGCCGGCCAGCGGTCGTGGAAGGCGACCGGGAGCTTCTGCAGATGGTCGTAGATCGCCGCCCGCATGGACGCCTCGACGGCCATCGTCGGCCTGGCCGACAGCATCCGCCGCACCCAGAACAGTCCGGCCTCGACAACCCCGAGGGCGAGCAGCAGGGCCGCCAGCGGCCACAGCGCCGACAGGTCCTGCTGGGCGATCGGTCCGTCGATCACCCACTGGATCACCAACGGAATGGCCAATCCGCACATCATCGCGACGGTGGCCGTGATCGCGCTGCCGATCAGTGCGGGCAACGCCGGCCTGGCGTAGGGCAACAGCCGCCGCAGTGTTCGGATCGTCGGTGCGTGCGCGGCATCGCCCGGCATCGGATCGGGGATCGGGACGTCGGTGGCAGGCGGAGCGCCGGCGGGCGCGGTGGTACTGGTCGTCATGGCGTGGCCAGGCTACGTCCGACCTCCGACAGACTCGACCGGGTTTCGCCTCGACCGGGTTCGCGCACCCTGACCAGAACGTGGTTAGCATCCGGCAGATGCTGGACGCCGCAGTTGCCCGCGACATCGCCGACGCCTTCGGGCTCGGGTCCGCCGCGGTGCTCTCGGCCGGTCCCGTCGCCAGGGGCAAACAGGGGCACGTCTGGCGGTTGGACACCGCGGACGGCAGCTGGGCGATCAAGCAGCCGTTCTTCGCCACGGCAGAGGCCGACATCGGGCAGGCCGCGCGGTTCCAGGAGTTGGCCGGTGCCGCTGGGTTGCCGACACCCCGGATCGTCCGGACCGCAGACGGTTCGGTGCTCGCGGACATCGGTCGGGGGCAGGTGCGGGTTTACGAGTGGGTCGACCTGCTGGGTCCGGACATCGGGTTGGACCCGGTTGCCGTCGGCAGTGCCGTCGCAGCCGCGCACCGGGTGCATTCCACGGACGGTGACGAGCTGGATCTCTGGTACCGCGATCCGGTCGGCGCAGCCGCCTGGGATGCGCTGATCGCGGACCTGAATAGGGCCGACGCGCCGTTCGCCGGTCGGCTGATGGCGGTCCGGGACGAATTGATCGCGCTGGAGACCTGGATGACGCCACCCGAGGCACTGCAGGTCTGTCATCGCGACCTCTGGGCGGACAACCTGCTACCGACGGCCGCCGGCGGGGTCTGCGTGATCGACTTCGAGAACAGCGGCCTGGCCGATCCCAACCAGGAGTTGGCCTGCGTGCTGTACGAGTTCGCGGGCGGGCGCCCCGACCGCGCGAAGCTGCTGTACGACGCCTACCGCGACAACGGCGGCCCAGGGCGCGTCGAGCGGCGGGGAGACTTCACGATGTTGATCGCCCAGCTGGGGCACATCGGCGAACGGGCGTGCCTGGACTGGTTGGAGCCGAACCGGCGCTCGCCCGATCGCAGCGACAGTGCCGCCTGGTTCGCCGAGTTCGTCGACCGCCCGCACCACCGGGTGGTGCTGCAGGAGATCCTCGATGCCATCGGCTGACCCCGCAGACCATCACCTGGCGGTCCCAAAGCTGGTCGTCAGTCCCGGCGGGCGCCCTGCGCCGGAGCGACGATTCTGCACACCGGTGACCCATATCCGGCCGCCTGGAAGGCCTCCGCCACCGCTTCGGAGGCCTCCGCGACCCGCTCGGCGGGCAGCAGTGCGATCACCGAACCGCCGAAACCACCGCCGGTCATCCGGGCACCGGAGGCGCCGGCCCCCAGCACCGATTGCACGGCGAGATCCAATTCGGCGCAGGAGACCTCGTAATCGTCCCGAAGCGAGGCGTGCGACGCTGTCAGCAGCGGCCCGATGTCGCCGATCCGCTCGTCCCTGAGCAACTCGACAGTCCTTCGGACCCGGTCGTTCTCGGTGACGACATGCCGCAGTCGACGGCGCAGCTCGGCCGAGTCCAGCGCGGCCAACGCGTGGGGCAGATCGTCGACGGCGACGTCCCGCAGCCACCGCACGCCGAGGGTCCGGGTCAGCTCTTCGGTCGACGCGCGGCGCCGGGCATACTCCCCATCCGCCAGCGAGTGCGCGACCCTGGTATCGATCACCAGGATCTGCAGGCCGTGGCCGGCGGGATCGAACGGAATGTGTTCGACGGCGCCCGTTCTGGTGTCGAAAAGCAGCACGGAGCCGGCCTTTGCGGCGGCGGACGCCGTTTGATCCATCGGTCCGCACGGCACACCGACAAAGTCGTTCTCCGCCTGCTGGGCGTACCGGGCGATCTGCATGACGTCCAGGTCGATGCCGGACAATGCCGACACCGCAAGGACTGTCGCGGTCTCCACTGCTGCGGACGAGGACAGTCCGGCACCGGCCGGAACCGCCGAATCGAGGGCCAGGTCGAATCCGCCGATCGGATACCCGGCTTCGCGCAATGCCCAGACGGAGCCGAACAGGTAACCGGCCCAGCCTGCGGCGGCCGCCGCGACCGGCCCGATGTCCTGCAGTGACAATGATCTCGACTCGCCGGGACGCTGCGCCGACACCACCCGGAGCACGTCATTCCCGGTGCGAGCGGCCGCGAGCCGGGCCCGGGCGTCGATGGCGAACGGCAGCACCAGGCCGCCGCTGTAGTCGGTGTGCTCGCCGATCAGGTTCACCCGGCCCGGCGCCGAGAAGACGCCGTCCGGATCGCGGGAGAAGTGTTGCTGGAAAAGACCTGTCGCGCTCAAGCCGAGCTTCCCGCGGTGTTCGCGAACTCCCAGGCATCGGCGATCATGTCGGCCAGGCCGAGCTCAGGGGTCCAACCGAGCCGTCTGCCTGCCCGTTCGGCCGACGCGACCAGGCGGGTGGGATCGCCTGCGCGCCGTGGCCCTATCGTCACCGGCACCTCCCGCCCGGTGACCTCGGCAATGGTGGCCAGCACCTCGCGGACGCTGTAGCCGCTGCCGTTGCCCAGATTGCAGACCAGGTGCTCGCCGGGTTCGGCGGCGGTCAACGCCAGCACGTGGGCCCGCGCCAGGTCCGCGACGTGCACGTAGTCCCGGATGGGCGTGCCGTCCGGGGTCGGCCAGTCGTCGCCGTAGATCGTGAGAGCGGTGCGACGTCCGGCCAGCGCGTCCAGCGCGATCGGAATCAGGTGGGTCTCGACGCCGTGCCGCTCGCCCGCGCCGAAGGCCGCCCCGGCGACGTTGAAGTACCGCAACGACACCGCGGCGAGCGGGGTGGCCGCACATTCGCCGGTGATCATCATGTCGACCGCGAGCTTGGTGGCGCCGTAGGTGTTGGTCGGCCGGGTGGGGGCGTCCTCGGTGATCGGAATCGACACGGGCTCGCCGTAGGTCGCCGCCGTCGAGGAGAAGACCAGCCGGTGCACCCCGTGCTCGGCCATCGCGTCCAAGAGCACCCTGGTGCCGTACACGTTGGTCCGCCAGTAGATTGACGGTTTGGCCACGGACTCACCGACGAGGGACTTCGCGGCGAAGTGCAGGACGGCGTCGAATCCGCCGTCGCGCAACACATCGGCGACCTCGGTGATGTCCCGCTGCTGGAGTTCCACACCGTCCGGCACCGAGTCGGCGTGGCCGGTGGAGCAATCGTCCAGCACGACGACCTGGTGCCCCTGCTCGACCAGCAGACGGGTGACGACGGAGCCGATGTATCCCGCGCCGCCGACGACGAGCGCCTTCATCGGGCCACCGGCACAACGTCGCGCAGCCGCTGGGCCGCGGTTTCCGGACTGATGTCGTTCACAAAGGCTCCCATTGCCGATTCCGAACCTGCCAGGTACTTCAATTTCCCCACCGCCCGACGGATCGAGAAGACCTCCAGGTGCAGCCAGAAATCTTCGCTCGCCGCATGCACGGGCGCCTGATGTACGCCGGTGATCGCGGGCAGGGTGTCGTCGAACATGCCCTCCATCCGCCGGATGACTTCCAGGTAGACCTCGGCGAGCGCCGAGCGCTCGGTGTCCGCGAGCTCGGTCAGGTCGCGCAGCTGGCGTCGGGGGTAGAGATGGACCTCGACCGGCCACCTGGCGGCGAACGGCACGAACGCGACCCAGTGTTCGTTCTGGGTGACGACGCGGGACCCGTCCGGGAGCTCACCGGTGAGGATGTCGCCGAACAGGCTGGTTCCGAAGCGTGCGCGGTGCGCCTGGGCCGCGTGGATCGCCGTCGCCGTCTTCGGGGTGACGAAGGGATAGCCGTAGATCTGGCCGTGTGGATGGGCAAGCGTGACACCGATCTCCACCCCGCGGTTCTCGAAGCAGAAGACCTGCTCGACACCCGGCAGCGCCGACAGCGCAGCGGTGCGGTCGGCCCAGGCCTCGATGACGGTCCGCATCCGGGACACCGGGAGACAGGACAGGGTGGTGTGGTGATCGGCGGTGAAACAGACCACTTCACAGCGTCCGTTGCCCGACCGGCTGTCGAAAAGGCCGCCGTCGGACGCCGTCTCCCCGGCGCCGGCGAACGACGGAAAGCGGTTCTCGAAGACCACGACATCGTAGCTGGGCGAGGGGATCTCACTCAGATTCGTCGGGCTCGACGGGCACAGGGGACAGGCATCGGCCGGCGGATGGTAGATCCGGCTCTGCCGGTGCCCGGCGATCCCGACCCACTCGCCGGTCAGCGGGTCGTAGCGGACCTGGGAAGCCGGGATCACCGGCGGCAGGTCTCGCGAATCAATGAGAACCCGATCCGCGTGCGGCTTCTCGTCGAAATAGAAGATCTGGCGACCGTCGGCCATCCGCGCGGCGCTGCGGGTGACCGCGGCGTCGGTGCCGGTCGAACTGGATGTCACGGTTCTCCTGTGGATCGGGGCACCGGCGGGAAAGATCAGCCCGGCAGGTGCACCCGCGGCTGGGGTTGAGTCTGCCGGACGAAGCATTCATTGTCAACAACTTCCAACAAAAAGGACCACTCCGCCTGTTGGAAGTTGTTGAGTTTGGCCGATCGAAGTCCGATGACCCGACCGTGACTAACCGCTCATGATGTCGGCGAGCCCGCGCCGCTCCATCCACCGCTGCTCCAGCGGACGCTGCACGTCCGCCTCTACCAGGGTCGGGTAGGAGGTCAGGTCGGTGAACTGCAGCCGGCCCGACTGGAATCCGATCATCGCGCTGGCCCGTGCGCCGGATTCCAGTTGCTCGGAGAGGAACTCCACACAGCGTGCAGTCAGCCGGGTGGCCTGGATGCGGTCGAACGGCGACGGATCGCCACCCTCCTGCACGTGGCCGAGGATGGCCTGGCGGGCATCGAAGAGGTCGCCGCCCTCCTTCTCGAACAGCGACATGATGAAACCGGTGTTGTAGACCGGGTCGGCATTCTCGCTGCGGATGATCAGCCCGAGTCGCTTGCCCGAGCGGAAACCGGCCGCCAGCGAATGCACGTCCGCGGTGAGATCGTCCAGCGTGATGCCCTCCTCCGGCAGGTAGACCCGCTCAGCGCCGGTCGCCAACCCGCTGAACAACGCCAGATAGCCGCAGTCGCGTCCCATCACCTCGACCACGAAGACCCGTCGGGACGCCACCGCCGACTGCCGGATCTTGTCGACGTCCGACACGATGCTGTTCAGGGCCGTGTCGCTGCCGATGCTCAGCTCCGTGCCCGGGACGTCGTTGTTGATCGTCATCGGCATGCAGACGATCGGGATG
>Ga0164308_10002115_pt1 | contig 10593 bp, 9 predicted proteins | sample Whisoiple_246_MG_FD_109983 | JGI IMG/M metagenome (GOLD analysis project Ga0164308, IMG submission 109983) | Soil microbial communities amended with fresh organic matter from upstate New York, USA - Whitman soil sample_246_MG | ecosystem: Environmental > Terrestrial > Soil > Unclassified >... | reverse complement strand
CGAGCGCACCAAGTGGTACGTCGACCTCGGCATCGACCCCGACAACCTGCGCCACTACGAGCACGCGCAGGAGAAGCTCAGCCACTACTCCAAGCGCACCGTCGACATCGAGTACCGCTTCCGCTTCGCCGGCTCGGAGTGGGGCGAGCTCGAGGGCATCGCCAACCGCACCGACTTCGACCTGTCGACGCACGCCAAGCACTCCGGCCAGGACCTCTCGTACTTCGACCAGGCCAACAACGAGCGCTACACGCCGTACGTCATCGAGCCGGCCGCCGGCCTCTCGCGCAGCCTGATGACCTTCCTCGTCGACGCCTACACCGAGGACGAGGCGCCCAACACCAAGGGCGGCGTCGACAAGCGCACCGTGCTGCGCCTCGACCCGCGCCTCGCGCCGGTCAAGGTCGCCGTGCTGCCGCTGAGCCGCAACGCCGACCTCTCGCCGAAGGCGAAGGACCTCGCGATGCAGCTGCGCAGCGCGGGCTGGAACGTCGACTTCGACGACTCCGGTGCGATCGGCCGCCGCTACCGCCGCCAGGACGAGATCGGTACGCCGTACTGCGTGACCGTCGACTTCGAGACCCTCGACGACCTCGCGGTGACGATCCGCGAGCGCGACACGATGGGTCAGGAGCGGATCGGCCTCGACCGCGTCGTGTCCTACTTCGCCGAGCGTTTCGTCGGCTGCTGAGCCGCGTGCGGAGGCATGATGTCGGCATGACCCGCCGACCTCTCGGGCGTGCCGCTGTGCTCGTCGCACTGGCCGGCACGGCGCTCGCCGGGTGCTCGGCGAGCGACGACCCCGACCCCGGGGCCTCGTCCTCGGACGCCACGGCGTCGGAGAGCGCGACGCCGTACCTGCCCGTGCCCGACGGCGTCGAGCTGACTCCGCAGGGCACCCACCTCAGCGTCGGCGACCAGGCCGTGGTCGCCTACGAGCCGCGGCAGGACCTGGTGGGGGTGCTCGAGCTGACGGTGACCAAGCTCGAGCAGACGACGACCAAGAGGACGATGTCGGCCTGGCAGCTCACACCGGACCAGGAGGCGTCGACGCCGTACTTCGTGCACGTCACGGCCAAGAACGTCGGCGAGACCGACCTGAGCAACCGCCGCGTCCCGCTCTACGCCGTCAACGAGGACGACCTGCTGCTCGAGTCGACGCCGTTCGCGAGCTCCTTCGAGCCGTGCCCGAGCACGCCCTTCCCGAAGAAGTTCACCCCGGGGGCGGAGGCGGACATGTGCCTGGTCTACCTCGCTCCCGACCACGGGTCGCTGGAGGCCGTGAGCTTCCGGCCCGAGGAGACGTTCGACCCGATCTACTGGACCGGCACCGTCGAGAAGTACGTGCCGCCCAAGCCGAAGAAGCCCAAGAATTCGAAGAAGGCCGGCACGTCCTAGACAATGGGGCGCATGCTCACCCTGGGATCCCTGCGCGTCGACGTGCCCGTCGTGCTGGCCCCGATGGCGGGCATCACCAACGCGGCCTACCGCCGGCTGTGCGCCGAGCAGGGCGCGGGGCTCTACGTCTGCGAGATGATCACCAGCCGCGGCCTCGTCGAGGGTGACCAGCACACCAAGGACATGCTCGTCTTCGACGAGCTCGAGACGGTGCGCTCCGTGCAGCTCTACGGCACCGACCCCGTCTACGTGGGCAAGGCCGCCGAGATCCTCTGCGCCGAGTACGGCGTCGCGCACATCGACCTCAACTTCGGCTGCCCGGTGCCCAAGGTGACCCGCAAGGGCGGCGGCGGCGCGCTGCCGTGGAAGCGGGGGCTGCTGGGGGACATCCTCGAGCAGGCGGTCGCCGCGGCCACGCCGTACGACGTGCCGGTCACGATGAAGACCCGCAAGGGCATCGACGACGACCACCTGACCTACCTCGACGCCGGCCGCATCGCCCAGGAGAGCGGCTGCGCCGCGATCGCGCTGCACGGGCGCACCGTGTCGCAGGCCTACTCCGGCACCGCGGACTGGGACGCGATCGGCACGCTCGTCGAGCACGTCGACATCCCCGTGCTCGGCAACGGCGACATCTGGGAGGCGGCGGACGCGCTGCGGATGGTCGAGCAGACCGGTGCCGCGGGTGTCGTCGTCGGCCGGGGCTGCCTGGGCCGCCCGTGGCTCTTCCGCGACCTCGCCGCGGCCTTCCGCGGCGAGGAGGTCGCGACGCTCCCCACGCTCGGCGAGGTCACGGCGATGATGCGCCGGCACGCCGAGCTGCTGTGCCAGCACATGGGGGAGGAGCGGGGCTGCAAGGAGTTCCGCAAGCACGTCACGTGGTACCTCAAGGGCTTCGCCGCCGGCGGTCAGATGCGCCGCTCGCTCGGCCTGGTCTCGACCCTCGCGGACCTCGACATGCTGCTCGCCGACCTCGACCCGACCGAGCCGTTCCCGGTCGGCGAGCTGGGCACGCCGCGTGGCCGCCAGGGCTCGCCGCGCTCGCGGGTGGTGCTGCCCGAGGGCTGGCTCGACGACACCGACGGCGCCGGCTGCCGCATCGACGAGGACGCTCACGACACCACCGGAGGGTGACTCGGGACACGCCCGGATCCCGGACCCGGGATTCGGTGTGCTCCTGGCCGTGTGGTGTACTCGACCGGTCGTTGCCGTTTCGTGACCTTTTCTCGGGGCGTCGTGAAGAGGCAAGCGGCACAGCCCAGAACGCAAACAGCTAAGGATCAGCGCTGTGGCAGAGCATCGCCACAAGCGGGAAACCGCTGCCCGTAGTAAGCCCCGTGCCGCCGCCATCGCCGCGCCGTTCGCACTGGTGGCGACCGCTGCCGTCGTCACGGTCGGGGTCGCCGCGAGCGACCCCCACCCCGGCTCCCTGCTCGCCGACGACAGTGCGAGCATCTCCGGCTCGTTCGACCGCGACGCCAGCGTGTCGCGCTCGACGCTCGACTCGCGCGCCGACCGCAGGGAGCTCCAGGCGGCCGTCAACCGCAACGCCAAGAGGACCGCGACGATGCTCGCCGTCCGCCGTGCCGACACCCGCCTGTGGACCACCGCGCCCCTGAACCTGTGGGCGGCTCCGGGCGACGCCGCCGAGCAGATCGGCGAGCTGGCCGAGGGCAAGCGGGTGCTGGTCACCGGACGCAAGGCCGACGACCGGACCGAGGTCGTCGTCGACGGCAAGCCCCTCTGGGTGACGGCCGGCTACATCTCCGAGGACAAGCCCCTCGCCGCGGCCGCCGGGCTCTCGATGCAGTCGTGCCCCGACCCCTCGGTCGAGAGCGGCCTCACCCAGGCGGCGGTCTACGTCTACCGCTCGGTGTGCCACGCCTTCCCGCAGATCACGTCGTACGGCGGCTGGGACAACCACGGCGAGCACTCCTCGGGCAAGGCACTGGACATCATGACCAGCGACGTGTCCCTCGGGAACGCCATCGCGGAGTTCCTGCAGCAGCACGCGTCCGAGCTGAACCTCTACGACATCCTGTGGCGGCAGCGGATCTGGACGCCGGAGCGGGCCGGCGAGGGCTGGCGCGGCATGCCGTCGCGCGGCTCGGCCACGGCCAACCACTACGACCACGTGCACGTCGCGGTCAACTGACCTCTCGCAGGCCCAACCCCCTAGGGTGGCCAGCGATGGACGACCTGTACGACGACGCCGCCCGCGAGCGCCTCGTCCCCGAGCCGCCGAAGCGCGTCGACGCCCCGATCCGCACCGCCTTCGAGCGCGACCGCGCCCGCGTCGTGCACGCCGCCGCGTCGCGCCGCCTGGCCGCGAAGACCCAGGTGGTCGGCCCGCAGAGCGACGACTTCGTGCGCAACCGGCTCACCCACAGCCTCGAGGTCGCCCAGGTCGCCCGCGACCTCTCCCGCGCGCTCGGCAGCCAGCCCGACATCGCCGAGACCGCCGCGCTCGCGCACGACCTCGGCCACCCGCCGTTCGGCCACAACGGCGAGCGGGTGCTCGCGGAGGTCGGGGAGGCGTGCGGCGGGTTCGAGGGCAACGCGCAGACCCTGCGGCTGCTCACCCGCCTCGAGGCCAAGACCGAGGGCGCGGGCCTGAACCTCACGCGCGCGACGCTCGACGCCTGCACCAAGTACCCGTGGCCCCGGACGGCCGCGCACAGCGTGAAGTTCGGCGTGTACGACGACGACCGGCCGGTCTTCGACTGGATGCGCAGCGGGGCGCCCGGCGAGCGCAAGTGCCTCGAGGCGCAGGTCATGGACCTCGCCGACGACGTGGCCTACTCCGTGCACGACGTCGAGGACGGCGTGGTCGCCGACCGGGTCGACCTGACCTCGTTCGACACCGCCGCGGTCTGGGCGACGGTGCGGGAGTGGTACCTCCCCGACGCCGGCGACGACGCGCTCGACGCCACGCTCGCCGATCTGCGGTCGGTGGGCAGCTGGCCCGCCACGCCGTACGACGGGAGCCGGCGCTCGCTCGCGGCGCTGAAGAACCTCACCAGCGACCTGATCGGTCGCTTCTGCGGCGCCGTGCAGCACGCGACGATGGCGGCCGGGAGCGGGCCGTTCGTCCGCCACGCGGCCGACCTCGTCGTCCCCGACCGGACCGTGCTCGAGATCGCGGTGCTCAAGGGCGTCGCGGCCCACTACGTGATGCGCGCCGACGACCGGCTCGTGCTGATGGAGCGGCAGCGCGAGCTGCTCGCGGAGCTGGTGGCCGTGCTGCTCGACCGGGGGCCGGACGCGCTCGACCGGCCGTTCGCCGACGACTGGCGGGCCGCTGCCGACGACGCAGGCCGGCTGCGCGTCGTGCTCGACCAGGTCGCGTCGCTGACCGACCAGAGTGCGGTCGCCCGGCACGGCGCCCTGACCCGCCGGCCCTAGGCTGCGGCCGTGACCGACCGACTCGTGTGGCTGCCGTTCGACCCCGCCGAGCTCGGCGACCCGCCCGAAAGTCTGCGCTACGAGGTGGTCGACCCGACCGAGCACGTGCCCGACAGCGTCGGCGACGTCCGGTTCTACGTGCCGCCCTACCAGGTCGGGCCGCGGGTGGCTGAGGTGCTGCCCCGGATGACCTCGCTCGAGGTCGTGCAGACGCTCACCGCCGGCGTCGACAACGTGCGGGCGCACATCCCGGCCGGCGTGCGCCTTGCCACCGGCCGGGGCATCCACGACGCCTCGACCGCCGAGCTCGCCCTCACGCTCGTCCTCTCCAGCCTCCGCGGCGTGCCCGGCTTCGTGCGCGACCAGGACCGGCGCCGGTGGCAGACCGGCTGGCACCCTGCCCTCGCGGACAAGCGGGTGCTGATCGTCGGGTACGGCGCGGTCGGGGAGGCGATCGAGCGGCGGCTGCTGCCCTTCGAGGTCGAGGTGGTCCGAGTGGCCCGGTCCGCCCGCGATGGCGTGCACCCGATCTCCGACCTGCCCCGCCTGCTGCCCGACGCGGACGTCGTCGTGCTCGTCGTGCCGCTCACCGACGAGACGCGGGGGCTGGTCGACGCGGCGTTCCTCGACGCGATGAAGCACGGCGCGCTGCTGGTCAACGTCGCCCGCGGAGCAGTGGTCGACACCGACGCGGTGGTCGCCGCGCTGCACGCCGGAGGGTTGCACTACGCGACCGACGTCGCCGAGGTGGAGCCGCTCCCGGCGGACCACCCGCTGTGGGACGCGCCCCACCTGCTCGTCTCCCCGCACGTCGGCGGCGCGAGCAGCGCGATGTGGCCGCGCGCCTACCGGCTGGTGCGCGACCAGCTGCACCGCTACGCGGCCGGCGAGGAACTTGTGAACGTGCTGTCCGGCTCCTACTGACGCGCCCGTAGGATCGCCGCGTGGCAGGCCGGATCCGCGACGAGGACATCGCCGAGGTGCGCGAGAAGGCGCGCATCGACGACATCGTCAACGAGTACGTCACGCTGCGCCCCGCCGGCGGCGGCTCCCTCAAGGGACTCTGCCCCTTCCACGACGAGAAGTCGCCGTCGTTCAACGTCAACCCGAGCCGCGGCTTCTACCACTGCTTCGGCTGCGGGGAGGGCGGCGACGTCATCTCCTTCCTGATGAAGATCGACGGGCTGAACTTCGGAGAGGTCGTCGAGCGGCTCGCCGACAAGGTCGGCGTGGTCCTGCGGCGCGAGGACGAGGGCACCGCCGCCCCCGAGCGTCCGAAGGGGCCGGGCCGGCGCCGGCTCGTCGAGGCGCACAAGATCGCGCAGGAGTTCTACGCCGAGCAGCTCGGCACCCCGGACGCGCTCGTGGCCCGGCAGTTCCTCGGGGAGCGCGGCTTCGACCAGGCCGCGGCGGCGCTGTTCGGCATCGGCTACGCGCCGCGTGACGGCCACGCTCTCGACCGGCACCTCAAGGGCCGCGGCTTCGGCCGAGACGAGCTGGTGGCCGGTGGCCTGGTCGGCCAGTCCGGCTACGACAAGTTCCGCGGTCGGCTGCTGTGGCCGATCCGCGAGTCCAACGGCGAGACCATCGGCTTCGGCGCCCGGCGGCTCTTCGACGACGACCGCATCGAGGCCAAGTACCTCAACACCGCCGAGTCGCCGATCTACAAGAAGAGCCAGGTGCTCTACGGCATCGACCTGGCGCGCAAGGAGATCGGGCTGCGCAGCCAGGCGGTGATCGTCGAGGGCTACACCGATGTCATGGCCTGCCACCTCTCCGGCGTACCCACCGCCGTCGCCACGTGCGGCACCGCGTTCGGCGACGACCACGCGCGGGTGCTGCGGCGCTTCCTGGTCGACCGCGACGGCGCCCAGGGCGAGGTGATCTTCACCTTCGACGGCGACGCCGCCGGGCAGAAGGCAGCGCTGCGCGCCTTCGGCGGCGACCAGAACTTCGCCTCGCAGACCTACGTCGCCGTCGAGCCTCGCGGCCTCGACCCGTGCGACCTGCGGATCAAGGACGGCGACGAGGCCGTGCGCGGGCTGATCGACGCGCGGATCCCGCTCTACCGCTTCGTGCTCGCCAACGTCGTCAGCAAGTACGACCTCGACCGCGCCGACGGACGGGTCGACGCGCTGCGCGAGGGTGCCCGCCTGGTGTCGAGCATCCGCGACCGGTCGAAGGTCGACGCGTTCGCCCGCGAGCTCGCCGGCATGGTGGGCGCCGACCCCGACGACGCGCGCGCCGAGGTACGTCGGGCCGCGAACCGCCGCCCGGGCCAGGAGCCCGCCGCGGCCGCCCCCGCGGCGCCGCGTCCGGACGTGCCGAGCGTCGGCGACCCGCGCTTCGAGAAGGAGCGCGAGACGCTGATGCTGGTCATCCAGCACCCGATGAACATCGGCCGGCTGACGACCGAGGTGCACGCCGACAGCTTCACCCATCCCGTGCTCCGGACGATCTGGACGCTGGTCGAGCAGGCGGGCGGTATCGCCGCCGGTGTGGGCGACCCCGCGTGGGCGGCCAAGCTCCGCGACGCCGCCCCCGACCCCGCCACGGCGTCCACGGTGAGCGCGCTGGCCGTGGCGCCGCTCAAGAAGACCCCCGATGCCGCCTACTTCACCCAGTACCTGCTGCGCCTCCAGGAGAGCGGGTTGAGCAGGCGCATCGACGATGTCCGCTCCCGCCTCCAGCGGACCAGCCCCGACGACCCGGCGTACATCGGGCTGTTCGGCGAGCTCGCGGCGCTCGAGAACCAGCGCCGCGCGGTGCGCGACCTGCTGGCGGGTCCGGCATGAGCCCGCTCTTCGGGCGCCGGCCGCCGATCCGCGTCGAGCGGGGGGAGCGGCTGCTCGCCCACGCCAGCGCCACCGAGGGCCTCGTCGGCGGGAGCCGCGACGCGCTCTACGTCGTCCGCCGGCTCGGCACGGCGATGGCCCTCGAGGAGACCGTGCGGATCCCGTGGGAGGAGGTCCAGTCGGCCGACTGGGACCAGGACTCCGCCGTCCTGCACGTCGTCGAGGTGGGCTCCTGGGGCGAGGTCCGCCCCGAGCTCCGGCTGACGCTGGAGGAGCCGGCGCTGCTGCTGCAGCTGGTCCGCGAGCGGGTCACGGCGAGCGTCCTGCTCCAGCGGCACGTCGCGATCCGGGGGAGCCGCGGGGTCCGCGTGATCGCGCGCCGCGCACCCCGGGGCGACCAACCGGTGCGCTGGCTCTTCGAGTACGACGAGGGCGTCGACCCCGACGACCCCGCCGTCCGCGAGGCCGCCGACGCCGCCCTCGCCGCGGCTCGCACCGAGGTCGGCACGCTGTAGACCCCTCAATTTCTCAGCGGTGATGCCGATTGCTAGTCTGTGCGGGCTGCACCGATCCCCTGTAGCTCAACTGGCAGAGCATTCGGCTGTTAACCGGAGGGTTGTTGGTTCGAGTCCAACCGGGGGAGCAGAGAGAACCGCCCTTCACCTGCGCTGGTGAAGGGCGGTTCTGTTTCTGCCCCGGCGATGCGCGCACCCTCCGTGAAACGCGAGCCGTCGTGGTCCTCGGGCGGGGATCGCTGCTCCGACCAGCGCGACCCCACCGCCGATGCGCCGACCGCCGCTGCACCGGTCGCCGTGCGGCCGAGCGACCTGCCGGCGGGTGAGCCGCCGCAGGGGCCGTTCCTCGTGGTCGCTCACGATGGCGTCGCCAGCGAGGGTGAGCAGTACGCCGGTGTCGGCGCGCTGGTCCGGTGCCGGGTCTCGACCGGTGCCCGCGAGACCGTCCCGGGCCCTCCTGCGTCGGTTCGTCTACTGACCCGCGCGAGCGTCTGAGATCCCCTAGAGTCCGAGCGCTACTCGCCCCAGCCCATCGGGAACACCTCGAAGGTCGCGGCGTACGTCGTGCCGAGCCGCTGGCCGCCCTGCCGGGCGAAGCCCTCGAGGAACTCCCGCGGGTCCCAGTTCTCCCAGCCGAGCCCGTCGATGTAGGCGCGGTGCGCCTCGAGGGAGGCGACGCCGGCGTCGAAGGTGTCCGTGGTGTCGACGGCGTGCGTCGCCTGCGGCGAGCCGGCCGCCCAGACGGCCCGGACACCGCCCCACGGCTCGAGCCCCTCGGTGAGCTGCTCGGGGAAGACCCAGCGGTTGCCAGCGTCACGGACCGCGTCGACGACGGCGCGGCCGGTGGCGATGTGGTCGGCCTGGTTGAGGTTCACGCCGCCCCAGGTGTCCCGGAAGTTGCCGGTCACCACGATCTCGGGCCGGTGCCGGCGCACGACCTCGGTGATCACCCGCCGCAGCGGCACGCCGTACTCGAGGATGCCGTCGGGCTGGCCGAGGAAGTCCACCTCGGAGACCCCGACGATCCGCGCCGACTCGACCTGCTCGGCTTCCCGCACCGTGCGGCACTCGTCGGGCGCGAGCGCGTCGATGCCGGCCTCGCCGGAGGTCACCATGCAGTAGACGACCGACTTGCCCTGCTCGGTCCAGCGTGCGACCGCGGCCGCGGCGCCGAACTCCAGGTCGTCGGGGTGCGCGACCACGCAGAGGGCGCGCTCCCAGTCCTCGGGCAGTGCCGGCAGGGTCTCGGGCTCCATGCCGACGAGCATGGCACGCGAGGACGTCATCCGGTCGGAGCAAGGGGTGGCACCGTCAGGATGACGTCTTGCGAGCCACTAGGCTCTCGACCCCGAGGGCCAGGCCCTCGCGGGCCGGTAGCTCAGTCGGTTAGAGCAGAGGACTCATAATCCTTGGGTCGTGGGTTCGAGCCCCACCCGGCCCACCGCGTCCGAGTCGACCCTCGTGCTACGGCACTTGCGGCCGGCCGAGCCCGCCGAGGATGCTGTCGTGGCAGGACGAGAGCGGGTGGATGCCCATGGCTGAGGACGACCAGGTCGCGCGGGACATCGGCCGCCGCCTCGCGGAGGGTTGCGTCCGCGAGCGCGAGGCGGCAGCGGCGGAGCACGGCCTCGTGGCACTCGGTGGACCACCCCGAGGCATCCTGGTCGCGGAGGGAGACTCCTGGTTCGACTACCCGGGCGGCGACATCCTGTCCGCGCTGGTCGACCGCCACGGGTGGGACGTGCGCTCCGCCGCGCACCGTGGCGACAACCTCGAGAGCATGGCGTACGACGCCAGCCAGCTCGACGGGCTGCTCCGGCTCTTCGAGATCCTGGATCGGCGGGAGGAGCGGCCGGCCGCAGTCCTGCTCTCCGGGGGTGGCAACGACCTGGCGGGACCGGAGCTGAGCATGGCTCTCGAGCACGTCGCCAGTGGCGCCCCGCTCGTCAACGACACCGTGCTGCGAGAGCTCGTCGACAAGCGGCTGCGGCACGCGCTGGTCTCGCTCGTCGAGGCCGTCCAGACCCTGGCGCTGGCCAGGTTCGGCTCCCGCCTGCCGATCGTCATGCACGGCTACGGCTACCCCGTCCCCGACGGCCGCGGGTTCTCCGTGCTGGGCGGTTGGGGTCCGATCCCCGGTCCCTGGCTCGAGCCGAGCTTCGCCCGGAAGGGCGAAGGCTCGCTCGACAAGCGCAAGGTGGCGATGCGGGAGATCGTCGGCCGCTTCGACGCCATGCTCCTCGAGGTCGCCGATGATCCCGCAATGGCTGACTTCCACGTCGTCGACGTGACCGCCGTGCTCTCCTCCGGAGACGACTACCGCACGTGGTGGGCGAACGAGCTCCACCCGACGCCGCGCGGGTTCCACGCCGTGACGGATCGGATCGCGGCAGCCATCGACCTCGCGATCGGCGGCTAGCGCTCCTCCAGCAGCTCCGCCTTCTGCTGCCGCACCCGCTGGAGGTCGACCATGGCCGAGG
>Ga0164308_10002112_pt1 | contig 10600 bp, 7 predicted proteins | sample Whisoiple_246_MG_FD_109983 | JGI IMG/M metagenome (GOLD analysis project Ga0164308, IMG submission 109983) | Soil microbial communities amended with fresh organic matter from upstate New York, USA - Whitman soil sample_246_MG | ecosystem: Environmental > Terrestrial > Soil > Unclassified >... | reverse complement strand
GCACAACTCCACCCTCCTTACCGCCGCGGCTGGCCTGCGGCTCAGTCCCCGGGGACCCAGGATCAACGCTAGCGGCTGGTACGCGTCGTCGAGCGGGTTCAGCGGTTCCACACTGAACACCCCAGGACCCGTGCGTGATGTCGGGCGGCGCTGACCTGCGTCACTTCGGCGCCCACTGTGGGCCTGACCCACACCGCCCACAGTGACGCAGCGTCACAGCGTCCGATGACGGCGACCCCGCTCCGGCTCCTCGCCCCCGGGCGGCGCTGTTATCCCACCGCAACAGGCCGATCGTCGAGAGGCAGATCCTCTTTCTGGCTCTGTCCGCCGAGCGCCTGGTATGACACAACGAACACCCCCGACTGTCGACCAAACCTCCACGCCCTATGCCGACCGGACCCGACCGGACCCCAATAACGCCCACAAGGCCCACAACCTAAGCATCCATACGCCGTCGAAAGATAATGGGCACAATAGAAAACTGACCTGAAGGCCTAGAGGTGCCCGCGTCAGCAGGAGATTCGCTGATTTCCGCCGCAGCCTGGCCTAGAGTTCATGATTGCCCCTAACGAGCACCAAGGAGAAACCCGTGGCGAGCAGAACTCAGGTCATTCTTATCAGCGACCTCAGCGGCGACGAGATCACCGCTGGAGGGGACACCGTCACCTTCAGCTACCGCAACGTCGACTACAGCATCGACCTCAGCGCTAAAGAGGCCAAGGCCTTCGATAACGCCATGGCGATGTACATCGAGCACGGCCAGCGGAAAGGCGGGCAGCGGGTCATCGGCAACATGCGCAGGCACAAGCCACCGCGTGACCATGCGCAACTTCAGGCAGTGCGGGAGTGGCTGCGGGCCAACGGTTATCAGGTCAGCGACCGCGGCCGCATCAAGGCCGAGTTGATGGATCTGTACAACCAGCGGCACTGAGCAGCCATTGGAGCGCTGCCAGAACGACTCAGCGATGTCACAGCGTCGCTGCGGAGGTTCTACTGCGCGGCACTTTCGCCTAAGCCCCCACCTCATATATAGAGGAGAAGGGATGGTGGCGACGGTCTGGCACTTCGCCCAGATAGACGCGCACGTGCCGAACAGCTCCTGTCACACAGGGCCCGCCCACAGCAGCCGGAGTGTTGCCGCATCAAGGAAGGCAGCGCTGGAGGGTCGACGTCGGTCGCTCGGATCCACCGATTCGGACGCCGGCTCGTTTCGACGCACGAAATAGCAATGTCATGGTTAGCCGCCACACGCGAGCAGAATCGATTGCAGGAGAGTTTCAAGTAAGTGCTGAGCCACCCTCGCAATGTTGTTGGCTGCACCGGAAGCACCGGCGTCGATTGGCAGGACAGCAACAGAATCTCCTCTATGAACGGCCAACTGAGATTCGTCGAGTATCGGCATAAACTCATGCTCAAAGCCGCGTTGAGGGGATCCTACGACGACGTAGCTCTTCGCAGCCAAAGGCACTCGTTTCGAAGCGACGATTGCCGTGTGGATGTCGGCCGGCTTGTTATCCGTGACTGGCCTCATTTCGAGAGTGCCCAGCATCTGCTGCGTAACCGCGTCCGGATGTCCCGGCTCTCCATGGGCTACTCGGTGCCCGCGGCGAGGCGCTGGTATGCGGGCCGCAGACGCTCGACCAGCGCGTTCCCACCGAGAACGGCGCTCGGCACGGGGAGCTGGCGCAGCAGCAGGTCCGGCTCGACCGACAGGCTGGGCGGACGCGCCGGAAGCGGCGGAGGCGGAAGCCAGAACCGATCGGGCTCGGCCCCAATATTAGGTAGGCCGGCGAGCGCAAGCTCGGTGCCGAACGCGGTGGGCTCCGGCCGGGCATCGACCGACTCAATGACAGGCTCGGCACTGCGCAGGTCACGCAAGCGGCTCAGCAGTTGCTCCCGATCGCGACCCCGCCACCGCAGGATCAGGAACGGGTCGGCGTCGAAGGCCTCGGCGAGCAGGTAGAACGTGGCGGCGAGGTGCTTGCAGGGCACCTCCCAGTCGGGGCAACTGCATTGCTGGTGGAGGTCGTTGGCGTGCTGCGGGAACAGCGGCGCGCCGGCGTCGGCGAAGATCTGCTCAAGCTCGGGTGGCACCTCGCCAGCCAGCAGCTTAGCGCTGGGCAGGGCCTGCTCGGACAAGGCGATCTCGGCCTTGGCCCAGACCAGCTCGGTGAGAGCCGCAAGCCCGATCGCCACCCGATACGGCCGCGCCCGCGAGCCCTGCACCTGCGCCCGCACCGCACCGGGTGTCACCTCCATAGAGATGACCTGGCCCTTGCGCGCGTACGCGCGGCCGCGGGTCAGCCGACTGCCCATCGCGAAGGATTCGAGAACCTCGAGGAAGCGCCGCGACCACCACGTGGCGCCGATCGCACCCCGGGCGGTGCGCGCCTTGAGGCCGCCTTCGACCGCCCGCGGCCGCGACGGCGGATACCAGCGTTCACTCATTCGACGACGGCCCCTGCCTCGAGCCGGAACAGGTCGCCCAACTGCCCGGTCGACAGCTCAGTCAGCCACTGCTCACCGCCGCCGACGATTCGGGCCGCCAGCCCCCGCTTGTCGCGGATCATCGTCGCGATCTTCTCCTCGATCGTTCCCGCACACACGAACTTGCGCACCTGCACGGCCCGCGTCTGCCCGATCCGGAAGGCGCGGCCGGTCGCTTGGTCCTCGACAGCCGGGTTCCACCACCGGTCGACATGCACGACGTGGTTCGCGGCCGTCAGCGTCAGCCCCGTCCCGCCGGCCTTGAGCGACAGGACGAACAGCGGCGGCGCCCCCCCGTCCGCAGACTGGAACCGCGCCACCATCTCATCGCGCGCCGACTTCGCGACGCCACCGTGCAAGAACAGCACCTCACGCCCGAACCGTCCGACCAGATGACCCCGCAGCATGGCACCGAACTCGGCGTACTGCGTGAACAGCAACGCCCGCTCCCCTACCGCGAGCACCTCGTCGAGGATCTCGTCGAGCCGGTCGAGCTTGCCCGAACGACCGGCCAGCGCGCTGCCGTCACGCAGGAACTGCGCCGGGTGGTTGCACACCTGCTTGAGCTTCGTCATCGTTGCGAGGACGAGGCCGCGGCGTTCAATGCCCTCGGTGTTCTCGATGCGTTCGAGCATGTCGTCGACGACCGCCTGATACAGCGCGGCCTGTTCCGCGGTCACGTTGCAGAGCAGGTCCATCTCGAGCTTCTCGGGCAGGTCGGCGATGATCGATTTGTCAGTCTTGAGGCGGCGCAGGATGAACGGTCCGGTGAAGCGTCGCAGTCGCTCAGCGGCGCTGTCGTCGCCGTACCTCTCGATCGGTTCGGCGTAGCGCTTCTTGAATGTCGCGGCAGAACCGAGGAGCCCCGGGTTGGCAAACTCCAGGATCGACCACAGGTCGGCGAGCCGGTTCTCGACCGGTGTGCCGGTGACGGCGATACGCGACGCGGCGGGCAGCGAGCGGATCGCCACCGCCTGTTTGGTGGCGGCGTTCTTGATCGCCTGGGCCTCATCTACGACGACCCGGCGCCAGGTGATCTTGCGCAGCTCGGCGGCATCGCGAGCGGCGAGCGCGTAGGTGGTGATGACGAGATCGGACGCTGCCACCGCCTCGGTGAAATGCCTGCCACGCGCACGTTCCTTACCGTGGTGGACGTGCACGCGCAACTGCGGGGTGAACCGAGCCGCCTCCCGCTGCCAGTTGCCCACCAGCGACATCGGGCAGATCAGCAGGCTCGGGTCGCCGCCGGCCTGATGGGCCAGGAGGGCGAGTAGCTGGACCGTCTTGCCCAAGCCCATGTCGTCGGCGAGCACGCCGCCGAGCCCGACCCGCTGCAGGAAGTCGAGCCACGACAAGCCGCGCACCTGGTATGGGCGCAGCTGCCCGTCGAAGGAGTCCGGCACCTTGACCGCCGCGAGCCGGTGCTCGGCGCGCCCGGACAGCAGCTCGCCGAGCCAGCCGTCGGCCTCGACGCCTTCGATCGGCAGCTCGTCCGGCCGGTCACCGGCCCCGAGGCCGAGGCCGAGGCCGAGTCGCAGCAGCTCGCCAACGGTGGCCTCCGACCTGCGTCCGACGAGCTTCAGGCCAGACGCGAGCCGCTTGGCGTCCAACTCGATCCACTGCCCCCGCAGCCGCACCATCGGCGCCTTGAGGTCCGCCAGCTCGGCCAGCTCGGCGAGCTCGGCGTCGGTCAGCACCTCACCGCCGACCGCGAGCTGGTAGCGGAACTCGGCGAGCGCGTCGAAACCCAGCACCCCGCCGGTCTCGACCCGGCCCGGCTGCCCCGGCGTGGACGCCGCCAGGCGCAGGCCCAGCCGCGAGGACGGCTTCGTCCACCAGCCCGGCAGTTGCACGCCGAAGCCCGCCGTCGCAAGCGCGGGCGCGATCGTACGCAGGAATGCGTGCGCCGCCTCGGTGTCGAGCGGCAGGCCGGCCGGACGCGGCGTGCGCAGCGCGTCGTCCAGGTCCGGATACAGCCGGCTCGCCTTGCCCAGCTCCGCCAGGAACGTCTCGTGTGGGCTGTCCACGTGACGGGCCAGGGCCTTCAGCCTGCCGCGCGAGCGCCACACCGCGTCCGCGTCGACCACTAGGCTCGGCTCGTCCGTGGCCTGCAGGCCGAAACGTAGTTGCCACAGATCGTCACCGGCCGGTTCGACCAACCGGAAGCAGGCGCGCACAGGCCCGGCGACGGCGTCGCGCTGCCAGTCGTCGATCGCGGTCGCCAGTGCGGTCACTGCAGTCGCGTCGGCGGCGAAGCTGCGGTCGAAGCCGGTCAGCGCGGCGAGCCAGGCCCGCGCCGCCGGCTCGCGCACGCCCCGCAAGTCGGGCTTGGGCGGCGCGGGCGCCACGCGCACGGCCGCGTCGACCAGTGAATCCAGGGCGTCCGCCCACACGCTGAGCCGAGCGCCGGAGGCCGCCGCGGCGACCGGCGGTGGCATCGACACCGCCAGCGAGCGAGACCAGGACGCGTCCGGACCGGTGAGGACGGGGCGCCACACGGCGCGCTGAGCGCCCGCGGCGACGCCGGCCGTCTCGAGAGCTGGAAGCACGCGTCCCCGCGCCGCCAGGTCGAGCGCGAAGCGCGCGACGTCGGCCAAGTGCGTGAGCGACGCCCCTGCGACGGCACCCGGCAGATCGAGCGAGGCGAGCAAAACCACGGCCAGATCGGCATCGAACTCGAGCACCGGAACCTGCCATGCAGCCGGCGTGACCGCACCGCGCGCGTCACCGATGAAGTCGCGGACGAGCTCCGGCGACGCGACCGGGCCACCACCCCGCATCGGCAACGTCAGCGTCGTGGTCGAAGTCGACGCCTTGATCGCACCAGGTCCGAGCAGTCCGGCCAGCTCCTCGTGAGTCGCCGCGAACGGGTGCGGACGGACCCGTGCCGCCCGGCCGGGTCGGCGCAGAGGTGTCGCTGGCGCGGACGAGTCCTCAGCCCACACACCGAGCCGACCGTGCTCCAGGGCGGCGGCATCCCACAGCCAGGCGGCGTGGACGACGAACAAGAACAGCTCCTCGCGGGCCTGGGTGGGGCGACAGTTCAAGCATGCCACCGCGCACCGCATGGGCCCGGCCCGGCACGCCTGCGACGCCAACGAGACACTGCCGATAACGCGCGGCTCACCCCATGACCTGGACCAGCTTCACACCAACAGGGACCAGCCAAGGGTGAGGAACTTCGCTCGCCCCATGTCACAGTCCTTTCGCCCAGAAGGGCGTGGTCCTGACGGTGCTGTACATCGCCCACAATGACGCGCCGCCACGAAGCCGACAAGGGACGCCTTCCAGTCGACGCCACGATGCCGCCCGTACGTTGACCGACGCCGGACGGCGACGCGGTGCTGCTGGGATCCTCGACCGGCTCGGAAAGGTCGTCGTGGGCAAACCGACTGCGATGGGCCCTGCGCCGGAACTTCACGGTTCATGGCCTCAGCGACCCGATGGACTACTTCCGCATGGCGCCGGAGTTACTCGCTCGCCGATACTGAACTTGGGATCGAGTGCCCGATGTTCGTCTGCTCGGCCGAAGCCGAGTCTTTGACTGGTTGACGACGTCCTTGCCCGGTCGCGCGGTTGCGGCCGACCTCAGGTCTGGTTCACTGAGCCGGTGAGCGAGGACCGGTCGGTGGTACTCATCCACGGCGTCTCGTCGAGCCACCTGACCTGGTGGCGGAACGCACAGGACCTGACCGACCTGCACTGGCGGGTGCAGACCGTCGACCTGCTCGGCCACGGTGACCGCGCCGACCGCGGCAACGAGGACCTGCGGGTCGACGACCTCGCCCGGGACGTTCTCGAGCAGCTGGCGGAACCGGTCGACCTGGTCGTCGGTCACTCCCTTGGGGCCATCGTTGCGCTCACCCTCGTGACAATGGCGCCCCATCAGACCTCGGCCCTGATCATCGAGGACCCGCCCGCATCCGCTGCAGTCCTCGACCTCGGCGAGACTGCCGACCAGCTGACGGTAACTGTGGACAAGACCCGGCACGACTCGCAAGCCGCGGCCGAAGCCGTGCTGCGCGAAAACCCGATGTGGTCTGTAGTCGACGCCTCGAACTCGGTCCAGAACCGGCTACGCCTGGACCTGGAGCGAGTATGTCGGCTGCTGCGAACCGCCGACTGGGACCTGCCGACTCTCGTCGCGGGCTGCCCTGTGCCGCTGCACCTGCTCGTGGCGACTCAGAACAGCGCGCTTGTCGACCCGGACCGGGCGGCGGTCACCAGGCTGCTGGGGGACGGCCGGGTCAGCGTGCTCGACAGCGGGCACGACATCCACCGGGACCGACCCGCCCTGTGGTTGCACGAAACGCTGCGCTTTGCCCACGACCGTCGGGGCTGAGCACCCGATGGACGAGGATGAGGCGAAACACCGGGCCGAGCGCGCGCCGAGCGCACCGAATACCATGTCGCGGCGCAGCGACGCCGCAGCGAGGCGGAGTCGGCCAAGGCCCGGGTGCTCGTCGACCGCTTCGTCGTCGAGGCAACCGAGCGAGGGATTCTGACGCAGGCGCTGACGGCTCGGCCGTGGTCTGGACGGGGCCCGCTACCGGACCGGGGTCGTCGGCTGGCACCTGCGGTCAGGATCGTTCGATCGGGCTCCCGGCCGGGTCGAGCTCGACGGCGTCGAGGTCAGGATGTCGTCCGGGACCGCCTCGAACATCAGGGCGCGCAGGGTCGCCGTGCGATTCACATCGTTTGCTCGAACTGTTCCAGTTGCCGCATTCATGTTGATGCGCCACCGGGAGGCTCGACAAGGAGTTGCTCAGCGAGCTGGGGTCCTCCGGTCGACGGCGTAGGCCCGTTCAAGAGGTCCAGGTCTCTGCGGCCCCGTAGTTCGTCGGCTCCAACCGCCTCCAAGGCTGCACTCCGCGCACATCGGCGTGTCGAGGTGCTGCACTCCGCCCAGTAAGGGCGTACCGACAACCGCACATAGCCAAGATCGGGCCCGGCCTCGGCATCGCGCTCCGCCTATATCGATACTGCGAGGCGTCCCAACTGCCCAGGCCGGAACTGCCAGTGGGTTGGCGCGACCGGGCAGTGTTTCGCGCCCGCTCATTGAGCTTTGAAACGAGCGGTGGCACCGACGTCGCGGTGGTGCATCGAGGAGCCACGGGCGATTAGCTCGATCAGCGCACCCAGCCAACGACAGGATGAGGTCAGGATGGCCAAACCGGGCCGGCCCCACCCGCTCAGGTCACGGCTTCGGAAGATGACCAGGATGATACGGAACAAGGAGCGCCAGCATGACTGACTCGATCACCCTGCCCCTGGACCTCACTCTCTCGCTCGAAGGCAAGGTCGCCGTCGTGACGGGAGGTGCCTCCGGCATCGGCGCGGCTATCGCGGAGACGTTCGTCCGCAAGGGTGCGGCGGTCGCCGTCGTGGACCTTGACCAGGCGGCCGCTACGACAACCGCCGAGGGAATCGGCAACGGCAGCAAGGGCTACGTTTGCGACGTCTCAGACGTGCGCTCCGTCGAGGCAGCGGTGTCGGCGATCATCACGGCGTACGGCCACATTGACATCCTCGTGAACAGCGCCGGTATTGCGCTGCTGGCACCAGCCGAGGAGCTTGCCCCGTCCGCCTTCGAAAGGACCCTGGCTGTGAACGTCACTGGGACGTTCCTCATGAGCCAGGCGGTCGGTCGGCACATGCTGGCGGCCTCCAAGGGACGCATCGTAAACCTCGCGTCCCAAGCAGGCAGTGTCGCGCTCGACGAGCACGTGGCTTACTGTGCGTCCAAGTTCGCGGTGATTGGCCTGACCAAGGTGCTGGCCTCGGAGTGGGCACCCCGGGGGGTGACCACCAACACGGTCTCCCCCACGGTCGTGCTCACCGAACTCGGTAAGAAGGCTTGGGAAGGGCAAAAGGGGGAGGCACTAAAGCGCCTTATCCCGACCGGCCGCTTCGCAATGCCGGAGGAGATCGCCGCCGCCGTCCTGTTCCTCAGCACCGACGCTAGCGCGATGGTCAACGGTGCCGACCTTGTCGTGGACGGGGGCTACACCATTCGGTAGCCAGGAACGAAGGCCACGTCCGTGACCGTCGCTCGCAGCGGGTGTCATCCAGTCTCGGTTGCCCCTTACCGGGTCACGCCTGCGCAGGTCATCGGCGACAACGCCGCGAGCTCCTCCGGCGATTCAACGGACCAAGGTGGGCTCAATCCTCCGGAGTCCTCGCGTTCTCGGTCATCTCGACCCTCTCGACCTCCTGGGTCGATCACGCCTTGTGAACCGTTATCGCGATGGAACCTCGACGGGGGCCGGCGACCAGCCTCGCGTGCCGAGCAAAAGTCCGTGGTTCGGGCCCGTGGGGTTCAGTTCGTACTGACGAAGCGCGGTCCACCCGCAGCTCGCCGTCACCTCGTCCAGGGACGAACCTTCGAGGTGTTCATACACCTGGATGGCGAACAGCAACCGGTGGTCGGGAAAACAGCCGACCAGCTTGTCGAGCACCGTCATCACCGGAGGATGCGTACCCCGCAGGTCCAGACCGTGCTCCTCGTCCAGTGCCTGACCCCAAGGCGGCGCGACAAAGGCAATGACCAAGGCACCCGGGGGCGGCCTCACCGAGGACAACCCGACCTCATAGTCGACGTTCCTGACGTCAAGCACGGATGAGACCAGGACCAGATTCCGCTTCGTCAGCCGGTACACAACCGGGTCGACCTCGAACCCCAACGCCTGTGAGGCAGGAACGTGGAGCGCGATCCAACAGCGTGTTCCCGGATCCGACAAACGGATCGACCAGGACCGGCGCGGTGGGAAAACGCCCAGCACCCGCGACCGCGGCGACGTCAACAGCAATTGCTGCAGCCAAGGCGTCCCGCGTGCACTCCACCGCAGTACGCCCCAACATCCGGACCCCCAGCGCATACCAGTCGGACGGCGGCATCCCATAGACGCTGACGTAGTCCGGATCCCTCGCCGTGTCGATGCCATAGAGCCGAACTTCCTCCAGGGCCAATACGGAATTGCGCTTGACTCCGAACAACAGGAATTGACGGTCGTAACGGCCCGCCAAATACCCGCTCTCGGCGCGGTTCACGACTCCATGATGCAGGACCGAGCAAGCCGCCGAGCCCACTCACGTGCCGCCCGGCCCCTGTGTCTAACCGGCCGCGAGAGCGGCCATGTCTTACCGCCGCTGTCGCCGCGGCGGTCCAGCCCGCGTCGTCAGGCGGCCCCGGTAAGTCGCTGTCTCATCCGAACGCGCGCGGGCGGGCTCGCCGCGCGCGTCAATCCGTGTCGGTTGGCGGCGCGATGGGGACACCGGGCCGGTGGGTGACGATGCATTCGTAGTAGCGCATCACCAGGGCCTGCTGCTGCACGTCGATGCTGCCCTCGCCGACGGCGATGACATCGTTGAGCCACTCGAAAGGCCCGTCCGCGGTCTTGAAGGTCATGACGTGGATGCCCGAGCCGTCGGCCAGGTTCGATAGGCCGTGCAGCTCGAAGAGCACGACGCCCCCGTCATCCAACTCGATTCTGCCTCGGGCATCGGGATGGGCATAGCCGGCGCTGAATCGGGGATAGTTCGCCCACTGGGCAGTGCCCGCGACGCGACCCGTGAACGTGCCGGTGCCCTGGCCGAAGAACTGTCCATCACCGCGGGCCGACTGCTCGACCTCGTCAAGGAGTGAGTAGCGAAAGTCGCCGTCGCAAAGGTGCTCGAGTCGCATGTCCATCTCCCCCGGCTTCGGCGTCTCTCGCCGTGCTGCACTGGTTCGCGAGTCACGATCCTCCACATCGCCGGTTCGGGCAATCGATCCTGAGGCCGGACAGGGAGCCACTGCCCGACCCGCGTGCAGGTGAGCCCAAGTGACTCGGCGAGGAACCCCAACACAGGCTCGGGCAGCTGGGGATTGCTGCAAACGCGAGGCCTGCGTCCGTGGGTGTGCCGCCGTTCGAGGTGCGCTTCCGGCGGCACCCTGACGCGGGTTTGCCGCGTCAATGTCGGGGCGACCGTCACACCGACACAGTTCGGAAACACCAGGCAGGCGAGGTACGGGGTCTCAGGCCACCCCTCAGGCCCGCTAACTTCCAGTCCGACGGCCCGTCCAAGGCGCCCCTTCCGCCGCGAGAGCGGCCGTGTCCCCTTCCGCCGCGAG
>Ga0164308_10002111_pt1 | contig 10602 bp, 12 predicted proteins | sample Whisoiple_246_MG_FD_109983 | JGI IMG/M metagenome (GOLD analysis project Ga0164308, IMG submission 109983) | Soil microbial communities amended with fresh organic matter from upstate New York, USA - Whitman soil sample_246_MG | ecosystem: Environmental > Terrestrial > Soil > Unclassified >... | reverse complement strand
TTCGCCGAAGAAATCGCCAAACTACTCGAAACCGCGGCGGGTGAAATGTCCGACGGGATCACCGTCGAGGAGGCATCAGGCTGGCTCGAAGAGGCACGCCGGCTGAACCGGCACGCGGCCCGGATCGACCGTGCGGTCGTGCAAGCGGAGCAGAGCCGGAAACTCAACGCCAGGGCCCTGACCCACCGGCACACCGAGGAAAGCCTGCGCAGCGGATTGGATGCCCTCGAGCACACCTCAGTGGCGCTGCGCACCATGTTCCGTTCGATTCAGGACGGTGTCCGCGAACACCCCGAGGAAAGCGGCGCCGAAGTGCAGGAACTGCGGACCGTTTTCGCGGTGCTGCTGTTCGAACTGGCCGCCGCAGTGAACGCCTTCGGCGGCCTGGTCCGCGCGGAGGTCGAGGAATCCACCGGGGCCGAGGAAGCCGCCACCGTGGCCGCGCTCGACACCTTGCGCGAGGCCCGGGTACGGATCACCGAGCTGCATCTAGTGCAGGCCCGCGACGACATGGTCACCTGGGAACTGAACGAGGCCATCCTGGAGGCGGTGGAACGAGTACTCCGCGAGCTCGACGTGCGCGAACAGGCACGTCGACGGGCAACCCGTCATTCAGATCTGCCGGGCCCAAGATCGGTCCTGCGATCAGCCCAGGAAAACTTCAGAGAAACCGCACGCCAACTCGGAGAGCAGCCGTTGCGGTGGCATCCAGATTAGATGCGGTAGCGGCACCAGGTGTGCGCAGCGTCATGCCGCAACCGCCAAACGGGGGGGAACATCCCGGTGGGAACAGACGTCCTCCTTGATGTATCCGCCATCGGATGCCTTGGGGCAACGTCGCTCACGCACAGACCCTCACAAAAGGAAACCCATGAAAAACGGATTCTTCTCCCGCCTCGGCACCGCCCTGGCCCGCCTCCGCGGAACACTGGACGCCGGACCTGGCAATACCACCGGTGAACCAATGAGTGTCGCTGGGCATCTCGTATTCGCGCCGGCCGACGTTCACGCATCTGACGACAAAAACATCTGAACAGGCGTAGTCAATCGGATGCCTAGCTAGGTAAGGGAAATTGCATAAATATAACAGGGCGGCCCGCCCAGGCGGGCCGCCCTGTTAACCATTTGCCGGAACTGTCCTGCACGATGTCGCCTGTCATGGATGAGATAGCCCGGATCCACGACCTCCAGCAAGAGACACGGCAGTTTGCGCCACCCGTGTGAAACCAAAACCAACGGGGTACTACCTCTCATTGAACGTCGATTGATCGCCCCGGTGCCGGGGCGATGTCGCGAACAAGGAGTAATCATCATGGCGATGGGCGACAGAATTCATCCCAGTCACACCAAAACCACCGAGTCTGTCGTCGTCAGCGACGAGGATGGACAATTGACCCCCACGACACCAGTCGATGCGCCACAAGACCATGCGGCAGAACTGTCCGAACCGCATATCGAGCCTGCGGCGCTGACAGATGCCCCTGGTAGTTGAGTCAGCGCCGGGGACTGTGGGCCGGGTCGGGGATCGCGGTCGGGACGAGTACGCCTACACCGGCAGGTTTAGGCGTGGGCGTACTGGTCGACCACGGTGACCCGCTCGGGTGAGTGATCGTTTTGGTTTCGGAGGTGGTGGACCTCGGTCACGGTGTGCGGGTCCCGGTCCGGGTCTGGCCGCCACAGGTCACCGGGGGAGAGCTCGGCGGCGGGGTGCCAGGTGCGGGTGTCGCCGCGGACCGCGGGCCTGGGGCTGGGTTGGTGGTCGATGACGGCGGCGGCGTTGGTCAGGGTCAGGCACATCACGTTCACCGCTCCCCGGTGCCGGTGGTGATCGGTCGGGCGATGACGGTGCGGCCGGGTGTCCCGGCGTTGACTTTGTGGAAGATGTCGCCGGCGGTGCCGTCGTAGTCCTCGACGGGGGAGCCGCGGTGGAAGGCGATGATCTCCGCGGTGGCCGGTGCGGTGGGGTCGGCGAAGATCAGCATGTCGGCGAGTTGCTGCCGGGCCTCCTCGAGGGTGCGGGCCATCGCGACCCCGCCCATCGGGTGGGACCCTTGGGTGCTGAACGCCGCCTCGTACATCTCGGTGGTGAAAACGGGCACCATGCTCGGGTCCCGGTTCGCGTTGGCTGTTGTGGTCGGGTCCGCCGGCCGGGTGCGGTGGTGATCTGCCATGACAATCAGTTCTCCCTGATGTTCTTCGGCCCCCATGGCCTTGACGCGGAAGGCATCGTCGGGCCGGCGGAGCGGAGTCGCCTCGTCCGTCCGGTGTCATGTCGGGGTCCCCTCCGGGGTGGCATGGCCCGGACGGATGGGCACGGGAGCGGGGGAGGATCGACGATCCTGGGAGTGGCAAGGCTTGGGCCCGGAGAACAGTTCACCGGCCAGGGATGGGTCAGGGGCAGGTCGACGCGATGCAGGTCGGGGTCGAACCAGACAACCGGCCAGGGTGACGACCCGGTCGTGGTTGCCGATGCACCGCTCGACGACACGGTGGCGGTGTGGATGGGTCACCAGGTCCTGGATGGGACCGGTCATGATGGTCAGCATCATGAGCACCGATGACCCCCCACCCTCGCCGAGGTTCCTGAAAATCGAGGACGCCGCCGCGGAACTCGCAACGAGCAAAAGCCAGATCTATGCGCTGCTGCGCAGCGGTGAGCTGCAGGGCATCCAGATCGGCGGCCGGGCGCAGTGGCGGATCGAGCGGGTAAAACTCGAGGACTACATCGAGCAGGCGTATCGGAAGACCGCGGAGTCCCTGGCGGAATTGCCCAGCGACCTGCCCGATGCCGCGGCCGACTGACCTGGGCTTTCACGGGTGACTGACCGATCGGTCACCGATCCGACCCCAGTGCGCCACGGACCTGTTGACTGGCAACCTTTCTCGCCGCGCATATACGGACGTGGTCGCACTTCAGGCGTCAGGGTCGGTGATGAGCCGGTACCGGTCGGGTCCGGTGCGCTGGAACAGCGGGTGCGAGGAGCTCGTCCGCCCGGTTGCGTAGCCGGCGGCCAGGAGTGGCGCGTCGGCGTCTCTAGCGCGACGAATGCCGTCGCCGTGCAAGGTGCCAAATGATCCACCGGTTGCGGTTCGGTCTTAGGCGGTGAGTCAACAAACTGACTTGCATTGTTCGACGGTTCACCCTTGCGGCGTGTTTGAGGCGCACCCCGATCAGGAACTGATCCTTCATCGGATCGCCGAACCCACCGGTTCCGGTTCGGAGAAAGGAAGGCACATCATGCTGGGTCTGATCGTGAGTTTGCTCGTCATCGGCTTGATCGCCGGCGCGCTGGCCCGCCTAGTGGTTCCCGGCCGGCAGGACCTGTCCATCGTGATGACCATCGTGTTGGGTGTCATCGGGTCCTTCGTCGGCGGGTTCCTGGGTTACCTGCTGTTCCACAAGGACGGGCAGGACGGCTTCCTCCAACCCGCCGGCATCATCGGCTCGTTCATCGGCGCGGTCATCGTGCTGCTGGTCTGGATCCAGATCGGAAAGCGCCGCTCGGTGCGCCGGTAGTCCCTCCATCGTCCGGTCCACACCCAGGTCCGTCATGGTGGCGTGGAGTGTCGTCACTAACGATAAATGCCGGATGGCGAGTGGGTTTCCACTGTTGAGCATGCGCGGAGGTGGGGCCGGGAGGTGGTGGCGCAGTCATGCCAGGAATTGCTGTAACTGACGCCGGTGATGTGATCGGGAACCGCTATCGGCTGGTCACCAGGATCGCCGTGGGCGGCATGGGCTTGGTGTGGGAGGCGTGGGACGAGTTGTTGCTGCGCCGGGTCGCGGTGAAGCAACTGCTCACCCAACCCGGCCTGGGTGACGACGAGGTTGCGCTGGCCCGTAACCGGGTGATCCGGGAAGCGCGGATCACCGCCCGGTTGCACCATCCAAATGCTGTCACCTTGTACGACGTTGTCGACCAGGACGGATACCCGTGCCTGATCATGCAGTTCGTTCCTTCGGTCAGCCTCAGTAACATGCTGCAGGAGCAGGGTGCGCTTCCGTTGCCGGTCGTTTCCCGGATCGGGGCGGACGTCGCGTCGGCGTTGGTCGCCGCGCACGGGGTGGGCATCGTGCACCGCGATGTCAAACCCGGCAACGTGTTGCTCACCGATGACGGCACGGCGACGCTCACCGACTTCGGTATTTCCCACGCAGTCGGTGACATCACCCTCACCGCAACGGGAATGGTGTCCGGAACGCCGGCGTTTCTGGCCCCCGAAGTGGCCCGCGGAGCGGAATCTGGTTACCCCGCGGATGTGTTCTCCCTCGGTTCCACCCTCTACGCTGCGCTGGAAGGAACGCCCCCGTTCGGGTCCGACCGGAATCCGATGGCGATGCTGCACCGGGTGGCATCTGGTCGGATCGATCCACCCCGCCGCTCCGGGGCGTTGACACCGTTGCTCCTTCGCATGCTGGCACCCACGCCGGCCGACCGCCCGGTGATACTCGAAGTCGCTCAAGCCCTGGCCGGGCGACCGATCGAGGTACGGACGATGCGGGATGTGCCGCCGACAGCGGTGATCTCCGCTCACACCACCCGTGATTCCCGACCCCAGCAAAAAACTCGGGAACCCCACCTGCTCGCAGACCCGGAAACCAGCGAACCGGCGACGCTGGCGTCGCCCGATTCGACCGGCCGTCACCGACCGTTGGGCGCGGTCATCGCCGTCACCGCGGTCCTGGTCGCGGCCGTCACCCTGCTCGGCTTCCTTCTGACCCGGGGCAACAACCCCCCATCGGCCGCAGTCGCCAGCACCACGCAAGTCACCCAACCTGCCGAGCTGTCTGAGACGGCCCGGACCGTGTCGGCAACGGACACGTCGCCACCGGGCACGGTTCCCGCGGTCGCGCCGCCGGCAGTGCCCGTCACTTCACCGCAGGACTCATCACCTGCCGGATCAACGCCACCGCCGACAGGCGACGCAGCCACCACGCCTGAACCCGCGGCGCAGACAGCGGTCGAGACTCAAGAAGTGACACTTTCACCCGCCGTCCAGGCGGTCGAGACTCCAGAGGCGACACCACCCTCACCCGCTGCGGCGGACCCCGCCGCCGCGGACCCCGCCGCAGCGGTCGCCGACTATTACAACCTGATGCCAGCCAACACCGATGAGGGCTGGACTCGTCTGACAAGTAATTTTCAAACCGGAATTGCGCAGAACCGCCAATACTACGAATCGTTTTGGCACGGTATCGACCGCGTCGACATCACCGATATCCGCGGCGACCCACCAGATCACGCGGAGGCCACGATCAGCTACTACTTCACCGACGGCCGGGTGTCGGTGGAACGCACCTCCTACCACCTGGTCCAGGACGACGGCATTCTCAAGCTCGACGATTCCACGGTGCTGAGCAGCCGTACTGGCTAAAAACACCTTTCGTCCCACCCCATCGATCCCCGCCCGGGTGGGGCATCGACATCAGGCACCTGCAGTTGACCGAAATGGTCATTGAACCCGGATCCAGCCCGGCGGCGGCGTTGGTCAGGGTCAGGCACATCACGCTCACCGCTCCCCGGTGCCGGTGGCCAATGGTCGGGCGATGACGGTGCGCCCGGGTGTCCCCGCGTTCACTTTTGCGGAAAATGTCACCGGCGGTCCCGTCGTAGTCCTCGACGGGTGAGCCGCGGTGGAAGGCGATGATCTCCGCGGTGGCCGGTGCGGTCGGGTCCGCCGGCCGGGTGCGGTGGTGATCTGCCATGACAATCAGTCCTCCCTTGATGTTCTTCGGCCCCAATGGCCTTGACACGGAAGGCATCGCCGGGCCGGCGGAGCGGAGTCGCCTCGTCCGTCCGGTGTCATGTCGGGGTCCCCTCTGGGGTGACATGGCCCGGACGGATGGGGCACGGGTGTCGTTGATCGCGGTAGTTGGCGCACATTGGTCACGCTATTTGGCTCACTCAATCTCCGTTGGGATCAGCGCTCTGGGGCGTGACCTGGGACGATGCAATCACTGAGCCCCCGCACCCTGTACGTGCGTTCGGATGAAGCGCCATTTAATCGCGACCAGACTGCGCCAAATAATTCCAACAATCGCAGCTCCAGGCGTAAACATCAAAGCACCATTTTTTCGGATGCACTTCAGCGCATCGAGGTGGCTATCTCGTCTGACACCGCAGTGAGATGAGGTTCAGTCGTCGTGCCCGTAATTCAGGAAACTTCTGGTCGTCGCCTGGATCCGTTGTGGTGCGACGGCGTCCACGACGCGCCGTGAATGTTTGCCTCGTCCAGTAATCGGATGACGCTCGCGGTGGGTGCGGTCAGCTCCAGGGTGCATTGGGTGCCGGCTAGCCAGCTATGTGCCCGCAGCAGGGTGTCCAAACCGCATCGATCCAGGAAGGTCACCTGTTCCAGGTCAAGCAACAGGCGCGCGGGCTGATCATGGCAGGCACGTGCCTCCTGGCGGAGCCGCTCCTCCAGCAACGGCGCGGTGGTGCGATCGATGACACCGACAACTTGCAGGGAAGTGGGGCCGCCCAGCAGTTGTTCGGCGTGCACTACCAGCGACTGACCCGCCGCCGTATCCGCGGGGTGCTCCCTCGACTGCCCTGTGACCGTACTGTTTCTCGGCTGCAACCGGCTTCGCATCATTATCATCATCATCCAGCGCTTACCCCCCCGACAGCGCCGTTCTCCAATGGTGCTGAATGATGTCGAGGACCGACTTCGGTGCTCGCTCCGCGAGACGTTGGGCCGGCGCGATGTGCATTTTCGGCTCTATCGATCAGGTGGCCGATTGGATCGAGACGTCGTGCCATCCGCCGGTGAGAACGTCCGCTCCGGACGGTCCCCAGGTGCCCTTGTAGTACGGAGATGGACGATCCGAGTGGTCGAGGATGGGTTCGACGATCCGCCATTCCTCCTCAATGGTGTCTTCGCGGGCGAAACGGTGTCTGCGCCCGTCCATCGCATCGTCGAGTAGTCGTTCGTAGGCCTCTTGGCGGTGCCCGAGGGCGGCGGCGAAGTCCACGTTGAGATCGACCGGTTGGGTCACGGTCTGTATCCCGGGGGCTTTGGCCTGCAGGGACATGGTGAGTCCATCGTTGTGGCCGAGCGGGAACCGGATCAGGTTGGCTTCTGCGAGCACCGCGTTCTGTCCGGCGAACAACAGGCGGGGCGGCCGGTGCAGCTCGACAACCGCTTCCGTGGCGTTCCCGGGCATGCATTTTCCTGTTCTGACGTGGAACGGCACCCCCGCCCATCGCCAGGACTCAATGGCGAGCCTGGTGGAGACGAACGTTTCGGTGGTGGAATCGTTTCTCACGCCTGGTTCGTCGAGGTAGCCGACGTACTGACCGCGGACGGTGTTCACCGGGTCGAGCGGTTCTATCTGCCGGAGGATCTTGAGTTCCTCATCCCGGTAGGCGTCGGCGTGATCGGCGATCGGCGGCTCCATGGCCAGTAGCGCGACAATTTGGAGCAGATGATTCTGCAGGACGTCGCGGACCGCGCCGACTCCGTCGTAGAACCCGGCTCGCCCTTCGGTTCCGAAGGCCTCGGCCATGGTGATTTGTACGCTGGCGATGTACCTGCGATTCCACAGGGGCTCAAGGACCGCATTCGCGAACCGGAAGACCAACAGTCCTTCGACGGACTCTTTGCCCAGATAGTGATCGATGCGGAAGATGTCCGGCTGGGCGAATGACCGGGCCAGACAGGAGTTGAGTTCCCGGGTGGATGCCCGGTCCCGGCCGAATGGTTTTTCCACGATAACCCGGCCTCGATCGGCCAACCCCACCGATGCCAGACCGTTGACAACGTTCTCGAATACCGACGGCGGAATTGCCAGATAGAACACCGGGCGGCCGGCTGCTCCGAGCCGGTCCGCCAGCGTCCGGTAGGTTTCCGGGTCGTTGTAGTCACCGACAACCATCGTGAGATTACCTGCGATATCAGCGAAAACGCTCTCATCGAGAGTTCCCGAGTTTCCCAGGACGGTCTTCATGTGAGTGCGGAGTCGCTCATCGTCCCAGTCGGATCGCGCTACCCCGATGACCGGAATGCCAAGTCGCCCAGCGAGGGCCAGCTGATAAATGGCGGGGATGAGTTTCTTGCGCACCAGATCGCCGGTCGCACCGAAAAGAACCAAAGCCTCTGCCCGGGATTCCATCATTCCTCCGACTCGTGCAAATGCACTACATAGATGTTGCAAATTCGTGCGGTCGATCGGGACGGTTCGGCTCGGAGCTCGGACAGACCCCGTCGGGGTGCACCCGAACATCGTCAATGGGCGTAGGCGCCGGCTTTGGCTTCCTCGGTGTGGTCCGGTGCTGTTGACGGAGTGGCGGATCCGGGGTGATGTTGTCCCGTCGGTTTGCCATCTTCAACGAAGACCTCTTCGAGCAGACCGGTCTCGACGTCGAAGATGAACCCGCGGACGGCGTCGTGGTGCAGCAGGAACCGTGAGTCCCGGATCCGGCGCAGCGATTCACGGACCGAGTCGTGCGGATCCTTGAACGCCTGCACGGCCCAGGTGGGGCGGTAGCCGGCGAAGGTCGCAAGATGGGCGCGGAAGGTGTCCTCTTCCAGACGCGCCAGACCGCAGTCGGTGTGGTGGATGATCATTATTTCGCGGGTGCCGAGTGCGTGTTGCGAGATCGCCAGTGAGCGGACAACGTCATCGGTGACGACACCGCCCGCGTTGCGGAGCAGGTGGACCTCTCCCGGGTTGAGCCGGAATGCACCGTGACCGTTGATCCGGGCGTCCATGCACATCAGCAGGGCGATTTTCAGGGTGGGCATCGGACCCATACCCACCGGGTAGTACTCGGCGACCGCCCGGTTCCGGGCAAGCAAATCATCGATTGCTGTCACTTCTAATCTCCCTCTTGGGTTCTGCTGCCCGATGCCCGGGCGCAGCAGGATCACCGGGTGGCACGGCTGTGGTGTGTCGTTTCTGCTCATCGGACGGGGTTGCTCAGGATGCCGATCCCGTCGATGGAGACTGTGCTGATGTCACCGGGTTTGACGGGGGCGTAGGTGCCGGGGCAGCCGGTTAGCACGATGTCACCGGGTCCCAGACTCATATAGCTGGTCAGGTACACCAGTTGTTCGGTGATGGTGTAGGCGAGTTGATCGGTGTTCGATGCGGTGATGTGGTCCCCGTTGACGTGGACCGTCATCTGCAAGTTGGAGGGGTCGATGTCGGTGTCGATCCAGGGACCGAGGGGGGTGAATCCGTCGCCGTTTTTTGCCTGGGTCATCTTGTCGTCCAACTCGACCTGCTCGACGGCGGTGACGTCGTTGCCGACGGTGTAACCGAGGATGACGTCGGGGACGTCAGCGGCGGTGAGGTTGCGGCAGCGGCGGCCGATCACCACGGCGAGTTCGGTTTCGATGTGCACGACCCCGACGTGGTCCTCGAGGACGATGTGGTCACCGGGGTTGATCACGGTTCGCGCCGATTTCATGAATGCTTGCGGGGGTCGTGCCCGTTCAGCGGGGGAACCGTTGTGTGCCATGCCGAGCACCACCGTCGGTTGCACCGGGGCCAGGAACCGAACGAACTCCACCGGGTACTCCGGTCCGGTGAAGATCACCTCGTCGGTGAAGGGGTCGGCGATCTCCCGCCACCGGTCGTCGTCGTGGACGACGGGCCGTGGCCCGTGGTTCGTGTGGATGCGGGCGATACGCACTGATGCACATCCTGTCTGCAGCTCGTCCAGTCGGGTTCAGGTGTGTTCAGTCCTGGTGGCCGAGCCGGTGCACCCGGATGAGGCAGGTGTGTGAGGACGCTCTGGATGAGGAACCGGCGACAATGACTACGGTGTCACCGATCTCGTATCCGGGCATGTCGAGGATGGCCTGGTCGACCTGCTGGATCATTTCGTCGGTGGTGTCCACAGCGGGGGTGACGAAGGTCTTGACGCCCCAGGTGAGGGCGAGCTGGTTACGGATGCCTACCGATGGGGTGAACGCCAGCAGTGGCAGGTGGGTGTGTAACCGGGCGAGCCGCCGGACGGTGTCCCCGGAGATGGTGAACGCCACCAGGGCTTTGGCGTGCAGGCGTTCGCCGATGTCCCGGGCGGCGAAGGAGATCACCCCCTGGTTGGTGCGCGGCACATGGGTCAGCGGCGGGACAGCAACGGTGTCCGCTTCGACGGCTTCGATGATTTTGCTCATGGTGCGGACGGTTTCGATCGCGTACTTGCCGACGGAGGTTTCCCCGGACAGCATCAACGCGTCCGCGCCGTCGAGGACGGCGTTGGCAACGTCGGAGGCTTCGGCGCGGGTGGGCCTGGAGTGCTCGATCATCGAGTCCAGCATCTGGGTGGCGACGATGACCGGGCGGGCGTTCTCCCGCGCGATCTGCACGGCCCGTTTCTGCACCAGCGGGACCTGCTCGAGGGGCAGTTCGACGCCGAGGTCGCCGCGGGCCACCATGATCCCGTCGAAGGCGAGCACGATCGCTTCGAGATTCTCGACGGCTTCGGGCTTTTCGAGTTTCGCGATCACCGGTACCCGGGTCGCCCCGACCTCGTCCATCACTTCGTGGACGAGTTTGACATCGGTGGAGTTCCGAACGAAGGACAACGCAACAAGATCCACCCCAAGGGACAGGGCGAACTTCAGGTCGGCGACATCCTTCTCGGACAT
>Ga0164308_10002109_pt1 | contig 10606 bp, 9 predicted proteins | sample Whisoiple_246_MG_FD_109983 | JGI IMG/M metagenome (GOLD analysis project Ga0164308, IMG submission 109983) | Soil microbial communities amended with fresh organic matter from upstate New York, USA - Whitman soil sample_246_MG | ecosystem: Environmental > Terrestrial > Soil > Unclassified >... | reverse complement strand
GACGAGGACGGCGGCGACCGCGAGGAAGCCGGGATGGGTCAGGACCCGCCGCCCGATCGAGACCGGCAGGTGCGCCAACGCGTCGGTGTCGTCGGCGGTGGGGCCGGTCTCCGTGGTGGGCGCGGCCTCTCGGCGGGCGGCGCGCTCGGGGGCGACGGCGTCCTGGAAGTGGTCGAGGGTGGTGCGCGCGGCCGCGGACGGCGGGACGAAGAGCGTCGCGAGGTGGTCGCGGCGCAGGCGCTTGGTGGACCGTCCGCGCCAGCGCGCGGCGGTCGTCGCGATGGGGTGCCACAGGGCGGCGACGTCGGACAGCTCGCGCCAGGCGAGCCGCGGCCGCTTGGCCACGAGGAGCCCGAGGGCCGCGAGGACGCTCGACACGGCGAGCCAGACGGCGAGGAACGGGGCGACGAACGGGGTGCAGCGGGCGAGCGTCACCTGACGCGCGGCGCGGCGCGAGCGCCGCTCGACCTCACGCGGTCGGGGGCCCCCGGGGCGGGCGCCGTCGACCCCGGCCGACGCGTCGCGGACGACGGCTCCGGGCACGACGACGACGCGGTGGCCGGCGAGCTGGGCCCGCCAGCCGAGGTCGAGGTCGGCCCCGTACTCGGTGAAGGCGGGGTCGAACCCGCCGAGGTCGTCCCACACGGAACGGCGCACGAGCATCCCGGCCGTGCTGACGGCGAGGACGTCGGTGCGGTGGTCGTACTGGCCCTGGTCGGCCTCTCCGCGGGCCGGGCGGCCGAGTCGGCGACCGGTGCGGGTGATCTGGATGCCGAGCTCGACGAGACGTCGCGGGTCGTCCCACGCGACGATCTTGGGCCCGGCGATCCCGACCGACGGTGAGCGCAGGCCCTCCTGGAGCAGGCGGGCGAGCGCGGTCGGCTCGGGGACGGTGTCGTCGTGCAGCACCCAGGCCCACTCGGGGCGGACGCCGGCGTCGCCGGTGGCGCGCAGGTGCTCCATGGCGGCCTCGACGGCGCGTCCGAGCGGGACGCGCGCGGGCAGGCGCAGGACGTCGACGGGCACGACCTGGCGCACCCGCGCGTGCGCCTGCGCGATCGCCGCCGACGTGTCGCTGCTCGCGACGTCGACGACGAGAAGACGGGCGGGCGGCAGTGTCTGTGTGGCAACTCCGTCCAGACACTGCGCCAGCCACGTCGCACCGTTGTGCACGACGACGATCGCGTCGACCATCGCGCTGGGTCGGGGTCCGGTGGAGGGAGCGGACATCGACCCGGGCGCGGCGCCCCGGGGGGCGCTGCGGTCCTCGGCGAGCTCGTCTGGCACAGCGGTCACGTTCACCCGGACACCGGCTGGGGCCCGGGCCCTGCGACCACGGTCAGACCGCGCGCTTCTTCAGCTTGCGGCGCTCCCGCTCGGACAGACCGCCCCAGATCCCGAAGCGCTCGTCGTTCGCGAGGGCGTACTCCAGGCACTCGGCTCGCACCTCGCACCCGACGCACACCTTCTTGGCCTCTCGGGTGGAGCCGCCCTTCTCCGGGAAGAACGCCTCCGGGTCGGTCTGGGCGCAAAGCGAGCGCTCCTGCCAGGAGAGCTCACCCTCCTCAGTACCGACGTCCGACATAACCACCATCAGCTCGTGCATGACCCCTCCTCGACCCTGACTCCTTGTGTGTCAGCACTCGCTGTACCCGGCGGCACCGTTCCCCTGGCACTGGACCCACCCCACGTGTGTCCGTTGACCTCGGTACCGACCCCGTCGACTACAACAATGAAATTACATGTGTGTCATATGCCCTACGTCAAGCCCGTTAGTGATATTCGCTCGAACTCGGTGAGGCGCTTCCCCGCCTGTGGTAGACAAGCGCCCGACCCATCTTCTGAGGCGTCCGGGCCCGGCTGAGAGGATCGGTGCCATGCGCATCACTGCCCTCGCCGGAGGCGTCGGCGGCGCCCGGTTCCTCCGCGGCCTGCTCCGCCACGTCCACTCCCCCGCGTCCGTGCTCGGCGCCGAGCCGGTCGAGCTGACCGTCATCGGCAACACCGGCGACGACATCACGCTCTTCGGCCTACGGGTCTGTCCCGACCTCGACACGCTGCTCTACACGCTCGGCGGATCGGTCCACGAGGGCCAGGGCTGGGGCCGGGCCGACGAGTCGCACCACCTCGCCGAGGAGCTCGCGGCGCTCGGGGCCACGCCCCAGTGGTTCACCCTCGGCGACAAGGACTTCGCCACCCACGTGTACCGCTCGCAGCTGCTCGGCCAGGGCCTGCCCCTGTCGGCGGTCATCGACCGGCTGGCCGCCCGGTGGGGCCTGCCCGAGCAGGGCGTGCGCCTCCTGCCGATGACCGACACTCCCGTCGAGACCCACGTCGTCGTCGACGAGGGCGACGGCCCGCGCGCCATCCACTTCCAGGAGTGGTGGGTGCGCCACCGGGCCGAGCTGCCCGCCGAGCGCTTCGTCGTCGCCGGCCTCGACGCCGCCGCCCCCGCCCCCGGGGTCCTCGACGCGATCCGCGACGCCGACGTCGTCCTGCTGCCACCGAGCAACCCCGTCGTCTCCATCGGGATCGTCCTGGGCGTCCCCGGCGTCCGCGACGCGCTCCGGGGCAGCCGGGCGCCCGTCGTCGGCGTCTCGCCGCTCGTGGGCGGCCGGCCCGTGCGCGGCCACGCCGACGTGTGCCTGCGGACCATCGGCGTCGAGGAGTCGAGCAGCGGCGTCGCGGGCCTCTACGCCGACTTCCTCGACGGCTGGCTCGTCTCCGAGGACGACCCGATGCCGCCGCGCCGAGGCCTCGAGGTCGTCCACCGACCGCTGCTCATGAGCTCGCCCGACGCCGCTGCCGACCTCGCCGGCGCGGCCCTCGACCTGGGGCTGCGGCTGCGCGCCACGAGGACGCCCGCGTGACGACGCCGGCCTCCCCGACGCGCGGCCCGCTCAGCCCCGTCAGCCCCGTCGGCCCGGTCAGCGTCCTGCCCCTGACCGGCATCCCCGAGGTGCGCGAGGGCGACGCCCTCGCCGACGTCGTCGGGGACGGGCTCGCGCACGCCGGCCTGCGACTCGAGGACGGCGACGTCGTCGTCGTCTCGAGCAAGATCGCGAGCAAGTCGCTCGGCCTCGTCACACACGACCCGGACAAGGACCGCGTCGTCCACGCCGAGACCGAGTACGTCGTGGCCGAGCGTTCCCTCGGCGACCGGGTCACCCGCGTCGTGCGCGCCAAGGCGGGGCCGATCATGGCCGCGGCCGGCGTCGACGGCTCGAACACCGGCGACCGCGGTGGCTGGCTGCTGCTGCCGCACGACCCCGACGGCATCTGCGCCGACCTCCACGACGCGCTCGTGGCCAGGCACGGCGTGCGGCTCGGGGTCGTCCTGTCCGACACCGCCGGACGACCGTGGCGCGTCGGCCAGGTCGACTTCGCCCTGGGCGCCCACGGCGTCCGCGCGCTCGACGACCTCCGGGGCGCGGTCGACGCCGACGGCAAGCCGCTCGAGGTCACGACGCGGTGCGTCGCCGACGAGGTGGCTGCGGCGGCCGACCTCGCCAAGGGCAAGGTCAGCGCCGTGCCCGTCGCCGTGGTGCGTGGGCTCGTCGACGCACTCGTCGACGAGCCGCTGACGGCGCACCCGCGCGGGCGCGACCTCGTGCGCACCGGCCCCGGCGACTGGTTCGGCTACGGCCGGGTCGAGGCCGTCCGCGCGGCCCTCGGCGTCGAGCCGGGCAGCACGGACGCCCTGGCTGTCGGGATCGCTCCGGCCGGCCCCGACTCCCGCCTCGACGCCGTGTCGCGGGCCGTACGTGCTGCCCTGCACGGCGTCGAGTCGGGCACGGCCGACATCGGACCGCTCAGCGTGACGCTCGGCGCCGACACCGCGCACGAACTCGGCCGGGCCGCGGCCCGGCTCGAGGTGGCGCTGTGGGCCGAGGGGCTGCGCGGCGAGGCCGACGTGCCCGCAGCCGACGGCCTGTCGGTCCTCGTCCACGTGTCGGCTGCCGAGCTCCGCTGACCCGCGGCTCAGCCGATGGTGAAGACGACCTTGCCGAAGACGTCGCCGTCGACCATGCGGGCGAAGCCCTCGCGCGCGTCGGCGAGCGGCGTGACGGAGTCGACGACCGGCTCGATGCCCGCGGTGACGACGAGCTGCGCCAGGCGGGCCAGCTCCTCGCGGGTGCCCATCGTCGACCCGACGACGCGCAGCTGCTTGAAGAAGATCTTCGTCAGCTCGGCCTTGGCCGGTGCGTCGCCCGACGTCGCGCCGGAGATGACGATGGTGCCGCCCGGGTTGAGGGAGTTGACCGAGTGCGACCACGTCGCGGCTCCGACGGTCTCCATGACCGCGTCGACGCGCTCGGGCAGGCGCTCGCCGGAGGCGAAGACGCGGTCGGCGCCGATGTCGAGCGCGCGGGCGCCCCGGGCCTCGTCGCGCGAGGTGACCCACATCCGGTAGCCGGCCGCGGCGCCGAGCTGGACGAGGGCCGTCGCGACGCCGCCGCCCGCGCCCTGCACGAGGACGGTCCCCCCGGGGCGCACTCCGGAGTTCGTGAAGAGCATGCGGTAGGCGGTGAGCCACGCCGTGGACAGGCACGCGGCCGTCTCCCACGACATGCCCTCCGGCTTCGGCACGAGGTTGGCCGTCGGCACGGCGACCCTCTCGGCCAGCGTGCCGTCGTGCAGCTCGGACAGGAGGGTGCGTCGCGGGTCGAGCGTCTCGTCGCCGCGCCAGCCCTCCGAGGCCACGACCGCGTGCACGATGACCTCACGACCGTCCGCGTCGACGCCGGCGCCGTCGCAGCCCAGGACCATGGGCAGCCGGTCCGCCGGGAGGCCGACGCCGCGCAGCGACCACACGTCGTGGTGGTTGAGGGCCGCGGCCCGAAGGTCGACGACCGACCAGCCGGGCCGCGCCTCGGGATCGGGTCGCTCGCCGACGACGAGGCCGGAGAGCGGGTCGGACGCGGACTGACTGGCGGCGTAGGCAGCGAGCATCCCAGCACCATAGTGAGCGGGGGCCCTGCGCGGCCCCGGTAGGGTGCGGGCCGTGACCGACGACACCCGGACCGAGACCGGCCTCCGCGACGCCTCCACCGGCCCCACTCCGAACGCTCCGAACGCTCCGGCAGCCACCGAGGCGCCGCGCGACCTGCGCGGCCCCCGCGACCTCCGCGGCGCGCGTGGTGTCGATGCCCGCTCGGTGGCCCACGTCGCGGTCTTCGCGGCCCTGCTCGTCGCGACGGCGGTCGTGCCGGGCATCCCGGTCGGCGGCGCCGGCGTGCCGATCACGCTGCAGACGCTCGGCGTCCTGCTCACCGGCCTCGTCCTCGGGCCGGGTCGCGGGGCCCTCGCGGTGCTCGTCTACCTCGCCATCGGCTTCGTCGGCTTCCCCGTCTTCAGCAAGGGCCAGTCGGGCCTGCAGGTCCTGAACGGCCCGACGGCCGGCTACCTCGTGTCGTTCCTCCTCGCGGCGCTCGTCGCCGGCGCGGGTGCGGCGCTCGTCGTGCGGCGCACCGACCGACGCTGGTGGGTGCCACTGCTCGCCACCGTCGCCGCGGTCACCTCGGTCGTGGTCATCCACGCGCTCGGCGTCGCCGGCCTCGTGGTCAACCTGCACCTGCCGCTGCCGGCGGCCGTCGCCGCCGACCTGCCGTTCCTTCCCGGCGACCTGCTCAAGGCGCTCGTCGCCGCCGTGGCGGCCGCCGCCGTGCACCGGGCCTTCCCGGACGTCCTCGTGCGCGGCCGACGCCGCCAGCGCGGGGCGTGACACCGGGGTCGTCGGCGGGTGGCAGCAGCCGCATCCGCCTCGAGGGCGCGACCGTCACCGTGCCCGTCGACGGCGACTCCTCCCGGCGCGAGCGGACGATCCTCGGCCCGGTCGACCTCGAGCTGACCGAACGGCGCGTCACCGTCGTCGGCGCCAACGGCTCGGGCAAGTCGACGCTCCTGCGCCTCCTCAACGGCCTTGTCCTGCCCACGGGCGGCTCCGTCGACGTCGACGGCCTCGACACCCGGCTCGACGGCGCCAGGGTGCGCCGACGCGTCGCCTTCGCCTTCACCGACCCGCTCTCCCAGCTCGTCATGCCGACGGGGCGCGAGGACGTCGAGCTCTCGCTGCGCCGCGTGCACCGGTCGCGCGTCGAGCGCCGTTCCGCGGCAGAAGGGGTGCTCGGCCGCTTCGGCCTGTCCCACCTCGCCGACCGGAGCGTGCACGAGCTGTCCGGCGGCGAGCGGCAGCTCATGGCGCTCGCGGTCGTCCTGGCCACCGAGCCGGCGGTCCTCGTCCTCGACGAGCCGACGACGCTGCTCGACCTGCGCAACACCGCGCTGCTGCGCCGCCTGCTCGCCGGCCTCGAGCAGGTGCTCGTCGTCGCGACCCACGACCTCGACCTCGCCCTCGACGCCGACCGCACGCTCGTCGTCGACGCCGGACGCGTCGTCTTCGACGGTCCACCCGCGCAGGCCGTCGACCACTACCGCGCGCTCGCGTCCCGCCCGTGAACACCGCGGGCCTCTTCGCCGCGCACCTTCCGGGCACCTCAGCGGTACACCGGGCGCCCTTGTGGCTCAAGCTCGCCGGCGTCCTCACCGTCGGAGTCGTGCCGTGGGTGGCCCACTCCCTGACCCCGCTGCTCGTCACCCTCGGCCTGGTCCTCGCGGCGGCGGGGCTGGCCCAGCTGCCCGTGCGCCGGGTGGTTCGGTCGGTCCGCGCGATCGCCCCGGTGCTCGTCCTGCTGCTCGCCTTCCAGTGGTGGGCGCAGGGCCTCCCCTACGCGATCGGGGTCGTCCTCGGGATCGCCAACGCCTACCTCGCGGCCGGCATCCTCACCGCCACGACGCCGGTCACCGACCTGCTCGACGGGGTCGTCCGCGGCGCGCGGCCGCTGCGTCGCCTCGTCGACCCGGAGGTCGTCGCCCTGACGCTCGCCGTCGTCGTGCGCTCGGTGCCGTGGGTGGCCGGGTCGTTCGCCTCGGTGCGCGACGCGGCCCGGGCCCGCGGCCTCGAGCGCAGCCCCCGTGCGGTGGTCGTGCCGACGGCGCTGCACGTCGTCGCCTACGCCCGGTCCACGGGAGAGGCCCTCTCGGCGCGCGGCCTCACCGACCCCGACGTCCCCGACGTCCCCGACGAGGCCGACGTCCCCGACGACGACACGGCCTGACGCGTCCGGGCTCCCGGACGCGTCAGGCGCGGGTCGTAGGCGACCGGGACTACGGCGCGAGCGCCGCGACGGCCCGCGCCACCGTCGGGGCCACGCGCTCGTCGAAGACGCTCGGCACGACGCGGTCGGCAGAGGGCTCCTCGACGAGCCCGGCGATGGCGTACGCGGCGGCCAGCTTCATGTCCTCGGTGATCTCGCGGGCGCCCGAGTCGAGCGCTCCCCGGAAGATGCCGGGGAAGGCGAGGACGTTGTTGATCTGGTTCGGGAAGTCCGAGCGGCCGGTGGCGACGACCTCGGCGAACCGCGTCGCGACGCTCGGGTGCACCTCGGGGTCGGGGTTGGCGAGCGCGAAGATGATCGCCCGCGGTGCCATCCGCAGCAGGTCGCGCTCGGCGACGGTGCCGCCCGAGACGCCGACGAGGACGTCGGCGCCCTCGAGCGCGTCGCCGAGGGTGCCGGTGACGCCCCGGCGGTTGGTCACGGCGGCGAGGTCGGCCTTGTGCGGGGCGAGGTCCTCGCGGTCGGGGCCGAGCACGCCGCGCGAGTCGGCCACGACGACGTCACCGACCCCGGCGGCCAGCAGGATCCGGCTCACCGCGACGCCCGCGGCGCCGGCCCCGGACACGACGACGGTGACCTCGGCGAGCGTCTTGTCGACGACGCGCACCGCGTTGACGAGCGCCGCCAGGGCGACGATCGCCGTGCCGTGCTGGTCGTCGTGGAAGACCGGGATGTCGAGCCGCTCGCGCAGCCGCCGCTCGATCTCGAAGCAGCGCGGCGCCGAGATGTCCTCGAGGTTGATGCCCCCGTACGTGGGCGCGATACGGGCCACGGCGTCGACGATCTCCTCGACGGTGCCGGTCTCCATGCACACCGGCACGGCGTCGACGCCCGCGAAGTGCTTGAAGAGGACGGCCTTGCCCTCCATGACGGGCATCGCGGCGAGCGGACCGACGTCGCCGAGTCCGAGCACCGCCGTGCCGTCGCTGACGACCGCGACGGTGTTGCGACGCGTCGTGTAGACCGCGGCGAGCGTCGGGTCGGCGGCGATGGCACGGGAGACGTCGGCGACGCCGGGCGTGTAGAGCAGGGACAGGTCGGCTGCGTCACGCAGCTCGGACGTGGCGTGTACCCCGAGCTTGCCGCCCACGTGGGCCCGGAAGACCGGGTCCATCGGGTCGACGAGCTGGCTGGTGGGCAACGCACTCATGACGGAACACCTCGTTCGCGTGGGAGAAAGAGGGCAGGGCTGCCCTCGCTGGGTGGAGCGGTGCGGGGGTCTTGCCTGCACGTCGTCGTACGCGTCCGGGGGTTGCCCGATTCCGGACAGTCTGGCACGCCTCGACGTGCCGCCCAAGGGTCCGGGACGACGTGTGACGGCCGTCTCAGGCCCGTCAGGCTCTCCGCGCAGGCGTCGGACGAGCCCGACCGCGGGCGTGTCGACAGCGCGTCGACGCGTCGCGTCAGTCGTGGTGGGAGCCGAGGATGCCGAGCAGCGCGTCCACCACACGCGGGTCGTACTCGTAGCCCAGTCCGAGGTAGATGCGCTCGACCGCGGCCTCGCGGGCCCGGGCGCTCCGGGCGCCGGCCGTGAGGTCCTCGTAGGCGTTGACGACCTTGAGGATGCGACTCGTCAGCGGGATCTCCTCGCCGAGCTCGCGCACCTGCCGGTATGGCGTCGTCTGGTGCTCGAGGATGCGGGCCGCGCCCTCGAAGACGCCGGTCTCGCGGACGATGGCCACCGAGTCGGCGGCGATCCGCCGCTGGTCGGCGGGAGCGGCCAGCACCGTGGCCCCGCCCGGGATCGGCTCGACGAGGGCCAGCTGCCCGATGTCGTGCAGCAGCGCCGCGTACTCGAGGTCGAGCAGGTCGCGCTCCGACACGCCCAGCTGCCGGCCGACCCGCACCGCGAGGGCCGCCACCCGCTCCGAGTGGCCCGACGGGGTGTAGCCGGCCGCATCGGTGAGGCGCGAGAGGGTCCGGATGCTCTGCAGGTAGGTGGCGCGGATGCTGACGTACCGACGGAACGCGAAGAGCGTCAGCACGAGCGGCAGGATGAACAGCGGCAGGGCCATGACCCCGAGCGTCGGGAGGGCGAGCGCCACGAGGACGCCGGTGACCGCGACGGCACCGGACAGGGCGAACGAGGACCGGGCCTCGTCGACGAAGGTGCGCCGGAGGTCGGCGGTGGCCATGGCTCGCAGGATCGAGGTGAAGAGCGTGTCGGCGACGAGGGCCACGAGGCAGATGGCGAGCATGAGCATGGCCCGCTCCCACGGCACGAGGGAGTCGTCGTGCGGCGGCCCGCCCGGACTCTGGCCCAGGTGCGCGTTGCGGTAGATGACGGCGGCGACGGCGACAGCGAGAAAGCGCCCGGTCGTCTCGACAAGGCTGACCTCGCGGCCACCGAGCACGCGGGCTCCGGCCCCCAGCGCCATGGACACCGACGTCACCGCGAGGACGTACGGCGTCGAGAAGGCGAGCTCGACGGGGCCGACGTGGACGGCGAAGGCGAAGGCGAGCGCGGCGGCGGTGGCGATGGGGGCAGAGCCGCGGAAGCCCGGGGCCGACAGCTGGAACCACTCGCCGAGCACGATGCTCAGGGCGAAGGCCACGGTGACGAGCAGTGAGACCTGCCCGTCGACCCCGGGCGAGTCGCCGGTGCTCACGGCCGCTGCCACGCTGAGGACGAGCCCGAGGACTCCGACGACCAGCGCCACGGGGTCGCGGTAGAGCGCGAGCCTCATGACGCGCTCACCGCCCCCGCCCCGGTGGGCAGGCCGTGCTTGTCGAGGGCCGCCCACGCGGCCTCGAGCACCGCGGGGTCGAAGCGACCGGTGTCGGAGCCGAGCCGCCGGCGCAGCTCGGCCGAAGGGTGGACGCCCACGGGGTCCTCGGTCATCGCGGCCTCGAGCGCCGTGACGACCGCGACGACGCGCGCCGCCACGGGGATGTCGGCACCGGCGAGCCCGTCGGGCAGCCCTCGCCCGTCGTACCGCTCGCCCTGGTGCCGGACGCCGGAGCGGGCCTCCTCGAGGAAGTCGATGCCCTCGATCATGCGGGCGCCCATGACGCTGTGCCGGTCGACGACGCGTCGTTCGGAGTCGGTCAGCGCACCCGGTGCCCGGCGCAGCAGACGCGTCGGCACCCCGAGGTGGCCGATCTCGTGGAGGGTGGCGGCGTAGGTGACCGTCGCGATCTGGCGCGGCCCGAGCCCGAGCTCCTCGGCGGTCCACTCGGCGAGCTGCGCCACCCGGGCGCTGCGCTCGACGGCGGGCGGCTCCTTGGTGCCGAGGGAGGTGACGAGCGTCTCGACGACCCGCTCGTGGGAACGCTGCTCCTCGCCGAACTGGACGAAGGCCCACCGTGCGGCGAGCAGCGGCGCCATGACGAGGAGGGCGCTGAAGGCCCCGAGGCCGGCCGGGTACCAGAGGACGACGAAGAGGAAGCCGATGATGCCGTAGCCGATGTAGGCGACGCCCGAGCTG
>Ga0164308_10002107_pt1 | contig 10610 bp, 5 predicted proteins | sample Whisoiple_246_MG_FD_109983 | JGI IMG/M metagenome (GOLD analysis project Ga0164308, IMG submission 109983) | Soil microbial communities amended with fresh organic matter from upstate New York, USA - Whitman soil sample_246_MG | ecosystem: Environmental > Terrestrial > Soil > Unclassified >... | reverse complement strand
GACGACGGCGGTGTAGCTGCCGGCGGCGAGCCCGCCCAGCGACACGTCGGTGACCTCGCCCGCCGGGAGGTCGAGCTCCTGGGCGCCGGGCAGCGCGACGTCGCCGTCGGGGCCCAGCAGCCGGACGGAGACGGTCGCGCCCTCGTCGCCGGGCACGAGCAGCCGCAGCGCGCCGGCGTCCGGCGCGTCCACCTCGGTCGCGACGACGGAGATGCCCGGGACCACCTGGGTCGTGGCGGGGCCGGTGCCCGCGGTGACGAGGTCGGTGCCGCGCGGGGTGAAGCCGTCGAGCTGCGAGTCCTGCAGGTAGGCCGAGACCTGGCCGCCCGCGGCGGTCACCCGCGCGGTGATCCGGCGCTGCTCGGCGGCCACGCCCGGCAGCGACACCACGCGCTCCGCGCCCGGCGCGACCAGGAACGTGCCGCCGTTGGCGAGGTCGACCGGGCCGGACGGGCCCCAGACCTCGACGGTGACGTCCGCGGGCGTGGCGCCGGGGTTCACGACCACGAGGTCGGCGGTGCTCTCGATCTCGGTGCTGCCGCCGACCAGCCAGACGTCGGCGGACGGGCGCGCGCAGGACGCGGCGGACAGGCCGCGCAGGTCGCCGTCCGTGACGACCGAGGACGTGGCGCCGGCCACCCGCGCGGGCTCCCCGGCCACGGGCTCGGCGCGCAGCACGGTCGCGGCGCCCGGCGACGACACGGTGCCCGCGCCGTCCGCGAGCGCGAGCGGGTCCTCGCCGAGCACGGTCAGCGAGGCGGTGGCGGAGGTCGCCGTGTCGAACCCGGTGACCCGCTCCACGGGCGCGACCGGCACCCGGTCGAACGCCGAGTCCCCGGACAGCGCGTCGTCCGGCAGCTGGAGCGGACCCGGGCAGACCAGGGTCGCCGCCGCCGGCGCGACGTCGACCGTCGCGGCGGGCACCGGGTCGGCCTCGCTGGGCGGCGCCGCGACCGCGAGCGCGACCACGCCGCCCGTCAGGCCGAGCACGAGCACCCCGGAGAGCAGGCGCGCGGCGCGCCCGGTCCGGCGCGGGCGCGCGGCGGCGGTCGGGTCCGTCATGTCATCGCCTCCCAGCCCGACGGCGCCGGACGGGCAGGGCGAGCAGCAGGGCCAGCAGCCCCACCGCGCCCTGCGCGACCGTCCACGCCGTCCGGTCGGGCGCGGTGTGCGTGACGACCAGCCGGCCGCCCTCCGCCCCGACCTCGAACGTCTGCCGCCAGCCGTCGGTCACCGCGCGCAGCGGCCGGCCGTCGAGCGTGGCGCGCCAGCCGGCGTCGGCGCGCTCCGCCAGCACGAGCAGCCGCCCGGCGTCGCCCGCCCCGATCTCGGCGTCCACCCGCGCCACGACCCCGGGCACGGCCGGCACCGCGACGGCGTCGGCGGACGCGAGGCCGGCCGCGTCCTGCGCCGCGCGGGCGTCCGGCACCAGGCGGGCCCAGGCGGTCACCACGGCGGGCACGGCGGCGGCGCCGTCGTCCGACGACCCGGCGGCCTCCTCGCCGACCGCGCCGCCCGAGGGCTGCACGCGCCAGATGACCCCGGAGTCGCCCTCGGTGATCCGCTCGAGGCCGGGCGTGGCGTCGAGGCGCCCGATGAGCGCGGTACGCGCCTGCGCGCGGGTGAGGTCGTCCTCGGCGGCGGGCAGCGGCGGCACCAGCACGTCCGCGACGGCCAGCGCGGCGAGGTCGGCCGCCACGTCCGTGCTCGACCCGGCGGCCAGCGTGCCGACGACGGCCTGCACCTCGGCGTCGGCGTCGTCCGGCTCTGCCGCCGCGAGGTCGGTCAGCGCGCCGCCGAGGCCGGCGGTGCGGGCGGCCGCGGCGGACTCGAGCACCTGCGGGCCGTCGCCGCGGAGCAGCTGCCAGTCGACAGCGCCGGTCGCGGCGGACGCGACCCCCGCCGGGCCCGCGGCGGACGGGGCGAGCGCGAGCACCCGCGGGGCGTCCTCCGACTGCTGGGTCTGCCGGCCGATCGCCGGCACGACCGCGCGGTCCATCGTGGTCAGGTCCGCCGCGGCGCCGTCGCGCGCCTGCCATGCCCAGCCGCCCCAGGCGGCGAGCGGGAGGACGACGACGACGGCGGTCACCACGGCGGCGGTCAGCTGCCGCCAGCCGAACGACGCCCGGTCCAGCCAGGCGCGCGTCCCGCGGGTGCCGAGCACCGCGGCGGCCAGCAGCCCGGCCATCGCGAGCGAGACGCCGGAGCCGGCCCAGCCGACCACGACGGTGCCGTCGTCCTCGCCGACCGCCACCCGGCCGGCGACCAGCGCGGCGGCCAGCCCGACGGCCGCGACGAACCAGCCCAGGCGGACCGCGCGGGCGACCGGGGCGCCCCGGAGCAGGGCGATCAGCGCGAGCAGCAGCACGGCGCCGCCGGTCGCGACCGGCCACCAGGTGGCGACCGCCCCGGGCACCCAGCCGGGCAGCCAGGACGGCACCAGGGCGGTGCCGTCGACCGGCACGCCGAGCAGCGTCGCGACCGGGGAGGCCGGGTCGGAGGCCAGCGGCGCGCCCGGGTCGGCGAGCAGCAGGCGCACGCCGTCGAGGCCGCGGGACGCCGCCTCGGCCAGCAGCGGGCCGAGCAGCACCAGGGCCGGCACCGCGGCCAGCACGACGCGCAGCCGGCGGCCCCGCGGGGCGCAGGCGGCGACCGCCAGCAGGAGCAGGACGCCGGGCAGCAGCAGCACGGGGGCGCCCGCGGCCACCACGGCGAGGGCGAGGGAGGCGGCGGCGGCCGCGGCGATCGAGCCCGCCGGGCGGCCGGGCGCGGCGGGGAGGTCGTCGGCGTGGGCGTCGGGGTGCGTCGCGCCGGGCTCGGGGGTGCGGTCGGCGGGCGCGTCGCCGGCGGTCGCGGGGACGTCGCGGTCGCCGGCGGCGTCCGGCGCGCCGGGGCCGTCCGTGCCGCGCGACCGGCCGGCGTCGTCGTCCCGCGCGCCCGCCGCCGCGTCGGCCGCAGCCGCGTCGTCGGCCGCACCCGCCGTGTCGTCGCCCGCACCCGCCGCGTCCTCGCCCGCACCCGCGTCGTCAGCCGTGCCCGCGTCACCGTCCGCCGGGACCCGCGCCGTCACGACCTCGGTCGCCCCGGTCGCCGCCGGCACCGCACGGGTGCCGCGCACCGGCGTCACGTCGCTGGCCTCGTCCCGGTCGCGATCGGTGGTCGGCTCGCCCCCGGCAGCGGCGGAGGCCGAGCCCGTCGACGGCCCGTCGCCGGCCTCGTCGGCGCTGCCGCCCGCGACCGCGGGGGTCGCGCCGGTCACCACGGGCGTCGCGCCGGTCACCGCGGGCGTCGCGCCGGTCACCACGGGCGTCGCGCCGGTCACCGCGGGCGTCGCGCCGGTGACCACCGGCGTCGCGCCCGTCGTGCCGCCCGCCGCGCGCTCCTTGCGCCCGGCGGCCCGGCGCCCCCGCCGGCGCGCCGGCTCGCCCGCGCGCGCCCACGCCTCGGGGTCGGGCCACTCCTCCGCGCCCGGGTCCCGCCCCGGCACCCCTGCGCCCTCCTCGGCGCGGGCGGCGGTGGCGACCCCGGACAGCACGACGTCGACCTGCTGCGCCCCGACGGCGCGCGCCAGCGCGAGCGCGAGCCACGGCAGCGCCACGTGCACCAGCACGGCGCCGGCGCGCCCCTGGCCCGCGGCGAGCAGCAGGCTCGGCAGCGCGGCCCACACCACCGCGGCCCAGACCCGCACGCCCACGGACCGGGTGGCGGCGCCCGCGGCGAACCAGGCGCCGAGCCCCGACAGCAGCACCGAGCCGAGCACGAGCACGGCGAGCGCCACGCCGAGGCTGCCGCCGGCGACCGCGGTGCCGGGCAGCAGGGCCGTGACCAGCGCGTCGGCGGGCCCGGGCGAGCCGAGGCCCCCGGACACCCAGCCGCTGGTGGCGGCGGACCAGACGTCGCCCAGCCCGGACGACGCCGCGAGCAGCGCGCCCCCGACCAGCGACTCCCCGGACAGCGCGCCGAGCACCAGCGGCCCGAACGCGGCGGCCGTCACGACGACGAGGGCGACCGCGACCACCGCGAGCCCCGCCCGGCGGCGCACGGCCAGCGCGGCGAGCTCGCGCAGCTCCAGCTCGCTGGGCGCGCGGACGACGCGCCGGGCCTCGGCGCGGGTGAGCCGTCGGTCGCGCCACTGCCGCCACACGGTGCGGCCGTCGGCCTGCAGCGGCCGCAGGGTGCGGCGCGGCACGGCCCGGGTGCGGCGGGCCTGGGCCCGGCCGCGGGCGACGGCCGCGGGCCGGCCGAGGGCGCGCAGCGGCGCCGCCAGCTCGGCGGCGGCGAGCCCCGGCTCCTTGGTCGCGATCCGGACGAGCACCCGCACCAGGCCGGCGAGCACGGCCATGACGGCGACGAACGGCAGCAGCGGCAGCGGCGCCCAGACCAGGCGCTGGTGCAGCAGCGCGGCCCGGCGGGCGGCGTACGACCGCCGCGGGTCGGCGCCGTCCGGCTCGCCGTCCGCGTCCAGGTCGACGATCGAGGCCGGGTCGGTGCCGGGGTCGCGCAGGCCGTGGTACGCCGCCTGGGCGTGCCGGACGACCGCCGAGGGCACCACGAGCACCCGGTGCCCGGCCAGGCGCGCGCGCCGGCACAGGTCGAGGCCGTCGCCGAACGGGCCGAGCGCCGGGTCGGTCCCCCGCAGCTCGGTCCAGACGTCCCGCCGCACGAGCGCGCCGACCAGGCCGACGCCGAGCACGTCCTCGCGCCCGTCGTGCTGGCCCTGGTCGACCTCGCCGGGCTCCATGTCGGTCATGCGCCGCCCCGACCGGGAGGTGCGGACGCCGACCTCCAGCAGCCGGGCGGGCGCGGTCCAGGTGCGCTGCTTCACGCCCGCGACGCCGACGGACGGCGCGGCCTGCACGGCGCGCACCAGCTCGGCCAGCGCGGCCGGGTCCGGGGCGGCGTCGTCGTGCAGCAGCCACAGCCAGCGGGAGCCGCCGCCGGGCAGGTCGTCCTCGGCCGCGACCGCGGCGCGCACGGCGTCGCCGAAGGTGCGCGCGCCGGGGGCGGTCAGCAGCGTGGTGCTGCCCGCGGGCAGCCCGGCCTCCCGCAGCACGGCGGCGAGGCCGGGGTCGGGCCGGTCGCCCGCGTCCACCAGCAGCACCCGGGCGGGCGCGCGGGTCTGGGCCGCGAGCGCGCGGAGCGTCGTCGCGACGAAGGGGGTGACGCCGCGGGCGACGACCACCGCCGTCGCGGGTGCGGCGGCGGACAGGGAGCCCGTGGCGGGCGCGCCGGGGTGCAGCGTGGACGCGGTCACGACGTCAGGCGCCCCGGCGGGCGCGATCAGACCACACGCCGCTTGAGCTTGCGGCGCTCACGCTCGGACAGGCCGCCCCAGATGCCGAACCGCTCGTCGTTGGCGAGCGCGTACTCGAGGCACTCCGCCCGGACCTCGCAGCCGGTGCAGACCTTCTTCGCCTCGCGGGTCGAACCGCCCTTCTCGGGGAAGAACGCCTCGGGGTCCGTCTGGGCGCACAGGGCGCGCTCCTGCCAGCCCATGATGCCGTCGTCCTCGGGCGTGCCGAAGAGCGGCAGCACGGGCGCGACCGCCTCGGGCTGGGTCGTGCGCGCCTCGGACGGGAAGGGTCCCTCGTCGTCGAGCAGACTCCACATGTGTGCCTCCCCCGTCGTGCTCGTGTCGATGGTCCGCCGGGCGTCCGCAGTCACCCGCGTGCCACCCGTTCCAGGGAATTACACGCGTGTCGTTCCGCGTAGTCAAGCGGAAGACTGGTACTGAAGCGCTTACCGGGCGATATGTCCGGATCCCCGTTATCACGGGCACCTAGGCTGCTCGCGTGACCCCCTCGACGCCCCGCCCCGCCGCCTCCGTCGCCGACGTCCTGTCCGCCCTGCTCAGCGAGCCGGGGCGCCCCCGGCTGACCTGGTACGGGCCCGCGGGCGAGCGGATCGAGCTGTCCGGCGCGGTGCTGGACAACTGGGTGAGCAAGACCACCAACCTGCTCGTCGAGGAGCTCGACGCCGGACCCGGGACCCGCGTGCTGCTGGACCTGCCGCCGCACTGGCGGACCGTCGTGTGGGCGCTAGCGGCGTGGCGGGTCGGCGCGACCGTGGCCACCGACGCGCACGCGGCCCGGTCGACCGCCGACGTGGTGGTCTCCGACCGCCCGGCGGCGCTCGACCTGCCCCGCGGCGCCGGGGTCGTCGCGGTGGCGCTGCCCGCCCTGGCCCGCCGGTTCGACGGCGACCTGCCCGCCGGCGCGCTGGACGCCGCGCAGTCGGTGATGACGTACGGCGACGTCGTCGGCTGGGCCCCGGCCGTGGAGGCCGCGGAGCCGGCGCTGGAGGTCGGCGCGACGCCGGTGCCGCACGCGGGCCTGGTCGCCGCGGCGGCGGGGGCGGCGCCGGTCGAGCCCGGGTCCCGCGCGCTGCTGCCGGTGGCCGACGAGCGCGCCGCCACGGCGTCCGTGCTGCTCACCGCGCTGGGCGTGCTGGCGGGCGGCGGGTCGGTCGTGCTGCTGCGCCCCGAGCCCGGGGACGCCGCCGACCGCGCGGAGCGGATCGCGGCGTCCGAGCGGGTCACCGCCCGCCTCTGACCCGGCCCGGTCGGCGCGCCCACCGGGCTCCGGCTGGTGAGGTCGTCACACCGGCGCGAGGTCGGCGGAAACGAGTGACGACCTCGCCGCGATGTGACGACCTCGTCGACTGGGCCGCGACCGGACCGCCCCCGCCCGGCGCCCGGCATCGACCCCGGGGCGCTCAACCCGCCGGCGCGACCGTCCCGTCGTCCTGCACCAGCCCGACCCAGACCTCGCTCCACGTGGCGTCGACGGTGCGCGGCACACCCGTCAGCGTCCGCCCCAGCGTGGTCGACGACGTCCCCCCGACCGGCGCGGCCGGCGGCGTCGTCCACGCGTAGCTGCCCGGGTCGAAGCTGAGCGCCGCCACGGGTCCCCCGCCCCACGCCGCGCGCACCGCCGCGAGGTCGGCCGTCGTCGGGGGCGTCACGAACTCGACCAGCTCGACGTCGCACAGCACCCGCAGCGTCGCGAGGTACCGGAACGGGCTGGAGTGCGTCCAGACCACGCGGTCGACGCCCAGGTCGGCCAGCTCGTCGCACACGGCGTGCGCCTGGGTCGCCCGGCCGGACAGCTCGACGACCGCCGCGCCGGGACGCCAGGTGCTCAGCGGGAACGCGACGACGGCGAGCGCGAGCCCGCCCGCGGCGACCCGCCGCGCGACGCCCCACGGCCCCGAGTGGAACCGGGTGGAGCGTTCTGCCCGACTCGCCGGGGCGTGTCGGGCAGAACGCTCCACCCGAGGCCATCCGCCCGGCCACCGCCCCGGCCCCCACCGACCCGCCAGCGCCGCGAGCGCCACCGTCCCCGCCAGCAGCAGCCCTGGCAGCGTCGCCGGCAGCAGCCGCCGCACCGCCCAGATCTGGTCCGGCGTGATGCTGATCCGCACCAGCGGGAACACGGCCGCCACGCCGAGCACCGCGACCAGCAGCGCCGACGCCGGGTCCCGCCCGGCCACCGCCCGGCGCGCGAGCACCGCCAGGCCGGCGAACCCCAGCACCACCGCCGGCACGCCCAGGTACCAGCCGACCCAGGCGAGCGTGCGCTCGTCGTAGGACCGCGCGGCGTCGAGCGGCTCCCCGGCCGCGGCCTGCAGCACCTGCACCGCGTAGCCGTACCCGGAGGCGGGGTCGGTGAACCGTCCCTCCCACCACAGCGGCCGGGACGCGAGCACGACGCCGAGCAGCAGGGCCGCGCCCGCCGCGCACCGGCCGAGCACGGCGCGGCGGCGGTGCAGCCCCCGGCGGAGCCACCCGAGCCAGCCGCCGGGCAGCACGAGCACGACTACCGCCGCGACCAGCAGCAGCGCCGTCGCCGCGAGCAGCGAGGTGAGCTGCGAGGAGTGCTCCCGCACGTACTCCGGGCTCAGCCGCAGCACGTCGACCATGCCGAGCGCGACCATCGCCGCCCCCGACCCGATCGCCGCGAGCGCCCCCCGCACGGCAGCGCGCCGGTCCCGCCGGCCGAGCGGCGACGCCCCGACCAGCAGGTAGCCGAGCGCGAGCCCGACCACGGCCACGGCCCCGTCGATCCGCGCCGCGCCGACCGCGCCGACTAGCGCACCCGCCAGCACGTGCGGCCCCACCCGGGACCCCGCCCCGTCGCCCGGCCGCCGCCACGCCCCCTGCGCCACCACGAGCCCCGCGCACAGCAGCGCGATCGTGAGCGGCTCGGTGTACGCGGCCCGGGTGAACGTGAGCATCGGCAGGCTCAGCGCGAGCGCCGCGGTCGGCACCAGCGCCCAGAGTGGCCCGGCGAACGCGCGCGCGACCGCGAACACCGCGAGCAGCGCGACCAGCCCGATCACCAGGTTGCCGGCCAGCACCGCGCGCTCGCCGCCCAGCCAGCCCTGCACGGCGAGCAGCGCGGGCAGCATCGAGTTGCCCTGCGCGTACAGGTGCCCGTCCTGCAGCCACCACGCCTCGGTGCCGGCCGACGCCCCGGCCACGGCCGCGTCGACCGCCGCCGCCCCGCCCACCGGCACCGGCGCCGACGGGTGCCCGGCGAGCCACAGGCCCTTGAGCGTGAGGAAGCCCGGGTCGCGGTTCACCACCACGTACTCGGCGACGTACCGGAGGTTCACCAGCAGCCAGCCCGCCCCGAGGACCAGGACGCCCGCGACCGCGGCGAGCCCCGCGCCGGTCGGCCGCGGCGCGCGCGGCACCCAGCGCCACGTCGCCACCGCGAGCGCCGCGGCCAGCGGCAGCACCACCACCGGCCGGAACGCGCCCAGCAGGACCCCGAGCAGCGCGGCGAGCCCCAGGCAGCCGAGCAGCACCGGCGCCCGGTCCGGCACGGCGAGCAGCCCGCGGGCGAGCAGGTCCCGTGCCGCCGGCGCCGGGCGCGCCGGCGCGTCCGGCGCGACCGCGGTCACGCGCGCCCCGGCAGCCCCAGCACCGCCGACTCCCGCGGGTAGGGCAGCGAGGGCACCCACCCCCGGTACCGGCGCACGACCAGCCCGGACGCGGCGACCGCCGCCGCGTACCGCGGCCGCTGGCTGTCGTCCAGCAGCACCAGGCCGCCGGGCGCGAGCCGCCGCGCCGCGGCCTCCAGGCACGCCCCGCGCGCCCGCCCGTCGACCACCACCAGGTCCAGGTCGCCGTCGACGGCGTCGATCGCGCGGACGTACGCCGCGTAGTCCAGCCCGGCCTCCCCGCGCCGCCCGGACGGCACGACCGGCCCGCCCGCCGCGGCCGACCGCTCCGGCCCCACCTCGACCAGCGCCAGCCGGTCGGCGACGCCCGCGTCGCGCGCGAGGTCCCGCACCAGCGCGGCGAACCCCGGGTGGTGCTCGACGCTGGTGACCCGCGCGGCCCGCCGGGCGAGCCAGACGGACGACGCGCCCGACCCGTACTCGAACACCCGCGCCCGCCCGCCGAGCGCGTCCAGGTGCGCGGCCACCCGCGCCGCGGCGCCGTAGGTCCACCACGGGACGTCCAGCCGGACCAGCTCCGCGGCGTCGTGGATCGCGAACAGCGACCGGGCGTGCGCCGCCGCTCCCCCGGGCCGGTCCGCGGCGCGCCGGTCCAGCGCGGCCAGCACGCCGGACGCCTCGGCGGCGCGGCGCCCCCCGCGCCACAGGCCCACGTAGGCGGAGCGGGCCAGCGAGGACGGTGCGGGCACGGCGGGGCCTTCCTGTCGGGGTGCGAGGCCCGAGCGTATCCGCCGGGCGCGGCGGCTACGCTCGCGGGGTGCGGGGCCGGGTGCGACGTCGGGTGCTGGACGCCGCGTTCCTGGTCGTGGCGCTGGCCGGGCTCGGCTGGGCACTCGCCTCGCAGGCCGGCGCGCTGCGGTCGGCCTGGCACCGGCTGGACGCGGGCGACGTGCTCGCCGCGGCGGGCTGGGCGGCGCTCGGGCTGGTGGCCCAGCTGGTCTCCTGGCGGGCGCTGCTCGCCTCGGCCGGCCCGGTGCCCTCGTTCGTCGACAGCGCGGACGTCTACTTCCGCGCGCAGCTCGGCAAGTACGTGCCCGGCGGCGTGTGGACCGTCGTCGGCCAGGCCCGGTTCGGCGGCGCGCACGGCGTGTCCCGCACCCGCGGCACCGTGGTGGCGCTCGGCGCGCTGGCGGTGCTGCTCGTCGTCGGCGGCGCGGTCGCGGTCGCGGGGCTGCTCGCGGGCTCGCCCGGGGCGGTCGCGCGCTGGTCGTGGCTGCTCCCCCTCGTCGCGCTCGGCGCCGCCTGCCTGGCGCCGCCGGTGCTCGACCGGCTGCTCGCGCTGGGCCTGCGCGTGCTGCGCCGCCCCGGCGACGCCGTCACGGTGCACGGCGGCCAGGTGGCCCGCTCGGCCGCCGCGGCGCTGGCGATGTGGGTCGCGTTCGGCCTGCACGCGACTGCACTCGTCGCGGCGCTCCGCCCGGTGACCGCCGCCGACGCGCTGCTCGCGACCGGCGCGTTCGCGCTCGCCTGGGTGGTCGGGCTGCTGGTCGTCGTCGCGCCCGCCGGGGCCGGCGCCCGGGAGGCCGCGCTGGTCGTCGCGCTGGGCCCGCTGCTCGACCGCCCGGACGCCCTGCTGGTCGCGCTGGTGAGCCGGGTGCTCATGGCCGTGCTGGACGCGGCGGCCGCGGGCGTCGCGGCCGGGG
>Ga0164308_10002105_pt1 | contig 10615 bp, 10 predicted proteins | sample Whisoiple_246_MG_FD_109983 | JGI IMG/M metagenome (GOLD analysis project Ga0164308, IMG submission 109983) | Soil microbial communities amended with fresh organic matter from upstate New York, USA - Whitman soil sample_246_MG | ecosystem: Environmental > Terrestrial > Soil > Unclassified >... | reverse complement strand
GGACGGCCGAGACCGTGACGGGCCGCGCGAGCGCGTCGGCCATGATCTGGATCCAGTCCGGATCGCGGAGCAGGCCACCGCCGGTTGCAACCACCTCGCGGACGTCCGGCAGCAGGTCGGCGATCGCGGCGAAGCGGAAGGCAACGCCCTCGTAGGCGGCCTGGCGGATGTCGAGCGGCGTGGTCGCGAAGGTCAGGCCGTGGATCGTGCCGCGTGCGTGAGGATTCCAGCCGGTCGACCGCTCGCCGCCGAGAAACGGGAGGAAGACGAGCCCGTGGTCGGACGGGTCGCGCTGCGCGAGCGATCCCGCCGAGTCGGCCAGCGTTCGCTCGAGCCAGGCGTAGAGGTTGCCGCCGTCCGAGAGCGCGCCGCCTTCGACGACGCGGCGCCCGTCGGCGAGATAGAGGAAGAGCCCGGGCTTCGGCTGCGGCCGCTCGGGCTCGTACAGGACGCGTAGCGCGCCCGAGGTGCCGACGTGGAGTGCGGCGCGGTTGCTCGTCGTGCAGCCGGCGCCGACGTTTGAGCACGCGGCGTCGACCCACACGGGCACGTCGGCGATCTGGGGCAGCCGGTCGCGCTCGACTCCGAGCGCGGCGAGCAGCTCCTCGTCCCAGTCGTGCGTCGCCAGGTCGAGCAGTCCGCTCGACGAGGCCATTGAGACGCTCGTCTCGGGCACGCCGCGGATGTAGTCGGCGAAGGCGACGAACCACTCGGCGCGGCGGAAGATCTCGGGCTCCTCCTCGGCGAGCCATGCGAGCTTGGCCGGCCAGTACGAGGGATGGAGGAATGCACCGGTGCGCGCGTGAACCCGCTCGGCGTCCAACTGCTTCCCGAGCCGTTCGGCGGCGCCGGCGCTGCGCGTGTCGCGCCAGCCGAGGATCGGCGTGAGCGCGTTCCACTCGCGGTCGACGGCCACGAGGCTGTGCGCGAAACACGAGACCGCGTCCGGAACGTGCCCGTGCAAGACACGGTGGACGGCGGCGAAGACGTCGTCCGGATCCGCGCTCTCGTACGCCTCCTGGTGGAGCTTGCCGTGCGGCTCGCCACTCGGCTCGAAGTGCTGGGCTCGAACCGAGGACGTCCCGACGTCGAGCGCGAGCAGGCGGCTCAGTAGAGCACCTCGATCCCCTGCGCGAGCCAGGTACGGGCGCGGTCGACGTTCGGGCCGTCAGGCGCCAGCCGGACCGTGTCGAGCTGGAGCTCCGTCATCGTCAGTAGGGCCCGGCGCGGATCGGGCTCGGCCAGTGCCTCGTCGATCCGCTCCGCGAGCCGCTCGGGCTTGACCGAGAGCGGCTCGACCCTCGCCGCGAGGCGCTTCGCCGTCGGCTGGTGGACGCGGTTGAGCGCGTAGATGATCGCGAGCACGCGCTGCGCCGACTCGACGAGCCACTCCATGCGCGCGAGCGCGGTGTCCTCGCGCGCAATCGTGAGCAGGCCGGCGGGCGCGAAGCCGCCCCAGCGCTCTGCGGCTTCCTCGATCCGCTCGGCCGCGAGCTCGTCGGCATAGTAGGCGAGCCGTTCCTGCCAGCTCTCGAGGAGCCCGCTCGTCCGGAGCGGGACGGCGTTGGCGATCGCCTCCGCCGATCCGCCGGCCGCCAACGACTCATCCGCGAGCTCGCGAGACCACCAGATCGTCTCGACGGGCTGCCCGTCGAGGTAGCCGAAGATGCGCCGTGTCGACGTCGCCGGATCGCCCCAGCTGTCCCGTTCCTCGAGGCCCGCGAGTCGCGCGAGCTCGAACGCCTCGGCCAGCGAGATCGGCTCCTCGGTGACGACGAGGATCTCGATGTCCGACACCTCGTCGGCCACGCCGCGCGAGACGCTTCCCGTGAGCACGACCTCGATCGCCTCGCGCGGAAGCGCGTCTGCGACGCGCTGGGCGAGCGCCCGCAGCTCCTCGCTCCTGGCCGTCGCCACGGGACCGAATCTACAGTGGCTCAGCCATGGCAGTCGTGATCGCCTCCAACCTGCGCAAGGAGCTCGCGGGCTCCGTCCTGTTCGACGGCGTCTCGTTCTCCGTCGAGCGGCGCGACCGCGTCGCGCTGTCCGGGCCGAACGGCGCCGGGAAGACGACGCTGCTTCGGATTCTCGCCGGCGAGACTGAGAAGCACGGCGGGGAGCTCGCGTTCGCGAAGGGGACGCGCGTGGCGCTGCACGACCAGCGCCCGCCGCTCGAGCAGGAGTTGACGCTGCGGGAGTACGTGCTCGCCGGCGCGCGCGACCTGGTCGCGCTCGAGGAGGAGCTGCGGCGGCTCGAGCAGGCAATGGCGGAGGGAGACCACGCGCAGGCGACGCTGAACCGCTACGCCGAGGCGCAGGCGCGGCTCGAGCACGCCGGCGGGTACTCGTGGCGCGATCGGGCGGCGTCCGTCGTGCGCGGGCTCGGCTTCGCGGAGGAGGACCTCGACCGGCCGCTGCGGACGTTCTCGGGCGGCGAGCTGACGCGCGCCTCGCTGGCGCGTGCGCTCGGCGGCGATCCCGACCTGCTCCTCCTCGACGAGCCAACGAACCATCTCGACGTTGCGAACCTCGAGTGGCTCGAGCGCGAGCTTGCCTCGCTCGACGCTGCGGTGATCCTCGTCGCCCACGACCGCTGGTTCCTCGAAGCGGTGACGACGGCGACGATGGAGCTCGAAGCTGGCCGCTCCACCTTCTTTCCCGGCCCGTGGCACGCATGGCGGCGGGAGAAGGCGGCGCGCGCGCTGCACGCGCAGAAGGAGGTCGAGCGCGTGCAGGCCGACATCGCCCGGCTCGATCGCTTCGTCGAGCGGTTCCGCTACAAGAAGAGCAAGGCGAAGCAGGCTCAGGCGAAGCTGACGCAGATCGACCGGCTCAGGGAGGAGCGCGCCACCGCCGCCGACGAGGTCGCCCTGCTCGCCCGTCGCACGCGCGGCCTCGGCTTCGAGTTCCTCAAGCCCGCGCGCAGCGGGCGCACGGTGGTCGAGGCCGATGGGCTCGACGTCTCCGTCGCAAGTAACAGACTGTTACTGAGTCAGGTGTCGTTCGCGCTCGAGCGGGGTGAGCACGTGGCGCTGGTGGGCCCGAACGGCTCCGGTAAGACGACGCTGCTCGAGAAGCTCGTTCGGGAGGACGGCCTGCGGATCGGCCACGGCGTCGAGGTCGGCTACTTCTCGCAGCAGGAGATGGAGCTCGACACGCGCGGCTCGGTGCTCCAGTGCGTGCAGACCATGACCGGCCTCTCGCGGCCCGACGCGCAGTCGCTGCTGGGGCGCTTCCTCTTCTCCGGCTGGGATGCCCACGAGAAGCAGGTCGCGGTGCTCTCGGGCGGCGAGCGGCGGCGGCTCGCGCTGGCCGTGACGGTCGCCTCAGGCGCGAACTTCCTCGTACTGGACGAGCCCACGAACCACCTCGACCTCGAGAGCCGTGAGGCGCTTGAAGCCGCGCTCGACGCGTTCCCCGGCACCGTGCTGCTCGTCTCGCACGACCGCGCGCTGCTCGACGCGATCGCTGAGCGCACCCTCGCGATCGAGGACAAGGAGCTGCACAGCTACGACGGAGGCTGGGCCGAGCTGCTGCGCAGGCGCGAGGAACGCGCCGCGCGCGAGAAGCCGAAACCGCCGCCGCCGCCGGTGGAGCGTCCGAAGCAGGCGCCGAAGCCCAAGCCCTCCGCTTCGAAGAAGCGCCGCCCGGGCGAGCTCGAGCGCATCGAGGCGGAGATCGCGGCGCGTGAGGCGGAGGTGGCGCAGCTCGAGGCGAAGCTGGCCGACGACTGGACCGACGTGGACGTCCTCGCCGCGCACAAGCGGAGCCGCGACGCGCTCACGGCGCTGCTCGCGCGCTGGGAGCAGCTGTTCGACACCGCACAGGCCGGGGACTAGGCTGGCTCAGTGGCTCGGCTAGCCGCACTCGGCGCTGTCGTCGCTGTAACAGCCGTTCTTGCAGCCGCTGCGACTGCGGCGCAGTCACCGAAGGCGCTCCGAGACTCGATGTTCACTGCGGCGCGCGCCCAGCGCTCGGTCCACTACGTGAGCCACTCGGCCATTCAAGGCAACACGATCGTCGTGGGCGACGTCGGGCGGACGCGCGGCATCCAGCACATCACATACGCGACCGGGGGCAAGACCGGGCACGCCACGATCGTCGTCGCGAACAAGACGGCGTACGTCCACGGCGATGCGTTCACGCTCCACGGCTTCATCGGCTTCCCGCGTAAGCAGGCCTCCCGGTACGCGAACGTCTGGGTCAAGGTGCCGCAGCAGAGCCACCTCTACGCGTCCGTGGCCGACGCAGTCACGCTTCCGTCCTTCCTCGCGGAGATCTATCCCAAGACGAACCTCAAACGCCAGACGCGGAGCGTTCACGGCATCCCGCTCGTCGGCGTCCAAGGCTCGACCCGGCACCACGGGATCCCCTTCCTCGAGGCGGTCTTCGTCCGTACGGGCGGCAAGCCGCTGCCGGTCGTCGAGATCGAGGTGGCGCCGTCCGCGGACTTCAAAGCCGTCACCGCGATGGGCCGCTGGAACGAGCCGCTGCACATCGGCATCCCGCGGCACGCTGTCGTGTACGTGGGTTCGGGCGGCACGACCGCGTAGCCCCGGCGCCGCGCCGGCCTACGCCCAGAACCGCTCGAAGGCCGAGTCGAGCGGCACGGCCGTCACCTCCTGCCACTGGCCGTCGCGGCAGCGGATCACGAACGCCTGGTCGACGTCGAGGTCGATCCCGTTGCGGTGGCCCGTCGCGCGATAGATCGCAACGGCCCAGTCGTCGTCCGCGAACACCGTGTGGAGGCGGCTGCGGTACGTACCGCCGGTCTCGGTGCCGGTGCGGCGGAGGAACTCGACCACCGCGCGGCGTCCGTGGTACTCGCCGCTCATCACCGTGTTGCCGGGGACGCGCCAGACGACATCGCGCGCGAGCGCAGCCGAGATGACCATCGGGTCCTTGCCGAAAGCGGCGAAGACGCGGCGCGTGAGGGCGGCGTTGGGATGCTCCGCCTCGGTCACGCTTCCCCGGCGAGGGTCGCCACGACGGCCTCGGCGATCACCTTCAGCGGTCGGCCCGACGCCTGGCTCGCCCTGCGCAGGCGCGCGAACGCCTCCTCTTCGCTCAGCCGCTCCTTCTCCATGAGGAGCCCCTTTGCCCGCTCGATCACCTTTCGCGCGGCGAGCGCGTCGGAGAGAGACTCGGCCTCGGCTCGCAGGGCCTGCAGCTCGTCGTGCCTGGCGCGCGCGGCTGCGATCGCCGGAAGGAGGTCCTGCTCGCGGAACGGCTTCACGAGGTAGCCGAACACGCCCGCTTCGACCGCGCGCGAGACGAGCTCGTCCTGGCCGTACGCCGTCAGCATCACGATCGGGATCGGGCGCTCGTCGAGGATCCGCCGCGCCGCTTCGATCCCGTCGAGCTTCGGCATCTTCACGTCCAGCACCGCGAGGTCTGGGTGCTCGGCGCGCGCGAGTTCGACCGCCTCCTCGCCGTCCTTTGCCTCGGCGCACACCTCGAAGCCGGCGCGCTCGAGGAGGTCGCGCAGGTCGAGGCGGATGATGGTCTCGTCCTCGGCGAGGAGGATCCTCACGTCGCCATCCTCGCGTTTCGGAGGCGGATACCGCTGAAGCCGAGGGTCGACGCGATCACGTCGTTCCAGAGACCGAGCAGGTCGGGATCCGTGTGCAACGGGATCCCGGCTTCTTCGTGGCAGGCTAAGAGGTCGCCGAGCTCGACGAGCTCGAGCGGCTCGACCGCGTCCGTCGAGATCCAGAAGCGGTCCTCGTTCTCGACGAACGGCTGCTCCGGCATCCGGTAGGCGACCACCCGGGCTCTCCGCATCGGCTCGAGCCAATCCGGTTCCACGACATGAACGCGCCGCGACCGGTCGCCGCCGAGGAAGCGATAGACGTCGTCGTCAGTCGTCCCCGAGTCGGCCCAGAAGGTCGCGCGCGGGCATTCGCGCGGGAACCAGTAGAGCGGCAGCAGCCGGGTGCCGATCGCCCAGACCTTCCCCTCGCGCGGCTCGAAGCGGCGGATTGCCGGCTCCTCGCTCACGTGCCAGAGCGCGTGCGGTCCCTCTCCGCGGTAGCCCGGCGGCGCCTCCCTCACTGCAGCGAGCGGAGCAGGTCGGCGGGCTCGGGCCAGTGGAGGAGATCGGCCGCATCCTCGCGCGAGAGCCAGCGGTAGCCGTCGTGCTCCCAGTCGAGTGCCGGCTCCCATGCCTCGGGCGCCTCCACGACGAAGCACTCGACGTGAACCTTGTCGTAGACGAATGAGCTGTCGAGCGGCTCGACGCGGGAGGTGAGCCCGGTCTCCTCCTGAAGCTCGCGGGCGGCCGCGGCGGCGAACGTCTCTTCGTCCTCGACGCCGCCGGCGATCAGGTGCCAGTACGCGTCGTTCTCCGGCGAGCGGTGCACGACGAGGTAATCCTCGCCTCGCCTCACGACGATCATCACCTCCTGCGTTCTCACGCCGGGAACACCACCTCGGCGCGCGGGCCGGCGAGCGCGAAGGTGCCGTGCAGCTCGTCGGCGACGAGCGCGCGCACGATGGAGAGCCCGGTGCCCGCGCCGGCACCGTCGGCGCCGGAGCCTTCGTCCGCGATGGCGAGGACGACGTCCCCGTCGCGGCGCGCGAGCTCGATGCGCACCGTGCCCGCGCCGTGCTCGAGCGCGTTCTGCAGCAGCTCGGAGAAGACGAGCGCGAGCGCGGTCGCGCGGGCGCCGGCGAGCGAGACCGGCTCGAGCCGCGCCTCGACGTCGCGTCCTGCGCCGATTCCCTGCACGAGCATCGCGCGGAGGCGGTCGATCAGCTCGGCCAGCTCGACGTCCTCCTCCCGCTGCTCGGTCAGCGCCTCGTGGACGGCGGCGATGGCGAGGATCCGGTTGACGGAGTGCTCGAGCGCTTCGCGGGGGTCGACTCCCTCAGCGCGCGCCTGCAGGCGGAGCAGCGAGGCGACCGTCTGGAGGTTGTTCTTGACGCGGTGGTGGATCTCCTGGGCGAGCACGCCACGCATCACCGCGCGCCCGTGCTCGAGCGCGACGGCGGCGTGGTGGGCGATTGCCTCGAGCAGCGCGCGCTCTTCGTCCGTGAACGGCGTGTCGCGGTCGGCGACGAGCTCGCCAATCTCGCGCCCCTTCCAGCGCAGCGGAGTGCGAACGGCGTAGGCGCCGGCCTGTCCCTCGGGCCAGGCGATCTGCCCGTCCTCGAGCACGAGCGCGGCGCCGGTCGCGTGCACCGCGTCCATCGTCGTCTTGACGATCGCCTCGAGCGACTCCTCGAGGTAGAGCGACTGCGAGACGGCCTCGGAGATGCGTGCGAGCGCCTCGAGCTCGAGCACGCGCCGCTGTGCGTCGGCGTAGAGCTGTGCGTGGACGATCGACTGCGCGACCTGGCCCGCGATTGCCTGCAGCAACTCGATCTCGTCGGGCCGGAACGCGCGCGGCTCGCGCGTGCGGACGTTGAGCGCGCCGGCGAGTTGCTCGCGCGCGAGGATCGGGACGGCGAGAATCGACTCGTACTCCGACTCGGGGAGGTTCTCGAACTCCTTCCAGCGAGGGTCGAGGTGGGCTTCGGCGGCGATCGCGACGGGCCGGCGCTCGGCCGCGGCGGTGCCGGTGATGCCCTCGCCGGGGTGGAGGCGCGGGCGGCGCGACATCGAGTCGATCGGCGTGCCGTGCGTTGCGCGGAGCACGAGCTCGCCGGCCCGCTCGTCGTAGAGGTAGACGAAGCACGCATCGGCGCGGAGGGCGGCGGCGACCTCGTTCGCGACGAGGTGCAGCACCTCCTCGAGGTCGAGCGTGGAGTTGACGGCGGCGATCGTCTCCGTCAACAGCCGCAGGTGCCGCTCGGTGGAGTCCACCGGCTAATCGTAGGGAGCGGAGGGTGGCCCCTATCCGGGGCGGACGAAGAAGAGGCCGGCTATGCCGAGGCTGAAGAGGACGAGGGCCAGGATCGAGTCCGGGCCGAGCCGCCAGCGGCAGTGCTCCGGGCGGCTGATCACGCCGAAGCCGTAGATCGCCGTCAGAGCGACGCCGAGTGCGGCGAGCCACGCGTTGAGGTTCCCCGCCGACGGGAGAACCGGCTTCCCGGCGACGAGGTCGGCGACGAGGAAGAGGCATACCTGGAAGGCATTGCCGCCGAAGATGTCTCCCATCGCGAGGGAGTTGTCGCCGAGCCGCACCGCGGCGATCCCCGAGCTGATCTCCGGCAGGGCCGTCGCCGCCGCGAGCACCGTCGCGCCGAAGATGACGCCATTGATGCCGAGCCGGCTCGCGAGGTCGTTGCCACTCACCTCCAGCGCGACGCCGGCGCCGAGCGTGACCAGGGACGCGAGCCCGAACAGCGCAGCCACCTTGGCGGTGGAGGAGCCGGCATACGGATGGGGCTGATCCGGCGCCGCACGCTCCCGGCGGCGGCGGCCGGGCTGGCTGCCCGGCATCGTGACGCTCCAGCGCGGATCCTTCGCTGCCCGGCGGATGGCGAAGAGACCGATGAACCAGAAGATGACGATCCCGAGCGAGGCCGGGCTGACGATGCCTGCGATCGCGGTCGTCTGCTTGAGCAGGGCGCCCATCTCCACGCCGGCCACGACGATGATCACGAGCAGCCCCTCGAGCACGGGGGTCAACCGTCCGACCAGGTACGTCAGCGGCCGCTGAGGGCCGACCGCGATGTCGCAGATGAGCAGCACCATCGTCTGGACGGCGATGCCGCCGATCAGGTTCCCCGCGGCGAGCCCGAGGTTCCCCTGGGACGCGGCGGAGATCGTGATCGCGAGCTCGGGCAGGGTGCCGGCGATCGCCAGGAGGACCAACCCGCCGAGCGCGTCGCCGAGCCCGAGCCGCGCATCGAGCGCATCCGTCGCCTTCGAGAGCACGCCGCCGGCCCCCCAGGTGGCGGCGGCGCCCGTGAGGAAGATCAGCAGGAGGAGGGGCGAGCCGAGCCCGGCCACTCAGGGAAGGGTGCGGGCCGCGGCGGACGGAGCGAAGCCGTCCGCCGCGGTCTCACCGTACTTGGAGCAGGCTCAGTCCTCGCGCCGGCGCTCGGTTGCGAGCGCCGCGAGGTCACCCTCTGCGACGAGCTCGGCCGGAATCACCGTGACCCGGCAGGGCGTGAGCGCGCGCAGCGTCGCTGTGCGCGTACCGCCCTCGAGGGACGCGCGCTCACCGAGCATGGTCCCCGGCCCCATCTCGGCGACCTGCTCACCGTCGACCTCGACGCCCAGCACGCCATCGAGGAGCAGGTAGAGGTCGGTCCCCTCCGAGCCCTGCTCCACGAGCGTCTCGCCCTCGTCGAGCTTGCGCTTCGCGAGCTTCGTGTCGCCGGAGAGCAACGTGCTGGACAATTCGCGCTCGAGCGCGGTCTCCGCCGCGGTGACGAGGGCCTCCGACTCTTCGTCTCCCCAGGGCGTGTTGTCGCCGTGTGACTCGCGATACCACGTCTTGAAGTCGACGGTGCCGCTCTTCTGGGCCAGGGCGCCTTCGCTGTCGTAGATCCAGTGGCGCGGGAACGGGCTCGCGCCGACGAGCTCGTGCTCGATCCGGCCGTCCGAGTAGAGCGTGAGGGCGAGCGTGGTCCACGCCGTCGCCGAGTGGATGCGGAACATGGGCCCGCCCTTGACGAGTCGCGGCGCGGGGAAGCCCGCCCGGCCGCCGACGGTCTGGACGAACCGCGCGCGGTTCTCGGAGACCTCCGGCTCGGCACGCAGAACCTCGAACGGCACTCCCGGGACGACGATCGCCTTCGGCCCAAGGCGGAACGTCGTCGAGCCGACGAGGCCGCCCCCTCCGTAACCGGCCTTGACGACCTTACCGTCTTCGACCTCGATCCACCCCCGCAGGAGATTCGCCTCGCGGAAGCGGTCCTCGTCCCGGAGCTGGCCGAGGTCGGCCGGCGAAACCTGATCAGGCGGCGGCTCGTCGTAGTGCCCCACGCCGAGCTCGAACGGAAGCTTCGGTAGTCCCTCGATCGCTTCCGACGGGATCCACGAGATCGCGGTGACGGATCCTTCGATGCGCATCGTGTTCCTCCCTCGTTGACCGTCACCGATCTAACAGGGGCGCGCGCGGAGATTCAAGGCCGGGCCGCGGCGGACGGAGCAGGGTGCCCGCCGCGGCCTCGCCTCAGAGCCCTACAGAACGGCCAGGTACTTCTTCATCTCCCAGTCGGTGAGCTGCACGCGGTACTCGTCCCACTCCTTCCGCTTCAGCTCCACGTAGCGGTCGAAGATGTGCGGCCCGAGCGCCTTGCGCATGAGCTCCGACTGAGAGAGCTCGTCGATCGCCTCGCCGAGCGTCTCGGGGAGCGAGACGATGCCGCGCTCGCGCCGCTGCTCGGCGGTGAGGTGGTAGAGGTTCGTCTCCATCGGATCGGGCAGCTCGTAGCCCTGCTCGATCCCCTCGAGCCCCGCGTGCAGGAGCGCCGCGAAGGTCAAGTACGGGTTGCACGCCGGGTCAGGGCAGCGGATCTCGGCCCTCGTCGCCTGCTCGGAGCCCGGCTTGTAGAGCGGGATCCGGATCAGGGCCGAGCGGTTCCGCTGCGACCACGCGACGTAGACCGGAGCCTCGTACCCGGGCACGAGCCGCTTGTATGAGTTGACCCACTGCGCGAAGACCGCCGAGAGCTCGCGCGCGTGGCGCAGCTGGCCGGCGATGAACGCCTTCGCCGT
>Ga0164308_10002104_pt1 | contig 10619 bp, 7 predicted proteins | sample Whisoiple_246_MG_FD_109983 | JGI IMG/M metagenome (GOLD analysis project Ga0164308, IMG submission 109983) | Soil microbial communities amended with fresh organic matter from upstate New York, USA - Whitman soil sample_246_MG | ecosystem: Environmental > Terrestrial > Soil > Unclassified >... | reverse complement strand
GTACTGGCCACCGGGCTGTTCGTCGAGCACTTCAACAAGTACGACGTCCAGTGGTACGGCGAGAACGGGAAGACGATCTTCTTCCAGAACGAGAAGGCGTACGACGCCCCGAACCAGGCCGCCATCCAGAACGGCGACATCAAGGGCTACGCCGCCTACAAGGTGGGTGACTCGGTCACGACCCACGAGGGCTGGGGCATGGGCAGCTACTGCTACTTCAACGTCGACCCGACCATCCGCCAGCAGCACGGCTTCCAGGCCCCGGTGAAGCCCGGGGTGAAGTTCCACGACCTGCTCGTCGTGTCCCTGGGCGGCCAGGGACAGTACGACCACGTCATCAACAACACCGGGTCCCCCACATCCGGTACGTCGACCATTCCGTCCCAGGTGGTGTCCTTTCCCTGAGCCGGGGTGAGATGAGCGGAGCCGGCTCGTCGGACGGCGCGGGGCCCGGCAGGAACACTCCTGCCGGGTCCCGCGTCATGTCATGCCCCGGCGCGGCGGGGGCGGTCGTGCCGCGGCGTAGAAGATCCCGCCGCCCGTGGAGGCGGATCCCCCCGCCGATGTGCCCCCGGTCGAGGAACCACCCGACGACGAGCCGCCGGTCGCACCCCCGGCGTCGATCACCATCGCGGCGGTGTCGTTGGCCGCGTTCCCGTCGAAGGGCCGGGCCCCTCCCCCGCGAAGGAGATCTTCCCGGTCGCGCACTCGACGGCCTTGTCGATCCGCAGGACGAACGGGTAGGTCTCGCCGCGCTTCTCGTACACCCACGACTGCGAGGTCCCGCAGCTGTAGTGGGCCGGTGTGACCGGGGTGCAGAAGTCGTGCGCCTTCACGACCGTGGTCCCCGGGGGGTCCTGACGTCGACGGTCGCGACACTCCGCCCCAGGTCGCGGTAGACCCAGGCCGGGCCCTCGTCACGAACGTCAGCGTGGCGGACGGCGACGGGTGAAGGCGTGAGTCATCGAAGTTCCCTCATGACGGCGTGCAGATGAAGAACGGCCGTCTCCGGCGCGGCACTTCCTGCTGTGGCAGACGGTTGCGACCGTCGAACGGTTGCACGCGCACACGGTTCGACTCCGATCACCACGCTCCCTTCACACCCGTCGGCGCGCCCCGGCGGGCCTTACCCGCCGGCCGGCCGGACGCCGAAAAGCCGTGCCAGGTGGGCGGGCAGCGCCGGGCCGTCGGCCGGGACGGTGCGCAGTCCGAGGTGGCCGTCAGGCCGTACGAGGAAGGCCTCACCATCGCGTGCACCGTAGGTGCGCCGGAACTCGTCGCGCGTGTCGTGGACGACGGGCAGCCCGGGAGCGGGTGCCTCCAGCCCGGGGGCGAGCACCGCACAGGCGTTCAGCAGCCCGGGCGCGGCCCGCTCGGCGGACGCCGCCACCGCGCCGAAGGCCCTCACCGGGTCCCCGTGGCCGGCGTAGAGGAGCAGGGTGTGCTCGCGTTCCCGGAGCAGGGTGAACAGCCGGACGGGGAAGGAGGCCAGTGCATAGGCGAGTCCGCCGCAGTCGGGCGCACGGTCGCCGGGGGCGGGGCCGTCGGGGGCGGAGCCGTCCGGTTCCACGATCGGACTGCCCCGGTAGCCGACGAGGAGTTGCGCCTCCCGCAGCATCGTCGTCGTGGGGTCGTCCGGGTCGGCCCGGATGCCGCTGCGCACATGGCGCAGGGTGCGCGCCACCACCTCCTCACCGACCGGGCGGCGCTCGGCGTCGTAGCTCTCCAGCAGACGCGTACCCGCGCGGCCCCGCACCGCGGCGGCCAGCTTCCACGCGAGGTTGAACGCGTCCTGTACGCCCGTGTTCATCCCCTGGGCACCCGTGGGCGGGTGGATGTGCGCGGCGTCCCCGGCCACGAAGACCCGTCCGCGGCCGTACCGGTCGACGATGCGGTGGCTGATGCGGAACACCGAGGACCAGCGCAGCGAGGAGGCGGTCGTGGGGCGGGGGGAGAGCCGGTCGAGCACCTCCTGGATGTGCTCGATGCCGGGTACCGGGCCGTGCTCGCCGCTGAGGCCGTGCGCGATGCCGTCCCCGTCCTGCCCGGCGGTACGGGACAGTTCGGGCGGGGTCGCCATCGACATCCGGTAGCGGCGGTCGCCGGGCAGCGGGATGCACACCAGGATGTCGTCCGCGTGTCCGTCGACGGAGCGCGAGGCACGGACCCCGTATCCGGCGGGCAGGTCCCAGTCGACCTCGACATCGCCCAGCATGTACTCCTGGGGCAGGGCCGCGCCTTCGAAGGAGAGGCCGAGGCCTTTGCGTACGACGCTGTGGGCGCCGTCGCAGCCCAGGAGGTAGCGGGCCGTCAGTTCCTCGGCCCCGCCAGCGGGCGGCGAGAGAAGGGCCCTGACCTCGTGGGAGTCCTGCTCGAAGGAGAGGAGTTCGGTGCCGCGTCCGACGTGCCCTCCCCTGCTCCGCAGGAGGTCCTCGAGCAGCCGCTCGGTCTCGTACTGCGGGAGGGCGGCGAAGCCGTAGGGCACCTCGGGCGGGAGTTCCAGGTCGATACGCGGGCCTTCCTCGCCGTCGACGTAGAGGATTTGCCCCTTGAGCGGGACGGCCGCCTCCAGCGCCTCACGGACCATCCCCATCCGGTCCCAGATCTCCAGGGTGCGGGGCTGGACGCCCACGGCCCGCGCGTAGGGGAGCCGCTCCGGGAGACGGTCGACGACCCGGCACGACACCCCGCGCCGGCACAGTTCGGACGCGGCCGTCAGCCCGACGGGCCCCGCCCCCGCGATCAGCACATCGACATCGGCCACGGGTACCTCCCTGGGGCGGCGCGTTCCGTCCAATGCACCACACAAGGGTCGGTATGTCCATTTCGTTCCGCTCCTGGGCCGGTGCCGGGAGAGCCGCTCCCGGCACCGGCCGGCGGGTGTCAGGAGACGGTGCAGGCCTCACCGCCCAGTGTGAAGGCGCCGGGTCCGGCGGCGGCGCCCGTCGACGTGCCGGTGAATCCGAAGCCCGCGGAGGCCCCGGGCGCGACCTTGCCGTTCCAGCCGACGTTCGTCGCGGTCACCTTCGCCCCGGTCTGCTGGTGGGTGGCGTTCCACATCTGGGTGACCTTCTGGTCCCCCGGGAAGGACCAGCCCAGCTGCCATCCGTCGTAGGCCGTGGTGCCGGTGTTGGTGAGCGTCACCTCCGCCTGGAATCCACCGGACCACTGGTTGGTGACCTTGTACGTCACCTTGCAGTCGGCGTCGGCGGGCTCCTCCGGTCCGGGGTCGGTGCCGGGGTCCGTGCCACCGCCGCCGGTGCCGGAGGACTCGCCGACCTGGATGCCCCGGCCGTTCGTGGAGACGTAGACCCTGCCGTAGACCCGTGGGTCCCCGGTGATCGCCGCGCCGGTCCAGGCCCACTGGTGAGCGTCGTCGTTGATCCGCGTCCAGGTGGTGCCCGCGTCCGTGGAACGGAAGATGCCGCGCACCCCTGCGATCTTCGCGCTGACGAAGACCGTCTGGTACGAGGCCCCGGCGGCCGCCTTGCCGAACCCGACGCTGTCGGCCTGCTGGACACCGGTGAACTTGGTGAAGCTCGTACCGGAGTCGGTGGAGCGCCAGAGGCCGTAGGCGCCCGTGGAGGCGCCGCCGGCGAGCCAGATGTCACCCTCCGAGCCGGGCAGCGCCTTGAAGCGGACGTTGCCTTCGGCCGGGAGGCCGGTGGCCTTCGCGGTGAAGGTGGCTCCGCCGTCGGTCGACACGTAGAAGGTGCCGGACTTGAATCCGTAGAACTTCTTCGGGTTCTTCCGGTCGGACTCGACCGTCGCCCCCGCGGGGATTCCGGTGGAGGCGGTCCAGGAGTTGCCGTAGCCGGTGGTGCGGTGGACCGCGGCGCCTTCGGGGCTCCAGACGAAACCGCTGCCGTCCGCGGCGGCGGCGACCGTGCCCCCGCCGGTGACCCCGGAGGGTTCGGAGCCCTGGAACCAGTTGGCGCCGTTGTCGGTGGAGAAGCCGATGTGCGGTGCGGCGTCGGCGTTGCCGACCCGTACGACCGTGCCGGGGGATGCCTCCGCGAAGTCCAGGCTGGTGGTCGAGTCCAGGTTCGGCGAGGTGAACATCATCGCGGGCACCGCGTCGAGGTCCGTGTGCCGGAAGCCTCCGATGTCCCCGAGGGCGCTCAGCAGCGGCGCTCCGGAGGGCGGGCTCGCCAGGTCGTTGACGGCCGTCTCCTCCAGGCCCTTCACCATGGGCGTGACCTCGAACTGGCCGCCGGAGTCCCAGGCGGTGAGGTTCTCGGTGCCGTAGACGGTGGCGCCCGTGCCGTACATCATCCGGTTCGAGTCGAACGGGTCGATCTCCAGGGACTCCGTCATCCAGCCCAGTTTGGGCGCGGTCTCCGGCGGTGAGGGGTTCGCGCCCCAGCTGAGCCAGGGTACGGAGGAGACGTCGAGGGTGTACCGGTTCGCACGGTTGGGATAGCTCGTGAAGTCCCAGGCCTTGGTCCAGGTGGCGCCGCTGTCCGTGGAGCGGAAGATCTGGGTGTCCGGCCACCAGGAGCTGTAGGCGGTCGCCATCAGGGTGCCGGGTTTCTGCCGGTCGACGGAGAGGCCGCTGAAGCCGTAGTAAGTGTCGGCCTGCGCGACGGGGCTGACGTCGCTCCACGCGCCGGAGCGCGTGTCGTACCGCCAGACCTGGCCCTTGGCGCCGTCGTACGGGCCGCCCGTGTCACTGAGCGTCAGGTAGAGGTAGCCGGTCCCGGAGTCCAGTACGCCCTTGTGGGCGAGGTAACCGGTCGGCTGGCCGGCGATCCGGGACCAGGTGGCGCCGCCGTCCGTGGAGCGGTAGACGGTGTTCTGCTTGTCGGCGACACCGACGTAGATGTCCTTGGTGGCGCTGCCGGGGCTGCCGGAGCGCTCGTCGAAGGTCACCCACACGATGCCCTGGTTGTCGTTGCCGTATCCGCTGGTGTCGGTCGGGTCCTGCGCGTAGTTGCCGGGGTTCGGGAAGGCGGTCACCTTCGACCAGGTGACCCCCGAGTCGGTGGACCGCCACAGCCCGTTGCCGCTGGGGGCCCCGAGGTAGAGCACGGAGTTCTTGTTCGGGTCGACCGCGAGCCGCTCCCCCATCCCGCGGCCCGGCATGTTGCCGCCGAGCTTGAAGGGAAGGGTGGCCGCCTTCCAGGAGGCGCCCCGGTCCGAGGAGCGCAGGACCGCTCCGTTCGTCGGGTCCCAGCTGTTGGTGTAGGTGCCGACGGCGGCGTACACCTTGTCGGGGTCGGCGGTGTCGGAGGCGAGCCCCACCACCCCGGACCATCCCCAGCGGTCCCAGTCCACCCAGTCCAGCAACGGCTTCCACTGCTTGCCCGCCTGGTCCCAGCGGTAGGCGCCGCCGATGTCGGTGCGCGCGTAGGCGAGGTTCTTCTCGGACCGGTTGAAGACGATGCCCGGGACGAAGCCGCCACCGTCGATGCGGGCGTTCTTCCAGGTATAGGTGTCCGCCGCGAGGGACACATCGGATGCTTCGGCCGTGGCGGCACCGTCGTCCGAGCGGGCCACGGCCGGGGTTCCGGCGACCGCCAACCCGGCGGTAAGAGCAAATGCCGCCAGTAGGGCGGCGATCGGTCTGGCACTCAAGCGCACGGAAACGTCCTCTCCGAGCTGGTCCGCCGCGCAGCGGCGGTACAGGACTGACACAGAGATGGGAGCGCTCCCATAAGGCATCCCGATGGTAGCGCCGCGTGCCGCCCGAGTGAAGAGTGGTGCACCCGTTTCATCGGATGACTCACCGGCCGCCTTTCGCGACGGCCGCGAGCCCTGCCTCCCGCCGGCCGTCGCACACCCACCGGCCGGGCCTCCCGCGACGGCAGGGCAGCACACCCTCTCCACATATCCGAAGGCCAGGTGACGCACCGGGCACGGGAAAACGAAACAGGCTCCATAAATGCGCCGCCTATTCACCGGAACAGTCCGAAGAAAATAGAGAGCCGCTCATGTTTTACAGTGGCGTGAATACCGATACCTTCCGACCCGGTCTCACGACCCCGTTCACCCCGTCCCGGAATCGGGGAGCGGACGACTCAGGGAAATCTGCACACGGCGTGCGCACACCGATCACCCCACTGGACGAAGAACCGCAGGTCCACCGGCTGCGCGGGGCCGATTAGGGCTGGAGTGCCCCACTTGAGGGGCGTGAGGTCGCGACGACGCCGAATTCTTCCGGTGAAGCTCGTGAAGAAACTGCCGCCACGGAATGACCACTTCTCCACGTACGTCGGTTCCGACGGTGACCCGACTGCGGATACACCTCAGTTCGATTGGCTGCCCGAGGCAAAGACGTGCTTTGATCCTGGCCCATACGGAGGCCGCGGTACGGGTTTCCGTATTTAGGCAATTTCCATACGAAGGGCAGCGCTCATCATGAACTACACCCCCCAGGTCGAGACCGCCGAGATCTCCGACAGCGACCTCGACAACGTCTCGGGCGGCCTCGTGGGCGGCCTCGTCGGCAACGTCACGGGCACCGTCGAGGGCATCGTCCCGGTCTCCGGCGTCGTCGGCTCGGTCACCGGCCTCGTCGAGGGTGCCACCGGCGTGAACACCGGCGCGGTCACCGGCCTGGCCTCCGGCCTGACCGCCGGTCTCTGAGACACGGCAGTACCCGTCCGAGCCCCGGAACCCGTCGGTTCCGGGGCTCGGCGCCGATCGCCGACAGTGAGGGAAGAGTTCCGTGCAGTTCCGCCAACAGGCCCTTTCCAAGCTGCAGTCGCCCGAACAGCTCGATCTTCCGGTCCGGTTCGCCCGCCCGCAGGGCCTGCTCGTCCTCTGCGTCACCGTCCTCGTGATGGCCGCGGCCTGCTTCTGGGCCGTGACGGGCTCCGTCGCCAGCACCCTCGACGCGCCCGGCATCCTCACCCACGCGCGCGGCAGCTACCTCCTGCAGAGCCCGGTCGCCGGGCAGATCACCGAGGTGCTCGCCGACGAGGGCGAGACCCTGCCCCGCGACTCCCCCCTGCTCAAGGTCCGTACGGACCGGGGTGAGCGCGTCGTCCGCACGATCGACGCCGGCCGGCTCACCTCCGTGACGGCGACGATCGGCGCGGTGGTCACCACCGGCGCGGACGTGGCGAGCGTCGAACGGATCGACGGTGCCGACGATCCGCTGGTGGTCCTGTTGTACGTGTCCGGCAACAGCGCCTCCTCGGTCCCGGTGGGTGCCTCCGTCGACCTGACCGTCCAGTCCGTCCCCTCCCAGCAGTACGGCGTGCTGCGCGGCACGGTGGCAGCGGTCGGCGGGGCGACGCAGACGCAGCAGCAGATCACCCGCTTCCTCGGCGACGCGCAGCTCGGCCGGCAGTTCTCCCGGGGCGGCAGGCCGCTGGCCGTCCTGGTGAAGCTGGAGCGCTCGGACTCCACGAAGTCCGGCTACCGGTGGTCCTCGGCCGACGGCCCGCCGTACGCGATCGGCTCCATGACCCTGGCCACCGGTTCCGTCCGGCTCGCCGACCAGCGCCCGATCGATTGGCTGCTCCCGTGACCGCACCGCACCCGTCCCCCACCGCCCAGCAGCTGCCGCCCCCGGGCCGCGGCAGGCACCGGCCGGAAGCGGGCCGGTCCGGCCGGCGACGGGCGGGCGCCCCGCCGAAGGCCGGGCGGACCAGGACGGTGCGCACCCCCACGGTGCTCCAGATGGAGGCCCTGGAGTGCGGGGCCGCCTCGCTGGCCATGGTGCTCGGCCACCACGGCCGCCACGTGCCGCTGGAGGAACTGCGGATCGCCTGCGGGGTCTCGCGCGACGGGTCACGCGCGAGCAACGTGCTCAAGGCGGCGCGCGGCTACGGCCTCCAGGCCAAGGGCATGCAGATGGAGCCGGCGGCCCTCGCGGAGGTCCGGGCCCCGGCGATCCTGTTCTGGGAGTTCAACCACTACGTCGTCTACGACGGCGTGGGGCGCCGCCTGGGACGGCGGGGCGTGTACATCAACGACCCCGACAAGGGGCGCCGGTTCGTGCCCACCGAGGACTTCGACACCAGCTTCACCGGAGTCGTCCTCGTCCTCGAACCGGGTGAGGACTTCCGGCGCGGCGGCCGGAAGCCCGGAGTCATGGCCGCGCTGCCGGGCCGCCTCAGGGGCACCACCGGCACGATGCTGGCCGCCCTGCTCGCCAGCCTGCTGCTGGTCGCCGTCGGGGCCACACTGCCGGCCCTGAGCCGCACCTACATCGACACGTTCATGATTGGTGAACAGACGTCGCTGCTGGGCGTGCTGTTCGCGGCGATGGGTGCCACGGTCGCCCTCACCGCCGTCCTGACATGGCTGCAGCAGGCGAATCTGCTGCGCGGGCGCATCATCTCGTCGACGCTCGGCAGCGCGCGGTTCTTCCGGCACCTGCTCAGGCTGCCGGTCACCTTCTTCTCCCAGCGCAGCCCGGCCGACCTCGTCCAGCGTCTCCAGTCCAACGACGCCGTGGCCGAGACCCTGGCCCGGGACCTCACCGCCGCGGGCGTGGACGGCATCGTCGTCCTGCTCTACGCGTTCCTGCTGTGGACCTACGATCCGCAGCTGACCGTCATCGGGGTGGGGATCGCCCTGCTCAACGTGGTCGCCATGCGCATCGTCGTGCGGCTGCGGGCCACCGGCACCCAGAAGCTGCGGGCCGACAGCGCACGGCTGACCAACACCTCGTACACCGGCCTCCAGCTGATCGAGACGATGAAGGCCACGGGCGGCGAGAACGGGTACTTCCGGCGGTGGGCCGGGCAGCACGCCACGACGCTGGATGAGCAGCAGCGCCTCGGCGTGCCGAGCGCCTGGCTGGGCGTCGTCGCTCCCGCCCTCGCGACGCTGAACAGTGCGCTGATCCTGTGGATCGGGGGGCTGCGGGCCGTCGAGGGACACCTCTCGATCGGTCTGCTCGTCGCCTTCCAGGCCCTGGTGACCCGCTTCACCGCGCCCGTGACCAGGCTCAACGGGGTGGCGGGACGGGTCCAGGACTTCGCGGCCGACGTGGCCCGGCTCAAGGACGTCGAGAACTTCCCGGTCGACCCGCTGTACTCCCGTCGCGAGCCCGCCGCGAGCACCCGGCGGCTCAAGGGCCATGTGACGCTGGAGGACATCACCTTCGGCTACAGCCCGCTCGACAAACCTCTGCTCAGCGGCTTCTCGCTGTCCGTGGGGCCGGGTCAGCAGGTGGCTCTCGTCGGAGGGTCCGGCAGCGGCAAGTCGACGGTCTCGCGGCTCATCTCGGGGCTCTACGGCCCGTGGGAGGGCACGATCCGCATCGACGGGCAGCGCCTGGAGGACATCCCCCGGGGCGCTCTGGCGGCGTCGGTGTCCTTCGTCGACCAGGACGTCTTCCTCTTCGAGGGGACGGTCCGGGACAACGTGGCGCTGTGGGACCCCTCGGTCCCGGACGAGGCCGTGACCGAGGCGTTGCGGGACGCCGCCCTGTACGACGTCGTCGCCCGCCGCCCCCGCGGCATCCACAGCCGGGTGGAGCAGGACGGCCGGAACTTCTCGGGCGGGCAGCGCCAGCGCCTGGAGATCGCCAGGGCGCTCGTGCGCCGCCCCAGCATCATGGTCCTGGACGAGGTCACCAGCGCGCTGGACGCCGAGACCGAGCGCGTCATCATCGACAACCTCAGGCGGCGGGGCTGTGCCTGCGTGGTGATCGCCCACCGGCTGAGCACGGTGCGTGACAGCGACGAGATCGTGGTGCTGGACCACGGGACCGTCGTGGAACGCGGCCGGCACGAACAACTGGTGGCCGCCGGCGGCCCCTACGCCGATCTGGTCAGGGAGCACTGACATGGCATCCGTCCATCCGCTCGCGGGCGCGGAGGCCCCGGCGCACGACCCGGTCGTCGCAGCACTGGGAAGCCTCGGCGAGCCGGTCGACTGCACCGGGCTGCGGAGTCTGTCGCTGGAAGGGCCGCAGGTCCTGTGGCTCGTCGTGGGCGGCACCCTCGACCTCTTCGCGGTGGACGCCGCGGAGCAGGGGCACTGGCACTTCCTGGGCCGTCTGGAGCCGGGGACCCTCGTCCTGGGCCCGGTCGAGGGCCCGCAGCACACCCTGGTCGGGCGGCCCCTCCAGGCGTGCGTGCTGCGCCGGATACCGCTGCGCGAGCTGTACCGGCCGGAGTACGACCAGGGGCCGTACGAGAACCAGTACCGCAGCCACTACGACACCGGGGACGCCACGCTCAGCCTGCTGGAGCACGCCTTCTCGCTCGGGATGGGCCGGAGTCAGCGCGTGCTGTTCGAGGCGCCGCTGGACGGGCGGACCGCCGTCGACGGCTCGGTGGGCGACGACGACGTGCTGTGGCTGCCGGTGTCGCCCGGCAGCGTGCAGTACGGTGCCGCGTTCAGCGCCGAGGCCGCGGGTGACCTGCTCGTGGACCCCGCGATGTGGCAGGGGATGGTCAACCAGCAGTACCGCCTGCTGTCGGCGTTGGACCGCTGGATCGAACAGCTGGAGCGTGCCCACGAGGACCGGACGGCCGCGGGGCTGAAGGCGGGTGAGGCCGTCCGCAAGGAGGCCGACCACGCGCTGCTGACCTCGATCGGCCGGTCCGGGCGTGGCACGTCGCCCGCGAAGGGCGCGTCGGACGACGACGCGGTGTACGCGGCGTGCCGCCTGGTGGCGCGGGACTCCGGGATCGTCCTCGCCGAGCCGGCGG
>Ga0164308_10002102_pt1 | contig 10627 bp, 7 predicted proteins | sample Whisoiple_246_MG_FD_109983 | JGI IMG/M metagenome (GOLD analysis project Ga0164308, IMG submission 109983) | Soil microbial communities amended with fresh organic matter from upstate New York, USA - Whitman soil sample_246_MG | ecosystem: Environmental > Terrestrial > Soil > Unclassified >... | reverse complement strand
GTCCGTGGCCGGCTCTTCGCGGAGCTCGTCGAGCAGGGTGGAGCCGACATCAACGACGCCGTCGAGGCCGAGTCCGGCCACCGCCCGCAGCTGGAGGACTGAGCCGGCTCAGCGAAGCCGGGTGCCTGGTGACGCCCACGCCTTGGCGACTTGGCGGAATTGCACGCCAGGGCGATGTCCCTCGGCGCGACGCTGCTCCAGACCGCCAAGGATCCGGCGGCGGACGGCGAAGTGTTCCAGATGTACGCGGATCCTGCTGGGCATCCGTTCTGCTTGTGCCGGGGTCCATTGCCTGAGTGGGCACCAAGCAACCGGACCGCGGCGACGGCCCGACCGGCCACCATCAGATCCGGACGTATCGACCTGCGTCTCTTCGCGCGCTAGCACTCGGTCGAAGGCCGTGGCGCACCCAGCGTAGTCAGGGCCGCTCGCGGCGTGACGTGAGAGCTTCCCAGGCGTGACCATGCCAGTGGCGCAGCGCGGGTGGGGCAGCATTCGCGGCTCAACGCGCGGGGGCACTTTCCTCGTCGTCGACCTGGTCGTCGGCCCCGTCGGCGAGGTCGCCGGTGGGAGCCTCACGGCCCCTGTCGTCGCCCATGAGCAGCATCGCGAGGACAGTCGCGACAAAGATCACCGCGGCCATGATCAGGTAGGACTGGGAGAACCCGTTCTTGTCGTAGGACCGCCCGAACGCCCCGGAGAACACGGCGACTCCAAGGGACTTCGCGACGCCGAACCCGAGCATGTACGCGGTCGCGGAGATCCTCACGTCGAACATCCGGGTGATGTACTTCATCACCGAGACGAGCATGAACGGCATCTCGACCGCGGCGAGCCAACGCCAGAGAACCAGGGCCTCCGTGCTCGTGAAGAGCGCGGAGCCCAGCACCCGCACCACGAGGATTCCGGCGAAGATCATCAGTCCGCGCTTGGCGCCGATCCGGTTGATGATCGCGGGCGTGAAGACCAACACCACCGCCTCGAGCAGGATCTGGATCGACACCACCGTGCCGAACAGCGCCTCCGGGTCTGTGTGGTCGACGAGCCCGGTGAAGTAGATCGAGTACTGCTGGTCGAACACGTCGTACAGGGCGGCCGTGCCCATCATGAGGACCACGAAGCCGAGGAAGTTGCGGTCCGTGAGCAGCCCGACGATGTCCTCCTTGCTGACCTTGTGCGCCCGCGGCTCGCCCCCGGCCTGGCGGGCATCGGTCGCCCGGCGCGGCACCCGCGCGACAAAGAGCAGCACGCCCAGCACGACCGCAGAGAACGACGCGGCCCACCAGATGTTGTCGGGGTTGGTGGACCAGACCAGACCGCCGATGGCCGAGGCGAAGGAGCCGCCGAGCGCACCGAAGAGCCGCGCGTGGCCGTACTCGAACTCGTTGGCGCGGCTGGCGCGCTCGTTGTACGCCTCGACCACCGACACGCCCGCGTAGGTGACGAGGCTGAGGTACATGCCTCCGACCAGGGCGGCGAGGTCCTGGTTGACGCCGATGAGGGGCTTGAACACGAACTGGAAGAACGGCCCGATCATCGCGGCGCACACCACCACGAACGCGAACAGCGGTTTGCGGAAGCCCAGGCGGTCCTGCAGGAATCCGTACAACGGCTGCAGGCACAGCGCGGTGAGCGCCATGACCGTGCTCACCCTGCCGATGCTCGTCGACGACATGCCCTCTTCGTCGAGCCACAGGCCCATGAACGTGAAGATGAACTGCCAGGCGACGAAGTAGAAGAAGTAGATCCCGCCGTAGTTCCACAGCACCAGACGCTTTATCGAGTCGAGGAATGTGGGCCCGGTGGCCGGTGCCGCTGTGCCCTGACCGTCGCCGCTCATGGCATGGTCCCGTCGGACGCAAGCACCTCGACGCCGGACGGGACCGGACGGCTCAGCGGCTGTGGGACCCCCCATTGTGGCTCGCCGTCCGCGAACGGCAGGACCTGCGCGCAAGCGTGCCGGTTGGGTTCCCACAAGGGGTTGCCGATGAGCTCCGTGTAGCTGCGGGCGTGATAGACGAGCACCGTCTCACCCTCGGGCGACTCCGTGAAGCTGTTGTGGCCCGGACCGTAGATCCCGTTCTCGGGGGCGCTGGTGAAGACCGGCTCGTGAGACTTGGTCCAACTCGCGGGGTCGAGGGGGTCCGCATCCGCGGACGCGGTGAGCAGCCCCATCGCGTAGTCGATCCCGGTCGCGGAGGCGCTGTACGTGAGGAGCAGCTGCCCGTCGCGCTGCAGGACCGAAGGACCCTCCGCGACCCAGAACCCGATGACCTCCCAGTCGAGCTCCGGCCGGCACAGCATGACCGCGGGCGTCGCGAGAGTCCACGGGTTCTCCATGCGCGAGATGTAGAGGTTCGAGTGTCCCTTCACCGCGAAGTCCTGCTGCGCCCACACCAGGTACTGGTCGCCCCGGTGGCTGAAGCTCGTCGCGTCGAGCGCGAAGGACTCCCAGCCGGTGTCCACCTGACCCTTCTCCGTCCAGGTGCCGGTGAGGGGGTCCACGTCGAGGCACTCGAGGCAGTAGACACGGTGGTTGAAGGTGTCGTCCGCGTCGGGGACGTCGAAGGTGACGTCCGGGTTGGGCGCCGCGGCGTAGTAGATGTACCAGGCCTCACCGATGCGGTGGATCTCGGGCGCCCAGATGAGGTTGGACTGCGGCCCCTCGGCGTGCTTGCTCCAGATGGTCACCTCGGGCGCGGCCTGCAGGTCCGCGAGACGTTCGGCTCGGCGCAGGACGATGCGGTCATACAGCGGGTGCGAACCCGTGAAGTAGTACTGGCCGTCGTGCCGCAGGACGCATGGATCGGCGCGCTGGAGGACGATGGGGTTCGCCATGGGAGCCATGGGCACGGAGCGCCTCCTTGTCGCTGAGACAGGGACAGGTTCGCAACGTAGCAGGACTGGGGCTAAGTCGCACCGAGTGCGGCTCGCTGGACCGGCAGTGCGGCCACATAGCGCTCCATGAAAGCCGAGAACCCCTCAACGTCAACCGGGTCGGGCTCGACGATGCGCGCAGGCGCACCGGCTGAGAACCGGGCCTGCAGAAATTCGGCCAGGTCTGACTTGTCGGTGTGAGCCGGGTACGAGGCGAGGACGGCGATGCCCCAGGCTCCACCCTCGCCAGCGGCTTGGCCCACGGCCACGGGGGTGCGTAGTGCCGCCGCGAGAAGGCGCTGGGCCACGCCCTCGGTGCGGAAGAGGCCGCCGTGGGCGACCATGACGTCGAGGTGTACGCCTTCGTCGGCCAAGACACGCATCCCGAGGCTGAGGGTTGCGAACGCACCGAAGAGCTGGGCGCGGATGAAGTTTCCAAGGGTCAATCGGCTCTCGGGAGTACGCAGCACGAGGGGGCGCCCCTCGCTGAGCTGGGTGACGGGCTCACCCGACAGGTTGTTGAATGCGAGCAGGCCGCCCGCGTCGGGGTCCGCGGTCAGGGCCTCGTTCAGGAGCACGCGGAACGCCTCATCGGGATGCACCTGGTGCCCGCTGGCGGTCGAGAACTCCTGGAACACCGACGCCCAGGCGTTGAGCTCGCTGGCGCCGTTGTTGCAGTGCACCATGGCGACCGGGTCCCCGGCGGGGGTGGTCACCATGTCAACCTCAGGATGGATCTGCGACAACGGTCCCTCGAGGACGGCCATGGCAAAGATGCTCGTCCCCACGCTGACGTTTCCGGTGCGCGGCGCCACGGCGTTCGTGGCGACCATGCCGGTCCCGGCGTCGCCCTCCGGCGGGCAGAGGGGTGCGCCCGGCAGGAGCTCCCCGCTGGCATCCAACAGTGCCGCGCCTCGGTCGGTGAGCCGGCCCGCCTCCGCGCCTGCGCTGAGCACCCGCGGCAGAAGCCGAGCCAGCGACAGGTCGGGATGGCGGTTGGCGACCAAGGCGTCGAACTGCGCGAGGCGCTCGGCGTCGTAGTTCCTCGTCTCCGCGTCGATGGGGAACATGCCCGACGCGTCGCCGACGCCGAGCACGTGCAACCCGGTAAGGCGCCGATGGACGAAGCCCGCCAAGGTGGTCAGTGACGCCACCTGCGCAACGTGCGGCTCGTCATCCAGGATCGCCTGGTAGAGGTGGGCGATCGACCAGCGCAGCGGGATGGTGCACCCGAACAGCTCAGTGAGCTCGGCCGCCGCCTGCTCGGTTGTCGTGTTGCGCCAGGTCCGAAACGGCGTCAGCAGCTCGCCCGAGGCGTCGAAGGCGAGATAGCCGTGCATCATCGCGGACACCCCCAGGGCCCCCAACGCGGTGGGGCGGACTCCGTGCCGTTCCTGCGCGTCCGCGCACATCGACTCGAAGCTGCCCTGAACTCCCGACCAGATGTCCTCAACCGTGTAGGTCCACACCCGGTCGACGAACCTGTTCTCCCACGTGTGGCTGCCGCCCGCCAGCTGGCGGCCCTGCGGGTCGATGAGCACTGCCTTGATGCGTGTCGAACCAAGTTCGATGCCGAGCACCGCTCGCCCGAGAGCAATCACGTCGCGGGCGCTGGGAGCTTCGTGGCTCGCCATGGTCAGACTCCTTTGGCCGGGGCGCGTCAGCGACGAAGGTTGCGGGACGCTGGTGACTCGTCACAGAAACGTCGTTAGGGGGCTGACCGTCGGGGCTTGACGAGGGATGCCGTTAGCGCCACCGTAAGCGTTTCAAGGACTTCGAGGGAAGTGCAAAGTGAGCCGCGTGTGGGGTTACTGGAGCGCTGCATTCGGAAACCAAGCGGGTTGCTCGACCGCTGCGGACATCTCCGTGACAGCGGTCTTCGGCGGCAGCGACCAACATGGCACTCTGGGTCCACCCGGACGCCACCCGCCGTGGCGCCCGAACGAATCGAGGTCCACATCGCGGTGATCCGCGATGTGAGTCGCCAAGCGTCCCACTCCTGCCGCCGCGGCTCATCGTCCGCGGTACCACAAGCGCTCTATCGCGAAAGGGGTCGACATGACCGCTGACCAAGACGTCCGGCACACCATCCAGGAGCTGCGCCGCACGGTCAGCGACCTGCATGCGCAGCTGACCCGCTACGAGCTGGTCGTGTGGACGGCCGGGAACGTCTCGGCTCGCGTCCCGGGCCAGGACCTGATGGTCATCAAGCCCTCCGGGCTCTCATACGACGAGCTCACCGCGGAGTCGATGGTCGTGTGCGACCTGCAGGGCGACGTCGTCGAGGGCGACCGTTCCCCCTCATCGGATACGGCGGCTGCCGCCTACGTCTACCGCGAGATGCCCCACGTCGGGGGGGTGGTGCACACCCACTCGACGTATGCGACGGCATGGGCCGCGCGCGGCGAACCCATCCCGTGTGTACTCACGATGATGGCTGACGAGTTCGGCGGCGACGTCCCGGTCGGGCCGTTCGCCCTGATCGGCGACGACTCCATCGGGCGCGGCATCGTCGACACGCTCGCCGGCAGCCGGTCCCCGGCCGTCCTGATGCGCAACCACGGCGTCTTCACGATCGGCAAGGACGCCCGCTCCGCCGTCAAGGCCGCCGTCATGTGCGAGGACGTCGCCCGAACGGTGCACATCGCGCGCCAGCTCGGTGAGCCGGCCCCCATCGCGCCGCACCACATCGACTCCCTGTTCGACCGCTACCAGAACGTCTACGGCCAGCGCTGAGCGATGGCAATCCGCCTGCAACCAAAGGACTTCCGATGACACCGGTCGCCGAACGCACCGTGGAGATCTGGTCCTCACCGAAGCCAAGCACTTTACGGCGACAAGACCCTGCGCGAAGTCACCGAGCAGGCCAAGCGGGTGGCCGAGCAGCTCCAGGCGTCGGGGTCTGTGCCCGCCAACATCGTCAACTGCGTCACAGCGCCGCCTGCCGACATTCCGACCCCCCAACCAAAGGAAGGCCTTGGCACTGCGCCCGCCCAGCGGCTCGGTCTACGGCCCTGAGATGGCGCGGCTCTGGTTGTTGCGGGGGCGATGAGTGAGTTCCGCAAGGCCTTGCGCCTCGAGGAGGGGCGGAAGGTACATGCCGAATCGGCCGCGGTAACCCTTGCGCAGGCCGTACCAGCCCGCGACTGGGTTCTCCGGGGCTCGGCCCCATGCCTCGACAGTGCCAGGGGCAGGGTCCTTCTTTTCGTCCGCCGCCCCGAGGTCGACCCACCCACCTTGTTCGACGAGCCAGCGGTGCAGGTCCTCGACCGCGTTCAGGTGGTAGCGCAGGGTCGTAGACCCGACTTGGCAGACCAGCGCCGGGGGGTCGGATTCCGGATCGGCGTACATCAGGTACGTCGACGAGCCTGGTGCTGTCGTCAACACCCACGGGTCTGTCGCGGTGCCGGAACCCTGAGCCATGAGTGCCTCCTCGACGACGTCACACCGCCGACGCTGTTTGCCGGACACGTGAACGCGGTGCACGACGAGCATGGCATGCGGTCACGGAGGAGTGCGATGGTCACGTCCAGGCCCAACGGCTCGGCGTCGTGCCGATGCGCGCCACGCCTGCGACCTGTGTGAGTTCGAACCATGTCGGCCCCGCGTACGTGCTTGTTGATGGACCAGTCCGGTCGATGTACCCACCCGGTCGTAGGTCTCAGCGCGATCACAGGAGTCGTGATGCGACGCTTTGCAGTTCTTGCCACGTTGTCGACGATCGCCGGGCTGCTGGTGCTTCCGGGCACCGCCGCATCGGCTGCGACGGTGGCCCCGCCCCCCGCGCCAGCACTCGTGGGACCCGCCGCCGGGGCGTCGGTGGTCGAGCCGTTCACGCTGCAATGGGGTGTGGTCGCCGATCCCGACGGGCCGATCGGCAGCTATACGTGGCAGGTCGGCACGAGCTCCTCCTTCGGGACAGTGATCGCGTCCGGCTTCACCCAGGAATCGCTTCCGGGCATCCCGGTGCCCACTACGGACAAGGTGAGCGGCCTGCCGCTGGGCAGCTACTTCTGGCGCGTGCAGGCATCGCAGACGGTCGGCGGCGCTGTCGGCTCGATCGACTCGGCCTGGTCGTCGGTGCGCGGCTTCACCGTCACCGGGCTCGGCGCGGCACCCGGCACACCGTCGTTCACGTCCCCGGCGACCGGCGCACGCTTCCACGGATCGGAGTTCTTTGACATCACCTGGACTGCGGTGTCCGGTGCGCAGTACTACCTCCTCGAAGCCGACGACGAGCCGACGTTCTCGTATCCGTTGTCGCTGACGACGGACCTGATGCAGTTCGGGACAACGTTCCGAGCCGGCTGGGGCAATGAGATCCCCAACGTGTACTACCGGGTCCGCGCGGTGTCGGCTGCAGGAGTGCATGGGCTGCCGTCTCCGACGCTGAACGTGAAGATCACGAACACTGCGCCGTCTCCGGCGGCACCGACGTTGCTCTCTCCGATCGGTGGGGCGACTCGTTCGATCCCCCTGACGTTCGACTGGACGGACACGCCGAACCGGGAGAGCCCGGGCTATGACCTGGACATCGACGATGACCCCGCCTTCGCCGGGGCGTTCGGCGTCTTCCTGATCCAGAACCTCGCCCGCTCCGACTACATGCTGGTCGACACGCTGGCGCCGGGCACCTACTTCTGGCGGGTGCGCGCCGTGCACGGCCAGGTTCGGGGCCCGTGGTCGGCCACCGGCAGCTTCACCGTCGTCGCCGGTCCGCCGGTCCCGCAGGGCCTGGGCGTGCTGTCCCTCGTCGCCACCCCGTCATCCGTTTCCGGTGGCAACGCCACCCAGGCGCGGGTCACGTTGACCCAGCCGGCACCGGCCGGCGGCGTCACGGTGAAGGTCGCCAGCGACATGTCCGACGTGGAGACGCCCGCGAGCGTCTTCATCCCCGCCGGCGCGACCGATGCGATGGTCACCCCGATCACGACATCTCCGGTCGGCGCTGCCTCGGTCGGCACCATCCGCGCCGCCTACGGCACGACCTGGCAGCAGAGCTCGCTCGGGTTGTTCCCGCTCCTGTGGGGGCATTCGCTGGGTGCCGAGACCGTGGTCGGCGGCAACGCCACGACCGGAACGGTGACCCTGCTGAACCCGGCCCCGGCGGGCGGTGCCGTGGTGACCCTGGTCAGCGCCGATCCAGCGGTTGTCTCGCTGCCGCCGACCGTGCTCATCCCTGCGGGCGGGACCGGCGCATCCTTCACCGTCACCACCTCAACGGTCTCCGCCCCGACGCGCGTGAAGATTGACTCGGGTTACGGGGCCGAGTCGTACCGCTCGCCATCGTTGTGGCTGACCGTGGCGCCGCCAGGAACTGCGACCCCCGCGGCACTGGCATCGCTGGCGCTCACCTCTGCCAGCATCGCGGGGGGCGCGACGACTACGGCCACCGTGACCCTCACGGCCCCGGCGCCCGCGGGTGGCGCCACCATCCGCCTGAGCGGCAGCATGGAGGGCCAGGTCGTCACCCCGTCGAGCGTGACGGTGCCGGCCGGTAGCACGAGCGCGACCTTCACGATCACGGCGCCGTCGGTGCCTGCGACCTACTACGTCCTGATCCAGGCCGGACTCGGGTTCACCGCCGGGACGCAGGCCAAGCTGCTCGAGATCCGTCCGGGATCCACTGCGCCGACGCTGGCCGGGTTCAGCGTCAGCCCGACCGACATCGTCAGCGGCAGCTCGACACAGGGCACGGTTCAGCTGGTCACGTCGGCACCTGCCGCCGGCGGCACCGTGACCTTGACCAGCAGCAACCCCGCAGTTCTCCAGGTTCCGTCCACGGTCAGCGTTCCGGCCGGCAACAACTCTGCGAGCTTCGCGATCACGACCAGCGCGACGAGCGTCTTCACGACTGTGGAGGTTGACGCGAGCGCGGGCGGCGTCACGAGGTCCGCGTTCATCAACCTCGCGGCCGGCCCGACGGCGCCGTCGCTGGTGTCGTTGTCGATCGCCCCCGCCAGCGTGGCCGGGGGCAGCAACGCAACGGGCACCGTTGCGCTGAGCTCCGCTGCGCCGAGCGGGGGTTTGTCGGTGACCCTCGCGACCGGCAACTCATCCGTGGCCCAAGTGCCGCCGATAGTCTCGGTGCCGGCGGGCCAGAGTCAGGCGAGCTTCACGGTGACGACGTCCCCGGTGGCCGCGAGTACGCCGGTCACGATCACGGCGTTCTCCGGCAGCACCACCAGGACCGCAACCGTCACCGTGACGCCGGCGACCATTCCGCCGTCGGGGATGGCCGTTGACCTCAGCGGCGTGCCGACGACCATTCGCCGAGGTCAATCGTTCACCGCGACGGCCGCGGTCACCAACGGCGGCGGGTCAGCGGCTACCGGCTCGACCGTGGTGGTCAGCTTTGCGCCGACCAACGCGCTGCGGCTCACGAACCCGACCAGTTCGACCCAACCCACCGGAACGATCGCCGCAGGGGGGACCAGGACGGTCCCATGGCAGATGCGCGCCAACAACGCCGCCACCGCGACGGTCACGATGACGCTACGAAGCTCTGCGGGCGTCACATTGGGTACGGCGACCAGGACGGTGAAGATCACGAACTGACGCGTTCTCCAGACACACACGCCCAGGCAGTCTGGCGCATCCGGGGGCTGCGGTAACCCGGTGGGCCAGAACCAGGCTCGTGCTCCGTGACCTCAGGGCTTCGATCAATTCGGGAAGCACGAGGAGCAGAACGAGACACACGTTGGCTGGGTCCTCACGAAGCCCTACGGAGCATGCTCTTGGCGACGCAGAACTGGAGGGACATCGATCGGACAGTGGCGTCGCAGCTCGGCACCCTGGAGACGTCCCTCGCCTGAACTAGCCGCTCGATGCCGCCACGAGCCGGTCGTTGCAGTTGGCGGCGGCGTGTGGAGGGATCTCGGATGCGTTTACGGCCGCATTGCGGATGCCGAGAGCTGAGATCAGTCCGCCGGCGGCGAAGAGCGTGGCCGTGACGATCAAGACGCGCCGGAATCCGTTCGTATCGAGGGTGCCTCCGACAATCGTGCCCACCAGCGCGATTGACGCGAGTCCGGCGACACGAGCGATGGCATTGTTCACGGCGGATCCGATTCCGGCCTGTGACGCCGGGATCGACCCAAGCACCGCCGTAGTCAACGGTGCCACGGTCATCGCCAGACCGAGGCCATACACGGTGAGGCCCGGGAAAGCCTGCCACCAGAAGTCGAAGGGCTCATCGACCCCAAGCAGGAGCAGAAATCCCGATGCGGCAATCACCGGGCCCACCGCCATGAACAGTCGTGGCCCGTACCTGCCGGCCAGGGCACCAAAGGTGCGCGCCAAGAACAGCGACAAGCAGGCGACGGGCAGGGTTGCCAGTCCGGCCAGCGTCGCGCTCAGGCCGAGGACCTCCTGGAAATACAACACGACGACGAGAAGCCCTAGCGCCACTCCCGCGTAGACGAACGCGGTCGTCAGGTTTCCGATCGCGAAGTTTCGGTGTCCGAACAGGGCGGGCGGCATCATCGGGTGCGGGGTTCGGCGTTCCCACCACACAAACGCAGCGAGGCTCACCAGCCCCACCACCAGCGTGATCACCACGAGCGGGCTGTCCCATCCAAGACGCTCCTACTCGACGAGTGCGAACACGGGGCCGGCCAACCCCACTGCCCCCAGCACCGCACCAACGACGTCGATCGGAGCGCGGGCGCCGGGAAACGGCGGGAGCCGCGTCGCCAGCAACAGGGTGACGGCGATGGGCAGCACGTTGATGCCGAAGATGAACCGCCAG
>Ga0164308_10002101_pt1 | contig 10632 bp, 10 predicted proteins | sample Whisoiple_246_MG_FD_109983 | JGI IMG/M metagenome (GOLD analysis project Ga0164308, IMG submission 109983) | Soil microbial communities amended with fresh organic matter from upstate New York, USA - Whitman soil sample_246_MG | ecosystem: Environmental > Terrestrial > Soil > Unclassified >... | reverse complement strand
GATCGAGACCTCGGCTATCCTCGGCCATTTTTGCGATTGTTCCGGCGACGCCTATATCGACATCTTCTCCTGCAAGGCTTACCAGGCGGAACTCACCGTCGAGGTGGTTCGCGCGGCATTCCGCCCAGAACACGTCAACTTCATCACGCTTGCGCCCCACCCCACACTTACATCGCCTCTGAAAAGCAAACCTCAATAGTCGGGTGTTCCATCCCCACCAGTCCGCTTCGGCGAGAAGCGGCGGGCGAAGGCGGAGATGGAGGCATCTCCGCCCTCCGAAGCATCTCGTGATTTCTGAATCGCGGCGTGGATCGCAGTATCGACCTGCTGCAACTGAGCGAGCAGCTGGGCGGCAAGCCCCAGATAGCGATCGAGCGCAGCTGAAATCTCTTCGTTCTGCCGGCGCAGCTCGTCATTGATGGCACGCAGCCGGATCAATTCGTTTTCCTGGGCCGCTGCGAGCCCGTTGTGACGATCGCATTCGGCGATGACGCGCTGGATGGCCGCCGACAGTGCCGCAGCCTCGCCAGACTGGTCGAACGGCGGCCGATCCGCCAGTACAACACTCGGCCGGCGCGGCGCGGCACCGAGCTTGTGCGCAGCATCTTCGGCCGCTCCGGTCTTCGACGGGCCGCTCACCGGCGCACTGATTTGCGACGCCTGAATCATGGCTCGTCCCTTGCGGGAGCACTCGAGGCTCTACTGTCGTTAATGCGCGTTGAAGATGTAGTGAATGTCGAGGAAGGGGAAGAGATGCGGTCATCTTAACCTTAAAGCCACGCGACAGGACGCCCGCGCCCGGCTATCATTGCGCATTGCCAATGAAGCGCACTGAAACGGGGACCATGCGCACTCTTCTTATTGCAACGGCTTCATCTCCTGCACCGGCGGATGTGACGCCTTGGCGGCGATTCGAACCGCTGCCGCCATCCAGAATCAAACCGCATGCCAGAGCCGGTGCTCACTCAATTCGAGGTCTGTCTCAGACGGCGCTCCTGCGACATCAGCGGGATCACCTGCCAGTAGCGCGAGCCCTGCGGCACCTAAACGATTTGTCACGCGTGACTGCGTTCTTCTGCCTTGAGCGCGACACCACAACTGCTTAAGTCTCGCGGGAACAAACCGCCCGTCGCCTATCCGATCAGCCGGAGTTCCTTCACTTGAGTAAGCTCACCACGGTCCTGTCGCGTTCAGTGCAAATCGCCACTTTGCTGGCGCTGCTTTTCTCCGCCGGCGCAGCCGCGGCCCAGGATCTACCCCAGGGCCACCCGCCGATTCCAAGCGCACACACGACCGACGCGCGAATCCCCGAGAGCAAATCCGCTGACAGCGGAAAGGCCGCCGGCCCAGTGTTGCCGCCGACCTCCATCACCCATCACACCATCACCGTGGCGGGTGCGGCGCTCGACTACACGGCCGAAGCTGGGACCATCCCCCTCCCGGGCAGTGACAACAAGACTGCGGCGGACGTTTTCTATGTTGCCTACACGCGGGAACCGTTGAATACCAAGCGCCCGATCACCTTCGTCTTCAACGGCGGTCCCGGTGCCGCGGCAGCCTACCTGCATCTCGGCGGCATCGGCCCGCGCGCGATCGAAGTGAACGACAAGGGAGAGGTGCAAGGGCCTCCCCCGGCCCTCACCGACAATCCGAGCACGTGGCTCGACATGACCGACCTCGTCTTCGTCGATCCGGTCGGCACCGGCTATAGCCGCGCCAGCGAGGGCAAGAGCGAGGACAAGTTCTGGGGCGTCGAGCAGGATACCGACGCACTGACGGACTTCGTCCGGCTCTATCTGATCAAGTCGGCGCGCATGCTCTCGCCGGGCTTCCTCATGGGCGAGAGCTATGGTGGCTTCCGTGCCGCTGCTCTTACCCGGGCCCTGCAGAAGAGCGGTGTCGGCTCGCCGAGCGGTATAGTGCTGATCTCGCCGGTGCTCGAATTCTCCCTGCTCTATGGGGAGGAGTATGACCCACTCTCCTGGGCCCTTGGGCTACCGTCGCTCGCTGCGGTCAATCTCGAAAGCAGGGGCATCACCGCACGCGCGGCGCTCGCCTCGGCACTGAAGGACGCAGAGACCTATGCCTTGTCAAACTACCTCGTCAATCTCGCCTCCGGCGCCGAGGCCGGCGGCAAGGCAGCGAGCGGCACCGTGGCACGCCTCACCGGCCTCCCGCTCGATGTGGTCGAGCGGCATCAAGGCCGCATCCCACCCTCCCTGTTCATCAGGGAGTTCGACCGCACGAATTCACAAGTGCTTAGTCGTTACGACGGCAGCGTCGGCGGCCCCGATCCCAATCCTACTAGCAACTGGGCGGATGCCCCTGACCCGGTGCTCGATGCCACGGTGCCGCTATGGACGGCGGCCTTCGTGCAATATGCGGAAAGCGAGCTCGGCTACAAAACCGACGCTGCCTATCGGCTGCTCAACCGCGACGCGCGTCAGAAATGGGACTTCGGCACGAGCCCCACGCATCAAGGTTATGCCGGAGTGATCGACGACGTCCAGGAGGCGCGCTCGGCCAATCCGTCGCTGCAGGTGCTGATCGCCACCGGCTATACCGACCTCATTACCCCTTACCTCGCGTCGACGTTTCTCGTCCGGCAGTTGCCGTCGCTTCCGCGCGCGGCGCCGATCCAGGTCGAGACATACGCCGGTGGCCACATGCTCTATCTCCGCCCGGAGTCGCGTGAGGCGCTGAAGCAAGACGTAAAGGTCATGTACGATAGGGCAATGAAAGCGGCGTCCTAGGCCAGGACACGAACCGGTGGGGTGAACCGCGAGCGGCGATCGGCTAGGATGTCGAATCGGGGCACCGCTAACGAGGGTCGGCAATGTCGATGCGGAGCATGAAAATAGCTGCTGCGCTGCTCGCGGCGGCGGCCATCGCCGCGACCGGCGCAATCGCCCAAGAGCAAAAGACCGAAGCCACGGCGAGGCAAGATGCGCCACAATGGTCGGAATTCCAATCGCCGGAGCGTGGGTTTGCCGTCGCCTTTCCCAGCGCGCCAAAGGCGGCGAGCGCCGCGGTAGCGGGCCAGAACCCGCTCATCCGCTACAGCTTCGAGACCTATGAGGGCGGCGACACGGTTTATCGCGTGGTGGTGCTCGAATATCCGCCCGGCAAGGCGCCGAGCTCTCCGGATGAAGCCCTCTACGTCAAGATGGTGTCGGCCTACGCCAAGGACAGCGCGTCGCAGGTGCGCAAGCGCGGCGCCAAGACCATCGCAGGCCGGCTCGGATTCGAGGCGATCACCGACGACAGCAAGGGCAAGGTCAATCACCTTGTGAGCATCGTGCCGGCCGGCGACCGCATCTTCATGCTGATCTCAACCGGGCCGAGGGGCCATGCCACGAGCGATGGCGCCGAACGCTTTCGCGACTCCTTCCGGGTGATCGAAACCTCGCCGCAAACGACGGGGAGCACGTCTTCCGCCCCCTCACCCTAAGCGCCAACCAGGATTTGGCGGGGCGCCGCGTCACGTCCTTGAGCACCTCGCTCGCCACAGCCATTTCCGGCATGAGTATGATGCCGTAGCCGGCGACCCTCTGCACGATGGTGGCGAGGCTCGACGCACCGAAGCTCTCTCGCGCCTCTGGCGTCACCAGTCGGCAAAAGGACAACGCCTGATCGCAGGCAATGGCCCTCCTCGAGCAACAGCAACCGCTCATGAGCAAGCATGTCGGCCGCCTTGGCGCGCTTGCACGTGGCGCACGCCGCAAGGACGAACTTGTCGCCGAAGAGAGACTGCGTCTCGATCTCGAGACCCTCGATGGGAAGCGCAACGAGAATCAGGTCGAGATCGCCGCTGACCAGCGCTCGAACAAGAGTCTCGGTGATCGTCTCGCGGAGGTGCAAAGTGAGATCCGGGGAGCCGTTGCAGCTCGGGCAGTGCCGCCGACAAGAGATAGGGCGCGATCGACGGAATGGCCCCAAGCTTGAGCGCTCCCGACAGCACACGCTCGCGATGCTTGGCGGAATCGAGCACATCGCGCACTGAGGCAAGGTGGTACGCCCGCGCCTGGCGATCTCCTCGCCCTGCTCGGTCAGCTCGATTCCCCGACTTCCGGCGCTCGATCAGGCTGACCGGCAACTCTTCCTCCAGCTCCTTGATCTGCATGCTGAGAGCGGGTTGAGCTAGTCCTGGTCGCACGCGGTGAGACACTTGAGCCTGTAAACCGCAATTGAGGAGAGCCTAGAATGCGTGAGTGGCACAAGCCGACGGTTGAGGAGACGGAGTCCAGCATGGAGGTAACGAACTACCTGCCGGCGGAGCGGATCGCGCTTTATCCGTCCCTCCTCATCCTCAGAAATCGGAACGGCGGTCCGGCTGGCGCGGGGTCGCCGTTTCCTTTTGGGGGTTTGCGTGCGACATTGTCCTTGCGGCAAGCGTTTGCCAAAACTTCCCGTTCAGATTTTCTTAATGTGGTATCCAGACAGATTTCATCGACGCGTCATGTGCCTCTCATCGAGACCGGCGATGCTAGAATTGGATTGGAGCGCGACCATGAAAGACGAGGCAGCCGCTCCTATTTATGATCTCAGCCTGCGGTGATGTTGATGCGCGTCAAACAGACGCCGCACGCGGCAGGTTACTTGAGGTTCCTCTTTGGCATCTGGCTAAAGGTGAGGATCAGTCCGTGACCAAGATCTTGAGCCCCGAGGAACTTGAGCAGGAGCTCCGCGCCATCGGCGCCGAGCGCTATCATGACAAGCATCCGTTTCATAAGCTTCTGCACGGCGGCAAGCTCAACAAGGGTCAGGTCCAGGCCTGGGCCCTCAACCGCTATTGCTACCAGTCAGCGGTGCCGCGGAAGGACGCCGCGCTGATCAGCCGCTGCCACGACCGTGAGATGAGGCGCGACTGGGTTCACCGCATTCTCGACCATGACGGCTATGGCGAGGAAGAAGGCGGCATCGAACGCTGGCTGGTGCTGACCGATGGGCTTGGGCTGGATCGCGACTACGTCACCTCGATGAAGGGCGCGCTGCCTGCGACCCGCTTCGCCGTCGACGCCTATGTCAATTTCGTGCGGGAGAAAACCCTGGTCGAGGCGGTTGCCTCGTCCTTGACCGAGCTGTTCGCGCCAAAGATCCACAAAGAGCGCATCTCCGGAATGCTCGAGAACTACGATTTCATCAGCGACGACGTCATGCAGTATTTCAAGCGCCGGCTGACGCAGGCGCCGCGTGACGCCGACTATGCGCTCGACTATGTGAAGCGGAACGTGCGCACGCCTGAGGCGCAGGCGGCGGCACTCGGTGCCCTTAGATTCAAATGCAACGTGCTGTGGTCGCAGCTCGATGCGCTGTATTTGGCCTATTACGACCCGGGCATGATTCCCCCAGGCGCCTTCGTGCCGGAAAATGCATGATGGCTGAAGGCACGTCCCCTGGACGTCTGATTGTAAACCAGGAGACGCGCCCCTTTTTGCCGGCCTATCTGAAGCTTCGCCATGACGCGGGGCGAGGCCGGTGGGTGTTGTTGGCGCCGGAGCGGATTCTGACGCCTGACGAGACTGCCGTCGCGGTGCTCAAGCTCTGCGACGGCAAGAAAACAGTGGAGGAAATATCCGAGGCGCTGGCCAAGGACTATGCAGCCCCGGTCGACGTGATCCGCGAAGACGTCTTGGAGCTGCTGCAGGGACTGGCGGACAAGGGATACATAAAGGCATGAGCCCGACCCAGACGAACGGACATTTCGAGACGCTGGTCGTCGATGACGAGCCGACCGCCGGTGTGAGCGGCGCGTCTCCTACGCTGTGCGCGCTTGCCCCCGTAGGCCTGCTCGCCGAGCTCACCCATCGCTGTCCCCTGCAATGCTCCTATTGCTCGAACCCGCTAGAGCTTGAGCGCGTGAACAAGGAGCTGACCACAGCCGAGTGGGTGTCGGTCATGGAGCAGGCCGGCGCCATGGGCATCCTGCAGGTGCACCTCTCCGGCGGCGAGCCCACCGCGCGCAAGGACCTTGAGGGCATTGTCGAGGCTGCCGCCAAGGCGGGCCTCTATACGAATCTGATCACCGCCGCCGTCACCCTGACACGCCCACGCCTCGAGGAGCTGGTCAAGCGTGGCCTCGATCACGTGCAGATCTCCTTCCAGGATGTCGACGCGGAGAACGCCGAGCGGATCGCCGCCTATCCCGGCGCGACCCAGAAGAAGCTCGACGTTGCTCATTGGGTGACGGAGCTTGGCCTGCCGCTCACCATCAACGCGCCGATACATCGCCAGAACATCCACAATGTGCCTCGCTACATCCAACTTGCTCTCGAGCTAGGCGCCCAGCGGCTCGAGATTGCGCACGTCCAATATTATGGCTGGGCCTATCTCAACCGCGCTGCGCTCATCCCGACTTACCAGGAGACGGTCGAGTCGATCGAGTTCGTCGAGCGCGAGCGTGAGCGGCTCAAGGGCATGCTCACCATTGACATGGTCGTGCCGGACTATTACGCCAAGCGCCCCAAGCCCTGCATGGGTGGTTGGGGCAAAGGCTTCATGAACATTACCCCATCCGGCAAGGTGCTCCCCTGCCATGCGGCGGAAACCATCAAGCATCTCAAATTCGACAACGTGAAAGACCGGGCGCTGCTCGACATCTGGCTGAACTCCGACGCCTTCAACGCCTTTCGCGGCACCGAATGGATGAGGGAGCCCTGCCGCTCCTGCGCCTTCCGCGAGATCGACTTTGGCGGCTGCCGCTGCCAGGCCATGGCCATCACCGGTGATGCCCGCAACACGGATCCGGCCTGCGCACTGTCCCCTTATCACGGTGAGATGGTGGCGTTCGCTCGCGCCAAGGCGGCGGAGCCTCCGAAGCCCTTCATCTATCGCAATCCGCGCAATGTTCCGAACACGGCCAAGCCCGAACCGCGCCCGCTGGTTCCCGCGGAATAGGCTCAACGCGCTTCACGCAGCGACAGGGCCGCGCAAGCTGACGCGGCCCAGACCAGACCGCCGGTGAGCGTTTTGGCGCACCGGTAGGCCGGCGCGCATCCCGCTCTTACTTGGCACGTGGCGCTACCAAAATTTCCTGCCTAGGTTTCCACCTTGCAATGCCTATTTTATTGTCGCTACCATGCTCCCACCCCCTTGCTGGTTCCGGGTCCGTTCCGAGGAGCCTGGGACATCCTTCACAGGTGTCGATGGTTCCCCCATGCCTGTCCCGTCCCGTTCCTTTTCCAGGCGAAATCTTCTCTTTGCGACGCTTTGCGACGTTGTTCTCGCGGCCAGCCTCCTAACGCTGCCGGGCGGGGCAATCGCGGCTGATGACCCGCCTGCGGCAGCCGCGCCAGCCGCCGCACCTGACGCTGCCAAGACGGGCCGTGACGCGTCCAAACCCGGGGGCATCGAGGTACAGATGCCGCAATCGCCGCAGCTGACACCGGTGCTTATCGGCTATATCCGGGAGATCGCCGACCGTCCACGGCCCGCCTCGCGCGAGGATGTTGAGCCTGACAATGCGGGAAGTGCCGGCGCCAAGATGGCGATCGACGAGAACAATGCCGGCGGAAAGTTCATGGGCGACTTCTACAGTCTCGACACCAAGACAGTTGCGTCATCTGACGCCGCAGTCGCCGCCTTGCAGGGCTTTTACGAGGGCGGTCACCATTTCATCATCGTCGATGGCTCGGCCGACACCCTGCTCAAGCTCTCCGACTGGGCCAAGGGCAAGGACATTCTCCTGTTCAACGTCCGCGCCATGGACGTTTCGCTTAGGCAGGAGAATTGCCGCGCCAATGTCATGCATGTCGTTCCGGACCGCTACATGCTCGCCGACGCACTTGCCCAGTACCTCGTAACCAAGAAGTGGACGAACTGGCTCCTGGTCAATGGCACCACGCCGGGCGACCTCGCTTATGTCGAGGCGATCCGTCGCGCCGCGCAACGCTTCGGCGCCAACATCGTCGATCAGCGTGAATATCAGGATATTTCCGGCGGCAGGCGCGACGATGTCGGCGTGATCCCACCCGGCACGCAAGCGAGCGCCGACAACAACTTCGCCGCCGGTCCCGACTACCAGGTCATCCTGGTCGCCGACGAGGACCAGCTGTTTGGTCCCTATATGCCCTACCGCGCGGGAGGCGAGCCGCGTCCGGTCGCCGGCACGACGGGACTCGTGGCCACCACGTGGAGCCCAGGCCACGAGAAATGGGGCGCGACCCAGGCCAACAATCATTTCCAGAAGGATTACAAGCGGCTCATGCTGCCGATCGACTACCAGGCCTATGTGGCGGCGCGGACGGTCGGCGAGGCCGTGACGCGCAATCATGGCGCCTCCTTCGCCACGGTCGACGCTTTCGTGCATGGCAATGAGCTACAGCTCGCCCCCTTCAAGGGGATCAAGCAGCAATATCGGCCTTGGGACGGACAGTTCCGTCAGCCCATCCTCATCGCGACGGACAAGGTTCCGGTCTCGATGTCGCCGCAGCGTGGCTTCCCCCACGCCAGCCATCCCGACATAGAGGTGGATACGCTCGGCATCGACGAGCCGGAGAGCAAGTGTAAGATGTAGCTGAGGCCTGCGTGCGCTATCGCTCTGCGGTCGACGTCTTGATCAGATTGCCGTTCTCGTCCAACAGCGGCACATTGTACTCGCTCAACATGGCGTAGATGTCCGCCTGGTTCTCGGCGATCAGCTTGTTAAGCTTGTGCTTCCACTCCGGCTCGTTTGGGCGCACGCCCATGGTGATGGGATAGATCGTGGCCGGGCCCGCCTTCTCCTTCACCAAGGGGACTAGAGCAAGTGGCACCTTGGCGTTTTGCGCGTAGTAGCCACCGAGTGGTCCCCACAGGATGCCGGCATCGATCTCACCCGAGGCGATTGCCGCGATCACATCCGCAACAGCGCCGGCGGCATTGCGATCGCCCTTAGCCTCAAAGGACCTTGCATTGGCCATCAACCCATTCATGGCCATGATGCTGACCGGCGGCGTACGGGCGAGAATGCCAATTTTCTTGCTCTTGAGGCGGTCGTCAGCAAGGTTCTCCACCCCCGCAAGGCTCTTATCGTTCTGCCGGTAGATCAGCACATAGGAGGTCCGGTAGTAGGGGTTGGTGTCCTCAATCAGCCCGGTCCCCTGCGCGTAGCCCATGAGCAGATCGCAGTCGGTGTCGTCTGGCAGTCTGGCGACATGGCCCATCACCTGAGGCAGCCAAGTATACGAGACGTGCAAGTCAAGCTTGGCGGCGATGAGGTCGACGAGCTTGTTCTCGAACCCCTCCCCTTTCTCGTTGGAGAAGGGCAGGTTTTGCGGATCGGCGCACACGCGAAGCACGCCGTCAGCGAGTTCCGTTGGAGCGCTCACGGAAACGCCGACTGCGAGCAGTACAAGCACTCCCGCGGTCAGACACATGCGCAGTCGGCGAGCCAGCCAACCAGAGCCACGACCGGTCCTCAATCTAGGCTTTTGCATCTCATCTCAACGGGCATAGGGGGCACCAGCATAGCACATCGGAGGGAGGATTTTTCCAGCGCCTGGCGCTCGCGGGAACTTGCCTGACGTCAAGGACGTCGCAGGGCGAAAGCGGTCAATAGCTTGAAAGCTGGCTCAGTCCTGGGCAGCGCACTTGGCGATGTTGTCCGCCCGCTCGACCCCAGTCGGATAGTAGGCGCCGGTCGGCTTGTCGCCGAACTTCAACATCATTTGCCGCGCGGCCTCGATGGTCTCGAGCTCATTTTTGAGCTTCAGCATCCTGACTGCGTTGCAATCGGCATCGAGCTCCATGTGCTTCAGCTGCGGCGCAATATAGAAGAAGGGCTGCGGGCCCAGATGGCCGAGTTCCCGGTGGTAAGCGGCAACATGGCCGAGCGTATGATGGCTGCATTCATGGGCCATGAGGAAGCGCCCATAGGTCGGGGATTCGGCCATGGTCATGGCGCTGACCACAATCACCGGCTGGCCGTCGGCGTCCATCGTCGACATCGCCTGCTCGGGCAACTCCGGCAGCAAGTAGGTCGTGATCGCGCAAAATGGATTGTCGATGGTAGGAAGCCAAAGCTGCCTGGCAGTCGCGTTGCCGCCGCAAATCAGCCCAAGACCAAGGATAGCAGCCGCTGTCAGGACTATACGACGCATAGTGGGCCCCCCGCCGCACTGAGTCGTTTCCTTAGCGAATCTAGACTCAAGGTGAGTCGTGTCCAACGGGTTTTATGAGTAGAAGCATGAAACCCAATATATGTCACATAGTTCCCACAGTGGATTAGTGGTGGATTACCGCAGCGGCAGCGGGCCAGACTAGTAGGCATTTGAACGAAATTCGAGGAGAGACAGGATTTCGCATTGATGGACATGCAATCGACCGACGTCAAAAACGAAACAGACAAAGTCTGCATCATCGGTGCGGGATCGTCAGGATTGGCCGCTGCCAAGACCTTCGCGGAGCGCGGGATTCCGTTCGACTGCCTCGAACGCGAGGACGATATTGGAGGACTTTGGAACGAGACCACCGGCACCGGGGTCGTTTACGACACGACCTACCTCGTCTCCTCCCGGAAATATACGGGATTTGAGGATTACCCGATGCCAGAGGACTATCCGACCTATCCCTCACACCGGGAAGCACTCGCCTATCTGCGCGACTACGCTCAAAATTTTGGCATCCTCGACTGGATCCAGTTCAACACCGTGG
>Ga0164308_10002100_pt1 | contig 10634 bp, 8 predicted proteins | sample Whisoiple_246_MG_FD_109983 | JGI IMG/M metagenome (GOLD analysis project Ga0164308, IMG submission 109983) | Soil microbial communities amended with fresh organic matter from upstate New York, USA - Whitman soil sample_246_MG | ecosystem: Environmental > Terrestrial > Soil > Unclassified >... | reverse complement strand
GACGTCACCGCAGCGAGCAGGCATACGCGTCAGCCGTGCATCAGCGAGCACAGCCCTTTTGCGCCCAGGACCGCGTAGTCGAGAATGCAGTTACTGAAAATTGCGTACACGGAATCAGTCTCGCGGGAGAGCGGCGTGATTGCGACTTTCAGGGCCAAGAGCTCCTCCGGTGAGTACAAGTAGTTGAATCGCTCGGCAATGCTGGCGCGCGGGTTGGCCCATGCGGCGAAGTTTCGACCATGGCAGCGCAACAGCGCGAGCTTCGGGAAGGTAACGGCTGGAACGAGTGGAACGCCCGCACGTTCGACTACCGGTTCGTCGGCTACCACGTACGTCATTTGCTGCGAGCGCAACAAGGCGAACACGCGTTCTCGGCGTTCGGGCAAGAGCCAGCTTCGATGCCGGAACTCGAGCGCAAAAGGGGCGCTCGGAAACCGCTCGCGCAAGCCCTGAATTCGTCGAACATTGCCGCGCGTCGCGGCGAACCAAGGCGGGAACTGGACCACGATCGTCGCGAGCCGTTGCGCCTCGCAAAGCGGCCGGAGCGCTTCAAAGTAGCGGCGCTCGATTTCTCCCGTGAGCGCTGGTGGGAGGTCGTTGGGGTAGATTTTGCCGCCGCGGTTGAGGCCGAGAGCCGCCGCAGCGAGCTCGGCAGGCAAGCGACTCGGCTCGATGGGGTGACCGGTGAATACCGGGTGCGCTTTCACGACGAATCGAAAGTCCTCCGGGGTGCTATCGACCCAGCGCGCAACGACTGCTGGGGAGAGCAGCGCATAGAAGGTGGCGTCCACCTCCAGCACGCGGAAATGTTTCGCGTAGTGCCGGAGGCGCGCTTCTGGTGTCTTCACCGACTTGGGATAGAAGCGTTCCCCGCGGGACAATTCCGGGTCCGACCAATTGGCGGTACCGAACGCGACAGACGCGGCCAACGCTGGGAGCGGCGCGCGCTCGGCCAAGTCTCGAGCGGCGGCGTAAACGTCCGACGCGGCGGCGGGCAGAGTCGACTTGGGCGAAGTCACCCGGATTCAGTCGATCGCAAAACAATACAAGCGGCCAGCGCCGCCGCGGGGAGCGGTATTGGCGCAGCTTTCATTCTCGTGCGCGGAGTTCCAAGAGTTGTAGGGCGGTGCGGGGTTCATGCTCGGCCCGAGACCGTCCGAATGGCCCACTTGCGCCGTCATGTCGCTGTCGTCACTGGTCCAATCCGCGCACGTTTTGCCTGCCAGCAGCGTGCCGTCGGCGGCCGACCCGGTAAGCACGTCATGTTCGACGGGCGCTGGCGAGCCTTGCCATTGGCCGTTGATCTTGTTCCCGTACTCATCGAGAAACAGCTCTGCATCGCCGCTCAAGGCATGCAATGCGCTCAAGTTCTCGGCGAGCAAAACGCCCTTTGCGTTGTACCAAGGCCCATTTCCGATGCGGTCGCGCGCGTCGACTGTCTTGTTTTCGTCTTCCGGATCTCGCTCCGCGCTCAAGTAAGCGTGAAAGGTACGGGGCCCGAGATCCGCCGCGTCCGCCAGGCGCTGGCAGCGGGCGTCTGCGCCCTTCAAGCCACCTAGATCGGCCGTCGCACTGGTGTCACTCGTGACGAAGAAGCTCGTCTCGGCTGCCGCGCCCGCCGAACCCGCCGCGCCGCCATCGCCTTGATGAGCCCGGATGTCGTCTTCGTCCGAACTGCAGCCCGCGTTGAGCAAAGGCAAAACCATGCACGTCATCAATGGCAGCAAACGCAACTTGGTCATTGGGCACCTCTCGAGTTCCACAAAGCGTAAGCAGGTTTGACGGCGATGCTAGCTGACGGCCGACGAAATCGTGCGTAGGCTGGTCGTTTTCGTATTCGTCGAGGGAAAGCGTGGCGTAGCTGTCGCGGGTCCGACATTCACGTCAGGGGTATCGCGCAACGAAGCCTCACGCTAAAGAGATCACGTGCATCGGGGGACCGTCATTCGCTGGGCAATCTGCTTTTTTGCCATGTTCTTCGCCTGCTCCGCGGCGCCCAGACTCGGGCGAGCCGAGTCGGCGGGTGAGGCGTCAATCGGAGCGTTGCTCCGAGAGGACACGCGCAGGTCGTTGCAGGTCGTCATTCCAGAGCCAGTGGTCGCTGCAGAGCCGAGCCCTGTGAGGCCCGCGCAGCGCGTCGAGTTGAGCGACTGGGTCGACCCGCGCAGCCACAGCACGGCTCGCACGGGTCGCGCTTGTGAACAGCGTTATGTCGCCTACCTCACCGGCACGCGCGCGCTCAACTACCTCGAGCTGAAGTTGTTCAACGACAGCGACGACGAGGTAGTCATCGATGCTGGCTCGCGCGTCTTCGAACGAACGCTGCGTATGCACGGCACTACGCACCGGGGCTTCCCGGGCTTGCCCTTGCCGGTCGCCAAACACTCCGGGAAGCTCCTGCTTCTCGAGCTCGAGAAGCTTCTGTTTTACGAGTTGTCGAAATTCGACGTTGTAATCAGCGTCTCCCGAGCGGACGGCGGCACGTGCTCGATCAAGCTCGAGTTCACACGCACGCTCCCGGCAGCGCCGACCACCTTCAAGATACTGTCCAGGTACGACGTGGGCACCTCGTTCGGCGCTCGCGTCGCGTCAGGCTCGCTCGCGGAAACCGTTGGTCGCGTAGGTTCGACTGCAACGCTGTTTTTGGACTGGTACTCGCTGATGCAGCACGGAGTCAGGTTCGAATTCGCTGCCGACTCGCTGCGCAGCGATCGATTCGCAGGCGCGTTGCTCTTTCTACCGAGTTACCAGTATCGTATATTTTTGAATCCCCGCGTATCGTACGTGTTTGGGATCGGCGCAGGCGCGTACTTGTTCACCGCCGAGCCCGACACACCTGGGGCGGTCGCACGCTGGACCTTACTGCTGCGTGAACGGATGCAGCTCAGATTCGAGCTGCCCGAAATCACGTCGCTGGTGCTGGCGCTTTGCCCGACGCTCACGCTCGGGGGGCTCCCCGGAGATCCTTTTGCACCGCCGGAGCTTTCGGGTGGCATTTATACCGGCACCGTGGAGCTCATCGTCGGCATGTAGCGTCCAGCGTCGTTCTACGGACTCACAGCGCGGAGTTCCAAATGCGAGCCCATTGCCGGACGTGTGTGTCTTTTGCAGCGCCTAAACGGGACCGACTGGCTCGAAACGTGCCCGCATCGTGCGTGGCGGGGCCGAGTTGCATGGGTGCGCAAAGTAGTCGGGCGGGGCTGAAGGTTTTCGCGCTCCCTGACTCTAATGCAGAAGATGGGAGTGCGGGCTGACCACGGCGCACGCTCGCGCTGCACTTCCAGCCGGCGTGCGCCGTGGTCAGCCCGTAGGCCACCCGACTCTGGGGCAACTCAGCGCGCGGTTGTCGAGCTCTGAAACAGCTGTCCTGGCTCGAAACGTGCATCGGCACGCCTCATGGCTCAAGACCTGAATCCCAAATTCGTTTGTGACTGTCCTGCATGCCGTCGTGACGGTGTTCACGAGCCAGACTGCGGCGTGCATCAAAAGCCGGCGCGCGAATGCAGCTGTGGTCGAACCGAGCAAAGCAAAGGAGCGGGCTGAGCACCCTAATTCGAACTGCGCCCGAGTCATTGGCTCAGTGCTTACGCCCACACGCCCCGGATCGAAGCCGGGGCAATTCGCCAGGCTGCTCGGCCGTTCGCGCCTAATGGATGCGTACGACAGTGAGGCTCAGATCAGGGGCGCTGGCGTTGTGGTCGCTGGGTTGTGAGCGCGCCATCGTCATCGTCGAGCCCTCTTGCAACGCTTGTAGTTCACCGTTCAGCGTCGTTCCGCTTGGCCCGGCCAAACTGGAGGCTGGGACTTGCCGACCTGGAGTGACTTCAAACACATCTGCATCGAAGCTGCCTGGACCGGAATACATCGACGAAATGGCGCCGATGCCAATTCGCCTCGATCCCGGCTTTCCCAAAGATGACCTCGCCCAGTCGCGACTCGGCGTTGCTCGAGTGGAGACGTGCCACTGTACTTCTTGGCCGCTGGCCGGCGGTTCCTCCATCACCAATGTCCAGTCCACCTCTAGTCCACGAATCCGATCAGCATCGTACCAGGCCCCTCGCGCGTGGAGCTGAGGACGCCCCTTCGCGTCGACGAGCAAGGAGATTCTCTCGATCACCGGATGGAGTTCGGGTCGCGGCGTCTCCATCGCGGGTTGGTCCACTGGCTCGAAAGGCGGAAGGATGAAGCTACTGCCGAAACAGGGGTCAGGTGCACTGAGGGTCTTCAAACGAGTAAATCCATTCCAATACAGGACCAAAGTCTGAGGTCGCCCCTGCACCGCATTGTGCTGCAAAATAACTGCTGTCGCCCGCTCCCATTCCGGACCAATCGCCAAGACGCCCGGCGGCAGTTCGACTTGCATCGTGCCCGCCCCCTGCTGATTGAGCAATTTCCAGATGAACCGTGGTGAGGGGACTTCCCCCGACGGAATATCTGCGGAGAAGCATTGGCCTGTCGAACACTCCGCAGTGGGCGGCGCATAACCCGCAGCCGACTGAGACAGGGGCTGACAATCTGCGAAGTTTGCCATGCAGGACACTGGCTCATCGAAGGCAGAATCTGTGGCTCGCAACACTAAATCGATGCCGAGGGTGTCAGTCGCTGATTGCAGAACATTTTCCGCAGTGGCGAGGCCGACAAAGGTGTCTTCCTCGCGACAAGCATGCACGACCCGACGGGGAAATGCGGCGGCGCAGAGTGAGCCGCTCTCCCCAGCCGCCGAGGAACAACTTTGCGCACTGCTTCCAGCGTCACCTCGTGCATCGCGCACCGTCACGGAGGTGCCATCCGCGCACGACACGGTCTTCGTGCCGTCGCCGTTGTCCTCGATCGTGCAAGAAGGACCGACAGCTGTGCTGCCCGCGCCGCCTTGGGCCTCCCGGACCGTGACCGATGTCCCATCGACGCACGAGATCGTCTTGCTCCCATTGTCGTTGTCCTGAATCGTACACGATGGACTGGAACCTCCATTTCCAGCAGGCGGCTCGTTCACTTTCAACGACGTTCCATCGGAGCATGACACCGTGTCGGTGCCGTCTCGGCCGTGCTGGATCGTGCAGGATGATCCTTGGTCGCCCCTGCACGCGCTCACCATTGCCCCACAAATCAGCACCAATTTGGCATGATCTCGAAACATGCGCCCTCTGAAGATGATGTAGCTCGCCCATTTCTGAGCTCGGAGCTGAGTAAATCACGAGGGCCCACGCGAGCCCGTGGCATCTATCCAAGCGCGCAACGCGCCGTCGCCTGCACGCTATCACGTCGCCAGAGTCCATAGACTGGGAGACTCCGGGTTTTCACACTCGAGCCCTTCATACTGAGTCTTGGTCACGGCAAAACAAACCATGCCAACGCTTCACCCAGCGAAAAGTGCCGGTGGAGTGCTGGGGCTCTTCTGCGCAAGTCCACCGCGGAGGAATTCCGGTGCTGGCGATCAGCGTGGCGAGAGCTTCAACGCTTCCGCTTCTCCACCCAATGGGATGGAGGAGGTTCCGGGCCGAACACGCTCATGCCGCCGAGCTCCGCCGAGCGCGCGCGCTCGGCGTGCACATGGTCATCGAAAGAGGGTCCACGCTCGACTGCGCTATCGAAACTGCGTGCCTGGCGATCCAGCCGCTCGAAGGCTGACAGTCGCTCGTCTTGGCCGAGCTTTGCGCGGTCCAGCGCATCGCGAAGGACGTGCAGAGTTCGATCGTAGACTTCGAGTGGAACAGGAAACGGATGCCGATCTTTGCCGCCATGGGCGAGCGAAAAGCGTGCCGGATCCGAGAAGCGATAGGGCGCGCCGTGAATGACCTCGCTGACCATGGCCAGCGCTTCAATGGTCCTTGCCCCCACGCCGGGCACGAGCAGTAGCTCCGAGAAGTCGCGGGGGCCGCTTTCGTGCGCTGCGCGCAACGTCCCGTGCAGCCGCCGCAGGACGACATCCTCGGCTCGCACGTCGTGACGATGAGGCATCGACAAATGTGGCAGTACGAGCTGCGCGGGCTTCGGCGTGGGCGCTGAACGAGGCTTCGCCCACCTGGCCTGGCTGCGCGCGAAGACGTCCACGATTGCAGAAGGGCCGCCTTGCACGAGCTCGAGCTGGGCGCTGCGCGATTCTGCGGCCCGGCGATCGGTCAGGTTGACGATTTCACCGCGCTGCTCGCCGTCGATGGCGGTGTGCGGTTCGTCCACGAAATCTTCCAAACCTTCGGACAACCAATGATAGCGGCGGGCCTCGCGCCGACGCGGATCCATGCCTTGCTGGACCACGGTCCAGGCGCCGCCGCGGGCCACGAAAAAGCCGTGCAGATACAGCCCAAAGCCGTCCTGCACGGCGGCGCTATCGACCTTTGCGACGAGGCGACTGGTGCGGCCGAGCTGATCGCCGTCGAGCCCGGTACGTCGTGCGACCTCGAGCAACTCCGCCGGTGTCTTACGTGAATGCTTGCCGCGCCCGCCGCATACGTACAACCCGAGCTCGTCTTGCACTGGAGCGAGGCCGCGCTTCAATGCGCCGAGCACGCTCGTGGTGATGCCAGATGAATGCCAATCCATGCCCATGATGGAGCCAAAGGACTGAAACCAAAACGGATGCGATAGCCGTCGCAGCACCTCTTGCGTGCCATAGTGATGCGCGATTGCCTCGACAATCACCCGGCCGAGCCGCGCCATCCGCCCGGCAAGCCAGGCGGGGACCCGGCCGCCATGCAGGGGTAAATTCGCGCTGCCGCTTCGCCGGACCATGCGCGCAGTCTAGTGTGCTGTCGCGCTCTCGCCAGCGCTCGTGAAGACCTCGCTCGGTTCGCGATGAGCCGCGAATGAACCGGTCCGCAGCTATCAGGGACACGGATGGTTGCTTGCAGCGGCGTCGCAAAGTTGCCTCAGTGCGCGTTCGCCACCTTCCGGTACGCTGTGGTCGGAGCCAGGACAATGAAGCCAATCTTGAAGCAGCCCCGCAATGCATTCGCGACCGCCCACGCAGCGCAGAGCGCCTTGCTGATCGATGCTTGTCTCTACTATCGGACGGTCTACCACGCGCTCGAACGAGCTCAGCACTACGCGGTGCTGAGTGGATGGCAATTCGATAGCGGCGTGCCCTTGCTCCGCGGAGAGGATGCGGCAAAAGCGGAGCGACCGGTGACGCTACTGAAGTTCCTGCACGCCCTGTGTGAGGAGCGACCGGAGCTCACCATCTACATTTTGGCGTGGGATTTCAGCATCGCGTACTTGAGCGAGCGCGAATGGATGCAGGGCCTCAAGTTTGCGTTCTCCACCAATCCCCGAGTGCGCTTCGAATGGGACGCGCATCCAGTGATGGGCGCAAGTCACCATCAAAAATTCGTCGTGGTCGATGGTGCGGTGGGATTCTTGGGCGGCATCGACATCTGCGACGCACGCTGGGACGACTGCGACCACCGCCAGCACAACCCACAAAGGGTGAACCTGGAAGGCGAGCCATGCAAACCCTACCATGACGTGCAAGCAGCAATCACCGGTGACGCGGTTGGTCCGTTGGTCGACGTGTTCGTCGAGCGCTGGCAACACGCGGTCGGCGATCGCTTGCAGTTGCTGCCCGCGTCAGCGGAGACTCGAGCGCGCTTCGACATCGAGCAATTGAGTGACGGGCAAGCCAGCGCGATTAGCGCCGAATTCGTAGCCTTCAGCCGCACTCGACAAGACACGCGCGCAGACCCGGTGGAGATCAACGAGATCCGGCAGCTGCTGAGCGACGCTTTCTCAGCCGCCGAAAGGCTGATCTATGCGGAAACTCAATACTTTACTTCGCGCTCGCTCGCTCAATCGCTGATCGCGCGGATGCGGGACGAAGCGCTGCCCAAGCTGGAAATCGTGCTGTGCATGCCACACGGGGCAGATTCACCCAAGGAGAAGCTGGCACTCGGGGACACGCAAGAAGCGGTCTTGTGCGCGTTGCTCGAAACTGCTGCTGAAACTGGCCACGAGCTGCGCCTGCTGTATTCCGCGACGCACAATGAAGACGGCAGCGAAACGCCCACGTTCATCCACTCCAAGCTGCTGATCGTAGACGATCAGCTGCTGATGGTCGGCTCACCGAACCTGACCGAACGCAGCGTGGGCCTCGACACCGAGATCGCCATCAGCTGGCAGTGTGATCCGGAAGACGAGGGCTCACGCCACTGCGTTCGCAACATCCGCACTCGTTTGCTGGCCGAACATAGCGGGCTCTCGGCCGAAGAATTCGAAGCAGAGCGCGGGTTGTGCGCCAAGATCGATCAGTTGATCGCGAGCGGCGCCTCCCGACTCCGACGGCGCGACGTCCAAAGCGCGGGACCGCTCGGGCCATTGATGGCGGAGATCTTCGACCCTGCCGACGGACCTCTCGCGGACGCGCCGCTGAACGGCAGCGAAGCCGCCATCGGCCATGCCGACCGCGAGCACTGGTTCATGAGCGGCATTCAAGGCCTCGCTGCCCGTATCCAGGGTCGCGCGACGGGGGCCTAGCGAAATCGGGCAAGCGGCTTCGCCGGGTTCGCCGCTCGGCGCTTTCGTCGGCCGAGCTTTGTCTCCTCGCTCCGCGACGCCGAAGGCTGTGTGTGGTTTCATCCCCTCCTCCGTCAGTGACGCCGAAGGCCAAGACGAGACTCGACGTCGCGCGTGACCATCAAAAAGCCCAAGGCCTTTCCACCTGCGCTGGCGGTGCGTAGGTCGCGAGTGCTCGAGGTGGGCCGGTGTAGTTCCGTCTTCGGGAATGGCTTCGGGCGCGCCGAACTCGCGTGCCTCGCTTCGGCTCGAGGAAACGGATTAACCCCCGTCGGTTTTGGCCGCTCACAGAAGTGGTGCGATCGACACCTCGGGCCCCCAAGTGACTTCCAACTCGACCCCCGAGCGACAGACCCCACGTGAGCAGCGTGCCGGGCGGCCGCCAGCCGGAAGCGGTAGCTCCGAGGGGTCGCGCGGCTCCGACCATTTCGAAGCGGTCTTCGATCCGGGCGCCAGCCCGAGCCCGCAGCGACGCAAGGCTCCGCTTTCGCGACGGGCGAAGTGGATCATCGTGTTGGCACTGACCGCGGCGCACCCCGCGTTGCTGCTCGTCCTTCAACCGATCGTGGGCGAGGCGAGCAATTCATTGCTGTTGGCTGGACCGGTCATCGCCACGCTGCTGTTCAGCCTGCGCATGGGTGTGCTCTTCATCTTCATCAATACCGTCGTCAGCGGTTTCGTCTTCACCTACTTGGGAATGTCGGGTGAAGAAGGGCGTCCGAAGGCGCTGGTATCGCTGCTCGTGACCGTCACGGTTTGCTGGGGAGCCAACCGCCTGCGCCACTTCATCGAACAACGCCGAGCGATGGTGGAGTCCCTGCATCAAGCGCAAAAGGTGGAGGCGATTGGCCGGCTCGCGGCCGGCGTGGCTCACGACATCAACAACACGCTCAACGCGATCATGGGCTCGGCGTTTGCCTTGCGGCATGAATTGCTGAGCTACGGTCGCCCGTTTCAAGATCTCGAGAATATTGCCCTGGCCTGTGATCGGGGCGCGCAGTTGACGCGCAATCTGCTCGGTTTCGCCAGAAAGAGCCGTTCGCGCAGCGAAACATTTTCTCTCAACCGGGTGGTGCGCGAAGTACAACTGCTGGTCACTCGCACCGGCCAAAAGAGCATTCGCGTCGAGACGCGGCTGACCAAGTCCACCGCGGCGATGCGCGGAGACGAAGCCCAGGTCGAGCATGCGGTTTTGAACCTTTGTTTGAACGCGCTCGACGCCATGGGCGACCAGGGCACGTTGACGATCACCACCGAAACTCAGGACGACACCGTTTCGGTCAGCGTATCGGACACTGGAACCGGGATGGACCCGCAAGTTCGGGAGCACGCTTTCGACCCGTTCTTCACCACCAAGCCAGTCGGCAAGGGCACGGGCTTGGGACTGTCGATGGTCTACGGGACGGTGCAGGCCATGCACGGCACCATTGTCCTCGCCACCAAGCTGGGCGAGGGCACGACCATCACTCTCCGGTTCCCCCGCGTCGCGGAGGCGGCACCTGTGCCCAACGTGTCGCCGGTGCAGCTGGGCGAACCGCGTTCGATCGCAGGCTCGACCATTCTCGTGATCGATGACGAGCCCTTGGTGCTACGGGCAGCCGTTCGCATGTTGCGGGCAATGGGTTGTGAGGTTCTCTCGGCCAGCAGCGGTCGCGAAGGAATAGAGACCTTCAGAGCGCATCTCAATTCGATTTCTCTGGTCGTCGTGGATCTGGTCATGCCCGACACCGACGGCGTGGCGACGTTGCACGAAATGCTCGAGTTTGCGCCGGAAACTCCAATTCTGCTGGTCTCTGGATACACGCCAGAAGCCGACAAAGTCGACGCTTTGCTGAGCACTCACCCGACGGTCGCCTACCTCGAAAAGCCGTACGACCCGAACACCATCGCTGTCGCGCTCGGCAAGCTACTGCCGTCGCAGCTACCCTCCACCCCCTCCTCCAGTAGGACCGGCACCGGCTGAGGACGTGCGGCGAGTTTCTTCAGCCGACTCACTTGCTCGGCGGGGGAGTGCTCGGCGGGGGAGTGCTCGGCGGGGGAGTGCTCCGCGGGGGAGTGCTCGGCTCGGGTGCGGGCCGCTCGGGTGTGCTCGGCTCGGCTGTGCTCGGCTCGGGTGTGCTCGGCTCGGG
>Ga0164308_10002098_pt1 | contig 10637 bp, 13 predicted proteins | sample Whisoiple_246_MG_FD_109983 | JGI IMG/M metagenome (GOLD analysis project Ga0164308, IMG submission 109983) | Soil microbial communities amended with fresh organic matter from upstate New York, USA - Whitman soil sample_246_MG | ecosystem: Environmental > Terrestrial > Soil > Unclassified >... | reverse complement strand
CTCCACAACCGGCCGTCAGCGGCGCATCGAGCGCGCGTTGTGGACGCCTGGTGGCCCACGATCCGCGAAATCCGCCCTGGTTCCGCCCCCCTTCGCCCACCCTCGCCCGTGAGTCGCTGACCGACTCACGGGCGAGGGGCCTGCCGGTCGCGCCGCGGCGCCGGAGAGGGTTGAGTCGCTCCGCGACTCACGGGCGAGTCCCGGCCCACGGGCAAGAGACCCGCGGGGAGTCCCGAGCGACGAGCATGCGCGCCCCAGCGCCCGAGGTGCCGCTGGCGGTCACCCGTCGCTCAGTGCAGGAACAGCTTGCCGACCACGGCGAGCAGGCCCAGCGAGGCCGCCCCGGCGGACTCCAGCACGAGCCGCCAGCCGCCCATGCCGGCCCGGTGGGCGCCGAGGTAGCCGATCACCGACAGGAACCCCACGGAGAACCACAGCGCCCAGTAGGCCGCACCGCTGGCGGAGAGGCCACCCAGGTCGAGCAGGAGGTAGACGACGAGCGCGGGCATGGCCCCGGCGAGGATGAACACCTCCTTTGCCGCGGCGTGCGGGGTGCGACGGTAGAGCGGGCGATGGTCCCCCTCGAAGAGCATCTCCTGGGTCTCGGTGTACACGTGGGCCAGCCAGTAGACGACGGCGACGACACCCACGCTGAGCGCGACCCGGTGGACGTGCGAGAGGTTCGCGCTGACCGCTGCCAGCGAGCTGGCCGTGATCACGGCGCCGTAGAGGATGCCGCCGGGGTCCCGGCGGGCCAGCGTGTCCGCGGCCCTGCGGCGGTGGCCGACGTCCACGGGTGCATCGGCAGGTTCACCGCCCGCGTGCTCCGCGTGCTCCGGCTCCTGCATCGATCCTCCGGTCGTGGACGCATCCTGAACCATCTGCCCGGTCCAAGCGGGCTCGGGAGGGACGGCGTCCCCGACGCTACGATCCGGCCCCGCCGAGCTACCTCACCTTGCACGGGTGAGCCGTCGACCGTCGCCCGCGCGTGGAATGGGACGGCACGTCCGGGTCGACGAAAGGGAGACTGCCATGTGTCGTTGGCTCGCCTACTCGGGGTCGCCGGTGCTCATCGCGGACCTGCTCTTCGCGCCGGAGAACTCGCTCGTGGTGCAGAGCATGCACTCGCGGCTCGGCGTCGAGGCCGTCAACGGTGACGGCTTCGGCCTCGGTTGGTACGGCGCTCAGGAGGAGCCGGGCATCTACCACAGCACGGAGCCCGCCTGGAGCGACCGCAACCTGCGCGAGCTCTCCGGCCACGCATCCGCGGGGCGGGTGTTCGCGCACATCCGCGCGACCACCGGCACTCCCGTGCAGCAGACCAACTGCCACCCCTTCCGCCACGGACGTTGGCTCTGGATGCACAACGGGTCGATCGCGGACTTCGCCTCGGTGAAACGTGACCTGACCCTGGCGGTGGATCCCGCGTTGTTCCCGCACATCGAGGGATCGACGGACTCCGAGCTGTTCTTCTTCCTCGCCCTGACCTTCGGGCTCGAGCAGGACCCGCCGAGCGCGGTGGCCAAGGCGGTCGGCCTGATCGAGGAGACGGGGCGACGCCACGGCGTCCCGCACCCGATCCAGATGACCGTCGCGACGACCGACGGCGAGGTCACCTGGGCGTTCCGCTACTCGAGCGAGGGCAGGTCACGCTCGCTGTTCCACAACGCCGACGTCCGCGCCCTCCGTCTCCAGCACCCCGACAACCCCACGCTCCAGCACCTGGCCGACGACGCGCGCCTCGTGGTGTCCGAGCCGTTGGGGAGCCTGAAGGGCGCGTGGCGGGAGGTCCCCGAGTCGACGTGCCTCGTCATCGAGGGTGGTCGCGAGCAGATGCATCCCTTCTCGCCGACCCCCGCCAGCCTCGCCGCCTCCGGCACGGACCGGTGAGACGACCACGATGACGACCCTGACCGTCTGGCGCTACGACACCCCGTTCGGGGCCGACGCCGGTGCCGTACGTCTGAAGGTCCTGGCCGAGCGCAAGGTCCTCACGGTCCACGACGCCGTCACGGTCGCGTGGATGCCGCAGGCCAAGGAGCCCGTGATCGGTCACCTGAAGCACGCAACGGCCGCGAGCGCCGGCAAGGGTTCGGTCCTCGGGGGCCTCGTCGGCATGCTCGTGATGGCACCCGTGGCGGGAGCCGCGCTGGGGGCCGGGGTGGCGTCCGTCGCGGCGCGGCTGCGCAAGTCCGGCATCGACGAGGAGTTCGTCCGTGAGCTGGGCTCGCAGCTGACCCCGGGATCGTCCGCCCTCCTCGTGCTGTCGAGCGACGGCAAGCTGGACGAGCTGCGCCCGGCGATGGAGCGCGAGCTCGACCGCGGTGACGTGGTGCTCCTGCACGCCGAGCTGTCGGACGACGCGCCGGCGGCCATCGTGGAGGCGATGGACGAGCTCCTGGGCGACGACGGGCCGTCGCGGGGGTGACGCGCAGCCGTCCGAGCGTCACCCACGCCGGGTGACCCCGGCACCCGGATGTGGTGCGAGCCTGAGCGGACGGTAGCGGGACAAGACATCGGTCGAGGAGGCCCCATGACCAGCGACACCACCCGGCCACGCCGCAACGACGAGGTCGACGAGCCCGGCTCTCCCCTGTGGACCGGGATGATGGGGTTCGCGTCCATCATGCTGATGCTGCTGGGCGGCTTCCACGTCCTGGGCGGCTTCATCGCCATGCTGGAGGACCGGGTGTACGAGGTCGACGCGTCCGAGCTCCTCCTCGCCAACGACTACACCTGGTGGGGCGTGGCGCACATGGCGCTCGGCGTGGCCGCGTTCCTCACGGGCGTGGCCCTGTTCTACCGCAGGTCCTGGAGCCGGCTCGCGACGATCGTGATCGCGTCCCTCAGCGCCGTGACGAACCTGGCGTTCCTCTCCGCCGCACCCGTCTGGTACGGGCTGCTGATCCTCATCGACGTCCTCGTGATCTACGCCGTCACCGTCCACTTCGACGACGAACGAGACTAGGGCGCACGACGACCGCGGCCGAAGTTGAGACCCCCGCCGGCAGCCGGCGGGGGTGGACGCTCGTCAGCGGCCGGACAGGGTGCGGAAGTAGTGGTCGTGCTCCGCGCGCACGGCGTCGTCCAGTCGGTGGTCGCCGTACGCCGGCGCGGCTGCGAGCTGGGCACGGGTGACGTCGATGCTCACCATGCGCTCGTCGTGGCGCAGTGACGTGACGACGCTGGCCGGCACCAGCCGCAGCCCCTCGGCAGATGGCGCGGGGTCGACCACCAGGTAGGCCGCGAAGGACGAGCTGGAGGCGCTCACGACGCGACCGGCCCGGCCGTCGGCGACCTCGACGACATAGCCCACGAGGTCGCTGGCCAGCGTCCACGTGGACTCGAGGTAGTCCCACACAGAGGACCGGAAGTCCCACAACCCGCCGCACACGGCGCCCCCTCGCTCAGGAGCCGCGGGCATCTCCCGCGTGCACCCTCGACGTTCAGGGGATCGTGCCGTCACACCTGGGGTGGTGCGGTCCAGTACCCAGGCGTCGGTGGTTCAGTCGTGAGGTAGCCGTCAGCTGTTGAGGATGCGGTTCTTCTGCTGCTCGAACTCGAGCTCGTTCAGCACCCCGGCCGCCTTCAGCTCGCCGAGCTCCTTGAGCTGCGCGAGCTTGTCGTCCATGTCCGGGGCAGGGGCCGACGGGGGCGGAGGCGGCGCGGCGTACTGCTGCGGCTCGGCGTACTGCTCCTGCGGCTGATCAGCGGCCCACCTGCCCGCCTGTCGGCGGGAGACCCGGTTGGACACGGCCGTGGCGGTACCGGCGACGACGGCGGTGCGTGCGACACCGCGGAGAAGACCTGGCATGACGTGTTCCTGTTCTCTCGTGGATCAGACCGAGGAGGCGGCGTCGGCCGCGTCGACGGCGGCCAGCATGGCCTGGACGGGGATGCGACCGCTGGCGACCAGCTGGCCGCCGCCCTGGCGTACGGCCCGGGCGAACGGTGCGGCCCAGACGTTCTCGAAGACGAGGATGCCGGCGGAGCTGCCCGCTTCGAGCACGCTCCCCGCCTCGTCCAGGTCCCCGTCGTCCAGCAGTCCGGACGAGGCACCTTCGAAGACCGTCAGGTCGAGCTCGCCGTCACCGTCGACGTCGCTGATGTCGATCGCGTGGATGGTCCCGTCCTCGTCCTTCGTCACGAAGGCGAGGTCGAGGATCCGGATGATCCCCCGGTCGACGAGGTCGAGCAGGATCGGGAAGCCCTCACCCGTCATCCTGCTGCCGGGGAACTCCACCACGATGTAGTCGATCGGACCCATGAGATCGAGGTCGTCGCCGGTCTCCTGGTCGAGGTCGTTGGACATGCTCTCCTCCTGCGGCTCAGTGGGACGCGACTCGGTGGGATCTCATCCGGCCTGTCGTCCTCTCGGAGCGTAAGGAGCGCCTTCGCCGCGACGCTTCACCCGCGGCGGATGAGCCCCTTCGCCGGACGTGGCTGGTCAGGGCAGGGTCGCCGACGCCCCGGGCTCCAGCACCACGGCCCGACACGACGGCGCCTCGTCGGCCAGCGCCTTCTCGAACTGCGGTCCGGCGAGGTCCATCCAGCCGCGGGGGAACCTGCCGGCGACCGGGACGTGCAGCGTCTGCCAGTGCACCGGCACCGCGCATCGGGCGGCCACGAGCCGGCACGCCTCGGCTGCCTGCTTCGGGCCCATGTGCCCCGGGGAGAGGCGTGGCCCCCACCCACCGACCGGGACGACAGCCACGTCCACCGGAGCCCCCGCGAGCTCCGGGTGGCCCGCCATCGTGGGATAGAGGTCGGTGTCGCCCGCGAGCCACACGACACCCGACGGGCCGCGGACGAGGTGCCCGTTCGCCGCGTTCGGTCGGTGCGGCATCGGCCGCGAGTGGTGCACGGCGGGGACCAGCCGGACCGCCACCTCTCCGGTGGATCCGACGGGCGCCCACTCCCCCTCGCCGAGGCCCCGGGCCAACAGGCCCTTCTTCGTCACCCAGACGGCGTTCTCCGGTGCCGTGAGCACCGGAACCTCACCCAGCATCCTGAGCGACCCGACCTCCGCGTGGTCGTGGTGGAGGTGGGAGAGCAGGACGGCCTCGGCACCCGACCACGCCTCGTCCGGCGGAGTGACTCCGCGTCGCCGGAGGATGCCGTTGTGGCGCCTCAGGAGGGGATCGGACACCAGCCGGACGCCGTCGATGTCGACCACCACGGTCGCGTGCCCGAGCCACGTGAGGGTGATGCTCACGTCGCCCCCGAGGGGCGCGCCGCATCGGTCACGGCCAGTCGCTCCAGTCGCTCCCGGGCCACGAGGGCGGAGTGCGCCTGCGCGCCGCTCGGGCCAGGACCACGGACGTGCGCAGCACCGTCCGAGCGTCCCGCACGCACCGACGGACCGCGGGCGACGTCAGGGCGAGGACGAGCACGACGAGCAGCCCCACGGTGGCCGAGACACCGACGAGGCCCGCCGCACCGACCGCCGCGAGGGCACCCAGGGCGACCGCGTCCACGACGAGGCGTACGCGCAGACGGTCGACCTTGCCCACGCAGGCGACGAAGAGCAGCACGGAGATCGCCACGGAGGCGACCACGACCGCACTCGGGGTGAGCCACCCCCACTGCACCACGGCCAGGAGCAGGCCGAGGGAGCAGCACCAGTGCATGCAGCGCCACCACACCCGGTCCCGGCGCCGGTCGACGACCCCTTGCCGGTCCTCGAGCCACAGCTCGTGAGTCGTGCGCGCCATCGTCGGGTCTCCTCATTCACTGCAGCGCGGCCGTGAGCCGCATCGTGTTGTCGAGGTATCGCTGCCAGGCCGAGCGTTGCTGCCACTCCTCGAGGGTCAGCTCTCGCGACAGCGCGCGGTAGTCGTCCTCGACCTTGCGGAAGCGCGCGACGATGTCCGCGCCGGTCAGCATCATCGACACCTCGTGGTTGAGGGCGAACGAGCGCGTGTCCATGTTGCTCGAGCCGATGACGGCCACGTCGTCGTCGATGGAGAAGTGCTTGGAGTGCAGCACGGCGGGTGCGGGGTAGAGATGGATCCGCACACCGGCCTCGAGCAGCGCCTGGTAGTAGGAGCACTGCGCGTGGTAGACCATGAACTGGTCGCCCTCCTCGCTGACGAAGAGCTCGACCTCGACCCCCCGTCGGGCCGCCGTCGTCACGGCGTACAGCAGCGGCTCGTCCGGCACGAAGTACGGGCTGGTCAGCGAGATGCGCGACTGCGCGGAGTAGATCAGGGCGGTGAAGAGCCGGAGGTTGTTCTCCGTGACGTATCCGGGGCCGCTGGGCAGCACCTGCGCCGTGACGCCGCCGGGGTGGCTCCGCGGGGTCGAGGCGGCGACCTGCTCGCCGAGGCGCTCGTGGGTCTCGGTGAACCAGTCCTTGGCGAAGACCGCCCGCACGGCACTGACCGCCGGTCCGTCGATTCGGGCGACGAGCTCCACCCACTCTCGTCCGGCGGCATGGTTCTTGGGCTTGTTGTAGCCCGGCTCGACGAGGTTCTGCGACCCCATGAAGGCCACGCGGCCGTCGACGACGAGAAGCTTGCGGTGGTTGCGCAGGTCGGGGCGCTGGAACTCGCCCTTGAACGGCCGCACCGGGAGCATCGGCCGCCACGCGATGTCCGAGGCGTCCAGCCGCTTGGCGAAGTCCTCGTAGCCTGGGATGCCCCTCGACCCCAGGTGGTCGATGAGCAGTCGCACCTGGACTCCCCGGGCGGTGGCTCCGACCAGCGCGTCGAAGAACGGGCCGGTCACCTCGTCCCAGGCCGCGATGTAGAACTCGACCTCGACCGATGCCTCGGCCCGGGCGACCTCAGCGGTCATCGCCGCGATGGCGTCGTGGTAGCTCGCGATCAGGTCGACCTGGTTGCCCCCCTGCAGGGGCAGCGAACCGAGGTTGTAGGTGAGGGCGGCCATCGACGGCAGGTACACCGGCTCGGAGACGGTGGATGCGGGCAGGCCCTCCGTGGCAGCACGGATGGCGGCGTCCGCCTCGCGTTGCCGCGCCAGCCTCCCCCGCCCCAGGCTGGTGCGCCCGAGGACCAGGAAGACCAGGAAGCCCGCCAGGGGCACGATGAGGATGAGGATGAGCCACGCCATGGCCGACGAGGGCTTGCGATTGCTCGGCAGCACCCCGATCGCCAGGATCTTGATCACGTAGTCGACGACCACCAGGCCGGCTCCCAGGACCACCAGGACGCCGTCCATCACCGCGCTCGCAGGTGCCGGTGGTGTGGGGTCATCTGCATCCACCTCGCCGTCTGGCTGTCGGGGCGACCGACGCGCGGTGGCACCACCGTCCGCACGGCCTCCCGACGAGTCTCGGGTGCGACGGTCGGCGACGTATCACCCCCTGCGTGTGAGGTCGCTGCCGGTGCCCCCCGTCGGGACGAGCGGTGCCGGTCGCTTCACCCACGCCGGATGACGACAGCGGCCCGGGCGCGCCCCAGCATGGCGTGGTCAGGACCCGTACGCACGAGGGTCGCGGAGGCGACGAGTGGGGCAGGTGATCGCTCGTGGCACGGGAGATCACCGTCCCCCGGTGGGTGGGCTGATGCGCCTGCTGCCGGAGGAGCGCTCGGACGAGGTCAGCGCACTGTCCCGCCGGGTCGCCGCGTCGTTCCTCGGCCAGTCCGTGCGGCGCTTCGCCCTCATCGAGGGGTTCGACCGCTGCATCGTGCTCTCGGCCCAGGTGATGACCGCGCTGATCCCGCTCTTCATCGTCGTGGCCAGCGCCGCCCCAGCGGGGCAGGAGGACGTGATCAGCCGGTCCATCATCCGGCGGTTCGCGCTGACGGGCTCCTCGGCCGATGCCGTGGAACAGCTGTTCCTCGCCCCGCCGAACGCCACGAGCAGCGTCTCCGTGTTCAGTGCGCTGCTCCTGCTCTACTCCGCGATGGCGTTCAGCCGCCGGCTGCAGGGGATGTACCGGGCCGCGTGGGGACGGAGCAAGGGCGGCTTGCGCAGCACCCTGTTCGCCGGGCTCGGCCTCGTCGCCTTCGTCGTGACGTCCGGCGTCTCGTTCCTCTTCCGCGAGGTGGCCAGCCGCTTCCCCTACCAGTGGCTCTGGACGATCCCGCTCTCGGCCGTCATCGGCCTGGTGCTGTGGACGATCATCCCCTACCTCATGCTCGAGCGGGAGGTGCACTGGCGACGGCTCCTGGCCACCGGGGCCGCCACCGCCGGGTGCATGACGATCCTGGCCATCGGCACACCGATCTACATGCCCGGCATCATGACCCGCGCGACGAACGACTTCGGCCTGTTCGGGGTGACGATCACCCTGCTCGGCTGGCTCCTCGCCACATCCTTCGTCGTCGTCACCTGCACGGTCATGGGAGCCCAGTTCGACACCTCGGACGCACGGTGGCTGGTGGGGCTGAAGACCCGGTTCGGGCTCGTCGACCCCGCGGCCTACGAGCCGGCCGAGGTCGCGCGCGGCACCGACGGCGGCCTGACCAGCAGCGACGTGCTGGCCATCATCCACGTCCTCGTCAACTGGTCGATCATGGCCGCGGCGGTGTGGATCGCGACCGCGGTCGTCCCGGGCATCGAGGTCAGCGGGGGTGTGGGGACCTACCTGGCCGTGTCCGTGCTCTTCGGACTGGTCAACGCGATGGTGGGACCGATCCTGCAGTGGTTGGTCGGGTCACAGTCGTGGCTCAGCCTCGGCTCCTCTGCCCTCCTCGTCAACAGCACCCTGTTCGCCGTCACGGCCGGCCTGAGCCCCAACCTGGACATCGCAGGCCTGCGCAGCGCGGTGTTCGGGGCGGTGGTGGTGTCCGTGGCCGGCACCCTGCTCGAGCTGGTGATCCGGCCGTCCGCGGCGCCGAGCAACGAGCCGTGAGCGGCCCCGGCGCGGTGGGTGGACCGCGGACCTACGGTCGGGCGCCGGGTGAGCCGTCGCCGGTCGGCGTCGCGACCGGAGCCGGCTCGGGCCGGGTGGCCAGCACCTCCAGCACGAGCAGCAGGAGCGCGGTCACGAGCACGAACGTCAACGCGGTCCCGCCCGTGGGGTGGTCCTGGGCGAGGTAGAGGATCGCGGCCACCGCGACCACGGCCGCACGCACCGGCGTGCGGTAGGTCGCGAGCGCGACCCCGAGGCGACCGGTGTCCAGACCGGCTCGGGACCTCCCCGTGCGGAGGTGGCCCACGCCCCTCGACAACGCCGAGCGCGCGGTCGCCCCCGACCCCCGCGCGGCACTCAGCCACGCGACGACAGTGACGGTCAGCGCGATCACGAGGACCCCGCGCAGGGCCACCCTGATGAAGGAGACGAGCTGGTCGTACACCGCTCCGGCTGCCTCCGGCGAGCTGCTGTCGGGGAGGGCGTCGAGGTAGAACGGCCGGATCACGTTGAGCGCCGCGCCCAGCAGCAGCATCGACCCCGCGACCGCCAGGCCCGCGGCGAGCACCATGCGGCGTCGGTCCCGCGCGATCGCGACCGCGGCCGCGAGCAGGGCCAGACCGACCACGGGCAGCCAGATGCTGAGGTCGTCCAGGACTCCCAGCAGGTTCTGGGCGGCGGCCAGGTCGTCGGACTGGACGATGGCGAAGGAGGCCTCGACCTCCGGGATCCGTTCGGCGATCGCGAACCCGGCGTCGACCAGCTGTTGCTTGACGGTGTTGATCAGGGTGGCGAGGTTGACGCTCACCGCTCCCCTGTCGATGACCACCGCGCCCCCGGTGTCACCGTTCAGCGCGGCGACCAGCTCGGAGTGGGCGGTCCGGTTCGCCTCCACCCACGCCTGCTCGAAGGCGTCGGACTGCACGACGGCCACGATCCGGTCCCCCACGAACCCGCGGATGCCGCTCGACAACGGACCGGACAGGGCCCCGAGCGTCGTCGCGGCCCGCTCCGGGAGTCCGCGGTCCTCGAGTGCGGTGACGACCTCGTCGACGGCCGCGTCGACATCGAGGTAGGAGAAGATCACCTGCTCCATCCGGGCGGCGATCGCCGCCTGGACGTCGGGATCGTTCGCCAGCGGAGCCACGGTGGCGAGGTAGCGGTCGGTGTCCTGGATCTGGCCGTTGGACCACGTGGCGAGGACCGACAGGGGCGCGATGATCGCGGCGAGGAGGATCAGCACCCCCGCGACCGCAGGCCGCCACCAACCGCGGCGCTCGGTGGTCGCGGGCGGCTGCGCTGCGTGCGGCGCGGCCTGCAACCGCGCCAGCTCGGCGCGCAGGCGCTCGATCTCGGCGGCGGCCGCTTCCGGGGTGTCGTACGTCTGGAAGGAAGCCATGGTCCACCGTGCGACCCGGGCCGTCGATCGGCGTCACCCGCAGGGGGTGACGCGATCCCGCCCCCGGTGGAGCACCGTGGTGCCCCCGACAGCCTCCGTCGACGAATCGAGGGCTTCATGTCGAAATCGGCCTACGAGATCCGCGCCGTTGGCGAGGTGCCGAGCGACCTCCTCGACGACTTCGAGGGTGCAACGGTCTCCTTCGAGCCGGGCGGGAGCACGATCCACGTGGAGCTCGGGGACGAGGCGGAGCTCCACGGACTGCTGGCCGCCCTCAACCGGAAGGGCTACGCCCTGGTCGACGTCCGTCGCGAGCCCGACGTCTAGGTCGACGACGCCAGGGCGACACCGGCAGGGCGACACCGGCACGTCCAGTCGACACCGGCAGGCGGTCCGGGCATCATGGTCGGTGGGAGG
>Ga0164308_10002096_pt1 | contig 10638 bp, 9 predicted proteins | sample Whisoiple_246_MG_FD_109983 | JGI IMG/M metagenome (GOLD analysis project Ga0164308, IMG submission 109983) | Soil microbial communities amended with fresh organic matter from upstate New York, USA - Whitman soil sample_246_MG | ecosystem: Environmental > Terrestrial > Soil > Unclassified >... | reverse complement strand
GCTGCCCCGAAACGAGCAGGCGATGGTGCACACGGCGGTGGCCTACGCCAAGCAGCGGCACCGCCTGCAGACCTGGGCCTGCACCTCGTCGATCGGGCCGGGCGCGACCAACATGGTGACGGGTGCGGCCCTGGCAACGATCAACCGGCTGCCGGTGCTGCTGCTGCCGGGAGACGTGTTCGCATCGCGCCGCCCCAACCCGGTGCTCCAGCAACTGGAGCTGCCGGGCCGGCCCGAGGCATCGGTCAACGACACGCTGGCGCCGGTGTCGCGCTTCTTCGACCGCGTCAACCGGCCCGACCAGCTACCCTCGTCGCTGCTCGAGGCGATGCGCGTGCTGACCGACCAGGCCGAAACGGGGGCCGTCACGATCGCGCTGCCCCAGGACGTGCAGGCGGAGGCCGCTGACTTCCCGGATCAGCTGTTCGCGCCCCGCGTCTGGCGCATCGCCCGGCCCGCCGCCGCCGCGGAGCCACTGGCCGCCGCCGTGGCGCTGCTGCGGGAGGCGCGACGCCCTCTGATCGTGGCCGGCGGGGGGCTGCGCTACTCCCGGGCGGCCGACGCGCTGCGGGCGCTGGTGGACGCCACCGGCATTCCGGTGGCCGAGACGCAGGCCGGCAAGGGCGCCATGCCCTTCGACCACCCCTCGGCGCTGGGTGCGCTGGGCGCCACCGGGACGGCGGGCGCCAACCTGGCCGCCCGCGACGCGGACGTGGTGCTGGCTGTTGGCACCAGGTTGGGCGACTTCACCACCGCCTCGCACACGGCATTCCAGGATCCAGGTCTGCGGCTGATCGCGCTCAACGTGTCCGGCTTCGACGCGCACAAGCTCGGCTCGCTGCCGTTGGTGGCAGACGCCCGTGCCGGGCTCGAGCAGCTGGCCGTGGCGCTGACCGGGTACCAGGTGGACGCGGGCCATTCCGACCTGGCCGCGCGACGCAACCGCGAGTGGGACGCCGAGGTGGAGCGGCTGACGGCGCCGGCGGCCGGGCCGCCCACCCAGGCGCAGGTGATCGGAGCGGTCAATGCCGGCCGGGCCGATGGCGTGGTGGTGTGCGCGGCCGGGAGCCTGCCCGGCGACCTGCACAAGCTCTGGCGCACGCGTGACCCCGACGGCTACCACCTCGAGTACGGCTACTCGTGCATGGGGTACGAGGTGGCGGGCGGCTTGGGCGTGAAGCTGGCTGCGCGCGACCGCGAGGTGATCGTGATGGTCGGCGACGGCTCGTGGCTGATGATGTCGTCCGAAATCTCAACATCCATCCAGGAGGATGCGCGTATCACCGTCGTCCTTATAGACAACAAGGGGTTCGGGTCGATCGGAGGGCTGTCGCGCTCGCTCGGCTCGGAGGGGTTCGGCACGAGGTACGCGGTCTCGGTCGACCTCGTCCAGAGTGCGGCCAGCCTGGGTGCGATCGCCACCCGGGCCGAGACGCTGGACGAGCTGACCGCCGCGCTCGAAGCCGCCCGCAACGCCGACCGCACCAGCGTGATCGTGATCGCCTGCGATCCCGGACGGGGGGTCGACTCCTACGAGTCATGGTGGGACGTGCCGGTGGCGGAGGTCTCGGAGATGCCCGCAGTACAGGAGGCGCGCGCGGAATACGAGCGATCGCGCAGGTCGCAGCGGCCGTTCCTGGGCGGTTCGACATGAGCGGCGGTGTGCGCATCGGCGTGGTCGGGGCGGGGATGATCGCGCAGGTCGAGCACCTGCCCAACCTCGTGTCACTGGGCGAGCGGTTCCAGCTGGTGGGCGTGGCCGACCCTTCGGCGCATGTGCGCGTGGCGGTGGCCGAGCGCCACGGGATCATCGCCGTGGAAACGTTGGCGGACCTGCTGGAGCTGGGGCTGGATGCGCTGCTCGTGGCCACGCCCGACCCGCTGCACGCCGGCACGGTGGTGGCCGGGTTGGACGCCGGTCTGCACGTGTTCTGCGAGAAGCCGCTCTGCTTCACCGAGCGCGAGGCGGCCGAGATCATCGAGCGCCGCGACCGGGAGGGGCTCGTCGTCCAGGTTGGCTACATGAAGCGATTCGACCCCAACTACGAGGCGGCGCTGGATCTGCTGCCGGAGGGTGGGGAGGGCCTCCGCTACATCTCGGTCGAGGTCAGCGACCCCGACTCATGGCCGTTCGTCGCGCACCGGCCGCTGCTGCGTGCTGACGACGTGCCCGCGGCGCTGGTCGAGGACGCCCGCGTCCTCCAGCGCGCGCAGGTGGCCGAGGCGCTGGGCGTGGCGGTGGACGGTGCGCACCTGCGCGGCTATGCCGACCCGCTCATGTCAGGCGTCATCCACACCATCAACGCCGTCCACGGGATGCTGGAACGGATGGGCATCGGGGACGGCGACGTGGTCGGCGGCCACATCTGGTCGGGCGGCGAGTCCGCCGCCGGCACGGTGTCGCTGCTGGACGGCGCCGCGGCATGGCACTTCGCCCAGGTGCTGGTGCCGGGCATCGCGTGGTACGGCGAGCGCTACGTGCTGCACTTCGAGCAGACTGTGATCGAGATGCAGTTCCCGGCGCCCTACCTGAACAACCAGCAGACCAACCTGTGGGTACGCCGCTCGCAGGGGCTGCGACTGGACACCACGCACGTGCAGGCAGGGTACGGCGAGGCGTTCGTACGGGAACTCGAGGGCTTTCACGCCGCCGTCACCGGGGCCGAGCCTGTGCGAAACACGGTCGAGCAGGCGATGCGCGACGCACGGTTGCTGAGGGCCGTGGCCCGCCGCGCGATTGGAGCGGACCGATGACCGACCACCTTCACTCGGCCCAGCGCGCTCGTGCGCTCGACCAGCTCAGCTCGGCCAGGGGCGTGATCGCGGGGGCGGCGATCGACCACCGCGACTCGCTGCAGGCGGTGCTCGCGAAGCGCGGGCTGGAGCTCGATCGTGCCGGCATCACGCGGCTGAAGGTGCGCATCGCCTCGGCGCTGGCGCCGGCTGCGACGATGGTGCTGCTCGACGCCGAATACGCCGCGGCGCAGGCCCTGGCGGCCGGTGCCGTGCCGGGCAGCACCGGCGTGGCCGTGCCGCTGGAGGGCATGGGGTACGGCGACGTCGCCAAGCTGGATGTGACCACCTTCCTGGAGGGCTGGTCGCCGGAGAAGGGGCGGCGACTGGGAGCGTCGGGTGCGAAGCTGCTGCTGCCCTACCGAGTTGATGTGGGCGACCAGGCCGAACGCCAGGAGCGGGTTGTCGCCGAGGCGGTCGAGGGCTGCCGGGCGGCCGGCCTGGCCTTGATCCTGGAGCCGATCGTCTACAAGCGCGAGGGTGAGGAGCGGGCCGGCGGCGACCGCTTCGCGGAGCTCGTGGTCGAGGGGGCGCGGCGGCTGGCCACGCTCGAGCCGGACGTGCTGAAGCTGCAGTATCCCGGGTCGGCTGAGGCCTGCGCGGAGGTCGATGATGCCTGCGGATCACTGATCCCGTGGGTGCTGCTGGGTGGGGGCGCCGACCCGGCCGTGCTCGAGGGCCAGATCGAAGACGCCTGCCGGGCCGGCGCCAGCGGCTTCATCGTCGGGCGCACGCTGTTCGACGCGGCGCTGGTGGAGGACGAGGCCGAGTCCGACCGGGCACTTCACGAGCAGTGCCGGCCGCTGCTGGAGCGACTGGTCGGGATCGCCGAGCGGCTGGCGCAGCCGTGGCGGGAGCGGCTTGGGGCGCTACCGGCTCCGGCCGACGGCTGGTACCGGTGAGCTCACCCGGCTCCGTTCGGGGCCACCAGCACCTTCATCGCGACCCCGGTCTGGGCCAGCGCCAGCGCGTCCTCGACCTGCTCCAGGCCGACCTCGTGCGTGATCGCCCGCGCGAACGGCAATCGCTCCTGGTGGCGCGCGAGCATGGCCAGGCTGGGGCCGTACTGCTCGAGCGTCTCTCCGCCGATGCCCAGCACCGACACGCCCTTGGTGCAGATGTGGCGGTTGGGGTTGATCTCGACCGGCCCCATGTCGACGAACGCGCCGGCCTCGATCACGGTGCCGCCGGCACGCACCAGCTCCAGCGACTCGAGGAACGTGCCGGACGTGCCGGAGCAGTCGACCACCACATCGGCGCCGAGGCCACCGGTCAGGTCGCGCACCGCACCCACCCGCTCTTCCAGGGTCGTGGCGTTGCCGTTCAGGCACAACTCGGCGCCGAAGGCGCCCGCGTGCTCGAGCCGCTCGTCCATCAGGTCGACCGCTACCAGGCGACCGGCACCCAGCATCTCGGCCTTGGCCAGGTGCATCAGGCCGAGCGGGCCGAGGCCGACCACTGCGACCGTGTCGCCAAGCCGGAAGCCACCGCCCAGCGCCTGCATCGAGCGGGCGGCGTCCAGGCCGTGGGTGACCGCCAGCACCTCGGTCAGCGCCGCCAGCTGGGAGGACAGTTCGTCGGGCACGCGGAACAGGCGTGTGCCCGGAAGCAGGTACATGCGCTCGGCCCATCCTCCGAACAGGTGAGGGGGCTCGGCGCAGGTCAGCGAGTTGCCGTAGTCGTCGAGAGCGGTGCAGAGGTAGTAGGGGTAGCCCTCGCCCAGACAGAACCGACAGCGCCCGCAGGTCAGGTTGGGCGCGGGCACCACCCTGTCGCCGGCTGCGAGAGGCAGGCCCAGCGCGTCCACGGGCGGCGGCCCGCCGCCGATCGCCTCGATCACGCCCACGTTCTCGTGGCCGCAGATGATCGGGTAGGGAACGGGACGCTCGTGGTCGGTTCCGGCGTACTGCAGGCTTTCGCCTCGCCAGGTGTGCTTGTCGGTACCGCAGATGCCGCTGTAGAGCATCCGCAGCACGGTTGCTCCGGGCGCCGGATCGGGCTCGGGGAATCGCTCGACGGTGAGGCTGCCGGGGCCGTGCATGACCGCTGCGCGGACGTCGCTCATGAGGGTGCACGATAGCCGTGAGCGAGACAGCGATGATCGCGGTGGTGGGCGCGGGGCGGATGGGCAGCGTGCACCTGCGGGCGCTGGCCGAGACGCGTCTGGCCCGGCTGGCGGCGGTGGTCGAGCCCGTGGCGGAGTCGCGCAAGCGAGTTGCCGAGCTGTTCGGCGTGCCCGCGTTCGCGAGATTCGATGAACTGGTCGAGAGCGGCCTGGCGGAGGGAGTGGTGATCACGGCGCCGACCGATCTGCACGTGGCCCTTGTCGAACGCTGCGTGGGGGCCGGCCTGCCGGTGTTCTGCGAGAAGCCGTGCGGTCTCAGTGCGGATCAGGCGGGGCAGGCGGCGGCTGCGGCGGCTGCGGCTGGGCTGCCGCTGCAGGTGGGATACTACCGCCGGTTTCTGCCGGAGCTGGTCGCGTTCCGGCAGCGGATCGCGGCAGGGCGGCTCGGCGAGTTGTCGCTGGTCGTTCTCAACCAGTGGGACGAGCACCCGCCGTCAGTCGAGTTCGAGCGGCGCAGCGGAGGCATCGTGGTCGACATGGGCGTGCATGAGATCGACCAGCTGCGCTGGCTGACCGGACAGGAGGTCGTCCAGGTGGCGGCGCTGACGCCCGCTCCCGGCGACCAGTCAAGCGCGGTGATCTCGTTGCGTCTATCCGGCGGCACGCTCGCGGCCATCACGCTCGGGCGGCGGTTTCCGTATCCTGACTCGTGCTGGATGGAGGTGGTGGGAACCGCCGGGTACGAGCGGCTGCCGTTCGTCTGGGCCGAGCAAGGCGATGGTGTTGTGCTGGCCGGGATCGCCGCCGAGCTTGATGCATTCGCGGCGGCGGTGCGCGGGAGGCCCATGGCCGGCCCGGGCGGCGCCGATGCGGTGGCGGCGCTGGAGGTGGCGGAACGGATCGATCGGTGCCTGAGGTGATTGGGTGCGGACCACGGGCCGGTGCCGATGCGCTGGTGCAGAACCAGCGAGGGGAGGTCCTGCTGGTGCGCCGGGCCGATGACGGCCGCTGGGCGATGCCCGGAGGCTGGGTCGATCCGGGCGAGACGCCGGAGCAGGCCGTGGTGCGGGAGGTCGCGGAGGAGACAGGGTTACAGGTCTCGGCGCCGCGGCTGCTGCACACGCAGCGGCGGCCGGCGAGCGTCCACTACACCTTCGGATGCAACCTCGACGGCGGCGACCTACGGGCGTCTGATGAGTCGCTCGAGGTGGCCTTCGTCTGGCCGGACGAGATCGATCAATGGCACACGGATCATCAACGGCGGCTGGCGGCGGCGCTGGCCGAGCTCGCCTGACGGCGGGCGCCCGCGAGGTGTCAAACACCGCCTCGGCCTGCGTGGGGTTCCGGCACGCATCGGCACGGGTACGTCAGGGGCCTGTGACAGCGATTCGTGGAGAACAGGGCCGCGGCCCAATTATTGGAGTCAAACACCGACCGGGCCGTGCGGGCATACCGGCACGCCGGCGTTGCCGGCCGTTGCACGGCCGTGATCGCTGGACGGGCTGTCAGTGACCTGAAATCCGGGTCACGTCGACCCGGATCGGCACCGAGTAATCGGCCGCGAACGCCGCCGGCGTCCAGCCGTTCCTGCTGATCCGCCCACCGTACTTCGCGATGTAGGCGTCGACAGCGTCCGCCGCCGGGTCATCGCTGAGACGTGCGCGGCCGGACACCACCACCACGTCGCCGCCGGCGCCGTCTCCGTCTAAATGCACGGACACGCGCGGGCGGGCCGCGATATTGCGGAGCTTGGCGGTGTTCGGCCGGCTGTAGATCAAAAGGCTGCCGGCGCCGTCCCACAGAAACCAGACCGGCACCGGCACCGGCGTGCCGGCCGGGCTGACCGTCACCAGCCAGCCGATCAACTCCTCGCGCAGGCGGCGGTCGGCGCGAGCGCCGAATTCCGTGGTCAGGTCGAGCAGGTGCGGTTCAGCCGACGTTCGTCGCCGCCCCGTCCGGCGCTGAAAGGCCCGCCTGTGCGCCTTCCTCGAGCAGCCGCTGCAGCGAGACCGCCCCGGCCACGGCGGTGGGCGTTGCGACTGACAGCGTCGCGTAGATCACGGCCCACCGTAGCCGATCGGAGGGTGAGACTCCCAGCTGATCGGCCCAGATGTACGCGGCCACCAGCAGGTCGCCGGCGCCGGTGGCGTCCACTACCGGTAGGGCATCAAACGGCGACGCCTTGGCCTCGACACGCTCGCCCTCCACCGACGCCACCGCGCCCCTGGCTCCCAGCGTCACGACAACCGTCGGGACGACGTCGCCGAGCATCCGGATGGCGGCGTCGAGCTCGTCGGCACCGGACAGCACCAGCGCCTCGCCCTCGCTCACGAACAGCGCCCGCGCCGCCGACAGCTTGGCCGGCGGCCGGCCGGCGAATGCGCGCGCATCGTCATCGCCGCAGGTAACGTAGGCGGCCGCTCCGTCGGGCACCACGTACAGCAGGTCGAGGTTGACCGCCACCGCCCGAGGCGCCAGGGCGGCCACGTCGGCCGCGCTCGAGCGCACCCCCGGGTCGACGGTCACCATCGCGCGGTCGTCGCCGACCGGTAGCACCACGGTTGTCGGCGTGCGCGGCGCCTTCCGCGAGACGATCTCGATCCCATCGCCGCGGAGCACCTCGATCACCAGGTCGCCGGCCACGTCGTCGCCCAGCGGCGACGCCAGCGCCGTCGCCAGGCCGAGCCTGGCCGCGCCGACGGCGGTGATCGCTCCGCCACCGGGAGACCGCAGCAGGTCGCTGCCGAAGCGCTCCTCGCCCAGCGCCGGCAATGCCTCGAGTCCCGTGAACGTGAGGTCAAGGAAGGCCGGAGTAGCAACCGCAAGGTCGTATCCCATGGGCGGCGAGGATAGCGCACACGTCGGTGCCCGGGTTGCCTATCGGCGCGCCCCGCGGGCGGCTGCGCGCACGCCCTCGACCTCCGGCGCAAGCTGGGTCGTCCGGTACCGCCAACGATCGCCGCGGTTGGCCAGCAGGGCGTGCTCGAGCGGGTCGCCGTGCTGGTCGAGTACGGTCTCCTGGACGACCAGCAGCGGCGCGCCGGTGGGCACGTCCAGCAGCCGGGCGGTGCGGGCGTCGGCCGTGACAGCGCGCAGCGTGCAGTCGCGGTCGCCTGGGACCAGGCCGCACCCCTGCGCCAGCGCCGCGTACAACGACGCGGTCTCGAACTCGGCGTCCTGCAGCGCGTGGGCCAGCCGCCCGGGCAGGCATGACCGGTCGAGCGAGAGCGCCACTCCGTCCACCAGCCGCACCCGCTCCAGCTCGAAGACGTCGCCGCCGGGTGGCAGGCGCAGGGCCTCCGCCTCGGCGGTCGACGCGGCCCGCAGCCGCTGGTGCAGCACGCGCGACGCCAGCGTCACCCCCGACTCGTGCGCCCACTCGGTGAGGCTGCGCGGGCCATGCGCCAGCTCCACCACCTGGGCCGCTGCGACGTACCAGCCGTGGCGCCCGGCGGCGGTCAGCAGGCCCTTCGCCTCAAGATCGAGCAGCGCCCGGCGCAGCGTGTTTCGGGAGACGCCGAGCCGCGCGCACAGCTCTCGCTCCGGCGCCAGCCGCTGGCCTGCCGGCAGCCGTCCGCCGGCCATCTCGGCGCGCAGCGAGCGCGCGACGCGCCGGAACAGCGGCTCGCTGCCGCGGGCGTCGTTGGGCGGATCGGTGAGTGCGCTTGACACTGGTGGTACCTCTTTGGTACTACTGGCGGTCGTGAAGCTAACCCTAGTCGGAGCCGGCGGATTTCGCACGCCGGCGATCTACCGCGCGCTGGTCGCCGGAGCCGGCACGACTCGCTTCGACGAGGTCGTGCTGTTCGACCCCAACGCGGAGCGGTTGGAGCAGATCGGCGCCGTGCTGGCCGGGATCGACGCCGAGCTGGGCGACCGCGTCGCCTACCGCAGCTCCGGCGATCTGCGCGACGCGCTGGAGGGCGCGGACGTCGTCTACTGCGCCATCCGCGTGGGGGGCCTCGAGGGCCGGCTGCTGGACGAGCGGATCGCCGTGGACGCCGGTGCGATCGGGCAGGAGACGACCGGTGCCGGTGGCATCGCGTTCGCCCTGCGAACGGTCCCCGCCGCCACCGCCATCGCCGAGCAGGTCGCCCGGCACGCGCCGGATGCCCTGTTCATCAACTTCACCAACCCCGCCGGCCTCGTCACCGAAGCGCTGCAGCGGGTGCTCGGAGATCGCGTGGTCGGGATCTGCGACGCTCCCCCCGACATGTGCCAGCGGGTCGCAACGGCGGTCGGCATGCCGGTCGACCAGCTGTGGTTCGACTACTTCGGCATCAACCACCTGGGCTGGCTGCGCTCGGTGCGGCACCGCGAGCGCGACCTGCTGCCAGGGCTGTTGGCCGACGACGACCGGCTGGCCAGGTTCGAGGAGGGGCGGCTGTTCGGCGGCGAGTGGCTGCGTGCCGTCGGGATGCTGCCCAACGAGTACCTGTACTACTACTACTTCGAGCGCGAGGCGCTTGCGTCGATGCAGGCCGGCAACCTGCGCGCCTCGGTGCTGCTCTCGCAGCAGAGCATCTTCTACGAAGGCAACGGCGACGCTCTGGCGCGGTGGAAGGCCGCGAACTCGGCCCGCGAGGCGTCCTACATGGCCGAGGCCTGGTCGTCGCGGGGCGTCGAGATGGCGGAGGTAAGCGCAGCCCGGGAGCCCGGTGGCTACGGCGGCGTTGCCCTGCAGATCGTCGATGCCATGGTCAACGCACGGCCGCGGGTGATGATCCTGAACACGGCCAACCGCTCCAGCATGCCGTTCCTGGATGCCCAGGCTGTGGTGGAGGTGCCGTGCCTGGTGGGGCCGGGCGGCGTCGTCCCGGTCGCGGTCGGCGACGTCCCGATGGAGGCCAAGGGCCTGATCCTGCAGGTGCGCGCCTCCGAGCGGGCCGCGATCGACGCCGCCCTCAGCGGCTCGCGCCGCGGGGCCTTGCGGTCACTGGCGCTGCATCCATTGGTGCCCTCGGTCGAGGTGGCCGAGCGGATCCTGGACGGCTACCTGGCCGAGCACCCGGCGCTGGCGGGGCGGTTCGCATGAGCGTCGATGTGGTCTGCGCGGGAGCGCCCTTCCTGGACATCACGTTCAGCGGCATGGGCGCCATGCCGGCTCTGGGCGAGGAGCGCATGGCCGAGCGTGTCCAGTTCACGCCGGGCGGACTTGCCAACGTGGCGCTCGGCCTGACCAGGCTGGATCTGGAGGCGGTCGTGGTGTCGCCGGTGGGAGACGACCTCTGCGGCCGGATCCTCTTCGGCCTCCTGGCCGAGCAGGGCATCGGCTGGGTCGGCCCGCGCGCCGATGCCACGGCCGTCTCGGCGATCCTGCCCCTGGACGGCGACCGCGCCTTCGTCACGGTCGCGCCCGATCTGCCGCGCGACGGCGAGGCGATCGCCGCGCTGGAGCCGCGGGCGGTCGTGATCGACCTGCCCGAGGTGGCCGAGGCGCCGACCGGCTGCGCCGTCTACGCGGTGGTGGGTGACTGCGACGCGCGTGCCCTGGCCGGACGGCTGCCGGCGGCGCTGGCCTCAGCCAGGACGCTGGTGACGAACCATTCCGAGGCATCGTTCCTGACAGGCATCTACGATCCCGAGCGGGCCGCCCAGGCGCTGACCCGGCACTGCCCGACGGTGGTCGTCACGCTGGCTGGCGAGGGCGCCGTCTGCGCCGGTCAGCACGGGCTGCTGCGCGAGTCCGCGCCGTCGGTGACGGCCGCGGACACCAACGGCGCCGGCGACCTGTTCACGGCCGCCTGGGTCTGGGCCGACCTGGCCGGGCTACCCGTCAG
>Ga0164308_10002094_pt1 | contig 10644 bp, 10 predicted proteins | sample Whisoiple_246_MG_FD_109983 | JGI IMG/M metagenome (GOLD analysis project Ga0164308, IMG submission 109983) | Soil microbial communities amended with fresh organic matter from upstate New York, USA - Whitman soil sample_246_MG | ecosystem: Environmental > Terrestrial > Soil > Unclassified >... | reverse complement strand
CGATCAGCGGGTGGTGGCTGGGCAGTGGGCGGTTCGCCTATGCGCCGCCGGTCGTCGGGTTGAGCAGGACGGCGGCCGAGACGCAGGTGCGCTCCGCCGGTCTGGTGCCGAAGGTGTCGGAGGCCAGCGACGACCGGGTGGTCGCCGGCACGGTGGCCAAGGCCCTGCCGGCGCCGGGCACCAAGCTGCTGCGCGGCTCGGTGATCCAGGTCGTGGTGTCGAGCGGGCGGCCGATGGTGCCGGACATCGCCCCCGGCACCTCAGTGGCGCAGGCCTCGGCGACGCTGCGCGAACACGCACTCAGGCCGGCCACCCGCACCCGCGAGAGTTACCACGACACCGTGCCCCGCGGCGCCGTCGTCGGGACGGATCCGACTGCCGGGCAACGACTCCCGACGGGCAGCCCGGTCACCCTCGTGGTGTCGAAGGGGCCCGAGCCAGTGTCCGTGCCATCGGTGGCCGGCAAGACCGTCGACGACGCCACCAACAAGCTGATCGTCGACGGCTTCGATCCGCAGGGCACCCGCGATGCGTTCAGCGACCGGCTCGAGCCGGGCACCGTCATGGGCACCGACCCGCCGGTGGGAACGTTGCAGCCCAAGGGCTCCCGAGTCACCGTGCTGGTCGCGGTGTCTCTGACCGTGCCCGATCTGCGGGGACGCAGCGCCGACGACGCGACCGCCGCCTTGGCCGAACAAGGTTTCACCCCGCACACCGGGACCCCCGAGTTCGACGCCGACGTGGACGGCGGCAGCGTAGCCCGCACGGATCCGGCCGCAGGCACTCGGGTGGACCCCAAAGCGCCGGACGTCACAGTCATCGTCTCCACCGCGGTCACCGTGCCCGACCTGTCCACCGGCTCGGTCGGCGACGCCAGGTCGACCCTGGCCGGGCTTGGACTCGGCATCGAGGTGCAGTCGGTCTTCGGGCAGGACTCCTCGCCCGTGGTCGGGCAGCAGCCGTCGGCCGGCAGCCGGGTCGAGCCGGGCAGCACCGTGCTGGTCGGCGCCTGGGGCTAGGTCAGCTGCGCAGCATCTCCGCCACCAGGAATGCCAGCTCGAGTGACTGCTGGGTGTTCAGCCGCGGGTCGCAGGCCGTCTCGTACCGGCCGGCCAAGTCGTCGTCGCTGATCTCCTGCGCGCCGCCGAGGCACTCGGTGACGTCCTCGCCGGTCAACTCGATGTGCAGGCCACCGGGATGGGTGCCCAGCTCGGTGTGCACCTCGAAGAACCCCTGCACCTCGTCGACGATCCGATCGAAGTGCCTGGTCTTGAAACCGGTGGAGGCCTCGTGGGTGTTGCCGTGCATCGGGTCGCACTGCCAGATGACCTTGTGGCCGGTCGCCTCGACCGCCTCGATGATCGGCGGCAACAGGTCGCGCACCTTGCCGTTGCCCATCCGGGAGATCAGTGTGAGCCGGCCAGGGGTGCCGTGCGGGTCGAGTCGCTCGACGTACTCCACTGCCTGCTCGGGCAACGTCGACGGGCCGATCTTGAGCCCGATCGGGTTGGCCAGGATCTCCGCGAACGCGATGTGCGCGCCGTCCAGCTGACGCGTCCGGTCGCCGATCCACAGGAAGTGCCCTGACAGGTCGTAGAGCCTGGGAAACTCGCCGGTCTCGTCGAGCCGCAACATGGCTCGCTCGTAGTCGAGCAGCAGTGCCTCGTGCGAGGAGAAGATCTCCACCGAGTGCAGCGAATGCGAGTCGACGCCGCACGCGGACATGAACCGTAGGGCCCGATCGATCTCCGCGGCCACCCGCTCGTAGCGCTCACCGGCCCTGGACGTACGGACGAACTCCTGGTTCCACTCGTGCACGCGGGTCAGATCGGCCATCCCCGCGCCGGTCACGGCGCGCACCAGGTTCATCGCTGCCGACGAGTTCGCGTAGGCCCGGATCATCCGGGACGGGTCGGGGACCCGCGCCTCAGGCGTGGTGGCGAGCGAGTTGATGATGTCGCCGCGGTAGGACGGCAGACCCAGCGAGTCCAGTTCGGAGGAACGCGGTTTGGCGTACTGCCCGGCGATCCGGGCGACCTTGACCACCGGCATGGACGAGCCGTAGGTCAGCACCACGGCCATCTGCAACAAGGTCCGGATGTTGCCGCGGATGTGCGGCTCGGTGTTGTCGACGTAGGTCTCGGCGCAGTCGCCACCCTGCAGCAGGAATGCCTTGCCGTTGGCCACCTCGGCCAGCTTGTCGTGCAGCACGTCGACCTCGTGGGAGACGGTGACCGGAGGCACCGCCTCCAGCACCGCCCGCACGGCCAGCACCTGCTCCGGGTCCGGCCACTGCGGCTGCTGCGCGGCCGGCAACGACAGCGCGTCGTCCAGCTGCTTGCGCATGGCATCGGGCAGCGGCGGGAGGGAGGGCAGGATGTCCGCCGGGATGTCGACCGTCCAGTTCACTCCCCCAGCGTAGGCACTCCGCACGCCTGCCTCGCGACCGCCCGTCGCCCAGCCCCACCGGCCGCGGGGGACTTTCTCCAAGGATTGTGTCCGTTATGGGCGGAAAAAGTCCCCGCGGCCTGGCATCAGCGGGTGAGCACAGCCTGAGCGACCTGCCAGCGGGCGAAGCCAAGCCTGGCGTCGGCCAGCGCGTCGTGCCGATCTGGCCCGGGCCCCGGCACCGGCGGACAGCCGGCGGCCTCCCAGTGCTGGCGGATTTCCCTGGTCAGCCGCGGCACCTCGCGGGGCAACGCAGGCATGGCGCCCCAGAGTTGGGCCAGTACGACGTGGTCGTAGGCAGCGAACCACGCCCAGAGCTCGACCGGCAGCCCTGGTGCGAGCAGGAACTGCAGCAGACTGTCGCGGATCGCCGCCCGCGACATCCAGGCCGGTGACGAGGGCGCAGGGAGCTTCGCCAGCACGTTGCGGCGCACCCAGGGCACCGCTCGGTCGGGGTCGAACTCGGTGGACACCGCGTAGAACTCACGGCCGTCCTGCGCGACCACGCCGATCGACACCAGGTCGATGGTGCGGCCGTCCTCGATGAACTCGCAGTCGTAGAAGTACCGGGCCACCGGCCCGGCAGCGCCGGCGGTGGTCACCAGCCGGTCAGCTCGCCTTGGTCCCGGGTAGGCGGGTCACCGTGCCGGGGCCCCTGCCCTCGGCCGCGGTGGCCGCGGTGGCCGCCGCCGTGAGCTCGGCCTTGACCTTCGCCGCGTACAGGTCGACGTACTCCTGTCCGGACAGCTCCATCAGCCGATACATGATCTCGTCGGTCATGGCCCGCTCGACGAACCGGTCGCCGGCCATTCCCTCGTACCTGGAGAAGTCGAGCGGCCGGCCCACGATCATCTGGATCCGACCTGGCTTCCACATCTTGGAGCCGATCGGGTTGACCTTGTCGGTACCGAGCATGACGACCGGCACCACTGGTACCCCGGCCTCGAGAGCCATCCTGGCGACGCCGGTCTTGCCCTTGAACAGCCGGCCGTCAGGAGAGCGGGTGCCCTCCGGGTAGATGCCGAGGACCTTGCCATCCTTGAGCAGCCGGATCCCGGTGTCGAGCGCGTCGCGCGCGGCCGAGGCCCCGCCGCGGTTGATCGGCACCTGGCCGACACTGGTGAAGAAGAATTTCTTCAACCAGCCCTTGAAGCCCTTCTCGGTGGAGTATGTGGACTTGGCCAGGTAATACACCCGGCGCTTGATATACAGCGGCGTGAAGAACGAGTCGGCCACCGAGACGTGGTTGCCGGCCAGGATCACCCCGCCGGACTCAGGTATGTACTCCGCGCCGGAGACCTTGCACGGGAAGAAGAGCCGAAGGAGCGGACCGATCAGGACGTACTTGCAGAGCCGATAGAACACGCCTGTCAACTCCCTGCGTCGGGACCCTGCAGAGCCACTGCCTTTGGATCACTGCGGGGTTTCGTGGGTCCACCGTACGCCGCCGAATGCCGACAGCCACCGAAGGCGCCCCGGATCGTGCAACGATGAACGGGTGAACGAGCATCAGCAAGGGAGGGTCGCGGCATGAGCGTGCCGGACACCGAGCTGAAGCGGGCGTTCTCGCATCGGACATCCGGGGATGTCGGCGTCCTGCTGGTCCATGGTTTCACCGGCACCCCGCAGTCGCTTCGCGGCTGGGCCGATCACCTGGTCGAGGCCGGCTACAGCGTCGAGTTGCCGCTGCTGCCCGGTCACGGCACCAGCTGGCAGGACGCCAACCGCACCACCTTCGACGACTGGCTGGCTGCGGCCACCTCGTCGCTCGCCGATCTCACGCAGTCCTGTAGGTCGGTGGTGGTCGCGGGGCTGTCGATGGGCGGAACCATGACGTTGCGGCTGGCGCAACTGCACCCGGACGCGATAGCCGGGATCGTGCTGGTCAACCCGTCGGTACTGACCAAGCGCAAGGACGCCCCACTGTCCGGGGTGATCAAGTATGTGGTGTCGTCGTTCCCGCCCATCGCCAATGACATCGCCAAGCCCGGCGCCGAGGAGATCGGCTACGACAAGCTTCCGGTGCGGGCTTTCGACTCCCTGCGGCGGGCGTGGAAGGTGGTCCGCCGTGACCTGCCCCGGGTGACGGCGCCGACCCTGCTGCTGCACTCGCGGGTGGACCACGTGGTCGAGCCGGTGAACTCCGAGGTGATACTGGCTGGGATCTCTTCGACCGATGTCACCGAGGTGGTGCTGGAGAAGAGCTACCACGTGGCGACCCTGGACTACGACGCCGAGCTGATCTACGCCGAATCGGTGCGATTCATCGAGCGGGTGACCGGGTGACCGGCACACCCCCACCCGAGGCGGCCGGCGGGGCCGACGACCGACCGCAGGAGGCCGAACCTGCAGCGGACCCGACCGCCTCGATGGAGCCCGGCCAGGGCCGGCATTCCCAGGGACGCTCGGATGCGGCGGCCCAACAGACGCCGATGGCCGACGCCGACGTCGATGCCGCGTTCGAACAGATCATCGCCGGTATGTCCGGGCGGATGAGCTGGGACGCCGATGTCGCCGGGCTGGACGCCCAGGCCGACTCGGTCGCCAGGTCGCGGACCCCACCGGAGGCGCCGGCTACCGACGACGCGATCGACACCGCCGAGGACCGTCGACGCCGACGCGATCAACGTCGGGCCGAACGCGCCGAGGAACTCGCCGAGTTCAACGCGGCGCAGACCGAGAAGCACAACGAGATGCTCTTCGACGAGGAACATTTCGTTCCGCCGGAGCCGCCGCCGCTGCCTCGGCCGCGGGCCAGGACTTGGTGGGCCCTGGCCCTGCTCATCCTCGGCGTGGTGTTCCTGGCCGGTCCGCCGCTGCTGAACATCAACGGCAACGCCACCCTGGTCCTCGGTTTGCTGCTGGTCCTGGGCGGATTCAGCCTGTTGGTGTCCGGACTCACGCCCCGGCGCGGTGACCCGGGCGAGGCCGACGGCTGGGACGACGGGGCCAGGCTCTAGCGGTACGCGCCCTCGGTCAGGACGAGAGAACCTGGCGGGCCAGCAGACTCGCGCCGATGACGCCGGCCCGGTCGCCGAAGCGGGCCACCTCGATCCGCGGCAGGGGTCGGTACCGTCCGCCGGTGACCAGGTCGGGCAGTGCGGCGAGCGCAACCGGCAGGTACGCGTCCGCCGCGCCGGAGACCCCCCCGCCCAGCACGATCATCGCCGGGTCGATCACGTCTGCAATGATCGCCAAACCGAAGGCCAGCCACTCCCCCAACTCGCGAACCGCTTGTGCGGCAATCGGATCGCCGTCCGCGGCCACCCTGGCCACTACCGATCCGGTGACCTCGTCGGCGTCCAGACCGTCGGGCACCGGCTGTCCGATCGCCGCCCAGCCCTCCAGCGCGCTCGCGGCCAGTGCGGTGCCCGAGCAGTAGCGCTCCCAACACCCGCGTTTGCCGCAGGGGCACGGCCGCCCACCGGGCTGGACGATCAGATGACCCAATTCGGGCGCGACACCGTGTGCGCCCCGCTGGATCTCGCCGTGCGCCACCAGTCCGGCGCCGATTCCCGTGCCGATCGCGAGCAGCAGCGCGAGTGGCGAGTCCGCCGCGGCGCCCAGTCGGTACTCGGCCCAGGCGGCCGAGTTCACGTCGTGCTCCATGGTCACCGGCAACCCCACCCGCGCTGAGATCCGGGCCGGTACCGGGTCCGCACGCCACGCCAGGTGCGGCGCGAACATCACGCGCTGCCGGTCGGCGGACACGAAGCCGGCAACAGCCAACCCCACGGCCGCGACCCGGTGCCCGGAGGCCAGGTCGTCGATCATCGACACCAGCAGATCCTCGGTGGCGGCGACCGTGTCGGGGGTGAAGGCCCGCACGGTGGTGAGCATCCGACCGTTCGCGTCGACGACCGCGCCGCGCACCGAGGTACCGCCGATGTCGATGCCGACGGTCAACGCCGAATCGGTCAACGACCCGACGTCGGACCGACCTCGGCTCACTGGATCTCGATGTGCTGCAACCGCTGCGGCGGCTGCGGCGGCGGGTCGGCCGGCGCTCCACCGGCCGGCCGCGCACCGGGTGCCTCGGCCTCGGTGGCCGGGATCAGCGAGCGCAGGGCCTGCACGATGGTCAACGCGCTGTCCACCCAGCGTTCGGTGACCTCCGGCCGCTCCCCCCGCAGCACCGCCAGGAAGCGACAGATCGGGCAGGCCGTGCATGACTCACCGGGCTGGTGGCCGCAGGTAGGACAGGCCGCCACGGGCGCACTGTCTCCTCCTGCGTTCGGCCCGCGCTTGGCCGTCAGCCGCTCGGCGACCGCATCCAGCAGCAACCCGGCCTCGGTGGCCAGGGTTCCCACGTCCGCGCTCACCGCGGCACTCCGGCCGGCATCGAGTCATCGAGGGGTCCGACGGTCGCGGTGGTTTCGGTTGCCGGCGATGCTGCCGGCGCCCGATCGGGCAGCGCGTCGAGCAGCGCCTCCGGCCACCGGGCCGGATCCGGCTCGAATCCGATGACCAGCACGTCCCCGTCGAATCTGGCCCCGGTGACCCGGCACCGCTGCAGCAACGACGGCAGGGCGACCCGCCGCCGCCCGGTGCCAACGGTGACCACCAACTCATCACCGGACCGGGTGAGATCGACCGAGGAACGCTCCACCAAGGGCAGCGGGAGCCGCAGCGCATACCGTCCGTCGTCCCCGACCACCTCGACGCCGGGCCCGGCCGGAGTGGCGCCGAGCGGGTCGTCGGCTCCGTAGAGCTCCTCGCCCAAGGCGGCCAACGCCGGGAGGCCCACCGGTTCCCGGGCGGCCAGCGTCAGGTGGTGAGTCGGCAGACCGGCGAATGATTCGTTCACCAGCTGGACCGCCGAGGCCTCGGCCTCCCGCCGCGCGGCCAGGAAGCCACCGCCGACCTCGTCCGGTAGGAGCCGGTTGACCACCACCCCGCCTACCGGGTAACCGTGCAGGTACAGCGCGGTGAGCAGCCGTCTGGCCTCGGCGATGACCACTCGCTCCGCGGTGATCACGATCCGGATGTCGGTGCGGGCCGGGTCCGTCAGCAGGGTCCGCGCTGCGGTCAGCCGATCGAGCAGGTCCCCGAGCGCGTCGTGCACCTGCCCGTTCGCACCACCGAGTGCTCCCCCGGTCAGCGATGCCGCCAGGGTCCGCAGCAGCCGGCGCGGCGCACCCATCAGCCGGTCGGCGTAGAACGCGATGGTCTCCGGGAGGGCCAGCAGCCGCAGCGTCTCGCCCGAGGGCGCGCAGTCGACGAGGACGGCGTCGAACCGGCCGTCGACCGCCCACCGATGCACCTCGAGCAGCGCGATGATCTCCTCCGCGCCGGGCAGCACGGTGAGCTCCTCGGCCTGAACCTCGGCCATCCCGCGGGCGGCGAGCAGCCCGGTCAGGTAGTCGCGAATTGCTGACCATCCCTGCTCCAGGCGCCCGCGGGTGTCCACCTGCGCTGCCCACAGGTTGGTCCCGACCGCAGTGGGCTCGGCGCCGACCGGGACGCCGAGAACGTCACCGATCGAGTGGGCAGGGTCGGTGGACAGCAGCAGGGTGCGCCTTCCGCGATGCGCGACCGCAACTGCTGTCGCCGCTGAGATGGTCGTTTTTCCGACGCCGCCCTTGCCGGTGTGCAGAACGATCCGCGGCGTCGTCGGGGTCGGGTCGGTCACGCAGGACCTTTTTCCGTCGGGCCTTGTTCCGTCCGGTCCCCCGGCGCCGTGCTCTCCACGCGTTTGCGCAGTTCTTTGAGCGCGGTGTCGAGGATGACCCGTTCGGCCTTTCGACGCAGCATGCCGATCATCGGGACGGTCAGCTGCACGCTCAACGTGTAGGTGACCTCGGTGCCGCCGGTGGTCGGCTTCAACGCATACGAACCGTGCTGAGACTTCTGCAGCTGCCCGGACACCAGGTCCCAGCTCACCGACAGCCCGTCGCCGGCCCAGCTGTAGGCGAGCTCGTAGTTGTCCTTGAGCAATCCGGCGTCCATGGAGAACTTCACCTGCTTGGCCCGTGACTCCGAGCCCGGATCGGTGATCTCGACACTTTTCACCGCTCCGGTCCATTCCGGATACGCCTTGAAGTCGGCGATGACGTCCATGATCGCGGCCGGTTCGGCCGCGATGGTCAGGGACTGGGATGAGCTGTCGGCCATGGGGGAAGGCTACCGGCGCGCAGGGCTACCGGCCCGCCAGCTCGAGCACGTAGGGCCGTCCGGTGCGCTGGAAGTGGCCGACGTTGATGCACTCGGTGCGACCGCGCCGGGTACGCGCCGCGAGCGGCTGGTGGACGTGGCCGAAGAGGGCGTAGGGCGGTCGACGGGCGTCGATGTACTCGAGGATGCCCGGTCCGTACATCTCCAGCCGGGCCGGCACGGTGTCGTAGCGCAGCACGTCGATGTCCGGCGGGATGTGCGTACACAGCACATCCACCGGGCCGAGCGCATCCAGCCGGCCCGCGAAGTCGTCGGCCGACCGGACGAACGGCTGCCAGACGTGTTCGGTGCGCCGGACGACGTAACCGGGACGAGCGGACCCGCCACCGACGAATCCGAAGCGGTACCCGCCGCGCTCGACCACCTGGCCGTCCAGGCACTGCAGATCATCGCCGGCCACCTCCTGCCAGATCTCGAGCACGTCGACGTTGCCCAGCGTCAGCAGGGTGGGTCCGGTCAGGGCGTCGGCGATCTGTCGGTACCGCTGGGACACCACGTCGGTCAGGGTGCCGAGCGGGTCCGCGACGCCCGCCCACAACGTCTCGTTGAGCCTGCGTAGGGCGACGAAGTCGTGTGCCGACCGCAGGGCGGTGAATTCCAGGACGCGGTCGGCACCGAAGACCTGACCCAGGATGCCGTTGCCGGGCTCGTGGTAGTCGACGTAGTCGAGCAGGTCACCCAGAACGACCAACAATTCGGCTTGCGCGGCCACTCTGGCCAACGCCTCGACGTTGCCATGGATATCGGAGACGAAGGTGACCCGCACGAGGCCAACCTATGTCGTCGTCGGCCGGGTGCCCCAGCCGCCTGGCCTCCGGTACGGCCGACCCGGATGTCCGTAAGGTACCGCCGGCAGGGCAGCGGCCCAGGACAGACGATTAGGCTCGCCCGAACCCAGCAACCGGTCGGCGGGAGTGCAACCAGTGCGCGAGTACACCAATCACGGCAGGGTCGAGATCCAGACCGCCGAGAACCTCGCGGACATGGTGTGGAGCAACGCCGAGCGCTTCGGGGCCGACACCTCGTTGCTGCGATGCCGCAACGATTCCTGGGAACCGGTCACCGCCGCCGAGTTTGCCGCGCACGTCGGCGCGGCTGCGAAGGGACTGATCGCGGCCGGGATCCGACCCGGTGATCGGGTCGGTCTGTTGGCGGCCACCAGCTACGAGTGGACGGTCTGCGATTTCGCCATTTGGGCGGCCGGCGCGGTCACGGTGCCTGTCTACCACTCGTCCTCGGCCGACCAGATCCAGTGGATCCTGTCCGACTCCGGTGCGCGTGCGGTGATCGTCGACACCGACGCACACGCCGCCACCGTCCGCGGGCTGGCCGCCGACCTCGCCGAACTCGACGCGATCTACGAGCTGGACGAACGCGGCCTGCACACCCTGGCCGACGGCGGCGCCGGCGTCACCGCCGCCGACCTGCTGGCCGCGCGACGCAGTCGCGGCGCGGACGACCTGGCCACCATCGTCTACACCTCCGGCACCACCGGACGACCCAAGGGCTGCGAACTCACCCATCGCAATCTGCTCACCATCTGCCGCGGGATCGACGAACTGACGTTCGTCCGGCCCGGCGCCAGCACCCTGCTGTTCCTGCCGTTGGCCCACGTCTTCGCTCGCATCGTGCAGTGCGGGGTGATTTACCACCGTGCCGTGCTGGCCAACAGTCCTGACCCCAAACGGCTGGTGCCGGACCTGCACCAGGTTCGGCCGACCTTCGTGCTCGCCGTACCGAGGGTGTTCGAGAAGATCTACAACTCGGCGCGGGCGGGAGCCACCGGGTTCAAGGCGAGGATCTTCGCCGCGGCGGAGAAGGCGGCCATCAGCTGGTCGGAAGCGCTCGATGCCGGCGGTACGCCGGGCCCGCTGCTGAGGCTGCGTCGAAAGCTGTTCGATGTATTGGTGTTTCGCAAGATCAGGGCGGCGACCGGCGGCCGGCTCGAGGCCGCGATTTCCGGCGGAGCGCCCTTGGGGGGACGGCTCGCGCACTTCTTCCGCGGTGCCGGGATCACCGTCT
>Ga0164308_10002092_pt1 | contig 10649 bp, 12 predicted proteins | sample Whisoiple_246_MG_FD_109983 | JGI IMG/M metagenome (GOLD analysis project Ga0164308, IMG submission 109983) | Soil microbial communities amended with fresh organic matter from upstate New York, USA - Whitman soil sample_246_MG | ecosystem: Environmental > Terrestrial > Soil > Unclassified >... | reverse complement strand
TGATCGGCGACTTCAACGTCATCCCGACGGAGCACGACGTGTACAAGCCCGAGCGCTGGGCCAAGGACGCGCTCTTCTCACCGCAAGCGCGGGAGAAATTTGCGCAGATCGTCGCGCAGGGCTGGACCGACGCGCTGCGCCATCTCCACCGCGACGAGCGAATCTACACATTCTGGCATTACTGGCGAAACTCGTTCCAGCGAGACGCCGGCATCCGCATCGACCATGCGCTGCTCAGCCCGCCGCTCGCGAAATCCTTGAAGGCGGCGGGTGTCGATCGCAACCCCCGTGGCTGGGAAAAGACGAGCGATCACGCGCCGATGTGGATCGATCTCGACGTCCCGTGACGTTGCGGTTGACCGACTCGCGCGGCTGAGCGCAGAGCCCGCGCAGGCCCAGTTCCCGTAGCGCACGAGTATCTCCGACGGCCCGAAACCCCGCCCGTATGCGTCTCCAATCCCTTGAGAACAGGAGATCATTCATGCCGCTATCGCGCCCGCTGTTTGAACGCCGCCACGTCCTGGCGTCCTCGATCCTTGGATCGTTCGGGCTGTTCTTGCCGTCTGCAGCAAATGCCGCGTCGACCGCACCGCCGGGGCCGGCGCCGGCAATCACGGAAGCGGGCACAACCGTGGAAGGGCCCGCGAGGACGACCGACTCCTTCATCGGCACCGCGACGAAACCGGACACGCGCGGAGACCCGGCGATCCGCCCATTCGAATTTCATGCAACCGACGACCAGCTCGCGGACCTGAAGCGTCGCATTAATGCGACGCGATGGCCCAGCCGGGAACTGGTCGATGACGACAGCCAGGGCGTCCAGCTCGCGACGATGCAAAAGCTCGCCGACTATTGGGCGAGTGACTACGACTGGCGGGACGTCGAGGCGCGGCTGAATGCGCTTCCGATGTTCATCACCAATATCGACGGTGTCGACATCCATTTCATCCACGTGAAGTCGAAGGAGCCCAATGCGCTTCCGATCGTCGTCACCCACGGCTGGCCGGGCTCCATTATCGAAGAGCTGAAAATCATCGGCCCGCTCACGGATCCGACCTCCTATGGCGGCAAGACGGACGAGGCATTCGACGTCGTCATCCCGTCGCTGCCCGGCTACGGTTTCTCGGCCGCACCGACGGAGCTGGGGTGGGATCCGGTGCGGATCGCCCGTGCCTGGGCGACGTTGATGGATCGGCTTGGCTACCGGCATTTCGTCGCGTCCGGAGGCGACTGGGGCGACCCGGTCACAGAGCAGCTGGCCGTGAACCACTCCGACCGCGTCCGTGCGATCCACCTCAACATGCCTTCGGCCGTGCCGCCCGAGATTTTCTCCGCGATCCAGGGCGGGCCAACTCCGCCCAATCTCTCGCCTGACGAAAGCCACGCGCTCCAGCAGCTGAAGTTCTTCTTCGACAAGGGCGTCGGTTATGCGAACGAAATGCGTTTGAGGCCCCAGACCCTCTACGCGCTGGAAGATTCGCCGATCGGCCTCGCCAGCTGGATCCTCGACCATGACACGGAAAGCTATCGGCTGATCGCGCGTATTTTCGACGGCGTGGACGAAGGCCTGACCCGTGACGACATCCTCGACAACATCACGCTCTATTGGCTGACGGGAACGGCGGTTTCATCCGCGCGCCTCTACTGGGAAAACCGGTTGGCGTTCTTCCAGCCGCAGGGCGTCACCGTGCCGGTGGCCGTCAGCGCGTTCCCAACGGAGCTGTACCAAGTGCCCGAGAGCTGGGCGAAAGCCGCCTTCCCGGAGATGATCTACTATGAGCAGCACCTGAAGGGCGGCCACTTCGCCGCTTGGGAGCAGCCTTTGTTCTGGACCAAGGACGTTCGCAACGGCTTCCGTTCCGTGCGTTAGTAGCGAGGCCGGAGCGCCGCCGTGTGTGCCGGCCGGAGGAGGTGATCGCCGATGTTGTTCATGGTCGCTGCGTATTTGAAGCCGGATGTCGACAAGCAGCTGCTCGAGTTCCGGAATGAAGTGAACGAGCATTTCGCTCAGCCGATGCTGACGGTCGCCGGCGCGCTCCACGATCCTAGCGGCAAGCGCCGGGGGTATCTCGGCTTCGTCGAGGCAGGCAGCTTCGAGGAAGCCCAGCGCTTCGTTCAGCAAGGGCCGTTCTTCACGGAGCAGCTGTACGAGCGGATCGAGGTCTTCGAGTATAAGGTGGAGATCGGCCAGCTGGTTTGATGCGGACGGCAAACCGATGGGTCGGTGGTGCCGGATGCAGGATTCGAACCCGCGACCTTCGGTTTACAAAACCGCTGCTCTACCAACTGAGCTAATCCGGCGCTCCGGGGGCATTTGGTTCAAAGGACGCCGAAGGTCCAGCCTTCGCTGCGCGCGATTTCGCCGGTGAGCCCTTCGGGATCGAAAGCGCGTGGCTCTTCGAGCGCAAGGGCCCGCATTCCAGCGGCAGTCACCAGTGCGTCAGTTTGATGGTCGTTTGGCTCGAAAGCCAGCCGAGCCGGCTTGCTGCCGAGGCCCTTCAAGGCCCGGTTGACGTCGGCGCGGCTCCGCAGTTTTGCGCCGCTCATTCCGGCGCGACGCAGATAGATGCGGGTATAGATCTCCACGACCACGCTTCCCGTCGCCGGTAGCGGATCCATTGGGAAGATCGCGACCTTGCTATCGAGGCGGTGGAGGAACCGCATTCCGGAAAAGCTGGCCTTGGCGACCTGTGCCGCGCCGATGGCGTCGTAGGCGCTCGCCGTCTTGCGGCCACCCTGCGCATTCAGCCGCGCATCGCACTGCCGGAAGCGCACGAAGTCTGCCTTCACCCCGTCCGCAATGCCGAAGTAGAAGTGCTGCCGGTGCGCTGTCTCCAGGAAGCTTGCGGCACCCAGATCCTCGTCGTCGCACGTCGCATCGACATAGGCCCACAATTCGCGCGCGGTCTTGGGAATGCCAGGCTCGCCGAGGAGATACTCTCCGCGCTCGATCAGCGGCGGGGCGAAGCTGAAGTCGAACCCGAACAAAGTGGGCTCCTTGGCGGCCCGCTTCAGCAGCCAGCCGAGCACCTCCTCACGCGACCAGATATGGCCGGGGCGGACGAGGCGCGGCGCCGAGTCGCCGCGCGCCTCGGCAATGGCGATGCCCTTGTGCCGCCTTCCCTTCGCGCCTGACCAGTCGATCGCGACAAAAGCCGCGAAGCGGTTCCTCACACGAGGGGCGGCTGGCTGTCGTCGGACTCGGTCGGGGCGCGCGTACGGCGGGGCGCTGCGGGGTGCGCGGATCGCCCGGTGATCCGGTCCGCCCAGTTGTTGGCCACACGGCCGGCGGCCTCACGTCCGCCGAGCCCGAAGGATAGAGCAATCGCGATCGCTGCCGAGCCGAGGATGAGGCCGAAGGCGAGCATCACAATCTGGTCCGCAAGACCCATGAAGGTGAGGCCGATGGCCGTGAACAGCGCGATGATCGCATAGCGCACCAGCGCCTGAGCATAGCCGCCTTCTCCAGTCCCGCTGCCGACCAGGTTAGATATGATGCGTGCAAGGAACACGCCGGCGACGATGATCAAAGTACCGAAGATTACCTTGCTGCCGAGCTCGGTCACCTGAATCAGGAAGATGGCGATCGTGTCGCCGCCGAGCTGCCTGGCCGCTTCGATTGAGGCGGCGAGGATGATGGCGATCATCGCGATATTGGCGACGATGCGCGACGGCGTGCTGGTCGACGGAACCACGCCCGTCGACCGGATCGCGTCATCGAAGCCGGTCGGGGGAAGGATCGCCTCAATGATCGACTTGAGGAAGCGCCCAATAATGAAGGCTATGCCGATCCACAGGGCGGCCGCGAGGATACTCGGCAGAGCAGAGTAGATTTGCTCAAGCATGGCGATCGCCGGTCCAGATATCGCCTCGATCCCGAGCACTTTAAGAGCCGCAATACCGACTTGGATGATGATCACAGCGAAGAAGAGAACTCCGACTGCGCGCGCTAGGGAAGCGCGGGCACCGGCGGCGGGAAGAGGCGCGGTTTCGCCCGTCGCTGCAGCAGCGGTCATCGTTTTCGATTTCCGACGCGAGGCGGCGGTTTCAGGTCCCGCGCCAACTCCAAGCCGGGAAAGGAGGCCGTCGATATTCGCGGCGACCAGCGTGGTTTCGATTAGCCGCCGCACGATGCGGGCGACGATCAAGCCGATGAAGAAGATCAGCCCGGCGCCGATCAGGCGCGGCAGAAAGTCGAAGATCTGAGTGACCAGGTCGTTGATGGGTGCGAGGATCTGCGCGATTCCGAGAAAGCTGAGAGCGGCCATGATGCCGACCAGCCAGATGATGAGCTTGGCGATGGTTCCGAGCTGATGGCCGACCGTTTCCTCGGGCGTGCCCGTGACATGCTTCCTCAGGGTCGGGGAGCGCTGGATCGCTTTCTGAATCAGCCACTGAACCGCGCGCGCGACGAGCCATGTTGCGATCAGGATCAGGATGGCGATGAGGACCCGCGGGCCCCAGTTCATCATCTGCGCCTGCCAGTATGCGCTCTGATCGACCTGATACATGCCTTGCTCCCTGTTTTGCCCGTGGCTTTAACCCCCGTCGCGGGCCGATTGTTGCAGCTCTTTGCGCCGTTCGTTCCAATAATCCAGCCGTTCGCGAATGCGCGCTTCCAGCCCGCGGTCGGTCGGCTCGTAAAATGCCTGCGGCTCCATTTCCTCGGGCCAGTAATCCTGACCAGAGAAACCTTCCTCCGCACTGTGGTCGTACGCATAGCCTTTGCCGTAGCCGACATTCTTCATCAGCTTCGTCGGCGCATTGAGGATATGCATCGGCGGCATCAGCGAGCCGGTTTCCTTCGCACTCCGCCACGCGCTCTTCTGCGCCATATAGGCCGCGTTCGATTTGGGCGCGGTCGCGAGATAGAGGCAGGCCTGTACGATCGCGAGCTCGCCTTCGGGCGAGCCGAGGAAGTCGTAAGTATCCTTCGCCGCGAGGCATTGGACCAGCGCGTTCGGATCGGCGAGGCCGATGTCCTCCACGGCGGCACGAGTGAGCCGGCGCAGCACATAGAGTGGCTCTTCGCCGGCGACGAGCATTCGCGCGAGATAATAAAGCGCGGCCTGCGGGTCCGACCCGCGGATCGACTTATGGAGCGCCGAGATCAGATTGTAGTGGCCCTCGCGATCTTTGTCGTAGACCGGCACGCGGCGGTGCAGCAGTTCGGACAGCTCGGCGGGACCGAGCGGTTCCTCAATCTCGATCGAGAAGAGTGTTTCGACCTGGTTGAGGAGGAAGCGCCCGTCACCGTCGGCGCTGGCGATCAGCGCTTCGCGCGCTTCCTGGGTGACCGGCAGGGGACGGTCTTCGATTGTCTCCGCGCGCTCGACCAGCTCGTTAAGCGCGTCGTGATCGAGGCGCCTGAGGATCAGCACCTGGCAGCGAGACAGAAGCGCGGCGTTGAGCTCGAAACTCGGGTTCTCGGTCGTTGCGCCGACCAGTGTGACGGTGCCGTCCTCGACGAAGGGAAGGAAGCCGTCCTGCTGGGCACGGTTGAAGCGGTGGATCTCGTCCACAAAGAGCAGGGTCTGCTCTCCCGCACGTGCGGCCGTCTTCGCCTCGGCAAAGAGCTTCTTGAGATCGGCAACCCCCGAGAAGACGGCCGAAATGGCGACGAAGCGGAGCCCAACCGCATCGGCCAGCAGGCGCGCGATGCTCGTCTTTCCGGTCCCGGGCGGTCCCCAAAGGATCATCGAAGCGAGCTTGCCCGCCGCAACCATGCGGCCGATCGCGCCGTCCGAACCGGTCAGATGCTCTTGTCCGACCACTTCGGCCAAATCGGTCGGCCGGAGCCGGTCGGCGAGCGGTGCATTGGCCGCCGTGGGCTCTCCCTCGCGCATGGGGACGTCTTGATCAGCGAACAGGTCTGCCATCGTCTCCGTTAGATAATGTCCCTTGGCCCGCTTGCACAAACCGCCTTGCTTTCGATGTAGCTAAGATATATCTCAGACACATCGAAAAGGAGGACGAGATGACTCACAGCGATCATGATTGCGGGCCTCGCGGGCGCATTCATTTGAGCATTCCCGACGGCTTGATGGCCATGCGCGGCGGACGCGGCTGGCACGGCCGGTGGGGACCCTTTTCTTTCGACGTCGACGGTCTCGATCTTGGCGGACGCGGCGGTGGACGCAATCGGCGCAGAAGCGCCCGCATGTTCGAAAGCGGCGAGCTGCGGCTCGTCTTGCTGAAGCTCATTTCCGAACAACCGCGTCACGGCTACGACCTCATCCGTGCGATCGAGGATATGACCGGCGGCGAATATGCACCCAGTCCGGGCGTGGTCTATCCGACGCTCACTCTGCTGCAGGACATGGGCTTCATTGACGAAGCGGTGGGCGAAGGGCCGCGCAAGCCGTTTCAGATAACGGAGGCAGGGCGGACCCATCTCGAAGAGAATGCGGCGGACGTCGACGAGTTGATTGAACGTCTGCAGGACCTCGCTCCCGGCGATGAACCCACGGCGGGACCGGCGATTGGACGGGCAGTCAAGAATCTCATGACCGCCCTCAAGCATCGCGTCAGCCGCGACGGCATCAACGACGATCTGTTGCACGAAATCGCTGCGATCCTCGACGAGGCGGCGCAGCGGATCGAGCGGATCAAGCTCGCCGACTAACGTCCGGTAATGCGCGCCAGCCGCTCGCGCTTGACGATCGCGTGATGGTAAGCGCGCACCACCGTTGAATTGATCGAATCCCAATCCATCGTCGCGGCCACGGCGAGCGCCGCGTCGCCGTGGTGCCGGCGGAGCTGCGGGTCGCGCGCATAGGCTTCGAGCGCATCGGCGAATTCCTCAGGCTCCGCGCCGTCGACCAGCGTGCCCGTGAAGCGGTCGCGAACAAGGTTCGTGGTTCCCGACGCGTCGGCGGCGATCACGGGAAGAGCACAGGCCATGGCTTCCAGGGTCACGTTTCCGAAGGTCTCGGTCATTGACGGATTCAGGAATACGTCGGCGCTCGCAAAGGCACGCGACAGGTCACTTCCCGTCAGTTCGCCTGTAAAGATGGCGTCGGGCAGTTGCTGCTCGAACCATGGGCGGGCAGGGCGTTCGCCGATCACCAGCACCCGATGCTTGAGTCCCCGCGGCGCGAAGGCGTGGACGGCGTCGGCGAAGACGTCCAGCCCCTTCTCCATGACGATGCGTCCAAGGAAGGCGATGACCATTTCATCGTCCGCGATGCCGAGCGAACGCCGCCAAGCCATGTCGCGGCGCTCCGGATTGAACTGGTCGCGATCGATACCGCGAGCCCAGATCGTCACGTCGCGGTTCATGCGTTGCGCGCGGAGCACGGCTGCCGTCGATTCCGCGGGTGCCATCACAACCTCGCACCGGTGGTAAAAGCGCCGCATGATTCCGCGGGCCAGCGGCTCCAGCGCCTGCAAATGATAATAAGCGAGATAGGTGTCGAAGCGCGTGTGCACCGATGCGACTGCGGCGATTCTGTGCCGCCTTGCCCAGGTCACGGCGCGGTGACCGACAACATCAGGACTCGAGACGTGAACCACGTTCGGATTGAACTCGTCGAGGTCCCGGCGAACCCTCGCGGGGATCGCCAGCGGCATCCGATATTCCGACCTGCCGGGGATCGGAAAAGACGGAATCGACACCAAGTCGCCCGTCGCTTCGAACGCCGGATCCTCGACCGTCGGCGAATAGACGCGCACCTTCACGCCTTGCCGCAGCAGATATTCGACGAGGCGGTTGAGCGCCTGGTTGGCGCCGTCGCGCACGTAATTGTAATTGCCCGAAAATAGGGCCACGCGGATGTCGGTCGGCTTCACGGCGGTGGGCTGTAGGGGTTTTGTGTTGAGCGTCAAAGCCGGATTGCCGCCGATTGCCCGACCCGACGCCCAGCTGTTCGTGCTGGGGAGCCTGCCGGGCGACGCTTCGCTGGCGGCGCAGCGCTATTACGCGCATCCGACCAACCAGTTCTGGCGCCTGCTCGGGACTGCGATCGGAGACGATCTTCAGTCGATGGATTATGCGGACCGCCTCCTGCGCCTCGCCGATCGTCGCATCGGATTGTGGGACGTGATCGCGTCGGCAACCCGGCCTGGCAGCCTTGACCAGGCGATCCGCCTCGCCGAGCACAACCGGATCCAGCATTTGCTGCACGACTATCCGGACTTGCGCGCCATCGCGTTCAACGGGGGCACGGCAGCCTCGATCGGGCGCCGCCTCATCGGTGACCCACCGTTGCATGTGACCCTCATCGACTTGCCGTCGTCGAGCGCCGCGAACACCCTGTCGATTGACGATAAGGCCGCGGTCTGGAGCCGGCTCCGGCAATATATCGAGCCGTAGGAGCCTTTCACTTGCGCGACGCGTAGAGCACGCCATGATCGACATTATGAGCACGACCGAACAACAGGACCTCGACGAAGCCGACAACGACAAGCGCCTGTCCATGGTGGACGAGGCCCTGGTTGCCGGCACCATCGCCAACACGAACGGGCTCCTCGTGATCCTCGCCAAGCTGGTCGCGAAAGGCGTGTTCGACCGGGCGGACCTGCAGTCTTTTTCCGACAGCTATTCCAAGCCGCTCGACCATGTGGGCATGCGGGAGAACGAGCTGGTCAGCCAGATGCAGGACCAGATGGAGTCCACGCTGGCCGAGCTGATGCGCTACCTGAGCGAACGCGACAAGGACGACTGACGCCCCTTGACTCCGTACTACGGTACGGAGCCCATATGAGTGCCGACACAGTCTTCTGGAGTACTGAAATGTCGGAGATGAACGACCTCGCGCACGGACATGCCGCGCACGGCCATCACAATCATGGCGGCGGAGCGTTCAAGACCTCCGCTCATGCGACGCTGCACTGCCTCACCGGCTGCGTGATCGGCGAAGTCGCTGGCCTGATGATCGGCATCACCCTCGGCCTGGGAGCATGGCCGACGATGATCCTAGCGACCGCCTTGTCCTATCTATCGGGCATGACACTCGGCCTCGTGCCCGTCATGCGAGAGCAGGATGTCGGATTCCCGCAGGCCCTGAAGATCATCTGGATCGGCGAGGTCATCTCCATCGGCGTGATGGAGCTCGTCATGAACTTCGTCGATTATCATCTGGGCGGCGTGTCGGCGCCGTCGGTCGCGTCATGGATGTTCTGGAAGGGTCTTGCGCTGGCCGTTCCGGCTGGCTTCTTCGCGGCGTGGCCCGTCAATTATTGGCTTCTTAAGCGCGAGCTGAAGGCCTGCCATTGATGCGTTGCCCTGCCTCTGCGCGACATCTATTGGAGGCGAAGTGACAAGGCTCGCTTCCAGGCTGCTCGTCCTCCTGGCCGTACTGCTCATGCCGCTGGGCATGGCAACGGCCGCCACGCCCGTCCACCATGAGCAAATGGCGGCGGTAATGCCGATGGAGCATTGCCCGGACGAAACGTCGCAGCACGAGATGAAGGGCGGCCTGGCGGCGTGTACGATGGCCTGCTCCGCGGCGTTACCGGCTGTCGCGTTCGCAGGCTCCGGGTTCACGTCGCTCGCCTCCGTAATTCTGGCGCCTGCATCGACCGTGTTCTTGCACGGCATTCAGCCCGAAACGGTCACGCCGCCTCCACGGCTCTCCTGACCACCTAGACGTTTCCAATCGAATTCAGGAGATCGAACGATGATGACCTTGATCGCAGCGGCACTCGTTGCCGCCCAGCCCGCACCGACCACCGATCCCCACGCGCAGCATTCGAACATGCCGCACGCTGTGGGCTCGGGAATGATGCAGCACGACCAGCACGACAAGATGATGGAATGCTGCAAGGAATGCTGTGAGCACATGAAGGCTCACGAAGGGCACATGACCAAAGGCCAGCCATCGCCCAAGGGCGGCTCCTAAATAAGCGGCGGGGCGCCGCCTGAACGCGGCGCTCCGCCACACCGGAGATTTCTTGTGACCCAATTTCTCACCGCGACGGTGAGCGCCCTTGCGCTTGCCTCGCTCGCCGCGCCCGCATCGGCGCAGCACCAGCATATGCCCGGGATGCAGATGCCAGCACCCGCGAAGCGGGCGTCTAAGAAAAAGCCCGCCGCGAAGAAGGCCACGAAGCCCGTCAGGCCGACGGCGAAGAAGTCGCCCCAGCGGCAAGAAGCGGCCGAGCCCGAAGGGACAACACCAGCGGAGGCGGCCCACGACCAGCACGGTGCGGGGACGCAGATTGCGCCGCCTGCCGAAGCCCCCGTCCACTTGGAGGACCAATCAGCAAAGGCGGCCGGCATGCCAGAGATGGTGATGGGCACGCTTGGCTACTCGATGCCCGTCAGCGGCGCGCTTGGCACCTACCCCATGCAGCGTGAGTCCTCCGGCACCGCATGGCAGCCCGACACTTCGGAGCACATGGGACTGATGGATGAAACGGGCGACTGGATGCTCATGGCGCACGGGGTGGTGAACCTCGTTGCCGATCACCAGTCGGGATCGCGTGGCGACGACAAGATCTTCCCGAGCGGAATGCTGATGGGAATGGCGCGGCGGCCGCTCGGCAACGGAACGCTTCAGCTACGCGCCTCGCTCAGCCCGGATCCGCTGATGGGCAAGCGCGGTTACCCTTTGCTGTTGGCGAGCGGCGAGACTGCAAACGGTCGCGACCGGCTGATCGACCGCCAGCATCCGCACGACTTCTTTATGGAGCTATCGGCGTCCGTG
>Ga0164308_10002089_pt1 | contig 10659 bp, 10 predicted proteins | sample Whisoiple_246_MG_FD_109983 | JGI IMG/M metagenome (GOLD analysis project Ga0164308, IMG submission 109983) | Soil microbial communities amended with fresh organic matter from upstate New York, USA - Whitman soil sample_246_MG | ecosystem: Environmental > Terrestrial > Soil > Unclassified >... | reverse complement strand
GCACCGTGGCGACGGTTTCCGCGGCGACGGTCACCACCTGCATGCCGTCGGTCGAACCGGAGGTCACCCCGCCCGCGATGGCCGACTGGTCGGCGGCGAGCACGGTGTCGTTGGTCGTCGTCTCGGATTTGTTGATCACAGAATGCGCTGCGGCGGCGGTGGCGCCCGCGGCCATCGCCGCGATCATCAGCCTGCCCTTGACCGCGCTCGCGGTCTCCTTGCGGTGCTGGGCGGCGCGCCGCGCGCTCATGTCGATGATGTCGGTGGCCGCGACGCCGCCGCTGACATCGGTTTTGGTTTGGCGGTAGGCGTGCGTGCGCGAATCGCGCGAAGGCGAGGCGGCATCGGCCCGGAATTTCGGCGGCACCACGAGCCGCATCGGGATCAGGTCGTCGCTGTCAGCCATGTCGTCGAGCTCGGGCGCATGGATGACCTGGCGCTCGCGGTCGAAGGCGGAAGTGTGATGAAACTCCAGGTCAGACAGCTTGCCGAACTCATTGAAAGGAATGATGTCGGTGATTTCAGTGGCTTCGGGATCGACCCATCTGTTGCGAGCGTTCGGCGCGACTCCGGTAGGAGTTTCGAACGCTCGGTGCCCCGCCAACCTGAAATGTCCTTCTTGTCGTGACCGGTTCGTTATCTAGACCGGTAGACGTTAACCAAATCCCAATGTTCTCGGCAACCCGAGACTGTATTCCAACCGGGATTGTGACTTGTATCACCCTCGGCACTCGGTGAGATCTGCCACATGACCGGTAGGCGGTGCCGACGGGCTCGACCCGTGTCGATAAAGTTCCCCCGAACCCGTCGGGTGCGTACAGAAGTCAAACAGACAGCGTTTTCTCAACAGACAGCGAGCTGATGGATCTTTTCGAGTATCAGGCGAAGGAGCTGTTCGCCAAGCACAACGTTCCCACCACTCCCGGACGGGTGACGACCACCGCCGAAGAGGCGAAGGCGATAGCTGAGGAGATCGGCAAGCCGGTCATGGTGAAGGCGCAGGTCAAGGTCGGCGGCCGCGGCAAGGCGGGTGGCGTGAAGTACGCCGCCACCCCGGACGACGCGTTCAACCACGCTCAGAACATCCTCGGCCTGGACATCAAGGGCCACGTCGTGAAGAAGCTTTTGGTCGCCGAGGCCAGCGACATCGCCGAGGAGTACTACATCTCCTTCCTTCTCGACCGCGCCAACCGGACCTACCTCGCCATGTGCTCGGTCGAGGGCGGTATGGAGATCGAAGAGGTGGCCGCCACCAAGCCCGACCGGTTGGCCAAGGTGCCCGTCGACGCGACCAAGGGTGTCGACGACGGCTTCGCCCGCTACATCGCCGAACAGGGCCACCTGCCCGCCGAGGTGCTCGACGCCGCCGCGGTGACCATCGCCAAGCTGTGGGAGGTGTTCGTCAAAGAAGACGCCACGCTGGTCGAGGTCAACCCGCTGGTGCGTACTCCCGACGACCGGATCCTCGCGCTGGACGGCAAGGTCACCCTCGATGCCAACGCCGACTTCCGGCACCCCGAGCACGCAGAGTTCGAGGACCGCGACGCCACAGATCCGTTGGAGCTCAAGGCCAAAGAGCACGACCTCAACTACGTCAAGCTGGACGGCGAGGTCGGCATCATCGGCAACGGCGCGGGCTTGGTCATGTCGACGCTCGACGTCACTGCCTACGCGGGCGAGAAGCACGGCGGGGTGAAGCCGGCCAACTTCCTCGACATCGGTGGCGGCGCGTCGGCCGAGGTGATGGCGGCGGGCCTGGACGTCATCCTCAACGACTCGCAAGTCAAGAGCGTGTTCGTGAACGTGTTCGGTGGCATCACCTCGTGCGACGCCGTCGCGAATGGCATCGTCAACGCGCTGAAGATCCTCGGCGATGAGGCCAACAAGCCGCTGGTGGTCCGGCTCGACGGCAACAATGTCGAGGAAGGCCGTCGCATTCTGGCCGAGGCCAACCACCCGCTGGTGATCCAGGCCGACACCATGGACGCCGGTGCCGACAAAGCCGCCGAGCTGGCGAACAAGTAAGGGACACTTGATATGTCGATCTTTTTGAACAAGGACAGCAAGGTCATCGTCCAGGGCATCACCGGCGGCGAGGGCACCAAGCACACCGCGCTGATGCTCAAGGCAGGCACGCAGGTGGTCGGCGGCGTCAACGCCCGCAAGGCCGGGACTGAGGTGACGCACGTCGATAAGGAAGGCAAAGACGTCAACTTGCCGGTGTTCGGCACGGTCGCCGAGGCGATGAAGGAGACCGGCGCCAACGTGTCCGTCGTCTTCGTGCCGCCGAAGTTCGCCAAGGACGCGATCATCGAGGCCATCGACGCCGAGATCCCGCTGCTGGTGGTCATCACCGAGGGAATCCCGGTGCAGGACAGCGCATATGCCTGGGCCTATAATCTCGCCAAGGGCACCGACGCGGCGCCGACGACTCGGATCATCGGCCCCAACTGCCCGGGCATCATCACGCCCGGCGAGGCGCTGGCGGGCATCACGCCTGCCAACATCACTGACTCGGGTCCGGTCGGCCTGGTGTCGAAGTCGGGCACGTTGACCTACCAGATGATGTTCGAGCTGCGCGACTTCGGCTTTTCCACGGCCATCGGTATCGGCGGCGACCCGGTCATCGGCACCACTCACATCGACGCCATCGAGGCGTTCGAGAAGGATCCCGAGACCAAGGTCATCGTGATGATCGGTGAGATCGGCGGTGACGCCGAGGAGCGTGCGGCCGACTACATCAAGGCCAACGTCTCCAAACCCGTCGTCGGCTATGTCGCGGGATTCACTGCGCCGGAAGGCAAGACCATGGGCCACGCGGGCGCAATCGTGTCCGGCTCGTCGGGCACCGCGGCCGCAAAGAAGGAGGCCCTCGAGGCCGCGGGCGTGAAGGTCGGCAAGACGCCGTCGGAGACCGCTCAGCTGGCGAGGGAGATCCTGCAGAGCCTGTGACCGATCGCGCGGTGTGACGGACGCCGCAAGATTAGGAACACGTTCCAGTTTTCAGTTAGCCTGACGAATTAACAGTCGTCAGGAGGTCTGTAATGGTCGACCCGCGCACCCCTGTCCTCGTCGGCGTCGGTCAGTTCACCGAGAACATCGATGACCCCGGCTACCGGGGCATGTCGGCGGTCGAGCTGGCCACCGAGGCGGCCAAGGCAGCGCTGGCCGACACCGGCGCCAACGCAGACGACGTCGCCAAGGCCGTCGACGCCGTGGTCGGGCTGCGGCAGTTCGAGATCTCCGGCCCGATGCCGGCTCGGCTGGGCAAGTCGAACAACTATCCGCGGTCGGTCATGCAGCGGCTCGGCGCGCAGCCGGCCCGCTCGGTGATCGAACCCGTCGGCGGCCAGGGCCCGCAGAAGCTAGTCACCGAGTTCGGCACCGCGATCGCCAACGGCGAGGCGGACGTCGTGATGCTGATCGGCTCCGAGCCGGGGTCGACCGCGCGCTACTTCGCCAACCGGGACGACAAGCCCGACTTCAGCGAGCACATCGACGGGCAGCTCGAGGATCGCGGCCACCAGATCGGTCAGTACATCACCGAATACACCGTCAAACACGGGCTGACCGGCGCGGCGGTTCAGTACGGATTGCTGGACAACGCGCGCCGCGGCCGGCTCGGCCTCAGCGTCGCCGACTACCGCACGCAGATGGCCGAGCTGTTCGCGCCGCTGTCGAAAATCGCTGCCAAGAACCCGTTTTCGTCGTCACCGGTGGAGCGCTCCGTCGAGGAGATCGTCACCGTCACCGACGACAACCGGATGATCTGCGACCCGTACCCGCGGCTGCTGGTCGCCCGCGACCAGGTGAACCAGGGCGCAGCGGCCGTGATGATGTCGGTGGATGCCGCACGTCGACTCGGCGTGCCCGAGGAGAAGTGGGTGTATGTGCACGGCCACTCCGACATGGTCGAGCAGGGCCTGTTGGAGCGCGCCGATCTCGGCGCCAGTCCCGCGACGGTGCACGCCGCCGAGGAAGCGCTGCGCGTCGCACAGGTCGGCGTGGACGACATTGCCACCTTCGATCTCTACAGCTGCTTCCCGTTCCCGGTGTTCGTCGCGTGTGAAGCGCTCGGCATCAGCGGCGACGACCCGCGGGGGCTGACCCTGACGGGCGGGCTGCCCTACTTCGGCGGGCCCGGCAACAGCTATTCGCTGCACGCCATTGCCGAGACGGTGGCCGAAATGCGCGACAAGCCAGGCAGATTCGGTCTGGTTGGCGCCAACGGCGGAACGATGAGCAAGTATTCGGTTGGCATCTACTCGACAACGCCGGTCGATTGGCGGACTGATCGCAGTAAGACGCTCAACGACGAGATCGCCGCGCTGCCAACGGTGCCGGTCAACGAAAGCGCTGACGGCCCCGCGACGGTCGAGACTTACTCTGTGCACTACGACTGGCCGGTGCGCACCGGGGTCATCATCGGCAGGCTGGACGCCGATGGGTCCCGGATCATGGCTCTCACGGAAGACGAGGATCTCGTCGGCCTGATGTCCGACGGCGATCCGCTCGGTATTGCAATCGTCGTGACGTCAACCGAGCACGGCAACCGCGCGCGCCTTGGCTAGTCCCACGCAAGCAGTCGAAAGTCAATCGAGCGTCGCGGGGCCCGCGTCATCGTGACCGACGTCTGGCCACGCGTCCCTTTGACTCGAGACGGGTCCGGTTTGCCCGCCTGTTGTGGCGTGCGTTCGCATGCGGATCGTCGAATACGCGGGCGATCAGCGGGCTGATGGAAGGCATGGGATTCCCTCTCGATAGGTGACGCGGAAGCTCTGGTGTCCATGACTCTGGTGCCGGTCGCGCGACGGGGCACGCGTAGTCGACTACGCGAGTGTTTGCCGACGGACTACCTCACGTCGCGGACTTCACACCGCGCGAGCGTTCTTGTACCATCTGGTACATGATTACCGACTGTGCCATCGATATCGATGCCTCCGCGCCGCTGGTGTGGGACGTCTTCTCCGATGTGGAGCGCTGGCCCGACTGGACCGCCTCGGTGACCAGCCTCAAGGCGCTCGACGGGCCGGGCCTTGCGATCGGAAAGCGATTCGAGATCAAGCAGCCGCGCCTGCCCAAGCTGGTGTGGGAGGTGACCGCGCTCGACGAGGGCAGGTCGTGGACGTGGGAGCAGCGCTCGCCGGGCGGCCGAACCATCGCCGTTCACGAGGTGCAGTCAGCGGACGGCCACACGAAGGTCAGGCAGCGACTCGACCAACGGGGTCCGATCGGCTCGTTGGTCGCCAGGATGATGCGCGGCACGACGCAGCGTTACCTCGAACTCGAGGCGCAGGGGCTCAAGGCGCGCAGCGAGCAGTTGCGTGGCTCGACCCCCTGACGTCGAGCGACGCCGAGCGCTGCTCGACGCCCTCATCGATGCATTCGCTGACGGCGGCATCGGCGACCGACCGCTTCGCGAGATTGCCGAAGCGGTCGGCACCAGCCACCGAATGCTGTTGCACCACTTCGGGTCACGAGGCGAACTGCTGGTGACGATCGTCAACGAGATCGAGCGTCGGCAGATGTCGGTCCTTTCCGATGCAGGCACCGAGCCTGCCGATGCGATGGCGGCCATGTGGGCCGACGTCCGCAGGCCCGAGCTGCGGCCGTTCGAGCGGCTCTTCTTCGAGTGCTACGCCCGCGGCGCCCAGGGCGAGCAGCCGTATGCGCGGATGCTGCCCGGCGCTGTCGAGTCCTGGCTGGCCGAGGTGGCCGCGAAGACAGACGGAACCGCCGACCCTGCGTTCGTGCGACTCGGGCTTGCGGTCACGCGCGGTCTGTTGCTCGACCTGATCGCCACGGACGACGACGACGGCGTGGACGCCGCAGCCACGGCGTTCGTCGATCTGCTGCGACAGGCTCAGACCAGCGCGGCCAGCTTGCCCGCGAGCCGCTCGACGTAGCCGGCGACTTCGTCCTCGGTCTTGTCGGGGAGGCCGAAGAGAACCTCGGTGACGCCGAGTTCCTGCCAGTGCGCGAGCTTCTCCGGGTCCGGCTTGAAGTCCAGCGCCACGATCTGCGGTGCGCCGTCGCGGCCCGCGGCTGCCCAGGTGTCCTGAAGAAGCTTCACGGGCTCGTCGATGTCGAAATCGCGCGGCGTGGTGATCCAGCCATCGGCCGACCGGGCGATCCACTTGAAATTCTTCTCGGTACCCGCCGCGCCGACCAGCACCGGAATATGGGACTGAACGGGTTTCGGCCATGCCCATGACGGCCCGAACTTGACGAACTCGCCGTCGTATTCGGCTTCCTCCTCGGTCCACAGGGCGCGCATCGCCTCGATGTACTCGCGCAGCATGGTGCGGCGCCGCCCGGGTGGCACGTTGTGGTCAGCGAGTTCGTCGGTGTTCCAACCGAATCCGACGCCAAGGCTGACGCGCCCACCGGAGAGGTGGTCGAGGGTGGCGATCGACTTGGCCAGCGTGATCGGGTCGTGCTCGACGGGGAGTGCGACGGCCGTCGACAGCCGCACCCGCGACGTCACCGCGCATGCGGCGCCCAACGACACCCACGGGTCAAGCGTGCGCATGTAGCGGTCGTCGGGCAGCGACTCGTCGCCGGTGGTGGGGTGTGCGGCCTCCCGCTTGATCGGGATATGGGTGTGTTCGGGTACGTAGAACGTCGTGAACCCGTGGTCGTCGGCCAGTTTGGCCGCCGCCGCCGGGTTGATCCCACGATCGCTGGTGAACAGAACAAGCCCGTAGTCCATACCCAGAATTAGAACGTGTTCCAGTCTGGCGGGCAAGGGCGGGGTGTCGAAGCGGCGCATTTCGGCCGCGATCACACGGTCGAAAGTGTGCGATGGTGTATTGAAATGCCCAACGAACAGGACAAGGCCGTCGAATCGGCGGTAGCTGCGATGGCCGCAGGTGCTCCGTCCGATTGGGTCGCCCTGCACGCGGTGTTCACCCCGGTGAAGGCGTTCGCCACCGTCGACACCGAGTCGGCGGACGAAGCGGTTCGGTTGAACATCTCGCCGGAGGCGTTGGGAGACATCGCTTCGCATCAGCGGCACGCAGCCGAAATCGGTGAGCCGTGGCATCGGCTGGTTATCGACTTCGACCGCTCCGGGCGGCTCTCGGTGCGCGCGATACCCGAAGCGGACCCGCGCCTGCGGCGCGTCACGCGGCTGCTCTTGCTGGCCGCACTGATTGTTCTCGCAATGGGCGCGGTGCACGTGCTCATAGTTCTGGCGTAGCGGCCCGCCACAGAATGGAGTAGTGCCTTACTCGCGACGTGTTTGCCGCAAGGCCGAACACTTCAAGGCATGCAGGCCAGAAGCACCCCCCGACAGAAGCTCATGGAGTGGGTTCGTCGCTACCTGCCGTGTGAGATCGCGGGCACGGTCGGCGAGCTCGGCGGCGCCGCCGTCGCATACTGGCTCACCGGTTCGATGGCCGCCGCCGCGATCACCGCGACCGTCGGCGCCTCGGCAGGCTACTACGCCGCCGCCTACACGAGCGCTGTCCGCTGGGCCTACCGGGAGTACAACGGCCGGCCGAGACCGGCGCGGCTCGTCGTCGCCAACCTGTTCGCGGTCCGCAGCGTCGCCATCGAGTTCGGTCCGGCCGAGCTGATCGACAGCATCGCGATCCGGCCGCTGGCCTACTACTTCGGGCCGATGATCTTCGGCAATGTGGCGGCGGGCTGGATCTTCGGAAAGCTCCTCTCCGACATCGGGTTCTACGCCCTCGCCATCGTCAGCTACGAGCGCTTCAACGGTCTGCTTGCGGGGCGCCGCACAACAACAAAGGAGGTCGGCGGTGAATCCGTCCCTGCGGTCGCAATGGCGTGACACGCTGCGAGCGAGATCTGAGACCGAGAGCTGGCGCGCGCTCATCGCGCAGCACGGCACACCCCTGCTTGTGCTCGATCCCTACCGGGTCGTCGAGCAGTGCCGACTGTTGAAGTCGCATCTGCGTGGGTTCGGCCTGCATTACGCGGTGAAGACGTCGCCCCATCCGGCGGTGTTGCGGGCGGTCGCCGCCAGCGGCTGCGGCTTCGACGTCGCGACGAGGGCGGAGATCGAACTCCTTGGCGCGCTTGGCCTTCCCATTGACCGGTGCATCAACACCAACCCGGTCAAGAAGCTCACCGACATCGACCACGCCTACATGGCAGGTGTTCGCACCTTCGTCGTCGACAATCCGATCGAGGCCCAGAAGTTCGCGGGGCTGCCCGCCGACATCAACATCCTTGTGCGGCTCGCGTTCCCGAACCCGTCGGCGAAGTCGGATCTGTCCGTCAAGTTCGGTGCGGACCTGGCCGACGCCGAACTTGTCGTCAAGCATGTATTGGCCACCGGGGTTCGATTCGCGGGCTTCAGCTTTCACGTCGGAAGCCAGGGAACAAACCCACAGGCGTACGGCACTGCGCTGCGCGGCACACTGGAGCTTGTCACCCACATCAACGAAACGCTTGGCGTCGCAACCGAAATCATCGATATCGGCGGTGGCTTTCCGGTGAGCTATCGCGAGGAGATGCCGCCGATCGGCGCGATCGCAGACGCCATCGACCAGGCGCTCGGTGACCGGCGCGACGAATTCACGTTGTTGGCAGAGCCCGGTCGGATCCTTGCCGCCGACTGCATGACGTTGTTGACCGGTGTGGTGGGCAGTGCCATGCGCGACGGGCGCAATTGGCACTATCTCGACGACGGGATATACGGCAGCTACTCCAATGTGATGACCGAGGACGTGCACCCGCCTATCCTCTCGCTGCGGGAGGTCCTCGACGGCCACAGGGACAGCGAGCCGGTCGTCCTTGCTGGACCCACCTGTGACAGCGCCGACGTGATCGCATGCGACTACCCGATGCCGACGCTGAACGTCGGCGACGTGGTGGTCAGCCCGATGATGGGTGCCTACACGTCGGTCACGTCGTCACGCTTCAACGGAATCCCGGCCACGCCGATCGTCGAGGTCTGACTTTCCGTCAGGCGGAGCGTTACCCGCGACGTACGCCCACCGCGCTGTTGTCATGACAGACCATGACGACCGAACGCATCGCCGACCACGTCCAATTCGCGTACTGGGTGCCCAACGTCAGCGGCGGACTGGTCACCAGCGACATCGAGCAGCGGACCGACTGGGGTTACGACTACAACGTCACGCTCGCCCAGACCGCGGAGAACAACGGGTTCGACTACGCGCTGTCCCAAGTCCGCTACGAGGCCAGCTACGGCGCCGAGTACCAGCACGAGTCGACGAGCTTCAGCCTGGCGCTTCTGCTGGCAACGCAGCGGCTGAAGGTGATCGCGGCCGTCCATCCCGGGCTCTGGCAGCCCGCCGTGCGGGCCAAGCTCGGCGCCACCGCCGACCACCTGAGCAACGGGCGGTTCGCCGTCAACGTCGTCTCGGGCTGGTTCAAGGACGAGTTCACCCACCTCGGCGAGCCCTGGCTCGAACACGACGAGCGGTACCGCCGCAGCGCCGAGTTCCTGCAGGTTCTGCGCAAGATCTGGACCGAGGACGACGTCGACTTCCGCGGCGACTTCTACCGCATCCACGACTTCACCCTCAAGCCCAAGCCGCTCAACACCCTGCAGCGCCCCAACCCCGAGATATTCCAGGGCGGCAACTCGACGGCGGCGCGGCGCAACGGCGGCCTCTACTCCGACTGGTACTTCTCCAACGGCAAGGACTTCGACGGGGTGACCGAGCAGATCGTCGACGTGCGCGACCACGCGCGCGAGGCGGGCCGCGAGGTGAAGTTCGGGCTGAACGGCTTCATCATCGCCCGCGACACCGAGGCCGAGGCACGTGACACGCTGCGCGAAATCGTCGACAAGGCCAACCGGCCTGCTGTGGAGGGGTTCAAAGGCGCCGTACAACAAGCTGGCAACTCGACCGCCGACAAACGCGGAATGTGGGCCGATTCGACGTTCGAGGACTTGGTGCAGTACAACGACGGGTTCCGCACGCAACTGATCGGCACACCCGAGCAGATCGCGGAACGCATTGCGGCGTACCGCAAACGGGGCGTCGACCTGATCCTCGGTGGCTTCCTGCACTTTCAGGAGGAGATCGAGTACTTCGGATCGCGGGTGCTTCCGCTCGTCCGGGAAATCGAGAACGCAGAGGAGAAGGGGGCCGACGCTGCTGTGCTTGTCTCTGCATGAAGCGCGGTGCGCTAGCGTGGTGTGGAAACGCTCATAGGTGTCCGCATTCACGAATCGTGATCGGCGTTCCCACGCAGCGCCGCGCGCAGCGGCGCCGAACCAAAGCAGGAGAGGTCATGACCTACCCGCCAAGCAGCTCCGGATATCCGCCCAGTCAGCAGCCGACAACTCAGTTCAGCGCCCCGACCCAGCAGTTCGGCAAGCACGACCAGCCGGCGGCGCAGAGCCCCGCCGCGACCGCCGCCGTGCCGAGCAAGCTGCCGTTCATCCTGCTCGCCGCCATCGGCGTACTCGGTCTGCTGGTGTACCTGTTCAGCTTCGGTCCCCAGTTCAAGATCGAGAGCACCGACTTCCCGCAGCTGGGCAGCGCCACCGGCACGTCGCTCGGGCTCGGCCTGGCCGTCGTCGCTGCTCTGCTCTCGGCTCTGATCGCGGCGGCCAGCCTGCTGCCCAACCAGAAGGCGCCCGTCGGCATCATTGCGGCGGTCGCCGTGCTGGCGTTCCTGCTCGTGATCGCCGAGGTCATCCAGACCCCG
>Ga0164308_10002087_pt1 | contig 10663 bp, 11 predicted proteins | sample Whisoiple_246_MG_FD_109983 | JGI IMG/M metagenome (GOLD analysis project Ga0164308, IMG submission 109983) | Soil microbial communities amended with fresh organic matter from upstate New York, USA - Whitman soil sample_246_MG | ecosystem: Environmental > Terrestrial > Soil > Unclassified >... | reverse complement strand
TCGGCCCACAGGGTCCGCGGCACGTCGGCGAGCCGGGCCGCGAAACCGGCGCTGGTGCGCACCGGGGCCTTCGCGGCCGCCGTCGCGGCGGCCTTGCGCTGCGACGCGTCGATGACCGACGAGGGCACCCCGGCGTTCGTGAGCCGGCCGGTGAGCACGCGCTGCTGCTCGCGCAGCACCGCCCGCACCCGCTTGACGGTGCCGTCGGCGCCGGCCGACACGAGCGCGTCGGCATCGCCGACGAGGACAGCGAGGTCGCCGACGACGGACAGCAGCAGGGCCTCGTCGGGAGCCCTGCGGCGGGTCGGGACCGGCGGCGGGGGCTGGGGCAGGTCGAGGCGCAGCCCGCGCTCGACGAGGACGGCGAGGACGGCGGCACCACCACCGAGCAGCAGGAGGCGGCGGGTGGGACGGCCGAGCCGTTCGGACAGGCGGGATCCCCGTCCCCCGATGTCGCCGTCCATGCCCCGGATCCTCCCACGTCGCCGGCCGGTGGTGGTCTGCGCCCACCTCCCGGCGCCGATAGAGTGGGCCACGCGGCGCGCCGGGACCGACCGGTTCGCGCGGCCGGCCCGGTGCCCGGGCCGGGTGTGACAGCGGTCCGTGCACCCCGTACGGGGTACGGGACCGACATTCGAGAAGAGCAGGAGGCGTCGACGCATGAGCACGGCCCAGGACATCCGAGCGGCGCTCGAACCGGTGCTCGCGCCCCTCGGGCTCGTCGTCGAGGACGTCTCCGTGTCGCCGGCCGGCAAACGCCGGGTCGTGCGGGTCCTCGTCGACGCCGACATCACCGGCCTCGACGACGCCGACACCACGAGCGCCGTCCCGCCGCTCTCGCTCGACACGGTCGCCGACGCGACCCGCGCCGTGAGCGACGAGCTCGACGCCGGTGACCTCCTCGGCCAGGCCCCCTACGTCCTCGAGGTGTCCTCGCCGGGCGTCGGGCGCGCGCTGTCCTCCCGCGACCAGCTGCGCCGGCAGGTGGGCCGCCTCGTCGAGGTCACCCACCGCGACGGCACCGACACCGGCCGCCTCGTCGAGGTCGGCACCGACCGGCTCGTGCTCGACGTGCCGGCCACGAAGAAGACGCCCGCCCGACGCGTCACCCTCGACCTCGATGCCGTGCAGCGTGGCGTCGTCCAGGTGGAGTTCAGCCGGCCGGGCGCCGACGACCACGACACGAACGACGAGCGGGCCGACGACACGCCCGCCACGGAAGGGGACTCCTGATGGACATCGACCTGGCCGCGCTGCGCGCGCTCGAGCGGGAGCGCGACATCAGCCTCGACGTGCTGATCCCCGCCATCGAGCAGGCCCTCCTGGTCGCCTACCACCGCACCGAGGGCAGCTACCGCATCGCGCGCGTCGAGCTCGACCGCAAGACCGGCCACGTCATCGTCTGGGCCCGCGAGGAGGGCGAGCTGCTGCCGCCCGCCGAGGAGGGCGAGCGTCCCCAGCGGGGCGAGCCCGGCCCCGAGTTCGACGACACCCCCGAGGGTTTCGGCCGCATCGCCGCGTCCACCGCGCGTCAGGTCATCGTCCAGCGGCTGCGCGACCTCGAGGACGAGGCGATCCTCGGCGACTTCAAGGGTCGCGAGGGTGACGTCATCTCCGGCGTCATCCAGCAGAGCCAGGACCCCCGCAACGTCCTCGTCGACTTCGGCACGGTCGAGGGCATCCTGCCCCTCGCCGAGCAGGTGCCCGGCGAGCGCTACGTGCACGGCGAGCGGCTGCGCTGCTTCGTCGTCAGCGTCAAGCGCGGTCCGAAGGGCCCGCAGGTCAGCCTGTCGCGCACCCACCCCAACCTCGTGCGCACGCTCTTCCGGTTCGAGGTGCCCGAGATCGCCGACGGCACCGTCGAGATCGCGGCGCTGGCCCGCGAGGCCGGCCACCGCACCAAGATCGCCGTGCACAGCAAGGTCGCCGGGGTCAACGCCAAGGGCGCCTGCATCGGGCCGATGGGCTCGCGCGTCCGCGCCGTCATGACCGAGCTGCGGGGCGAGAAGATCGACATCGTCGACTTCGCCGAGGACCCGGCCGTCTTCGTCGCGGCGGCCCTCTCGCCGGCCCGCGTGCAGTCGGTCGAGATCGTCGACGCGGCGGCCCGCAAGGCCCGCGTCGTCGTGCCCGACTACCAGCTGAGCCTCGCCATCGGCAAGGAGGGCCAGAACGCCCGCCTCGCCGCGAAGCTGACCGGCTGGCGCATCGACATCCGCGCCGACACCGAGGCCGCCGGTGGCGTGGAGGTCGCGCCCGAGTGACGGGTGCCGCGCTGCGATGACGTCCGGCGCCCGGTGGCAGTGCCACCGGGCGCTCGCGCGTCAGCGGTGCTGTGACCCGTAGCCCTCGGCGAGGACCGGCTGGCCGTTCTGGCACACGACGTGCTGCGGGTACTCCTGACCGGGCTGCTTGAAGGTGACGTCGAGCTCGCCCGTCTCGGCCTCGGTCTCGAACGACCATCCGTAGCCCGGCGTCACCGACCGCGCGTAGGGCAGGCCGCCACGGCAGCCGGCGACCGTCGCCCCACCGGGCGTCGAGAACGTGCGCGTGACGCTGCCGTCCGACGCCCCCGCGCCGGACGCCGTCGCCCCCGACCCGACGCCGGTGCCACCCCGGCCGTCGCGGGCGGTCCCGCTGCGTGAGCCGCTCTGTGGCGCAGCGTTGCCCGACGCGTCGGCGGCGGCCTCGTCGCCGCCGCTGCTCCCACCCGTCGACGCCGTGCCCCGGCCCGCGCCCGTGGCGCTGGTCCGCCAGGAGGCGCCGTCGCCCCGGAGCCCGGCCCGGCTGGCGCCGACAGGTTCTCGCCCGGCTCGGGCTCGACGGTCACCGTCGCGGTCGGCGTCGAGGCGCCGGCGGGTCCCGGCGGCAGGGCGACCGGGCCGCCCACGACCGAGTCGGTCACCTCGCGCCCGACGCTCGTGACGATGACGGTCGTGACGGCCGCGGTGACGACGACGACGGCGAGCCACCCGAGCACGTGGCGCAGCCGGACCACCATCGGCCGGCTCACCGGACCGCACCCACTGACGTCCGCGGGACCGCGCGCCGTCCGGCTCGAGGACGGTCCACTCGGACACCCCCGGGCGTACCGTTCTCCCTGTGACACACGTGCTCGTCATCGAGGACGACGCGGCCATCCGCACCTCCCTCGTCCGGGCCCTCGGCGACCGGGGCCACACGGTGTCGAGCGCCCACCGCGGCCTCGACGGACTCCAGCACGCGGTCGACGACCGGCCCGAGCTCGTGCTGCTCGACCTCGGCCTGCCCGACCTCGACGGTCACACCGTCCTGTCGATGCTGCGCGCCGTGCGGGACACCCCGGTCATCGTCGTGACGGCCCGCGACGACGACGCGTCGGTCGTCCGCGCCCTCGACTCCGGCGCCGACGACTACGTGTTCAAGCCCTTCACCGTCGACCAGCTCGAGGCCCGGATGCGGGCCGTGCTGCGCCGCACGTCCGCGCCGCAGGGCGAGGACCGGCTCGTCGTCGGCGGGCTCGTCGTGCACCCGACCGCGCGCGAGGTGACGCTCGACGGCGTCCCGGTCGAGCTGTCCCGCCGCGAGTTCGACCTGCTGCTCCTGCTCGCTAGCCGCGTCGGTGAGGTCGTGACCAAGCGGGAGATCCTCGCCCAGGTGTGGCAGCAGGTCTACGGCGGGGGTGAGCGCACCGTCGACGTCCACCTGTCGTGGCTGCGGCGCAAGCTCGGCGAGTCGGCGGCTCACCCGCGGTACCTCCACAGCGTGCGTGGCGTCGGCGTCCGGCTCAGCGCCCCCGACGGGACCGCCACGCCCGAAACACCCGACGCGTCGGGTCCGGGCGCCACGGGCCCGACGGACGCCTGATGCGGCGCCAGATCACCTGGCTCGTCGCGGCGACGACCTCGGCGGTCGTCGTCGCCTTCATCGTGCCGCTGTGCATCCTCGTGGCGGGCGTCGCCGAGGACCGCGCGACGAACCGGGCGCGCGAACAGGCCCAGAGCGTGGCCACCGTCGTCGCGAGCGTCGACACCGAGGCCGAGGTGCGCCAGGCCGTCGCGCTCTTCACGGCGCAGGGCATGAACGTCGTCGTGCATCCTCCGTCGGGCGGCACCATCGGCGCGGAGGTGCCCTCGGGCGACGAGGAGGCGGAGGTGCAGCGCGCCCGCGCCCAGCGCACGGCCTTCACCCAGCGCACCGAGTCCGGGGTCGACGTCGTCGTGCCGGTCCAGACGGAGGCCGGCATCACCGTCGTCGAGTCGAGCGTCACCGACGCCGAGCTGCACGAGGGGGTGACGAGGGCCTGGCTGACCATCGGCGGACTCGGGCTCCTGCTCGTGCTCGCCGCGATCCTCATCGCCTCGCGCCTCGGACGCCGCACCAGCGTGCCGGTCGTGCACCTCGCCGAGGTGGCCCACCGCATCCGCCTCGGCGACCACGACGCCCGGGCGCGGGTCGAGGGCCCGTCCGAGACCGTCGAGCTCGCCCACGCGCTCAACCAGCTCGCGGACCGCATCGACAGCCTCGTCGTCGCAGAGCGCGAGTCGGTCGCCGACCTCGGCCACCGCCTGCGCACTCCGGTCACGGCGCTCCGCATCGACACCGACCTCGTCGGCGACGCCGAGCTGGCCGGGCGGCTGCGGGGCCACGTCGACGAGCTGCAGCGCAGCGTCGACGCCGTCGTGCGCGAGGCGCGCCGTCCGCTGCGCACCGCCCTGCCGGTCGCGTGCGACGCCGCCGACGTGGTCCGTGCCCGCAGCGACTTCTGGGAGCCGCTCGCCCAGGACCAGGAGCGTGCCTTCGACGTCGTCGTGCCCGGCCACGCGTGCCTCGTGCCGGTGGCCCCGGAGGACCTCGGCGACGTCGTCGACGTGCTCCTCGACAACGTCTTCGCGCACACCCCCGAGGGGGCGTCCGTCCTCGTGTCGCTCACCGACGGCCGGCGCGAGCGCGTGCTCACCGTCGCCGACGGCGGGCCGGGTGCGATTGCCGCCGACGCCGTGCGACGTGGGGCGAGCGGCAGCGGGTCCACGGGCCTCGGCCTCGACATCGTGCACCGGGTGGCCGAGGACGCGGGGGGCTCGGTGCAGCTGGGGTCCTCGGTGCTCGGTGGGCTCGAGGTGACGGTCCGGCTGCCTGCGGCGGGCTCCTGACGCCAGGGGCCCGACGCGTGCCGGCCCCGGGTCCGGGGTTCGGGCCGGCGCTGAACGGGGCTCCCCGGTCACCGGCTCAGCCGACGGGCGTCGGCGTCGGGTGCTCGGGCGCGTCGTCGGGCTCGCCGGCGTGGTCCTCCTCGGGCTCGTCGCCGTTTCCGTCGTCGCCGGACGCCTGCGCGCCGACTGAGACCGCGGGGCCCGACCCGGAGGCCGGGTCGTCGAGGGGGAGGGACGACTCCGGCGCGGCCGGATCGAGGTCGGGCCCCGCGGGGGCTGGCATGGTGGTCGCCCGGCTCGGCACGTGCGTGACGCAGACGCCGGCGACGAGCACGGCCGGGGCGCGGCACGGCGCCGGCACCGTCGTCGTGAAGGAGGGGAGGCCCGGAGCCACCCGGGCCACGACGGGGGAGACCGCTCCGGGTCCCGTCGCACCCGTCGTACCCGAGCCGGCCGCGCCGGTCATCGCCACGTAGATCGCGACGGCGGCCACCGATCCGATGCCGGTGCCGACGGCGACGGTCCTGCCGATGGCCATGACGCTCTCCTTCGCACGGTGCTGGATCCGGGTCCGCGGCGACCGGACGACCCGACGATGCCGCGAGCGGGATCAACGGCGCATCGCCACCGGCTCAAGAGCGCGTTAAGGATGCCCCGGTCGCAGCTGTCGAACGAGAGGATGACGGTTCCTTAACAGTCACCTGACGCGCACTTTGGGACGCGGCGCGCAGCGTGGGCAGGACCTCGACGAACCCCCGTCGGGGCACGACGAGCCCACCGGCAGGAGCGCCATGTCCGGACTGCTCACCCCGGCCGAACGCGACCGCGCCCGGACCCTGTCGACCCTGCTGACCGGCGTCGTGGCCGCCGGCTCGGTCGCGGCCGTCGGCGCGGTCTCGGCGGTGGCCGCGGAGCAGACGCGCCGGGACCGGGAGGCGCGCGAGGCCCGGGCCCACGAGCGCACGGCGGCCGTCCTCGAGGCTGCGACCCACGCGCGATACGGCGCTCTGCTCGCCGACGCCGCGACCCATCCGCAGGTCGTGCTCGTGCCCCGTCCCACGCGCACCGTCGTCGACCCCGGGGTCGTCGTGCGGGCGTCGGCACCCGGCAGCGCCGCACCGGGCCCGGCGTCGGCGTCCGCGGGGGCGGGGCGGTCCTCCGGGTCCTTCGGGTCCACCGGGTCCGCGCGGTCGTCGTCCGCGGCGGGCCGTCCGCCTCCTCGGCGGCGCCGCTGGCGCCCGCCCCCGTCGTCGTGGCCCCCGTGGTCCCGAGCACCGGGTCGTGACGTGAGGCCCGCGCAGCCTGAGGCCCGCCCGTGACCGGCGGCTCGTCCGCGACGATCGCCGCTCGGCCCGGCGTCGACCTCGACCTCGCGACCGGCACCGCCCGGTGGCGCGCGCTCGGCACGTACGTGCACCTCGGCGTCGACGACGCCGACGTCCTCGCCGACGCCGCCCAGCTCGCCGCCGCCGTCCTCGACGAGGTCGACGCGGCGTGCAGCCGGTTCCGCGCCGACAGCGAGCTGTCCCGTGCCAACCGGGCCACCGGACCGGTGCCCGCCTCACCGGTGCTCGTCGGCGCGGTCCGGGTCGCGCTCGAGGCCGCCGAGCTGACCGGCGGCGTCGTCGACCCGACCCTCGGCGACGTCCTCGTCGCGGCCGGCTACTCGCGGACGTTCGAGGACGTCCCGGCGAGCGACCCCTCGCCGGTCGCGCTGCCCGAGCGACGGCCCGGCTGGCGCGAGGTCGTCGTCACCGACGACAGCCTCGAGGTGCCCCGTGGCGTCGTCCTCGACCTCGGCGCCACGGGCAAGGCCTACGCGTCGGACCTCGTCGCCCTGTGGGTCCTCGACGGCCTCGGGACGGACGTCGTCGTGAGCGTCGGCGGTGACGTCCGTGCGGCCGCGCCGCCCGACGGCCCCGGCACCGCGTGGACCGTCGCAATCGCGCACACCCCGGACGGCCCGGGCGCCACGCCCGTGGCACACGTGACCGTCACCGACGGCGGTCTCGCCACGTCGTCGGTCTCGGCCCGGCGCTGGGTGCGGGCGGGCCGCTGCTGGACGCACCTCGTCGACCCGCGCACCCTCGGTCCCGTCGACGGACCGTGGCGCACCGTCTGCGCCACGGGTCCCACGTGCGTGGCGGCCAACGTGGCGACGACGGCCGCGATCGTCCTCGGTGCCGACGCCCCGGCCTGGCTCGAGGCCCGCGGCGTCGCCGCACTGCTGCTGGCCCACGACGGCACGACGCGCCGCACCGGCGCGTGGGAGGCCGCGCACGCCGAGCACGTCCACGACGGGGGCGTCCCGTGACCGACCCGATCCTCTGGTTCCTGGGCCGCGGCACGGGCGTCGTGCTGCTCGCCCTCTTCACCGCCACGACGGTGCTCGGCGTCCTCTCGACGCGGCGCGGCTTCCACCCGCTGTGGCCGCGTTTCGTCACCCAGGAGCTGCACCGCGCCCTTTCGGGCGTGTCGGTCGTCGTCCTCCTCGGGCACGTGGCCTCGGCCGTCGTCGACGAGTACGTCGACATCCGCTGGTGGCAGGCCATCCTGCCGTTCGGGGCGACGTACAAGCCGCTCTACCTCTCGCTCGGCGCCCTCGCGCTCGACCTGCTCGCGATCGTCGTGCTCACCTCGATCGCGCGGGGTCGCCTGACCGAGCGCACGTGGCGCGTCGTGCACCGCGCGGCCTACGCGTCGTGGGCCGTGTCGGTCGTGCACGGGGTCGGCATGGGGACCGACGTCGTGTCGTCGTGGTTCGTCTGGCTCACGGTGACGTGCGTCGCGCTCGTCACCGTCGCGACGCTCGCGCGCGTCGTCGCCGCCGTCCTCGACCGACGCCACGCGGTGGTGGCGCGGTGACGGCCACGATCCCCGGACCGGCAGCCCGTGCGCCCGTCGCCGGATCCGCGGACTGGGTCCCGACGCCGGTCACCGACCTCTTCGTCCACGAGGGGCCGCTGCTGCTGCGCCACCTCGGTGAGCCCGTCGACCTCGCCCACCACCAGGCCCGCCGCGGGCCGCTCCCGACACCCGACCTGGCCGCGCTCGTCACGCTCGTCACCGATGCCGCGGTGCGGGGACGCGGCGGCGCCGGCTTCCCGCTCGCGCGGAAGCTGACGACCGCGGCACGGGGCCGGCGTCGCCCCGTCGTCGTGGTCAACGCGGCCGAGGGCGAACCGGACAGCTGCAAGGACTCGGCACTGCTGCGCACCGCGCCGCACCTCGTCCTCGACGGCGCTGCGGTCGTCGCGCGAGCCCTGGGGGCCGGGGAGGTCCACGTCGTCACCGGCGCCGACCGCACCGACACGACCCGCGCCGCGCGTGCGGCCGTCGCCGAGCGCGACGACCGGTCGGTCCGCTGGTCGCACCGCGTGGCGCCGCCCCGCTTCGTGTCCGGCCAGGCCCGCGCCGTGGTCGAGCTGCTCGAGGGCCGCGACGGGCTGCCCGTCACGGCCTGGCAGCCGGAGGCCGTGAGCGGCCTGCGCGGACGCCCCACCCTGCTGTCCAACACCGAGACCTTCGCCCACGTCGCCGTGCTCGTGCGTGGCGGGGCCGACGCGTACGCCTCGTTCGGCACCGTCGACGAGCCGGGCACGACCCTGCTCACGGTGTCGCGACGGCTACCCGCCGCGGGGCTCCCGACCGACGCCGGCGTCGGGACCGACGGCGGCGTCGTGGCCGACGGCGGCCCCGAGGCCCGGGTCGTCGAGGTGGCGCACGGCACACCGTTCGTGGACGTCCTGCACCCCGCCGAGCTCGCCGGGCCGGTCCTGCTCGGCGGGTACCACGGCACGTGGGTCGAGGGTGACGTCCTCGCCGACCTGCCGGTGTCGGCGGGTGAGCTGCGCCGACGCGGGCTCGCCCTCGGAGCCGGCGTCGTGCTGCCCCTCGGGCCCGACGCGTGCCCGGTGCGGGCGACGGCCGCCGTCACCACGTTCCTCGCCGGTGAGTCGGCCGGGCGGTGCGGACCCTGCGTCAACGGGCTGCCGGCGCTGGCCGACGCCGTCCGACGCCTGGCGGAGGGCGAGGACACCCGCCCTCGGCTCCGCGAGCTCTGCGGGCTGCTGCCGAGTCGCGGCGCGTGCGCCCACCCCGACGGCACGACTCGGCTGGTGCGCACCCTGCTCGAGCACCTCGGCCGTCGCGTCCACGCCCACCTCGACGGCTCGTGCCCCCGCGTGTCCGGGGTCGGGGGAGCGCGGTGAGCCGGGTGCGGCACGACGGCGTCGCGCTCGCCGTCGACTGGCCGGCCTGCCGGGCCCGTGGCCTGTGCGCCGAGCTGCTCCCGGAGCAGATCTCCCTCGACGAGTGGGGCTACCCGGTCGTGCACGGCCCGGTGCCGCCCGCGCTGCGTGACCACGCCGTCGGCGCCGTCCGCGCCTGCCCGCACCGGGCCCTGCGCGTCGTGGCACCCCCGCCCACCTGACAGACGCGTCACATCCGTCCCCTCTGGGTCGAGCGGGGCCGAGTGGGGTCGAGTGACCGGATCGACGGGCGATTTCGGCCCTGCGGGGCGGTTGTCCCGGTTCGATCCGGCCACCCGACCCCACCTCCGAGGGTGGGTCCGGGCATGAACGGCGCGGCGACGGCGTTCAATCCAGGTCTGCCCACCGCCGTCGGGCGAACACCCGGCCACCCGCCCGACCCCGTCGAGCGAGCCGGGCGCGCGACGCGGTAGACTGGCGTGTGGCCGACCGGACTGGACTCCGCGCCGAGCCGTCCCGCACCTGTGTGGGATGTCGAGGAACGGATAGCTGGTCGGCCCTGCTGCGAGTGGTCGCGGCGACGGACGCAGAGGCCGGGGCGAGAGCCCCAGTCGTCCTGCGCCCTGACCCGCGGCATCGGATGCCGGGTCGTGGTGCATGGCTGCACCCGACGCCCGAGTGCCTCGGGATGGCAGTGCGCCGCAAGGCGTTCGGGCGTGCCCTGCGACTGCAGGCCGCGGTCGACGTGAGCGCGGTGGCACAGCACCTCGGTCTCCCGGACGCGTAGCAGTGACCAGGCGCAGGCGGCTCCCGCCGCCCGCGCGATCAGAACCACCAGAAACGAACCAAGGCGGGTTGAAAACGCTATGAGCACCCGATGAGTACTCAGCGATGAGCAAGCCCCAGCAATAAACCACGGTTCGGCCACTTCCTGTTCAGGCCGGACCAGGAACAGGAGAGATGTGGCTAAGGTCCGGGTCTACGAGCTCGCGAAGGAGCTCGGAGTCGAGAGCAAGACACTGCTCGCACACTTGAAGAGCCAGGGAGAGTTCGTCCGGTCGGCGTCGTCGACCATCGAGCCCCCCGTCGTCCGCAAGATCATCGAGACCTTCCCTCGGGAGGGTGCTGGTGACAGCAAGGGCGACACGAAGCCGGCGGCCAAGCCCGCCGCCAAGCAGGCGGCCCCCGCGCCGTCCCAGAAGCCTGCCGCGATGCCGTCGTCCCCGACGCCGGCCGCTCCGGCTCCCGCTGCCCCCGCTCCGGCCGCCCCGACCGCGCGAGAGGCGGCTCCGGCTGCCCCGGCCCGTCCGGCCGCGGCCG
>Ga0164308_10002086_pt1 | contig 10663 bp, 12 predicted proteins | sample Whisoiple_246_MG_FD_109983 | JGI IMG/M metagenome (GOLD analysis project Ga0164308, IMG submission 109983) | Soil microbial communities amended with fresh organic matter from upstate New York, USA - Whitman soil sample_246_MG | ecosystem: Environmental > Terrestrial > Soil > Unclassified >... | reverse complement strand
CGGAGACCGGTGACGACGCCCAGAGCAGTGGCAACTTCGTCTCGGTCGACTGCGGCACGGGCACACTGAGCCCTCCCCCGGACGGCTTCGCGCAACCGCTCAGCCGGGCGTACCCGCGCGCCTTCCCCGGCCGGCTCGACTCCGTGGCCTCCGGCGGTGCCGACCTCGCCTTCACCGCGACCGTCGACGACCCCGACGTCAACTGCCGGCTCGACATCTGGGTGCCTGGCGACACGCGCCCCGACCTCACCACGACGGGCGTCACGGACCCCGTGTCCACGCAGGTCGACGGCGGTTGGCAGGTGACGGGCTGCGCCTCGGGTCGGTACTCGGTCGTCGTGACCTCGTAGCGTCATGGTCATCGACGGCTCGCCCTTCGTCGGCGTGGCGCAACAGTGCGCCCCGCCCTGGTGAAGGGCGAGGTGCTGAGACACAGGTCACGGCACACGAGGGGTTCGACGGTGGGTCTGGGGGGCAGGGGTGCTCCATGAGCGACGACACAGCAGCACAGGCCCGCGAGGGGCTCCTCGACAGCGTCAAGGGCAAGGCCAAGGAAGTGGCCGGGGCCGTCAGCGGCAGGGGCGACCTGGTGGAGGAAGGGCAGCTGCAGCAGGCAGCGGCTCGCGACCGCAAGGCCGCCCTGGCCGACGAGGCGGTCGCCGACGCCAAGCGCGAAGAGGCCACTGCGGAGCTGCGCGAGGCCGGCCGGGAGGCGGCGCAGGCCGAGGGGGCCGCGCGCGCCCGGGCCGAGCGCGAGGCGTCACGCGTGCAGCGTCAGCGCGACGACGAGCACGCCGTCGCCACCACCGAGGCGCACCGGCAGGAGGCTGCGGGTCGCACCGCGGCCGAGCAGCGCGCCGACGACCTCGCCGAGACCCGGCTGCGCGAGGCCGAAGCCATCGCGGCCGACGCCGACGCCACCGAGCGGGAGACCGCCGCCGAGCAGCGCCGCCTCGAGCGGCAGGCCGCCGCCGCCGACCAGCAGGCCGCGCAGCTGCGCGCCCGGACCCAGAAGTGAGGACCACCATGATCAGCACCGTCATCGCCGTTCCCTACGAGCTCGCCCGCCTTCCCCTCGTCGTCCTCGACACCGGCCTGTCCGGGCTGCCGGAGACCTCCGTCCCGCGGGTGACCCTGGACCGGGCGATCGGCACGTCCGACCGGCTGGCCGGCGCCGTCCTGCGCAACGACAGGATCGCCCAGCGCGGCGCGGACCGCATCGAGCGGTCGCACCGGCTGCAGCTGGCCACCCGGCTCGAGCAGGAGGCCGCCACCCGACGAGAGCAGGCGCGCGAGACGGCCGAGGCGGGCAGCCGACGGGCCGCTCGGCAGCGCCAGGCCGCCGAGAAGCGGGTCGTCTCCGGCCTGAGGGAGGCCGACGCCGCCGAGGCGCGCGGCAAGGCGCAGGCCAAGGCCAGCGCCACCAGGACGGCGTCGGCCAGGAAGGCGGCCGCCGACAAGCGGGCGGCCGGCCGCACCGCCAAGGTCGCCCAGGCCAAGGCACGCGTCGACTCCGCCGCACAGGCGAAGAAGCGGGCCGCACAGCGTGTGGCCGGGTCCGAGCTGGATGACGCCCGCTCGACCAAGCGGGCCGCCGCCAGGACGCGCGCTGACGCCAACCGCCTCAGCGACCTCACCGAGGCGAAGAAGCAGGCCCGCAAGCAGGGCTGAGCAACCGACCAATCGGGGCAACGACAACGCCCGTCCTCCTCGGAGGGCGGGCGTTGTCGTGCGGAGGCTCCGGTGTTCCTCGACGTGCCAGCATCGACCTCGTGCGGCACGAGAAGCGGATACCGAACCGGACCCCTGAGTCGCGTGCCTTCGCGGAGCGCGTGCAGGCCGTCATGGAGCTGACGTCGCGTCTGAACGCGCTGCCGTTCGAGGACCTCGGCGGCCGCCGCACGCTGCTGGCGCAGATCTTCGGTGGTCCGGTCCCCGAGTCCCTGTCGATCCTGCCGCCCTTCTACTGCGACTACGGGCTGGGCACGTCGTTCGGCGACCGGGTGTTCATCAACCAGGGGTGCTTCCTCCTCGACCTGGGCGGTGTCACCATCGGCGACCGCGTCCTGATCGGGCCGCGGGTCACGCTGAGCACCGGCGGCCACCCCGTCGAGCTCCACGAGCGGTACGACTTCCTCACGCACGCACCGATCGTCATCGAGCACGACGTGTGGATCGGAGCCGCGGCCACGGTCACGCCCGGCATCACCATCGGTCACGGCTCGGTCATCGGTGCCGGTGCCGTGGTCGCCAGGGATGTCCCCCCGCTGAGCGTGGTCACCGGCACCAGCATCGTCGAACGCAGACGCCTCCGTCCCGGGTAACGGTCACGTTCCTGTCGAGCGAGCCGTCAGCAAGGCCAGCGAGCCGTCAGCAAGGCCGCCGGGTCGGCCGGCCTTGCCGCGTCGGGGACGCGTGGTGACACTGGACGGAACCGTTCGGTGGCGACGATGGGCACCGAGTTGTGAGGAAGGAGACCCGGATGTCTGCTGCAGCCATCCGCCTGCTGGTGGGGACGACCAAGGGCGCGTTCGTGCTCGACGGCGACGACGATCGCGCCCAGTGGGAGGTGCGCGGGCCGTACTGCGACGGGTGGCCGATCAACCACGTCATCGGCGACCCGGCGACCGGCACGATCTGGGCCGGGGGCGGCGGCGACTGGTCCGGAGCCGGCGTCTGGCGCTCGGCTGACGACGGCCGCACCTGGCAGGTGACCAAGCTGACGTCGGGCCAGGTGGACGCGTGGGCCGCCGACGACCCCGCCTTCGCCGAGTCCATCGGGTGGACCGAGGCGCCGACCCCGTTCGGCGACGCCTTCTCGCAGGTGTGGTCGCTCGGACGGGCCGGCACCCGGCTCTATGCGGGGACCAAGCCGGCGACCCTGCTGGTCAGCGACGACGACGGGGAGTCGTGGGAGACGGTCAAGGGCCTCAGTGACCACCCGTCCGCCCCGGAGTGGGGCCCCGGGGCGGCCGGCCTCGTGCTGCACACGATCGTCACCGACCCGCAGGACCCCGAGCGCGTGTGGGTCGGGATCTCCGCCGCCGGCGTCTTCGCCACCGAGGACGGCGGGGTGACCTGGGAGCGGCGCAACGACCTCGCCGACCCGGCCGCCGGCGAGGGTCACTCGCATCCTGCCGCGGCGTCCGACGGGCACACCGGTTTCTGCGTTCACCACCTCGAACGTGCGGCGGGCGAGGGTGACCTGCTCTACCAGCAGAACCACCACGGGGTGTGGCGCTCGCCGGACGGCGGCCACAGCTGGCACGACATCACCGCGGGCCTGCCCTCGACGTTCGGCTTCCCCCTGTGGGCCCACCCGCGTGACGGGCACACCATCTGGACCCTGCCGCTCAACGGCGACACCGAGGGTCGTTACCCGCCGGATGCCGCCGCCGCCGTGTGGCGCTCGCGGGACGCGGGTGCGTCGTGGGAGGCACAGCGGGCCGGGCTGCCGCAGGAGGCGTGCTTCTTCACCGTGCTCAGGCAGGGCATGACCGGCGACCGGCGGGACCCCGCGGGCGTGTACTTCGGGACGAACACGGGCTCGGTGTTCGCCAGCCGCGACGAGGGGGACACCTGGGTCGAGATCGCGCGGCACCTGCCCACCGTGCTGGCCGTGGAGGTGCTCGAGCCGGCCGGAAGCGTCGACGACTGAACGCCCCGCTCGCTCGGCAGGGCAGAACGCGGGGTCGAGAAGGTGTACGGCGCACGACGGCGGGCAGAGGACAGGCATGCGGATCCGTGATCACGACAAGGCGGACCTGGCCCTGGCCGCCCTGACCCTGTCCGTCGCCGCGGTGGCGGCCGGCAGCGAGGCCGTCCGTTGGGCACGCGGACGACGGCGCCGACCACACACCTCGACGCGGCCGCGCCCAGGGACCCCGGCGGAGCTGCCGCCCCGGTCGTAGCGGCTCGCCCCCCGGCCAAGGGGTTCCCACCTACGCCGGGGGCCGGGCGGATGCCGCCGTGTGGCGCCCCGCACCCTCCCGCTTCGCCCAGCTGGCGCGACGCACCGCCTCCGACCGCCGCGGCGTGGGAGGGTGAGGCATGGTCACCGCTGATGACAACGAGCTGGACGCCTTCTGGGACATCGCCCGCGAGCACGCGGATCTTGCCGGGGTGCCCGTCTTCTTCGGTGCGAACCCGGTGAGGACGCTCCGACCGCCCGCGTGGGCCTTCGGCGCGACTCCCGAGCAGTCCGACGAGCTGCTCGACCTCGTCCTCGACGGCACCAAGACGGCCACCGCCACCTCGCACGCCGACTACGCCCGGGAGGGTGAGGAGCTGCCCACGCCCGGCACGCTCGGCATCGTCCTCGACGGCGCCGGACACCCGCGCGCCCTGGTCGTGACGACCGAGGCGCGGGTCGTGCCGTTCGACGAGGTCGACGCCGACCACGCCCGCGACGAGGGAGAGGGCGACGGCAGCCTCGAGCAGTGGCGCGAGACCCACGAGCGCATCTTCACCGAGCAGTCCGAGGGCGGCTTCGCGCCGAACATGCCGGTGGTCCTCGAACGGTTCCGGGTGCTCTACCCGTCGACCTGACCTCGGCGCAGCAGACCTCTTCACGGGTGTCGGCTGCTTGGATTGGCCCATGGACCCCGTCGTGCGTGTCACCGGTGGCCTCGTTCGCGGCTCGACCCGCGAGGGCGTCCGCTCCTTCCTCGGCATCCCCTACGCCGCGCCCGCCGTCCGTGCGGACCGGTACCGGGCCCCGCAGCCGGTGGTGCCGTGGGACGGCGAGCGCGACGCGACCGAGCCGGGGCCGACGGCGGCCCAGTCGGCCTACCCGCCACCGATGGACACCGTGCTGCCCAGTTCGGTCTCGCCGGGGGACGACTACCTCAACGTCAGCGTGTGGGCCCCCACCGAGGGCACCGGCTGGCCGGTGATGGTGTGGATCCCCGGCGGCGCGTTCGTGCGGGGCGCGAACTGCCTGCCGATCTACGACGGGTCCGCCTTCGCTCGCGACGGCATCGTGCTCGTCGCGCTCAACTACCGGCTCGGCGTCCCCGGTTTCGCCGTCCTGGACGGCGCCCCGACCAACCTCGGCCTGCGCGACCAGCTGGCAGCGCTGGAATGGGTTCGCGACAACGTGGCCGCCTTCGGCGGCGACCCCGACGACGTCACCGTGTTCGGCGAGTCCGCGGGCGGCATGAGCGTCGCGACGCTGATGGCGTGCCCGGCAGCGGAGGGCCTCTTCCACCGCGCTGTCATCCAGAGCGGCGGGGGGACGGCCGTCTGCACGATGGATGATGCCCGCCGGGTGAGCGCCGAGGTCGCGGCCCACCTCGGGGTGCCGGCCACGGCCGATGCCTTTGCCGCCCTCGACCCCGAGGTGGTCACTGCGGCGCAGACGGCCGTGGCCCTCGCCATCCAGGCCGACCCCGACCCAGAGCGTTGGGGCGCAACCGTCCTCAGCGGTGGGCTCGGGATCATGACCCTCTTCCCCGTCATCGACGGCGAGCTCGTCCCCGACGTCCCGCTCACCCGGATCGCCCAGGGTTCCGCTGCCGCCATGCCACTGCTCATCGGCACGACACGGGATGAGTTCCGGCTGTTCCTCGTGCCCACCGGGGCGGCGGCCATGGTGACCGCGGACGCGCTGCCGCTGCTGGCCGCCCGCTACGGCTGGCCGACCGGGGCCGTGGAGACGTATGCCGCAGGCCGAGCGGACGCCTCACCGGGAGACATCGCCTGCGCCATCCTCACGGACGCTGCGTTCCGCGCACCCGCAGCCCGCCTCGCCGCCGCCCAGCACGCTGCGGGTGGCACGGTCCATGCCTACGAGTTCGCTTGGCGCACACCGGTCCAGGCCCTCGGCGCCTGTCACGCCCTCGAGCTCGCGTTCGTCTTCGACACCCTGGCCGACGGCGCGCCCATGGTCGGGGATGCCGCGCCGCCGCACCTCGCCGACGAGATGCACCGCGCCTGGGTCGCCTTCGGCCGCGACGGGGCGCCCGGGTGGGGACCCTGGACCCCGGACGAGCGGGCCGTCATGGTGTTCGACGGCGCGTCCGAGCTGGTTCGCGCACCCCGCGCGGCCGAGCTGGCCCTCTGGGACTGACTGGCCCCGGCGACGACCGGATGTCGTTGCGCCCCGAGATTGTCGGACGGCAAACCCCGCTCGACGGCGCCCCTGCGCCACCGTTGGGTTACCCACCTCGGGGACCCCGGGGGGCGCGGGAGAAGGGCGGAGAGATGAGGTCGTGGCGCGCGTCGGAGGCCGGGTCGATCGGCCGGCTGTACGCCTGGTGTGTGGTCACCCTGCGCTGGTTCATCGTGCTGGGCTGGGCCGCCGCCATCGCGGCGGCCGCGCTGTGGCTGCCGGCCACCACGCAGCAGGCCGACCTCGGTGGCTTCGCGCCGCCGAACAGCAACGCGATCGCGACCGAGCAGGCCTCCGCGCAGGCCTTCGGCTTCCCGATCCTGAGCCGTACGCTGCTGGTCCAGCGCAACGAGTCGGGGCTGTCCAGCGGGGCGCAGCAGCGCGCCGTGGAGCGCGCGGTGGGTGTCGCCAAGGGCACCCTCGGCGACGTCGGCCCCATCGCGGCCGCGGTGCCGGTCATCAACGTCAAGGACGTCTTCACCTCTGCGGAGCAGGGCACCACCGCGCTGACCTACATCTTCACCAAACCGGGCACGACCTTCGGCGGCGAGGTAGCCGCCGCCAAGACCTTCGGCCAGCAGCACGTGAACCAGCCCGACGACCACCTCGTCGGGGTGACCGGCACCGTCCCGGCCCAGGTCGAGCAGTCCCACATCCTCTATGGCCACCTGCTGCTGCTCGAGTGCCTCACCCTGGCGGTCGTCATCGGGATCGTGGCCCTGAAGTTCCGCTCGTTCGTCGCCCCCCTGGTGGCACTGCTGACGGCCGCCCTGTCGTACTTCCTCGCCGTGCGGGTGACGAACTACGTGGGCGGGCTGGTGCAGCAGGGCGGAACACCCGAAGAGCTCAAGCCACTGGTGCTCGCCCTGGTGCTGGGCATCGTCACCGACTACGCGATCTTCTACCTCTCCAGCATGCGCACGGGCCTGGAGGAGGGGCTGCACCGGCTGGACGCCGCGAAGGCGTCGGCCGCCCAGACCGGGCGGATCGTGCTCGTCGCCGGCATCGCCGTCGCTGCCGGGTGCGCGGCCATGCTCGTTGCCAAGTCCGGCTTCTTCCGCGCCTTCGGCCCGGTGCTCTCGCTGTCGGTGCTGACCGCGGTGGTCGTCTCGGTGACCCTGCTGCCCGCGCTGCTCGCCATCTTCGGGCGCGGACTGTTCTGGCCGGCCCGGCCTCGGCGCGACCGCAACCGCGTCGTGTCCCGTGCGGCCGCTCGGCTGCTGACCGTGCGCGTGGTGGCGCTCGTCCTCGGCGGAGCCTGCGTCGTCGGCCTCGGGGCGCTGGCCGTCCATGCCGACCGCCTGCGGCTCGAGGTGTCGTTCGTGGCGGCACTCCCGCCCGACAGCGAACCGGCGGAGGCCGCGCGCGCGGCGGCGGCCGGCTTCGCGCCCGGCGTCATCGCGCCCACGGAGGTGTTGCTGCAGGGCAGCGGCGTGGGTGGCAAGCGCCAGCAGCTCGACGACCTCAGCCGGTCGCTCGGGCAGCAACCGGGGGTCGCAGGCGTGCTGAGTCCCAGCGCCCTCCCGGACCAGGCCGTACGAGGAGCGCTGGTGACGCAGGATGGTGACGCGGCCCGGCTTCTCGTCGTCCTCGACCACGACCCCCTGGGCGCCACGGCGATCTCCGACGTCAACCGGCTCTCCGCAGCGATGCCCGGGCTCCTGCACGGGGCCGGGCTGGACGGCATGGGGTTCGGGTTGGCCGGCGACACCGCGGTGGCCGCGGAGCTCGTGGCGGCGACGAACGCCGACCTGCGCCGCATCGCCGTCGCCGTGCTGGTCGTCAACCTGCTCCTGCTCATGGTCTTCCTCCGGGCCGTCGTGGCGCCGGTGCTGCTGCTCGCCTGCAGCGTGCTCGCCCTCGCCGCGTCGCTCGGGTGCCTGGCCCTGGTCTTCCAGGACCGGCTCGGGCACGACGGAGTGGCGTTCTACGTGCCGTTCGCGGCCTCCGTGCTGCTGCTGTCGCTCGGGTCGGACTACAACATCTACGGGGTCGGCCACGTCTGGACCCGGGCCCGCCACACCACGCTGCGCCAGGCGATCGCCGAGCGCGTCCCCGAGACCTCGGGCGCCATCACGGCCGCCGGCATCACGCTCGCGGCCAGCTTCGGGATGCTGGCCCTGGTGCCGCTGCGGCAGTTCCGCGAGCTCGCGTTCGTCATGGCCCTCGGCGTCCTCATCGACGCCCTGGTCGTGCGCTCGGTGCTGGTGCCCGCACTCCTGACCCTGCTCGGCGGGTTCAGCGCCTGGCCGCGCCGGCTCCGCGGGGCCGAGCCGCAGCCCGAGCCGGCGCAGGCACCTCCGGGGGTGCCGCACGACAGCCATGACGCCGAGCTGACGGCTCACCGCACCTGAGGGTCGTCCCCTTCGCCGTTGCCCCTGCGCCAGGGCTACGCCGTGGCGACCGGGTAGCGCAGGTGCGTGACGCCGACGCCCGCGACCACCCTCGGGTTCCCGAGGACGACCGGCGTGCCGGCGAGGTGGTCGAACAGCCGCACCCCGGACCCGAGGAGCACCGCGGCCAGGTCGACCTGCAGCTCGTCGACCAGGCCGGCGTTCAGCAGCTGCTGGATGGTGTCAGCGCCGTGGACCCCCACCGACTTCCCGGATGCCGCAGACCTGGCCTGCGCCACGGCGCTCTCGACCCCGTCGGTGACGAAGTGCACGGTCGAGTCGGGTCGCGGCCACCCCGCCGGGATGTCGTGGGTCAGGACGAAGGCCGGCCCCCAGGCGTGGTTGCCGCCCCAGCCCTGGGCCGCGTCGAAGGTGCGTCGGCCCGTGAGCACGGCCCCGAGGTCGGACGTGAGGTCGCGAAAGTGCTCGGCGCTCGGTTCGGACATGGTGAACGTCATGGGGTCGGACCCTCCGGTGTCGATCTCGACACCCCCTGAGGCGAAGTACCAGTCGAACACCTCGCCCACACCGCCGTCGGGGTCGGCGACGAAGCCGTCGAGCGACATGGACATGATGGCGATGACCTTCGACATTGCGAGTTCCTCTCGAACGGGGCAAGGGTTGTGAGGGGGTCGTGCGCCCTGGTCGAGCGGCGCCCCGACGACCGCTCTCACCCGTACCACGAACGCCGGGCACGGAATGCGACAGGCGCGCCTCGTCCGTCGGCCGGCGAGGAGCCCCGGCCACCTCAGGGACCCTGGCCCTCGAGGTGATCGCGTGCGACCCCCTTGGGGACCACCATGGCCCAGGCCTCCGTGACCAGCTCGGTCATCTCCCCGACCTCGAGCATCGCCGTCCTGGCTTCGACCCAGTTGAAGCGCAGGTCACCCTCGCTCGGCAACAGGAACGTGTCCGGGTCACTGGCGACCAGGCCCGCGCGCTCCTCCTTGGGAAAGGCGAACCCCATCAGCGTCTCGTCGCGGGAGAAGGCCACGTAGACCAGCTGCCCGACCCGGAACTTCACCCGGTCGCGGATCACGTGCTCGGTCGTGCGGGGCAGGGCCCGAGCCACGCGTCGGACGTCGTCGACGGTCACCATGACCGTCGAGTCTGGCAGCGGCCACCGACGTCCGGTCGCTGCGAGCAGGACATGGAACCTGCCGTGCATACCGGGCAGGACCGTGGGTAGGTCTTCCGTGCGATGTGCGGGTCGCCCAGGCAAGGAGCTGCGATGACCATCCAAGGGACTGCGACCAGTCGGCTCGATCACGACCTCGACGACCTGCGGGCCGTCCTGAGGCGGGTCGACTTCCCCGCGTGGCAGGACGACATCCTCGCCGCGCTCGTGGTCGGCCGCTCACCGTCACGCCTGTTGTGGCGGGCCGGGTGCCTCTCGCCCCAGCGGCTGTACCGCTCGGTCGACGAGGTGTGCACCGATCTCGCCGCGCGACCGACCGCCGATCGCCGGTAGCCACCGAGCCACCCGCTGCGTCCCCCGGGGCGGCACCGGGTGACGATCCGCGACGGGCGGGTCGCGGGTGTCTCCTGCTAGCGTGACAACGTCTGCGACCCCTCTGTCGGGCCGCCGCAGGACGCGAGTATCCGGGAGACAACGATGACGTTGCGTGATTCGCTCACCCAGGTTGACCTGTTCCGTGCACTGCCCGACTCCGCTCTGGACGAGATCATGGGCAGGGGAACCACCTTCACCCTCCAGCCGGGCACCACGTTGGTACTCGAGGGCAGCACCGACGAGGGCTTCCAGATCGTCAGGCGCGGGTCGGCCACGGTCATCGTCAACGGCGTGGAGCGCGGCCCCATCGACGTGGGGGGCTACTTCGGCGAGATGGCGCTCATCGACCACCACGGCCGCTCGGCCACGATCGTCGCGGGGCCCGACGGGGTCGAGACGTTCGCCGTGTCCGCGCTCGAGTTCGCCTCGCTGATGGACCGCTACCCCCAGATCGCCCGCGCGCTGCTCCCGGTCCTCACGGCCCGGATCCGAGCCGCCGAGGCGCCCCAGCCCGGGCAGGGCTAGGCGGCCGGGGCTCCCGGCACGACAGTGACACCACAGGGTTCGAGCGCCGACCTCCGATGATCCTCCCGAAGGTCCCGGACCCTCGGCTCGTGACCATCCGTCGCGGTGGGACTCTCACGG
>Ga0164308_10002085_pt1 | contig 10663 bp, 11 predicted proteins | sample Whisoiple_246_MG_FD_109983 | JGI IMG/M metagenome (GOLD analysis project Ga0164308, IMG submission 109983) | Soil microbial communities amended with fresh organic matter from upstate New York, USA - Whitman soil sample_246_MG | ecosystem: Environmental > Terrestrial > Soil > Unclassified >... | reverse complement strand
CGAGACGGCCGCCGGAACGCCGGCCAAGTAGCCGAAGCCCGTCGACAGGTGGACGAGGCCGCCCACGGGCCGGCCGTCACGGCATTCCCGTAGGGGCTGTCGCGGCCGGCCGGGCCCCGTTCAGGCGTTTCCTCGTCAAGGCGGTACTCAGGGGCATCACCCGCCCTGGTCCGACCGGGTCCTCCCGTAGGAAACCCGTCCGGGCGCGGGACGTTCCGGAAGGCCTGCGGCACGTCAGTGGCGTGGCGCCGGGTAGGCCTTCGGCAGCGGCATGCCCCGCGCGGCCATGATGCCCCGGACGCGGTCCGGGTAGTCGGTGATGATCCCGTCGACCCCCATGTCCAGGAGGGCCTCGATGGTGGCGGGGTCGTCGCAGGTCCAGGGGATGACCTTCAGTCCGCGTCGGTGCGCGTCGCGGATCATCTTCCTGTCCGGGTAGAAACGGAAGCCCGGGTCCGTGACCGTGCCGTTCTGCGGGAAGCCGTAGTTCGGGGAGAGTGCGGTCACGCCGCGAACGGCGGCGGCGGCCCTCACGAAGTCTCCGTCGTGGTCGTCGACGTCGATCCCGCCGAGCCAGGGGGAGGCTCCGGGCTTCCCCACCTGGAGGAAGTCGAAGTTGGTCAGCGCCACCAGGGGGTAGTGCGGCGCGAGTCGGTGCATCTCCTTCAACGCCCCCCAGTCGAAGGACTGGACGGAGACCTGGTCCTCGATGCCGGAGCGGTGGATCTCCTCGTAGACGCGGCGGACGAAAAGCTCGCGTGGCGCTGTCTGTTCGGGAGCCCCGGCCTCCACCTTCGTCTCGATGTTGAGCTTGAGCCTCTTCGCTCCGTAGGCCCTCACCAGCCCCAGGACGTCCTTGAGTTCGACCATGCGGAAGCCCTCGACCCGCTCCTGCTCCGGGAAGCCCGGCAACTGCTGGTATCCGCAGTTCATGGTCCTGATCTGGGCGAGCGTCAGGTCCTTGACGTACTTGCCGACATACGGGTACATCGGATCGTCCGACGCCGACGGGCCGGTGTCCCTGCACTTCTGCGCGCTGACCTGACGGTCATGGGTCACCACCACTCGCCGGTCCTTCGTGATCTGGGTGTCCAGCTCGAGGGTGCTGACACCCAGACGTATGGCCTTGCCGAAGCCCTCGAGGGAGGACTCCGTGGTCAGGCCGAGGCCGCCACGATGGGCCTGGAGGTCGAAAGCGGCCCGGTGAACAGGCTGGTGCCGGTGGGGCGCCACGGCCGCGTGCGCGGTCGCCGGGACGGCGAGGACGGGAAGAAGGGCCAAACCGGCGATTACGCGCCTCAAGGACATGAGTGCCTCGTCTGTCACGTCGAGCAGGACACCGGGAAGCCAACCCCGGGCACACGGCCCGCACGGAGACCCACGGTAAGCACCTCGTGAACGCCGGCGAAAGGCCGGCGCGTGTGGGGAGCCCCGCTCAGGCGGTCGTGCCCGGGCCCGATGCGGCCCGGTGACCTCGGACGAACCATGTTGACATCCGCACACGGCGTGCCGGAAGGTGCTGCCCGGACGACTGGGGTGGGGCGGACGTGGAACGTCAGAGGTATGCGGAGCGGTGTTCGGAACTGTTCGCCGTGGGCGGCTTCGCCGCCGTACGGGAGACGGCCGAGGCAGGACTGGACGAGTACGGTCCGGATCCGGTTCTTCTCCGATGGCTCGGCCAGGCCCATGCCGCGGAGGACGAGGACGATCACGACCGAGAGGCCGAAACCGCCTACCGCAAGGGCCTCGCCCTGGCGCCGCACGATCTCGGGCTGCTGGTGTCGTACATGGAGCTGTGTCTGCGTTCGGACTCCTTCGACCACCCGTCGCGCGCACGCCGTGCGGTCGAGTTGCAGAAGCGCGTCGAAGAGCTGGCCCCGCCCGGTTCACCCGAGCGCGAGCGCGTGGACGACGCGACGGGCTGGGCCGGAAGAGGCTACTGGGACGACCTGATGGCCGGTGCGGCACGCGGGCGGGCTCAGCGGGCGGCCACGGAGGAACGGAGCGTGCTGGTCACCGATGCGCTGCGGCGCGACGCACGCGGCGAATCCCGGGAGGAGGCCGGGGAGGATCTCGACGCGGCCGCGGTCGCCGCCGCGGTCGAGTTGTTGCAGGGGGCCCGCAACGCCCCGCTGCGTCTGCTCCTCGCCCACCGCGTGGCGGCGTACGTTCTGACGTTCGCCTTGTCGTTCGGGCTGAACAAGGCACTGGTGTGGAGCGGAGCCCTGGAATTCAGTCTGTGGGGCTGGCTGTTGTACGTACCCCTGTTCGCCGCCGAGGCGAAGCTCCGCCGGGCGGAGCGCATCGGCAAGGAGCGTGTCGTGGCACGCGTGCAGGCACGGCACCAGGCGGCGGACACCGTGTGACCGGTTCTCCCGGGCAGGCGTCCGCGGATGCCGTGGCCGGCGGCGCCCGGTCGCCCGCGTCCCGCGAGCACGGGGCCTCACCGTGCTCGCCGTCCGCTGCCGTTCGGATGAACCCGCGTCCGGCCGGGAATAGCGGGGACGGTACGTGGTTGGCCTCGACATGACTTCTGAGAAACACGGGACATTCGGACGGATCGGCATCTGGAGCAGCGCCCTGCACGGGTCGCGGACGGACGATGCGGGCAGGGGGGCGATCGCGGAAGCCGTCGCCGAACTCGAGGAGATGAAGTACGGCACCCTCTGGATCGGAGGGAGCCCGTCGGTCGAGGACGCGGCAGCGGTCCTCGGCGCCACCCGCGCGGTCACCGTGGCGACCGGCATCCTGAGCATCTGGGACCACTCCGCCGAGGACGTGGCGGCGAGGGTCGCCGCGATCGATGCGAGCGCGCGGGGACGGTTCGTACTCGGTCTGGGCGTCAGCCACGGCCCGATGGTGCCCCAGTACGCGAAGCCCTACAGCGCGATGGTCGCCTACCTCGACGCTCTCGACGCGGCGACACCGCCGGTGGACTCCGGGCACCGGGTCCTCGCGGCGCTCGGTCCGCGGATGCTGAAGCTCGCCACCGACCGGGCGTCGGGCGCCCACCCCTATCTCGTCACCGCCGAGCACACCGCGGAGGCACGCGCCGCGCTCGGACCCGACGCGCTGCTCGCCCCTGAGCTGTCGGTGGTCCTCGACACCGACGTCGAGAGGGCCCGCACGACCGCACGGAACATGCTGTCGATGTACCTCCGGCTTCCCAACTACACCGACAACCTGCTGCGCCTGGGATTCACCGAGAGTGATTTCGACGGGGGCGGCAGTGCCCGTCTTCTCGACGCCCTCTTCGCCCTTGGTGACACCGCGCGTGTCAGGGCCCGGGCCCTTGAGTACCTCGATGCCGGGGCCGATCACGTGGCCCTGCAGATCCTGACCGCCGACGAGGGCGGCGGCGGCCTGCCCCGGACCGAGTGGCGTGAGCTCGCCGGGGCGTTCGCCGACGAGTTGTAGAGCCCGCTCCGTCCTAGGCCGCTATCCGAGCTCGATGGTGGTGGCGGCGTAGATGCCGGGCAGGTCGATCTCGGGTACGCCCCCCGTGTACATCCGGGCGCACTCGAAGTTCGGTTCGAGCCCCAGACGTTCCACCAGTCTGATCGCCGCTCCGTTCGCATCGGGCACGTCCAGGGCCACCGGCTCGCCCTGCTGAGCTGCCGACAGGCCGTTCAGCAGGGCGAGTGCGACGTCGTCGGAGGCGGCGTGGAGCGGTCCGACACGTGCCCCGGTCCCGGCCGGTCGCACGGCCCCGAACCCCCTCAGTTCGCCGTCCCGCAGGGCCACCAGAGCGGTGTGGCCGGGTGTTGCGACCCACAACGAGAGGAAGGCGTCACGAGGCCCGGGGAAAAATCGGCGGTCGTAGGACGCCAGCGTTCCGAAGGGAACGGTTCCGGCGTCGACGAGCGTGATGTCTCCGGGGGTCTCCTCCGCGTGCGGCACTCCCGCGTACCGCACGTGGTTCCAGGCGGTCCGGAATCCCGACCTGCGGTAGTTGTCCTGCTGTTCGACCACGCCGTCGAGGCCCACGTTCCGGCCTTCGAGGTGCTTCATGGCCGCCCGCCACGCCTGGATCCCGTAGCCCTGGCCGCGGACCGGGGGCTTCGCGATGTAGAAGCCGATGAACCCGTACCGCGCTCCGTACCGTACGGCGGAGACGGAGGTGACGGGTTCGGCGTCCAGCTTGCCCAGGAGGAACCCGTGCGGGTCGGCGGCGTGGAAAGGGAGCCGGTCCCCTCTCCCCGGGTTCCATCCCTCGTCCTCGGCCCACCGCAGGAAGATCGTCATCTCGCGGATTCCGGCGGTCGTGATCTCGTACTCACCCATGCCTCTCTTCTACTCGGTGTTCCGGCCGGTTCGGCGGATCGACGACGCGGATCCACCGGCTGCCGAGGTGCAAGGTGCTCGCGTTCCGTACGTCCCGGCTGCGACGACGCACGTCATGCCGTCCCACAGCGTTCCCGGAGGAGGCCGACTCCCTCGCCCTCCAGTTCCCCGAGGTACGAGGCACGACCGGCCATGGCCATCACCAGAGCCATGGTGGTGCCGGACACGAGTGGTCCGGCACCGGCCGTGAAGGGGCCGTCGGACGCGACGAGCCGGAGCCCACGGACGCGTCGCTTGGCGGGAAGCACGAGGTCCGAGCTCCGGTAGTGGTCGGCGACCCGGGTGACCGTCTCGATCGGGTGGTCGCGGTGGATCCCCAGCGGGCGCCGGATGTCCTCCGCGTGCACGATCGACTCTCCGAGCATGGCGACGACAGGGAGCGGCGGCTTCGTCGTGCTCGGCACGATGCTCCGGAACCGCTGGAGCGTCTCGGCCGGTGACGCTCCCAGGTGCTCCGCCAGCCGCATGGCCACCTGCCGGTCGAAGTCGAACCGGCATCGGATCACTCCGGCCATCCATCGCACCGCGTTGAGGCTCGCCGCCGCGGTGAGGTGCGCCAGCACCTCCCGCACCGTCAGTTCGCTGCACAGTGAGGGGGTCGACCACTGTGCGTCGGACAGGCGGGAGAGGTCGGACGCCAGTGCCGCTCGCTCGGAGCGGATCAGGGACCAGGTTCCGCCGGCGCCGGGGCCGTTTTCCGCCACCGGTGTCGAATCGGTCGTCAAGGCATGTCTCCTGTCACGGATGTTCTGGGCGACGCCCTGGGCAGGAGCAGGCTGAGCCCCGTCAGGACGACAGAGGTGGAGACTGTGTCCGCACAGGAAAGTCATCGGCCTCGTGGGACGCATCAGCCGTGGAGACGCAACACGGCCGTGGATCGCATGCTGGGGACATCGGGTCACAGGCCGCTGCGCATACATACCCTCGGCCATCGGTCGAGACCGTGAGCGGCTTCCTGATGTCGGATCTCACGGAGCTCCGGGCCGGCCGCGTGGTCGTCGAGCGGCGGACCTACGCAGCGCGTTCAGAAGGGCGCGTTCCACGCGAAGTCCTAGAGAAGGGCAAGCTCGTCGATGCTCGCGGGGCGGATGCGCATGAGGCCGTTCTCGTCGGATCGTGCTGGCGCGTGCCGACGGTGGTGGGGAGGGGCGGACTCACGCTCTGTGGGCAGCCCGCGCAGATGAACATGGAGCGATCGGGGCCGGACGGATGCTTCAGGCCCCTCCACGCGTGCCCGGCCGGAATGCCGCCTCCGCGGCGGTTCCGGCCGGGCACGCGAGGGTCATCGTCGGCCGATTCTGCGACCGTTTCCGATACCGGCCACGTGCAGGGCCAACAGGATCAGGCCGATCAGCATGACGTTCGTCGAAGAGAAGACGTCGTTCGTCGCTATCTCGGCCGCGTTGATCAGAAAAGCGATGAAAAACAGAACTGCCGCAGCAATACCCAACATGAGGTGGCTCCTTTCGCCGTTGGAACGCATGTGCCCCCGGATGCTCGCGTCAGACCTGGAACAGCGCGCCGGTAACGGCGTGTTCGGCAGAGAGACGACGCCATCGGATCGGCAGTGGTGGCCGCACGTCCGGTGCGGGACCTGATGCGCCTGTGCCTGCTGCCGGGCGCGGCGGTCCAGACAGTGCGACGGGCCCCGGGGAAAGGTGTTGCGGAGCCGGCGCGTCGATCGACATGCTCACTTCCGTGAACCCCTCGCGTGAAGCAGTCGATTTCGGCGTCGCCGTCCGCCTCCACGTCCGCGACCTGCTGGCACGGGACCTGCCCGCGTGTACCTGGTCGGGCTCCGCCACGCATCTGCGGCATGTGGAGCAGGAGTTGGTGCGCGCCACGGCCGGAGAGGTGGACTACCTGGCCGTGTGCACCGCCGCGGATCTGCCGGTGGCGATCGGCGGAGTCGACTACCGGGTCTCCGAGGGGGCCGGAACCCTGTGGCAGCTCGCCGTGCTCCCCGCGCTGCAGGGGCACGGTCTGGGAACGCTGCTGATCCGGGCGGCCGAACAGAGGATCAGGGACCGCGGCCTGGGCAGGGCGGAACTTGCTGTGGAGGAGGACAACCCGCGGGCCCGCGCCCTGTACGAGCGACTGGGTTACGTCGCCCACGGCCGCGCACCGGACGCCTGGGACGCCGAAGGGCCCGACGGAGCGGTCCGTCGCTACGAGACGATGTGCGTGCTCATGCGGAGGGACGTGTGAGTTGCTCGGCCCCGGGCATGGCGGACCTCGCTCACCTGCTCTCCCGGAGCAGCTTGCGTCGTTCGCCGCGCTTGGGATGACGGACGGTCACTCCCCCCATCCCGCAGGTCCCTGTCAGGCGGATCAGGGGTGAACCCGGGAGCTTCTCCGGGGTCGTCCTGTCCCGCAGACCGGCCAGCGCGGGGTCGACCTGATCCGATTCCACCGCCCAGCCGTCGGGGACCACGATCTCGACACCACCGACCTGTCCGTCCACCTCGATCTCGACCACGCGCAGCCGGCACTCGACCCGCGTGAAGTCGATCCTGACACCGCCCATGCCGCCGTACGCCCGGATCTGCTCGGGCACGCGCCAGGATCCCCCCTTGACCGCACCCGCCATGCCGCCTTTGAGCAGCAGCGGCTGAGCGGGCTGCACGGCGGACACCAGGTCGGCTGTGAGCGGCGCCAGTTCGACGAGGGTCCGTGCCGACAGGGCCACTTCCAGCCGGGTGCCGAGTTCGTCGAGGTCGATGCGGCCGTCGGCCGCCGCGTCCTGCAACTCGGCCACCACCGCTTCGCGGTCGGCGTCGGAGGCGCGCAGGGGAACGGGATGCGAGGGCTCGGCACTCATGGGCCGATGATATCGAGCACGTCGGCCACGTGGGCCGCGAACGCCCGCCCACCGCCTGCGAGATGCGCCCCGGGGGCTCTCCGTAGGACGGTCGAGGGGCTGGCCCCCGGGCCGGGACGCAGGCCTGCCTCATGGGCACCCGGGCGCGACCCGACCACGCTTGACCCATGACGAACTGGATGCGCAGGACTCTCATTCCGACGCTCTGTGCCACCGCCGTGGCCGCCGCGATGACCGCCACCCCGCCGGTCGCCCTCGCGGCCGGCGCGGGGAGCACGCCCGTGCCCCACCTCGACTGGCAACCGTGCGCCCTGCCCCCGGGCACCACCGGACCCGCCGGTCAGGAGTGCGCGATCCTGCCGGTCCCCCTCGACCACCTCCGGCCCGGCGGACGCACCGTCCCCGTCGCTGTCACGCGGCTGCGCAGCGACCGGCCGGAGAACCGGCGCGGAACCCTCGTGGTGATCCCGGGTGGTCCCGGATCGTCCGGAGTCCAGCGGCTGGCGCAGAAGGGGGCGGTGTTGCAGGAGGAACTGAAGGGCGCCTACGACCTCGTCAGTCTCGATCCGCGCGGAGTCGGCGGCAGTGTCAAGGCTCGCTGCGGCATTCCGGCGGCGGATCGCCGCCTGGTCACCCTGCGGTCGTGGCCCACGCCGGGCGGCGGGACCACGGAGAGCGCCGAGCGGTCCCGCCGGACGGCCGGGTCGTGTGCCGCGAACGGGGGCGCGGTGCTGCGGTCGTTCACGACGAGGAACGAGGCCCGCGACATCGACCTCTTCCGGCAGGCTCTGGGAGAGCGCGAGGTCTCGGTCTGGGGTACCTCGTACGGTGCCTACGTGGCGGCCGTGTACGACCGGACGCACCCCGGCAGCGTCGACCGCGTGGTCCTCGACAGCACCGGGGACCCTGATCCGTCGCGGGTGGCCCGGGGGTGGCTCGAGAACATGTCGCGCGGTGCGGCCGACCGCTTCGCGGACTTCGCGGCCTGGTCGTCGGACCCCGCGCGCGAGGCGGAGGGACTGCGGCTGGCCGCGCGGGCCGAGGACGTCGAGCCGCTGTTCCTCGCGTTGGCCGGGGAGCTGGACGGCGCTCCACGCGACTCGGGGACGCCCGGCGTGCCGCTGACCGGCAACGGGCTGAGGCAGGCCCTGCAGAACGCCCTCTACAGCGACCGGTCGTTCCCGGGGATGGCCCGTCTGATCCTGGAGGCCGGGGACCCGCAGGCCCTCCCGTCCCTGCCGCCGGACCTCGCCCAGGTCATCCCCGACGAGGACGCGTCACTCATGGTCTCGACCATCTGCAACGACGTGCGCTGGCCCGCTCCCGGCTCCGGGTACGCGCGACGGGTGGCCGCCGACCGGGCGCGGTATCCGTTGACGGCCGGGATGCCCGTCAACGTCACCCCGTGCGCCTTCTGGAAGGACGCCCCGGCCGAGGAGCCCGCCCGGATCACCGACGAGGGGCCGTCGGACATCCTCATGGTGCAGAGCCTGCGCGATCCCGCGACCCCGTACGCCGGCGCGCTCAAGATGCGTGCGGCGCTCGGTGCCCGAGCCAGGATGGTCACCGTCGGCCAGGGCGGGCACGGGATGTATCTGGGTAACGGCAACGAGTGCGGCGACCGCGCCGTGACCCGCTTCCTCACCACCGGGCACCGCCCCGCGCGGGACACCCACTGCGCGAACTGCCCCGGCTCCCCTGTCATCCGGTCCGTCACCGCCGCACGGCAGCCGGCCACGGCGGGGGCGGCGCGCTCACAGCCCCACGAGTGCGGGAGGCGGACGGCTCACGGGCTGTCCGCCTCCCAGGCCCAGCGCTTCGGGTCGCCTTCCACGGGCCCGTACACGGCGCTTCCTCCCGCCCCGAACTTTCCGAGCTCCGTGCCGAGCGCGGCACCCGACGCGAGGCGCTCACCGGGCCAGCCGGTCACATCCAGGAGGAGCCCGTCCAGCGGGCCGGCCACCAGCTCCACGTAGACGCGCCCGGGGCGGGGCCCCGGATCGGGGTCGTCGTGGTCGGCGCCGTAGACGCGGCGCCTCATCAGTTCGTCCATGCCTCCAGCATCACAGTCGCCACTGACAGTCCCCGCGGTCGGCGGCGGCTCCGGTCCGTCACCCGCGTGCGGGCGGGCGCCAGACCGTGAAGTCGCTGATCCGGAAGTGGCTGGTGACCGTCCGGAACGCGAAGTGCCCGCTGGTGTACGGCTCAGGATCCCGGTGGTCGAACACCAGGCGCCCGTTGTTCCACCATGCGCTGTCCACGAAGATCCACGGTGCGGCCCCTCGTCCCGTCGTGTCGATGCTTTGCCGCACGCCGCCACGCGACCGCAATGTGCTGCTCACATCCGGCGGTGCCGGCCCCGGAGCCGTGCGGAACTCGCGGTTCGCGGCGCGGGCGCTACGTCGTGCCGCCCGTGCGGTGTGGCAGCGTGGAGGCGCACCCTCCGGACCACACCGTGTGGTTCAGCACCACAGGGAGGGCAGCGGTCAGCAGAGGAGAGAACATGTCGAAGCCGCCCCTTCCCGATGCCGCGGTCACCATGCTGCGCAAGCCCAACCCGGCTGTGATCGCGACCCTCCGTTCGGACGGGCAGCCGGTGTCCACGGCCACCTGGTACCTCTGGGACGACGGCCGGGTGCTGGTCAACATGGACGAGGGCCGCAAGCGCCTCGACCATGTGCGCCGGGACTCCCGCGTCACCCTGACGGTGCTCGACGACTCCGACTGGTACACCCATGTGACGCTGATCGGGCGTGTCGTCGAGATCAGCGACGACGAGGGCCTGGCCGGCATCGACCGGCTGTCACAGCAGTACCTCGGCCGGCCCTATGCGGAGCGTGACCGCGGCCGGGTGAACGCCTGGATCGAGATCGACCGCTGGCACGGCTGGGGCGGCTTCCGGGACAGCTCCCAGGCGGCGACCTGATTCTCCCGGCCGGACTTCGGCGCACGACCCGGTCGACGGCGCGTCAGGGCGTCGCGCCGTGTCCGGTCGGCGCACGAACGAACGCGTCAGTCACCGGCCGGGGGCTGACGGCATCCGGTGCACGGCAGTCGTCCTCACCGCCTGTCGGGACGGGCGGCGCGTCGTCCGGCGACGGCACCCGGGAGCGCGCGGGCCGATCCGACACCGGCGTCCAGGTCGACGTCATCCTCCAGCGGTGCCGTCACGGTTCCTGGACCGTCGCTCCACCCGATCTCCCGGAACAGGATTCGACGCCGTTTCATGGAACCGATCCACTGAGACAGAACCTGGACATGCACGCGATCATTTCAAGATCGCCTCGGCTCTAGTGTCGTCGGTGTCAGCAGGAAGTACCGCAACCGACAGCCGCTGGAGATCAAGATGCGCTCGCGTTCCGCCCGTTCCGCCCGTCTCGCCGTCGCCGCCGCGGCGGTGGCCGCCCTCGCCGCCACCGCCACCGCCTGCGGACCCGAGGACACCACGGACACGAGCAGTTCCGCGGCCTCCTCCGCCACCACCGCCCCCTCTGCCGG
>Ga0164308_10002084_pt1 | contig 10668 bp, 9 predicted proteins | sample Whisoiple_246_MG_FD_109983 | JGI IMG/M metagenome (GOLD analysis project Ga0164308, IMG submission 109983) | Soil microbial communities amended with fresh organic matter from upstate New York, USA - Whitman soil sample_246_MG | ecosystem: Environmental > Terrestrial > Soil > Unclassified >... | reverse complement strand
TTGCGGCGCTCACGTGTGGAGGAACGTGGACGAAGGATTTCGCCACGGCCCGGCGACGGCGCACGTGAACGCGCAGAACCCGCCCGTTCTCCGGGCGGAGGCACGTCGCCCGTGGTTCTCCGCCGACACGGACGGCGGCACCGCGGCGATTCGCTCCTCTGCACCAGGTGCAGGCCTGCGAGCTGCGGCGTCGTGGAGCCGACGAGGTGGAGGTCTGCGACTTCCGACCCATGCGGTACGGCGGTGGGTACGCCGGACGGGTCCGAGTTTCTTGCACGAGGCGATCCCTGCGGCTGGATCGTGTTCCAGGCCGGCCATGATCCGCTCTTGGTATTCCTTCGTGGAGTACACGGGGTCGGTCGCACGAACCCCTCTCCAAACAATGGCAGGGCCTGGCCACTCGCTATGACAAGACCGCCACCATCTACCTCGCAGCTCTCGCCCTGGCAGGCATCTCCGTCCGGTCAGCAACGTGATCCGGAGGAAACGGCTTAGTGTCCTGCCTGTACCCGGACCACCCGATCGCGCGCGTCACCGGCCCGTCTCCGCCCGACTGGTGGCATACAGAGGCCGAGGCCGCGTTACGGGTGGCGGGAGATCAGATGGTCCTGGTCCGCACCATTGACGCAGTCATGCCTCCCCCGCATTATCTTGGGAGCGCTCCCACACCGCCGCACCGAAAGCACCCCACCGACCACACACCGGGCGTCCTGTCGGCCGACGCGGCGCTCGCCCGAGGAGGACGTTCATGCCGCTCGCACACCTCCCTCGCACCAGTTGGTTAGGCCGGCCGTCCCGCGCAGTCGGAAGAACAGCGGGCAGACGCCCCGCAGCCGCGCTCGTCTGCGCCCTATCCACGGTCGCCGCCCTCGCAGCCGCTCCCCCGGCGCCCGCCGCGACCGGCCGGATCGCCGCGGCTCAGGCCGCCGTGGTGACGACCGCCGACGAGGCATCGACCGTCGAGGTTTCCGTCAACGCGGGGGTGGGGCTCGGCACCATCGACGAGGCGGCGTTCGGCATCAACCACGCGCTCTGGGACTCGCACATGAACGACCCCGAGGTGACGGGCCTGTTGGGCGAGGCGGGCGTCGGCGTGATGCGCTACCCAGGCGGCTCCTACGGCGACATCTACCACTGGAAGGACCACACCGCGCCCGGCGGTTACGTGGCACCCCACACCACTTTCGACGAGTTCATGAGCAGCGTCCGCACCTCCGGCTCCCAGCCGATGATCATCGCCAACTACGGCACCGGCACACCGCAGGAGGCCGCCGACTGGGTCCGGTACGCCAACGTCACCCGCAGCTACGGGGCGAAGTACTGGGAGATTGGCAACGAGATTTACGGCAACGGCCACTACGGCAGCGGCTGGGAGGCCGACGACCACCCGGACAAAAGCCCCCGTGAGTACGCCCGCAACGTCCTCTCCTACGCGGAGGCGATGAAAGCGGTCGATCCGACGATCAAGATCGGCGCCGTGCTGACCACGCCGGGCGACTGGCCGGACGGCATCGTCGGCGCTGGGGACTCGGCCGACTGGAACCACACAGTGCTGTCCGCGGTCGCCGGGGCGATCGACTTCGCCATCGTGCACTCCTACCCGGGCGGCGCCACCGCCGACGAGGCCCTGGACCGGACCGCCCGGCTGCCCGGACAGCTCCGCGAGGTCCGCCGGCAGATCGACCGGTACGCCGGGGAACGCTCGTCGAAGATCGGCATCGCGCTCACCGAGGTCAACTCCAACGTTCAGATGAACAGCCGGCCCAACGGCCTGTTCGCCGCGGACACCTACATGACGGCGCTGGAGAACGGCGTCTTCAACGTCGACTGGTGGAATGTCCACAACGGGCCCACCAAAGTGGAGACGGTAGACGGTGACACCGACTTCAACGACTTCGGCCTTCTCTCCAGCGGCGGCTGCGTCGACGACGTCTGCCAGCCGGCCGTGAACACGCCGTTCCACCCGTACTTCGGCATCAAGTCGCTGACCAAGCTGGGTCGTCCCGGTGACACGATGGTCGCCTCCTCCACCGACAGCGACCAGGTCTCCGCGCACGCCGTGCACCGCGTGGACGGCACGTTGAGCGTGATGCTGATCAACAAAGACCCGCTGAACTCCCACACCGCGGACATCAGCTATGCCGGATACACGCCCACTGCCCAGGCGCCGGTCATGCACCGCTACGGCCGCGGCGACACCGATGTCACCCGCGTCGCCGCAACCGCCGGGGGCAACCCGGTACTGCCGCCGTACTCGATCACCACGATCAGCGTCGCCCCGCACGCCGCTGCTGCCTCGGTCGGCGCGCCCGGCGCACCGAAGACCACCGCCGTGGGCAGCTCGACCGCTACGGTGAGCTGGGCAGCCCCCGCGAACGGCAAGGCGGTGCGCTACGAGGTGTATGAACGCCTTGGCTCCAACGCCCAGTTGCTCGCCACCTCGACCTCCACCTCGGCAATGCTGCACAACCTGCCGCCAGGCTCCGAGCACACGGTCAACGTCCTCGCCCGGGACGCCGACGGCCGCCTCTCGCGCCCCTCAGAGCCGCTGACCTTCGCCACCACGGCTCCGCGCGACAGCAGCTGCCTGGTCAACTACCGGGTGGACAGCGGATGGGGCAACGGATTCGTCGCCACCGTCACGGTCTCCAATGTAGGTGACTCCCCGATCAACGGCTGGACCCTGGACTTCACCTGGCCGTCCACCGGCCAGACCGTGCAGAGCTTCTGGAACGCGAACGTCACCAGTTCGGGCACGCGCGTACATGTGACAGACAACGGCGCCAACGCCAAGCTGGCGCCGCGCAGCGGCTCAACCGCCATCTTCGGCTTCGTCGGAGCCAACGACGACGCCAACCCCACCCCGACGACGTTCACCCTCAACGGCACGGTCTGTCGCACCTCCTGATCCACCGCCCGCGGCCCGGCTCGGCCTTCCGGCCGGCTGGGCTGCAGGGGTGCGGGATGCGGGCGCGCCGGGTCAGGTCGCCGTCGCCCACGGAATGCGGGATCGGTGGACTGCTCCGCCATCATCGTCCTTCTCCGGCGTGGTCTCCGTGCTGCTCTTTGCGATCAAGGGGCTCTTGGACCAGGTCCCCGATGTGATCGACCGGTCAGTCGGCGGTCGGCGCCCCAGGCCAGGGGCTCGCGTTCTCGCACGGAAGACCCGAGGGGGTGCCCGCGGGCAGGAAGCGTTTGCGCTCCTCTTCGGTGTAATCACGCCCGGCCGAGGAGCAGAGGTGGGGGAACCAGTTCGCGCGAAGTAGGTCGTAGGATTGCCGCCAGCCCTTGGCGTAGGCGACCAGGCGGTCTTCGTGGACGACCGCTGTCCGCCTGATGTCGAGCACGGTGGGGAAGGCGCCGATGTGACGGCCCGTTTGAGTCGCCCACAGGTCGTAGCCGTCGGCGGATTCCGTGATCGCTGTGCCGTCCGAGGTCAGAGCGATCAAGTTGTCCAGGTGGTCCACGGCCATGGGGTGTCCGGTGGTTTTCTGCTGGTTCACCGACCACCGGCGGACGGTGCCGTCCGCGCTCTGCACCAACAGACTTCGCCCGTCGGCCGAGAAGATTGCCGTCGGAGCTGATCTCGGAGCGTACGTCGCCGGTGGGCGCCCCGCGCAGTGCGTAGGACCGGGGAGAGCCGTCCATTGTCCCTGTCACAACGGAGAGCACGACGGGCGCGGCGCCCGCCGGCTTGGACCACACCACCAGGGTGCGACCGTCCGCCGTGGCGTCAAGACGCGTTGCCCGCCCCGGCCAGAGGCCGACGTGACTGGCGCGCAGGTACTCCCCGGTGACATGGCTGTGCAGCAGCGCTTCCTGTGCCTGTGGGGTGTCGTCTGCGTGCCAGGCAGCCAGTGCGAGCTGGATCGAGCTCCCTGGATCATGGTTTGCCCTGTCGCTGGACTCGTCGGCGAGTGCGCGGGATGCGAGGGTGCGCAGTTGTCGTTCGGCCGTCTGGCTGCTGTCGAGTGCCATATTGGCGAGCACGCAGGTGCCTACCAAGAGAGCCAGAAGTGTTGCTACCAGCGCCTGCCAGCGCCGGAGTGCCCGCCGTGCGAACCTTCGGCTTGCACCGATGTACGCACGCTCGAGTGCGGTGATCTCGGTAGGTCGGTGGTCGGCTTGCTCGACGGCCACCTCGAGCACGCTGCCACGCAGCAGGGCGCCCGTCTCCTCACCCGCCTCTTTCCAGCGTGCCAGGTCTCGGCGCAGTTCCTCCTGCCAGGACCGGAATTTGCGGCTGTCGTCCAGCCAACCTCCCAGCCGCGGCCAGTGGCGGGTCAGGGCCTCGTGCGCGAGGTCCACGATCTCCGTGCCCTCATCGGTGCGGCCGAAGACAATAAGCTTTCCGGGTGAGAGACGGCGTGCGAGCGCCAACGCGGCGGGGTTCATGTCCGCAACCGGTGCGGGACGCCGGGTATAGCCGCCTTGGTCTGCCGGGCGTGCCAGCTGGACGAAGAGCGCCTGCGCGAGGGGGATTTCGTCTTCCCGGACCACGGCGCGAAAGGAATCCTCCGCATACCCGGCAAGAGCGCCGGCGATTCCGCCGAAGTCCTGGTAAGCGCCGTGGGTCAGCATTGACCGCTCGCGCTGTTCCCACAGACGGGTCAGTGCGAACTCCACGAGGGGCATGCGGCCCGGCTCGTCCGCCGCGTCACGCACGATCCGGTCGGCGAGTCCGGGCTCCACCCACAGTCCGGGCACCGCGTCCACGGGCCGGGTAATCGCGTCTCGCAGGTCGTCGGGGCCGAGCGGGGCGAGGAACATGACCGCGTCGCTGAGCGCAGAGGAGGTCGCGGCCGTCATCAGGGCGTCGATGGAGTCGTGGCGCGCCGTGACTACTGCCCGGGGGACGGAGCCGGACTCCCCGTCCACGGTGCCGCACAGGTGAATCTGCAGGTGAAACAGCCTTCGGGCGGCGTCCGGTGCGACACCGGCGTACTCCTCCATCTGGTCTACGACAAAGAGGTGGCCGGCCCGGCCGCCCGTGAGGAACGAGAGGGATGGGCGTCCTCTGCTTCTGCTCGATATGGACGGCCCTCTGAATCCGTACCGAGCAGCACCGCACGAGCGGCCCGCGGGTTACAGCACGCACCGCATGCGCCCGGCCGGATGGGAGAACCCGTGGGACAAGCCCTTGCGGGTCTGGCTCAACCACGACCACGGAGCGGACCTGGATGCCCGAGGACCAGAAGCCGGGTATGAAGCAGGCCCGGGGCATGCTGAACGAGTACAAGAAGACGTGGGCGAAGCGGACCACGGTGCGTAAGGCGCCCCCGATCACGGACGAACTACTGCGGGCTATGGCCGCCACGTGCGACCTGCGGGGCGCCGCGACCGATGCATGCTCCTCCTTGGCCGGGGGGCCCTCAACCGCAGGATCCAGGTCGCCGATCTGTCCATCGCCGACGTCGCGGTCGACGACGACTTCGTCACCCCTGGACATCCGGTCCTCCATGACCGACCAGGAGGCCAAGGGGCGAGCCCACCGGCATCCCGCCGACCACGACCCGCTCCTCGACCAAGTCGCGGCCGTGAGGAACTGCCTCACAGGCCTCCACGCCCTCGGCATCCGCGAAGGCGCGCTCTTCCGGGCCCTCACCTCCCGCGGCACCCTCCAGAACCGGGTCGTCGCAAAGGAACGCGGCGACTACGTCACCGGGGACGCCGTCAACGACTGGGTCCGAAGCTATGCCTGCCAGGGCCGACCGGGCCGTTGAGGAACGCCCACATCGCTTGCATGTCAGGCCGACCGCCGCCAGCGGCGTCCGTACGTACCGGACTTCCCGTCCCAACACCTTGCTCGGCGACGCCGCCATCTGCTCGGGGTGAGAGCATCACCGGCCAGCTCGATTCCAGCGCGAACTGACCTACGACGGACTGCGCGCCGCCGATGTCGTGGGCAGCAAGGGCGGGCGCCGCCCCGCGGTGGCGGCCGCGAAGACCGCCGACGTACGCGCCGCGCACCTGGGCGGCCGGTCCATCGCCGCCCAGGTACGCGGCCACCACGTCAGCCGCGGGGCCATCTGCACGGCCGTCGGCGACCTCCTGCCCTACCACACCGCCAGCGTTGAAAACGCGCTCGCTCCGGAACTTCCGGTCACCCTCGATATGCCGGGCACGGTCGCCGACTGCCTCCGCATCACCGAGCTGGAGCCCGCCGAGCGTGCCACGCTCGACCAGGGGCCGTACGGCGCGGCCAGGGCTACACCCTGCGGACAGCACCGCCTCCCCCGTACACCGAGGGCTCCTCGCCCGCTGCCAGCCGCTCGATGGCGGCCAGGGGCCTCCCCGCGGTCCCTCTCAAGCTCCACCGTCGTGCGGTGCGCATGGTCGCCGAGGTGCGCGACGACTACCCGAACGAGACGGCCGATCTGCAGGCGGTGACCGAGAAGCTCCGCATCGGCTCCCGCGAGGCGCTGCGGAACTGGCTGAAGCAGCACGAGATCGAAGCGGGCACGCGCCCGGGCACGACATCAGAGGCGCGTCGAGCCGATCTGCCGGCTGTATCAGTCCGAAAGATGCCGGACGGAGTGATGTGCGCTTAGATTGTGGAAGGTCCGATCAAAGGACGGGAAGACCGGTGTGGTGTGCATCCCCACCCGGCACGCGGAGTCCCCTATCAGGTGGCCTCTACAGCAGTCAGTCGACCCCAGGCTCAAGCCCTCCTCCGTAGGGAACGAGGAATCGCTATGAACTCCGTACGCATTCGTACCGTTGCCATCACAGTGGCAGCGGCGCTCAGCCTTCCTCTGTCGCTTGGCATAGTGACGGCCCAGGCATCGTCCTCCGACTCGTCGCCGAGTGCCACCAACGCAGCGTCGCCGTCAGCGAGCGAGCAACCCTTCGGTCCAGGCTGTTCCAGCCTGCCGCAGAGCGGCAACGGAAGTGCCGCACAGATGGCGCACGAGAACGTCACCACCGCGGTGAACAACAACCCCAACCTGTCCATGCTGGCCGACGCCATCAAGAAGACCGACCTGGCGAACACCCTGAAGGGCCTCAAGGGCAGCACTGTATTCGCACCCACCAACGACGCGTTCAACAAACTCGGCACCGCCAAGAGAGACGCGATTCTCAACGACAGTGCTCAGCTCAAGAAGGTGCTGACCTACCACGTGGTCGAGAACAAGAAAATCACCAAGGCGGAACTGCCCCACGGCACGTTCACCACGCTTGAAGGCAGCACCCTCACCACCTCCGGCTCAGGTGACTCCTTCAAGGTCAACGGCAGTGTGCCGATCGCCTGCGGCAACATCCCCACGCAGAACGCGGCCGTATACATCGTCGACGGTGTTCTTGTCCCGCCGACTGCCACTCCGTCGACATCGCCATCCGCATAGGTCCTGCTCGGTGCTCGGCCGCTACCGCTTCACCGCCTCCACCCCGGCCGCCGGCGGACCTGGACCCGTCGGCATCTGATCGACGGCATACGGTGGCGGACGCGGACCCGGGCGCCCTGGCGTGACCTGCCGGAACGCTACGGGCCGTGGCCCCGCCGAAAGGGAGCCCGCGGCTCGGGTCTTCCGGCAGCGATCGCACCTTCCGGTTCCCCGAGAACCCAGCCCGCTGGTGACCTTGTGTGATCGCCGGAGACGTATGGGGTCCATGCTCCGCAGGTCTCGCTACGGAGCCTGGTGGTGGTCGATACCGTCGATCATGTTCGACACCGAACTGACAGGCGCCCTGGCACCATGGATTGGTGCCCGCACCCTTCGAACGTCCTGTCATCAGGCAGCGGAACCTGGCCATGTTGCTGCTCGGCCTGGCAGGCAACCCCTCCGCACCACCAGAGGCTCTTGTTCGCCTCGCGGCGGCGAACATCGATCGAACCGAGCTCGCACGGCGCCGTGACCTGCCCGCGCAGGCCGCGGTGATCCTTGCCGACGACAAGGATGCGAACCTGCGGTCGGAGCTGGCTGCGAATCCGAATCTCCCCGCCGAGGTCCAAATCGTCCTCGCCCGAGACGTCGACGCGCAGGTGCGTGGTCGGCTGGCTGAAGGTGCCGAGTACTTCACCACCGTCGGCGTGCACGCACGTCGCTTCCCGGGGCCGTTGTCAGACGACGTCTACGAACTACTGGCCCGAGACCCGGAGCCGAAGGTCCGCCGTGCCCTGGCGTTCAACCGCCACCTACCAGACGACATTCGGGCCAGGATGCTCGACGACGACGATGCGCGAACGGCCGCCATCGCCGCCGCCGAGTGGAACCCTGCGCCGACCGCCCGGATCAGCGAACTGCTTTCGCGGGCCACGGGAGCCTTCGGCCGGGAGCTGCTCTTGCTCCGTCTGGACGGTCCGCTTCCCGCCGAGGCCGCCCGTGGCATGCTCGCCGACATCGACTCCTCCACAGACCCGGCGAACAGCGCGGGTCTCCTGCGACAGATCGCCGCGACCGCCGTCCTGGACGCCGACCTGACCGGCCGCTTCCTGACGGACCCGCCGCTGCGCGCCGCGGTTGCAGCCAATCCGACACTGGACCCCGAGCATGTCGCCGCTCTGGCACACCATCCCGACAACCAGGTCCGCGCTGCAGTCGTCGCACGCCGCGGCCTCGATCCGGCGCTACGGGAATCGGTATCGGTCGAGTACGACGACCGCAGCAGCGGCAACGCCGTCGAGTGGCTGCTGGCCGAAGACATGTCCGAACCCGATCAGCTCGCCTTCGCGCGAAGCAGTCATCAAGTCTTCCGGAAGACGCTGGCCATGCGCACCGATCTGTCTGACGAGGCCGTCGGGATCCTCTCCGCCGACGAGAGCTTCGCCGTGCGACTGTTCGTGTGCGAACGCCAGCCGAACGCACCCGGCTGGCTGCTGGCACACATTGCTGCCGGCTGGAAGAGCTACAGCCGCTGGGACATGCTCGCCCACAAGAACTTCCCCGCCGATGCCGCCACTGCCCTGGCCCGCTCCGACGACCCGCATGACCGGGTCGTCGCCGCAGCACATCCCGGGCTTCCGTTCGAAACGATCGAGGCGTTGCTGGCCGACGACACCGACTACGTGCGACGTCGAGCAGCGACCAACCCGTCGCTCCCAACCGACCGGCTGATGACTCTCCTCGAGGCCGACGAGCCGGCCGTCGTCTCCGGGGCAGCCGCGAATCGGACGCTCCTCGTCGTGACGATGCACCAGGTGCTCGATCAAGCCCGGCTGTGAGGATGTGACGCCTGTTGACGGGTGTGGTCTACTCGTGGGCCCTCGTATTCAACTGTCGTCACGTCCCCCGAGAAACCGCCGAAGTTCTCCGCCATCACTGCACTCGACCAACTCCTCGACAGGCTGGGCGCGGCACGGCCCGTGGGCGTCAGCTGCACATGGTCTGTGGCGAGCTGGACCGGGCGCTGGAGCGAGGCGCGCTGCCGGTCAGTGCCGGCTGCGCGAACGTCTGCCCACGGTCGGCTCCGTACCAAGAATCAGCTCGCGTCGGCCCAGGTGTGGGTGGCCCAGTACTCGAAGCTCGTCCAGGGGATCTCTGGGTGAGCATCGTGCAGTGCGGGGATGTCGACCCGGTATCCGGGGCCGTTGAGGAACGTCCACATCGCGTGCATGTCAGGATTGCCGACCGCAGCCAGCGGTGTCCGTACGTGGTGGACTTCCCGTCCCAGCGCCTTGCTGAGCGACGCCGCCATGTGCTCGGGGGTGGGAGCATCGCTGGCCAGCTCGATGCGCTGCCCCACGTAAGGAGCGGGGTTGAGCATGACTTCCGCCGCGAACGCACCGAGGTCGGTACGGGCGAGCTGCTGCAGAGGCCGGTCCGGAGGCAGCGGCAGGTCGAGAGATCCGTGCAGGATGCGCTCCTGGCCACCCAGCGCGTTGTCGAAGAAGTAGGTCGGCCCCAGGACCGTGTAAGGCACGTCCCCGGAGGCCAGGTCTGCCTCGATTCGCGCCTTGCTCTCGAAGTGCGGTACCCCGCTGTCCTGGTCGGCTCCTGCCACGGAACTGAACACAAGGTGCCCGATGCGCGCCCGCGTCGCGGACGACAGGATCGCGCGCCCCTGGCCCACCTCCGCCTCCAGCCCCGCCTCGAAGGGGGTGGTGAACGCGAAGACACTGGCCACTCCGCGCATGGCCGCGACAAGGGAGTCCTCGTCGCTCAGCGAACCTGCCACCACTTCGACACCACGTCCGGCCAGTTCACGCGCTGCTCCACGTTCCGGATCACGGACCATGACCCGGATCCGGGCCCCACGGCCCAGCAACGCGTCCGTCACGGCCCTGCCCTGACCGCCGGTTGCCGCCAGTACCAGTACCGGTGCGTCGACCATCGAAGCCTCCCTCTCTCATCGGTATCTGCGCAGCCCGTCAGCGGGCCCAAGGCAATGATCAGCCGCGATCGACCGCATCCGCTTCAGGGACGCACCGAAGGGCCGGAAAGTGCGCTGTCAGGCATGTGATGTACGCCCGCAGTCATACGGCCCCTCTGCTGCGGACCCGATCCGCCGGTAGATCTGCTCCCAGGTACCGGTGCGCTGCACCGGATGAACAGGTTACGCATTCGGCAGCCGGCTGAAGGGGCGTCGAGGGCAAAGGGAACGCACCCAAGGGTTGTGCCCACCACGGTCACGAGGAGTTCCAGCACCGGTGGCGGCCTGGGCACTCGCCGCCTCGGTCGGGTCGACGAGGCGATCACCGTGCTGATCCTGCCTCTCGGGTGCGCAACG
>Ga0164308_10002081_pt1 | contig 10672 bp, 9 predicted proteins | sample Whisoiple_246_MG_FD_109983 | JGI IMG/M metagenome (GOLD analysis project Ga0164308, IMG submission 109983) | Soil microbial communities amended with fresh organic matter from upstate New York, USA - Whitman soil sample_246_MG | ecosystem: Environmental > Terrestrial > Soil > Unclassified >... | reverse complement strand
TCCTGCAAAGGATGTGTATCAGTTAGAGATAAAGATCAAGGCCTTACAGAGAACAGGACAAGCTGTACCAGATTTATCTAGAAATGGAATTGCTAGAGGGTATGTAGTAGTTCCAGAATTTCCATCGGCAATTGCAGAAACACTTGCTATGCTGGGAGCTTTGTCTGTATCCATGATAATGGTTCGAAAAATAGACACTAAGAAAGAAAAGAAAGATGGATAGATGCACATAGAGTATATGAGGCTAAAAACACCTGCTGATACAAGGTTTGACAGCCAGTTCTGAATTAACGAACTGTAAAGTGAGATAGAATAAAATTTTGTAGGCTCGACTATTACCTCCTACCCCTCTCTCTGTCTCCTAGAAGGATAAATTTGGTCAGTAGATCCCCAATATGTGCAATTCCAATTAATGGATCTTTGTAAGCAACAGTTCACTAACTGCTTTTGTATATATTTCAAAAGCTATTCTTTCATATGAGGATTCAATACTCTTACGTTCATATCTTCTTGCCGTCTTTACAATTAACTCAGATAATCGCTCAGCCAGGTTATTGGTAATTTCTGGATTCTGATCAATTTTAAATGACCTCTCCTTTAACATCAGTACAGCAATAAGGACTCTCGCTCTTTCCAAGCTCACCGGGGAGAAATACCGTGAAATGTTTTTAGGTAATGAATTAAGATCGTACACAAACAGATATGCTACACTCGTGAAGAATATTTGCATAATTCTATGTCTTTCAACCTCTCTTTTTGCTATTGTAACTAATTTCTTTGACCTTAATATCTTGATATGATGATTAAGCGAGGCACCAGACAAACCCAGCTCGTTGGCCAGCTGAGCTTGAGTCATTGGCTTCTGTCTTAGTAGATTCAAGATTGCTCTTCGCATGGGATCAATTAGGACACTTGCAATTTTTGCATCATCTACAATATAAACCGCTTGCATTGATAAAACGATATCAAATCCAACTTAATAATATAATAACCTTGTTAGGGTGTTATCTCATAGATTTGTTTTATTATCATGTGGATCTAATTGTTACAAATATGATGACTGCATCAATATTTATATTTCATGTTGAGGATAGCCCCTGTTAACTTAGCGATAAAGCTATAGCTGTAAACAGTATCTCATATTCAATGAGTGTATTTGAACGTGAGAGAACATACATAGAGACAACATTGTTTGTGTTATTATAATTATATTTTCTAGGTCTAAGTAAGTTTCAGAAACACATCTAATGTAATCCAACTACTTGGAAAAGAGAGAGGAGGAAGGAGTCATGTCGCTATATAGAAATGGGTTCAGAGATTCAGTCCCAGACGGCTATACTGTGTAGAAGAGTAGCAGCTTTTCTAGTAGATGAAACCATGATGCAGATCCGTTCTGACCAGGCTTGGTTATGGGTTGCTGTTGTAGAACCAGTGCACAGACAAATTCTTGGAGTTTATGTACATCTCAAGACATAGGAATATGATGATTGTAGCTGAATCGTTCTTGCGAACGTTGATCAAGATTTATGGCAGACATATTGTATATTCAGATGGTTGGAACGTGGTACTCACAAATATATGTATATCATTTAGACTAGAGCCTAGATTACATTCGCCATATGAGAAAAGTATAGTTTGAAAGGACTGTAGAATATCTAAGGATAGAGAACCAAGCATTAATGATTATTATTCATATATAGAGCTGGATTATGATGCAAACCTTAGACACGTCCACAAATGGCTTATGGTGTCATATTTATGCACAATAGCGTTATAAAATCTAGTACTAAATTTGACAAGCTAAGGAGATAGAAGTATCTCTAAGTTAATAGGGCGTGAGGATAGGATGATAAACTATTCCTGAAGAGAAATTATGTTCATAACATTTATGGCACTAGAAACAAATTTGCTATTTTTATCTATTGTATTGCAGAAAGTTGAAGCAATAAAGGATCGTTTGGATGACCCAGATGTATTATATGGAAAGAAATAAGAATAAATTGATTCACTAGATTAGTTGGCATTACATGATATTAAAGCGACAAAAAATAATACAGAATACTATGAAAATGTTAAGGGCTAAATGCTTACCTAGTATCATGTTTATTCTGGTAACAATATTGTTGACCAATACTGTTGACTTTACACCTGAAAGCTTTATTTATCATCAAAATGCTGCTTTGTTACTTTTAGTACAATAACTATAATGTTTGATTATTAAATAATAAGGACTATGGTTTGTCGACGTACTACGAATATCCGTGATTTTATTGTGGCATCGAAATAGACATACTTGTTTATGACTTATCGATACTAACCGATGTACAAGATATATAAGAAAAGTAAGCCAAATGATGTCGATGTAAGTATTGCGAGATCATGATGTACAGACCTTTATAATAGGAATGCAGAATTCACTTCTCGTGATTGAACCTTCCGATAAACTCAAGGTTCATAGGCACCTGAAAGGTACTGAACCGCAAAGCGTAGTATTTGATCCTAACAATCCGAGCTGTGCATATTGTGGCACGTTTGGTAACGGTTTGTGGAGAACTAATGACGGAGGCCAGACTTGGACCATCATTGGAAAAGATGTCATCTCTAGTCCTTATATAATGTCTGTCTCGATAAGACAGGATCATAGAAATAAATCTAACAAAATATATGTAGGAACCGAGCCAAGTGCCCTTTATATTTCAAACAATGACGGGCATTCATGGGAAAAAATGGGTGCACTAAATAGTTTACCATCATCTACTTCGTGGAGCTTTCCGCCTAGACCTTGGACTCATCATGTACGTTGGATTGAACCAGATATAAACAATATTAACTATGTTTTTGTTGCAGTCGAAGCAGGAGCACTAGTCCAGAGTCATGATGGAGGCAGAACCTGGATGGACCGTGTCGAACAGAGCCCATATGACACCCACACTCTATCTACACATACAAAGGCGCCTGGCCGTTTGTACTCTTCAGCTGGTGATGGGTATTTTGAAAGCCTTAACTATGGGGAATCATGGAAAGAACTAACTAGGGGTCTTAGACACCAATACCTGTACGGACTTGCTGTTGATTCAGGTGATCCGAATACGGTGATTGTATCAGCTTCTTTTGGTCCAAGTACGGCATATGTAGTCGAGGATGCAGAATCGTTTGTATACAGAAAATCAGACGAGGAGGAAAACTGGAAATCTATTTCAAATGGTCTTCCTAAGCCTCATGGAACAACTATTGCAACTCTTGTTGCAAATCCAAAAGTTGCTGGCGAATTCTATGCTGTAAATAATCATGGGATATTTATCTCCCGTGACTCTGGTATATCCTGGGAAGGACTAGATATTCAATGGTCTAAGGAATATTATTCACAATGTCCTAGAGGGTTTGCGGTAGCGTATAATTGATAGTCTTAATTGCAAATATGGCTAAGATGGACAATAGAGATAAACAAAATGATGCGACACGCAAGAGGTAGATTAATGAATATAAAAGGAATCTTGTAATTGTTATGATATTTCTCGTTGTTACTTTTATTTCAGCTTATCATCAATACTAAAATTTACTGAAGTCTCTCTTGTAGTGCATCCATTAAAATTGCTTTACTCTCAATGGAAATATTCTTCAACACATATCATTTATTATTATTGAGGCAACTGGCTATTGAGCTATAAGATCATTTGATGAATCATTTAATCTGTTCCTTTTACTCTCTTTGATGTGTATGATGAGTTTTGCAGGTTTATAATTTTCCGCGACACAGATCCTCATTATATGTTGTATATTCTACACAAGATCACAATGACGCTGGAACATACATGATTATACTCTCAATACTTCGCTTTTGATAGGCCTTCCAGCATATTTAATTCGTAGAGCATTATTCCACACTCAGATTGCTACTAAAAGATAGTAATAGAAGAAGAAGACGGCCAATTATTACCTTATGCTACTATTATCAAAAATGAAAGTGTGCAGTATTCCTGCTTGTGTATCTATCATATCTGGTGATTAATATTTCTGACCTAGTGGTTGATATGATACTGCGTCATAGCATAAGTAATATGAATAAAGTCTTGAATGTATGATAAACAAAGCCTAAATTATCCAAATAGTCTATCGACTATTAAGACGTTTACTAGAATTAGTATATTGTAATTATTGGAATGGAAACCATAATGCAACACAACTATCAACATCTATATCCTTTATTTTCCATACGACTTATTATGAAAGCATTAGTATATCATGGTCCAAATAATGTACAGGTAGATGACAAACCCCGTCCTACTATACAAAGCCCAGAGGATGTGATTTTACGTGTCACAAGTACAGCATTATGTGGATCTGATCTTCATCTTTTTCATGGTACTGTACAGGGAATGGAACCAGGACAGACCTTGGGACACGAATTTATGGGAATTGTGGAAGAAGCTGGACCTGCAGTAGAGGAGGTAAAAATAGGAGATAAAGTAGTTATTCCATTTAATATTAATTGTGGACGTTGTTGGTATTGTAGACATGAGTTATGGTCCCAATGCGACAGATCTAATCCTAAAGGAGAAGTAGGAGGTGCATTCGGATATACTCAAGTCCTTGGCGGGTATGATGGAGGACAGGCGGAATATGTACGTGTACCGTTTGCAAATACAGTAGCAACATTAAAAGTACCTGAAAACATCAAAGCAGATGAACAAGTACTATTTCTAAGTGATATATTCCCCACTGGTTATTTCGGAGCGGATATGGCTAATATCCAGCCTGGAGACGACGTTGCAGTATTTGGGGCAGGTCCTGTTGGTTTCTTTGCAACCATGAGCTCATTTTTACGAGGAGCAGCCAGAGTATTTTCCATAGATCACTGGCCTACTCGTCTAGACAGGACAAAAGATTTAGGGGCAGAAATAATTAATTTTGATAATGAGGATCCGGTAGAAAGAATAAAAAAAGAAACCAGCGGAAAGGGAGCGATATGTATTGACGCAGTTGGATATGAAGCAGTAGGACATATAGGTAATGGTAATGGTCGTAGTAGTAAAGATGGATCAGGAAACAATAATAATAATAATAATGGTCATGATCATTCCAAAGTTTCAAAACCTGCATATGAACCAGCAAATCCATTACAGGTGATAAATTGGATGAGTCAAGCTGCAAGAAAATATTCGACCATCTCAATACCTGGAGTTTATGGAGCATCTTACGATCAGTTCCCTCTAGGGCAATTGTTTAACCGTGAGCTCCAGATCAGAATGGGCCAGTGCCCTGTTAAAAAATATAACGAGCAATTACTTCATCTAATTGAAGTAGGCAGAGTAGATCCAACAAAGATCATAAGCCATACCATGAAACTTGACGAAGCACCTGATGCATATGATATCTTTGATAAGAAAGAAGATGCAACCAAAATTATCTTTAAACCTTGATGCTATAGTGACAAAGTAAAGGAATTCTAGAGAAAGAATATGATATCAATGTATCGTGAGATTTCATACGTTGTAAACAGACCTCTAAAAACTGTGCAGCATATAAATTAAAATTAAATGTCAATTGATGTTTATACAACTTATTTCTGACACTGCTTTTTTGCACAGCGGTTTCCAATTTTAGGATACTCCATTTTCTGTTCTAAATTTTCTATTTTTTTAAGTTACTGTTGCGTCGCGTAGATATATAGCAGTATACTATTAGATATACTGATAGGTCATAACTTTGGAAAAAATTTGAAAATTCAGATCAATGACAAAGAATCTCTCGTAAAGATGGAACACTCCTGATTGCCTTGTTCAAGTCTTTTGGAAGCTACTATACAAGATAACTGCATTTGTTGATTTTATTATAGTCTCAAATCGCATATTAATTATATGTAGTTATGATTCCATATCTGAATAATACTCGCTCATTCAAAAATACATTATTACTTATTGGTCGGGCAAATATTTTCTATCTCGCCATATTAGAGGTTTTAATTTTTTAGGATGTATAATTAAAGGAAGAATACTGCTAATATATGCGACAAGAAGGAACATGGCTCCAACTGGCGACATAATAGCATATATGGGTGAGATCTTGAATACCCGAATTGCATTAACAGTCGAACCTACAAACAACCCTATACATGCAGATAAATTTAACAATAATGTTGTGAAGTGTATTTGGTATATTAGTGTAGCCTGATCCCTGATAGAATTTGTGCTATAAAAGCTATCAATAATGTAATTATCCAACATTGAGTCTGGAAGTTTCATAATACTCAAACTGTATGGTAGCATAACAAATGGTAGGACAGCCATAAAAAATATCGTTAATAAATCATAAATCACTCTTCTCCTCCTTTTCTTTCCATTCATATTAAGAAGCGCTGGCATTATTGTTCTGGCTATACCGTTCCATAATGTTTGGAGATCACTTGACCATAAAGCACTTAGGCTTTTATCCATTCGCAAACCCCTAATTTTATAGCCCATTTGCTTAGCTCTTATCCCAAGTGCCTCGTCTTCCCTGATATTACTACGAATCATTTTATAAGTTCCAATATTTTCAAAGGTTTTTCTTTTTATTACGATAAAGCATCCCATTAGACTAGCTGCATCAGATTTAGGATTGTTAATATCAGTTATATTATACCCGAAAAGGGTACCAATTAACTTCCATACTGGATTTACTATTTTTGACCAAAAATCTCGAAGCTCAATGAATGGAAAACCAGTGAGTACATCTAAATCTTCTTTCTCGAAATATGAGATAGATGAACTTATAGTATCGCTATTCATATAGAGTGTATCTGCATCAGTAAAAATTAATATATCTCCTTTACTGCAAAGATAGCCTTGTTGCGAGGCCCATGTTTTTCCAGTCCAGCCAAGTGGTCTATCCTTTATTAATGATACTATCTTTAATCTATTGTAACTCTTTTTATCACTTCTGCCATAATTAATTAATTTGAAATCATCTTTTTTGGATGATATCGTTACTGTTCCATCGCTGATTTTTCCCTTTTGAACGGAAGTTAAAATATTTGAATTGGTAGATAAGATATTATTAGAATTTAGATACGTTAATTCAGGATTCTCTTGCCACTGCTCATATTGTTGCTGAGATAGTGGCTTTTTGTCTTCGTTTGTAAGGCCGGATTGTATTTCCTGCATGATTTTGAGAGTGTTATCACTCGAATTATCATTAACTGCAATTATCTCTAATTTAGTGTAATTTTGACTGAGTAAAGACGTGAGACACCTTGTAATATGGTTCTGCTCATTCCTAGCAGGTATTATTATACTTACATGTGGCATATTTACATCATCGTGTTGAACTTCATCGTTAGTTTGACTCAATTTGCAGCAGGTTGAATGCGCTTTATTCCGACACCGATCTATGGATGGAGTGCGATAATAATTTCTAAGTAATATGGCAAATAGATATACCCAGAGTATATTTAGTGCTATTAGCACCACTGGTACCGTTAAGGTACTCGTAAAATAAAATGCGGAATTCATGAGGTTTATTGATTGAAGAAATGCCGCAAGTATTTCCAAATTAGTATCTAGTGTATGTTCATGGACCTTAAAGTATATAATAGATAAAATCCACTATTATAATTGTTAAATAAGGTATGGTAATTAGGGTAATTAAATCCTAGAAAGGCTGTTGTGTATATAGATTTTTTTCTATAATAGCATTCAGTTAGATATCTGATCTTTAAGCTTCTTCATTAGAACATCATTATATACATATCCTAATTTCTCGTAAAAAGGCATTGTGGATATCGAGCAGTCTAATTCGATTTTAGCACATTTCATTTGCTCAAATCCATATCGTGTAACAAATTCAACTAATCTTATGCCGATACCCCTACCTTGAAACTCCTTGAGAACAGCAACATCTTCGATATGCCCCACTCTATCTGCACTTCCTATCAACTTTGGTTCAACAAGAAGTGTACATGATGCGATAACTTTCCTTCCATAATTCTCGCTATTAGCAAGTGCAATAAATATGTGGTGCAAAGGGTTAGCAGCTATCTCTGTTTCATAAATAAATTTAGCAGTTTTCAGATCTGTTTTTACCTCAGCTAAACTTCTTAATACCTCCAGATATTGAGCGATATCTTGAACTTGAAGTTTACATATGGATATGGCAGTCATATATTACCTACTGTATCTAAACAAATCATGTATTTGAAACCATAAATTTCTTCCTTGATAAAATCATTGTATGTATTTAGGTAAGGTAATATGCTCTCTAGATCCTTATTATCTACTTGATCTTTCATTAATCTTTTCATTAATACATTTGATTTACCTCAACTAACAGTTATTTTACTGTTCCATAGGTCACATCACTTTTCTGATGCCTGAGATTAGCTAGGATTATAAGAAATTATAAGAAATTATAAGTTATAGCATCAGAAATTACCTACCTTAATATTCTATAAAATGTATATATAAATAATGACTAATATCGCTAAGAAAGTTAAGGATACACTAGGAGACGTCAAAGATAAGGCAGTAGGAACTTCTGAACACACAGGAGAAAAGGCAGAAAACTATGTAAAGCAAACAGAAAGTGATACTACTAGGGAGTATGAGGCAAATGAACCAATGTCGCCTGCAAAGATAAAAGAACACGAACCCACTGCGGTAAGGAGACAAGACAATACCTCAAGTTCTAGCTCTTCGTCGGGGCAAGATCCAAAAGAAAGATTAAGGAGAAGTGGAATGACAGAAGGAACAGCTGGTTCTACTGAAACTGGTGACCAGTACGAGCAGGGAGCAGCAGGGACAAATAAGTAACAGACAATTAGTTAACTAGTAGTGAGAATAAGAATAAGAGATTATTGTTTTTATTCGTATTAAATCTCTATTCCTGTATTTTTTGATGATTATTCTTTTCAAGGTCAGAGTTGTACTTTCCTTTCTGGCTTGAAGGTGAGCTAAATTGACTCTTCCTATATTCCCTCATTAAGGTGATTCATTTCAAGAAACATGTTTTGAATGAACTTCTTCCTCATTTATCAAAAGCCACAGATGCTTACCATCATATGCATCTGCTGTATACTTTGGAATCCAGAATTTGTCTTTCTTATTGAATCCTTCTCTAGACGAACATAATTATCAGACATATCTTTAATCTCTCAAATATCCTTTCTATCATTTGTTATTACTTTTTCTTATCTTTAAGTATCCATCAAAGTTAATATCCGCAGACCTAGTAATGAATGAATGTTTACTATTTCTAGATCTAGTCCAAAACGTGTTGATATGGGAGATGTCAAAATTGCCCTGACATATTCGAATCCGTCTACAATAATGAGAAATAAGAATAATTAGTATTAAATAACATCTTACCTAGACACTATTGCTGTCCTGGCACGCTGCCAGTAGAATAAGATATATCTGATTGTCTGGACATCACAGTGGCATTTAACTGTATACACAATTGACATAAGTTCATATCGAATCTCAAACTGCGGCTGTCAGTCAGATATCCTGACAGGATATTTTACTCATACATTTAAATAATCTAAGACTGCTACTAGATAGCAGTAACTATATAGTATTCGAGGATGAGAACGAATTATTATATAGAATGTTGCACGTGTCAAATATGCGTATAAGACATCTGCCGTCAATGGGCTCGGTAATCTCTTGTCTCAACCATCTCAAGTCCCAAAGACGGTAGCTCTTTCCTAATACGCCATAGGTCATATTCTATAGGATCTGTGCTCTGACAGATGCATTTCAATATATGTATCATCACTTGGAATTTACTCTGTACAAACGTAGTTTGCTCCAGGATTGTTTAGGCGAGTCCTGACGACAAATTGTTTATTTATGACTAATTAAATAGTTGCTTGGTTATTATTACATGATATTGGATGCCATCAGGTGCCTTCTAACACCAAGAAAGGACAAATGAATTACAATCTCCTAATAGAATTGAAAGTTAGAATGTCCTATTTCCTATCGGAGAATACAGTCATTTTGACTAATTCTGTTTTATTCCACTAAAAGTCATTCAGTACAATTAGTTTGATATAAATATTCCACATCTATATAATTGAGTGATATTCACATCAATCCTTCACATAAGTATGGAGCCAGATGAGTACCAGCGATCATTTTTCCATGTTCTTACCAGTCTGTAACCAAACTCAAAGCACTTCTAAAACGGTTAGGTGGGTCCTACATTCACTTTCTTTATGCAGCTTGATTTCCTTCCGCTTTATATTGATGACTATTAATAAAAATATATTGGCCTTTTGTCAAGCCGTATAATGTCCTTATATGCTGTTATATAACGACAAAGAAATTACTAATCATGATTGCTTATTATCGGTATATTCGGACTAGTAATTGTAACAGAAACACTGGTTGCGCGCTCGGAATTAGAATGGATGTCTAACGATGACGGGCTTTTACTCACTCTTTTTACCTTTCTGAGCAATAATATTTACTTGATAATGAAAATAAATGATATTGGGACTTAACATTAAAATAAGACTTGACTATGAATCTAGCTGTCAGTATTATAAAATGTCAGTTAAACTCATTAAATATCCATGGTATAACGCCTCAAACCAATAACAATATAAGCATTTAATATAATGTATAACATAATTAGGCATATCATATGGATAAAGCATATGTCAAAGACAAAGACTGGGAAGACGTAAAAT
>Ga0164308_10002080_pt1 | contig 10672 bp, 10 predicted proteins | sample Whisoiple_246_MG_FD_109983 | JGI IMG/M metagenome (GOLD analysis project Ga0164308, IMG submission 109983) | Soil microbial communities amended with fresh organic matter from upstate New York, USA - Whitman soil sample_246_MG | ecosystem: Environmental > Terrestrial > Soil > Unclassified >... | reverse complement strand
CTTCGGCGGGTTGAGCCGGACCCCCTGCGTGGCGGCATCGGTGCGCGACTCGTGACCGATGTAGCCGATCGCGCATTCGCCCCGGTCGCGTGCCGCGGCGACGAGGGTGGCGAAGGTGGCTTCGGCGTCCTGGAGGACGTACCTGCCGGCGGGTCGTAGGGACACGCCGGCGCCCTCGGGGGAGAACAACTCGTCGAAGACGGGTGCCAGATGACGGTTCTGTGCGATCTGCGCCATCAGAAGGCCCGTCAGCTTCCCACTGACGATCACGTCGGAACCCTTGTTGACGGACGCCAGGGGGCGGTTGCGGTCCTCCACGAGTTCGGTGACCAGGCGGACCTCGTGTCCGGTGCGTTCCTCAAGCAGCCGCAGGGCCAGCAAGGTGACCAGGGTCCAGTCGTCGGGACGGTCCGGTCCTTCCCCCTGGTCCGGGCCCAGGACGACCAGCCCGTCGTACGGACTGACGTCGAGCCCGAGAAGCGTCTCGGGCCGTGACAGCGCCGCGGACCGGAAACGCACGTCCGCCCCGCTCCTCTTCGTGTCCTCCGGCTCGGGTTGCCTCGGGCCGGGTACGGCGCTGTCGGTGATCACGTCCAGGACGGATCCAGGAGGGGCCGTACGCCGCAACTGGCCGACGACGAGCGGTGCCGTCCGGTTCCAGCCGAGCAGCAGCAACCTGGTCGGGCGGTCGGGTTCGGACGGGGCCGAGACGATCACCGACGGGTCGACGAGGTGGCGGCAGGACTCCACCCGTGTGCTGGCGTCGTCGCGAGCCAGCACGATGAGGCGGCTTCCCGGCACGACGACGGTGTCGGCCGGCGGGTTGAGCAGCGTACGGCCCTCGGGCGTGAGCAGCCCGACCACGCAGGAGTTCGGGTGGCCCAACAAGGTGGCGCCGAAGGAGTCCAGATGGAACGCCGTGCCGTCGGCGAGGTGGAACTCGTCGCCCGCGAAATCGAGAAGGTCACCGAGGACGACCGACAGACCTGGTCGGCCGACGCACTGCGCGATCAGCCGGGCCGTCACCGTGTCGGTCTCCAGCACCGTGCCGCGCGGGCCGGCGGCGAGCCGCGCAGGGGCCCGGTACCGGTCGTCGCGGACCGCTGCGAGCACCGGCGGCCCGTACGCGCCCGCACCGAGCACCGCGCGCAGAGCCAGCAGGATGCGCAGTACCTCGGCGTCGCCCGTCGGTTCCGCCGACGGCAGCACCACGACGGTCCTTGCCGTCCGCGGGCTGACGAGCGCGAGCACCTCCGGGTCACTGGCGGGACCACTGCGGCAGATGATCAGACCGCGTGCGGCAAGGGGGACGCGCGCGGTCAGCAGCCGCTCCATCTCGACCTTGTCCCGGTCCGCGAGGAGCACGATGGCCCGTGGCCGGTGCGGGGCCTGGGCGGCGACCAACTCGCTGACCACCGTGGTCACCTGGTCCGACCAGCCGAGCACGACGACGTGGTCCTGCTCCAGCACCGTGGACCGTCCGCGGCTCAGCTCGGCCATCCGCTCGGCCAGGCCCGTCGTGATCACTCCGACCAGGGTCGACACGCACAGCAGGGCGACCAGCCCGAGCACGGCCGAGAGCACCAGTCGGAGCGGTGTGCCGGATGCCGCCCCCAGACGCAGCGTCTCCGCACTGGTCCGCCACGCCGCGGTGAGTCTCCCCGACAACGACCTGGGCGATCCGGGATCCGTCCACACCAGCAACGTACTCACCGGCAGGACGACAGCCAGGCACGTGATCACGAGCCAGCCCATCAGGGTGCCGGTGGAACGGGCCAGCGTGCGGTCGAACAGGTAGCCCGCCCTGTCCCGCAGCGACACCCGTGGCCGTTCCTTCGCTGTTTCCACTGCCCCAACTCCCCTCGTACGCCGCCGCGCCCCTCGGTGGGTACGCCGCGACTGTCCCCCCACGCACAGTGCTGACCGGTGATCGGTGACACGCGGGGTTCGGAGCCCGGTTCATCCTTTCGTGCGGGTGAACCGGGCCGGGAAGCAGCGGAGGGAAGCGAGTTCCCGTCCGGGCGGGAACTCGTTGCATGGGAGCGGACGCAAAGGGCAGACGCAGTGCACACAGGCCCGCGGACGGGCCTGAAACGGAGGTCACGGTGCTGTCCCACAGACTGGAACGCGATGTACTCGTCATCACGATCGAAGAGGACCCGGGGGTCAGCGGGCGTGCCGGGCTGGCGACGGAGATCACGGAACTCGTCCATGCCTACCGGACATCACCCGTGCTGCTCGTCATCGACCGGGCGGCGAGCACGCCCGCTACCGCCAGCGCCGTCCTGCGCGCCCACCGGCAGGTCGGCGAACTGAACACGCTGTTGTCGGTCGCCACCCAGGATGCCGCCACACGGCGCCTCCTGGAGGACAACGCCGACACCTGCGGGTCAAGGCTGGTCGTGCATACGCACGTTGACGTCGCGCTCGACACGGCGTACGTCTCCGCCGCCTGAGCGCACGCTCCCGGTGTGCGCCGGACAGCCGCACGCAGAGGTCCACGAGGGCCCTGTGTCAACCGTAGAGAACCGGATCCCCTCGGAACGGGGCTCCGCTGCCTGAGGAGGCTCCGCGACCCATGAGTGCATCGGTCAAGACAAAGTCCAGGTCCAGGGTCTACCTGTCGCTCGGCACCACGGCTTTCGGCATGCTGAGCGTGGTGAAGCAGGCCCAGCTCGCACGCAAGGAGCACGACACCCTCCGCCTGGTGGACGCCGTGATATGCACGGCCAAGACGGTGACGGGCCTCGCGGTCCTCTACCGCGAGCTCAAGAACCTGGGCGACGAAGACGTCCTGCTCGGCTGAGTGATGACGGCTCCCGGCCGAGGCACGGTCGTCGGACGCGGGCTCTACCCCGCCGACGGATCCTGGCGCGCCACGCGGTAGCGGAGGTGGACCACCCGTGAGTGGAAGGTGCGGGTCTCCACGAGTTCGAGATCCACCCGGCGCTCGCCCCGCGGAAAGAACGGAATGCCGCCGCCCACCAGTACCGGGTGTACCGTCACCCGGTACTCGTCGATCAGGTCCGAGGCGGCCGCTTCGGCGGCGAGAGCCGCTCCCCCGATCGCGATGTCCCCCTCCCCCGGCTCGGCGCGCAGGCGCTCGATCTCCTCCACGAGACCGACGGAGGCCAGGCGGGCGTTGCCCCGCACCTCTGACAACGTGGTGGAGAAGACCACCTTGCGCAGCGGATTCCAGAGCGCCGCCCACTCGAGCTCGGTGGCGTCGAGCGACGAATCCTGCCCGGCGGTCTCCCAGTAGAGCATCGTCTCGTAGAGCCGTCGGCCCAGCAGATGGACGTCGACCTCACGGATCTCGTCGATGAAGAAACGAAAGACTTCCTCGTCCGGCACCGTCCAGTCGAAGCCGCCGTCCGGGCCGACGATGTAGCCGTCGAGCGACGCGTTCATCGAATAGACCACGCTGCGCATCGGAAGTCCTCCTCGGTGACGGGTTCGACATTACGACTGCCGAACCCCGCAGGACTCATCGCGACTCGCCGGACTCCGGAGGCGAGTCACGTGGCCCGGCGCCTGTCCCGGGGCCGGACCCTCGTCGTGCGTGAGGGCTTCAGCCGGTGGCGAGTTCCATCAGGACACCTCACACCGGCATCGCCTCCGGCCGGCTGCGTGCCCGCGCCGTCCGCCCGTCGCCACTCGGCTCGACGGGACGCCGGAGCCCCGGCCCGGGGACCGTGGGCCGGGGCTCCGGCGTCCCGGTGCGTCAGTTCAGTGCGACGGGGGGCGGCGTGCCGTAGAAGGTGAGTGGCGGCCAGCCCTTGGACTGGGCCAGCGCCGACAGCGCCTGCGCCACCTCCAGCGGAGTGATGTCCTGCGCGGACGGATAGCCGTTCGGCTTGTCCACGCGGATCTTGAAGGTCAGGTCCATCATCAGGTCGCTCTCGGCCATACTCGCGTCCGCCCGGAAATCCGTCCCCTCCATGAATTCGGGCGTTGTCGTCGTCGCCGCCTCGTCCCTTTCCGCGGCATCGGCAGCAGCTGCGGTGGACGCGAACACCGCTCCTGCAGCGGCCGTCCCCGAGTAACCCAGCAGCTTGCGTCGGGATATGTCCGACACGATCCCTCCCCCTGTCGATCTCCCGGCCACCCGGGAGCCGAGCTCGATCATATGAACGAAGGATCTGTCGCGAAGGAACTTCGCGGTCATTTCCTCGGCAGGTACCGGAGCCCACCGCTCCGGCTGCGGTGGGGGCACCCCCGCCACACGCCGGAGCAGGCATCCCGGACCCGCAGGCCCCGAGACGGTGGCCGCGCGGCTCCGAGGGGCGTGCGGCCGCTTCCGGGCGAGTGCCACAGCGCGCGCGACCCGGTGGTGCCGCATAGCGTGGAGGGGCCAGGGCCACCGAGGCCGATGACGCGCACGGGGCGGAAACCTGTGAAGCCCGAACTCAACTACAGATCGTTGTTCGCCGCGACGCCCAGCCCCTATCTGGTGCTGGCGGCGGATCTCGTGATCGTCGACGTCAACACGGCATATCTGCGGGCGACCCGCCGCACCTGGGACGACCTGGTCGGCCAGCACGTCTTCGATGCGTTTCCCGACAACCCCGCCGACCCGAACGCCGACTGGGTGCACAACGTGGAGGCGTCGTTCGGGCGGGTGCTGGCGACCGGCAGGGCGGACGTCCTGGCCATGCAGAGGTACGACATCCCCGTGGTCGCCCGGCCGGGGATGTTCGAGGAGCGCTGGTGGTCGACCGTGAACACGCCCGTCCTCGACCCGGACGGCCGTGTCGCGTGGATCATCCACCGGGTGGAGGACGTGACCGCGTTCGTGCGGGCCCGCCGGACCTCCAACCGCGGATCGGGCGAGCAGCTGACCGAGCGGGAGGAGGGCATGGAGGCCGAACTGTACATCCGGGCCCGTGAACTGCAGCGTCTGAACGAGGAACTGCGGGCTGCGCACGGGCGGGAGCGGGAGGTCGCGGTGACGTTGCAGGAGTCGATGCTGCACTCCCCGGACCTGGCTCGCCACAAGGATGTCGCGGTGCGGTACCTGCCCGCGATCGGCTCCCTGAACGTGTGCGGCGACTGGTACGACACGGTCGACCTGGCCGACGGACGGTTCACCGTGGCCGTCGGTGACGTCGTCGGTCACGGGCTGGAAGCGGCCACCGTGATGGGTATGCTCCGGAGCGCGCTGTCCGCGGCCAGCCGGGCGGTGACCGGGCCCGCGCAGGCCCTCGAGGTACTGGGCATGTACGCCCGCTCCGTCGACGGCGCACTCGCGACAACCGCGGTCACGGTGCTCGTCGACGTCCGGTCGAAGCTGTTGGTCTACTCCAGCGCGGGACACCTTCCGCCGGCGCTGCTGCACGGCGACGGCACGTACGAGCTCCTCGAGAACGCCACCGATCCTCCCCTGGGCGCGCGCCCTGAGCACGTGCCGCGCCCACAGGCCAGTGCGGCCTATCGCGGTGGCGACACGCTGATCCTGTACACCGACGGGCTGATCGAGCGCCGTGAGGAGGACATCGACACCAGTCTGGACCTGCTCAGGAAGGCGCTGGTCGGCATGACCGACCTCTCTCCTGACCGGCTGGCGGACACCCTGCTGGCGCGGCTCGGCGTCGCCGGGGGCGGCGACGACGACATCGCCCTGGTCGTCGTGCGGCTCTGAGAGGTTCCGGACCGGAGTGTCCGGACAGCCGCGGAAGGTGCGAGCGGGCTGCCCGGAGCCGGCGAGCCGTGCCGGGGTACCGGGTGGTCGTGGTCCGCCGCCGTACACGGCGGACCAACCGGACGCGGAACGGTCAGACGGGGACGACCGCCCCGGTCCGCATCCAGCCCCGTCCGTCCGCCGCCGCGTCCGTGGCGACCAGCACGTAGCCGTACTCGTTCCAGGACGCGCCCTCACAGGTCGACGCGCCGACGATGTCACCGGCGTACTTGGTCTTGACGACGACGCTGTTCGGATTCGGGTTCTCGTACACTCCTGCGGTCGGCCAGACGACTTTGTACTGGCAACCCGCCTGCGCCGAGGCGTCGGCGACCGGGCCGCCGAGGAGCACCCCCGCGAAGCCGAGCACAGGGGCCAGGACGGCGGCGGCAAGACGGTTCATGCGCATGATGGGGAGCGCTCCCGGGGAGTCGACGGCATGTCAGGCACATGATGACAGGCTCGGAGTGCGTCCGGGCGACAGGCTGCGGCAGGCGCCGCGGACAGGTCCCGCACGGGACTCCGCGGACGCCGCCCGGGTCAGCCTCCGTGAACGGTGAGCCGGTAGCCCTCGGGGCCGGTGAACGAGAACACCGGGCCGAACGGGCTGTCCTGCAACGGTCCGACATCCTCCGTTCCCGCCGCCACCAACTGCTCGCGCAGCATCGCGGCGTCGGTGGTCCGCAGCCACAGCGCCACGCCCGTGCCGGGAGACGTGACTCCGTCCAGATCGACCCCGGGAAGCGGCTCACGGACGGCGAACGGGATCGGCGAGGTGGCGAACACGACCGCGTGGGCCGGCGCGGCGGGGGCACGCCGCAGCCCGAGCCGCTCCTCGAAGAACGCGGCTGCGGCGGGCACGTCCTTGACCTGCAGGGCGATGAAGTCGGGGCCTTCGACGGTGGCGGTCACGGGGTCTCCTCGATAGGGCGCCGGCACGGGACGCACCGGCGAGGCATGTCAGGACTTTGACATGAGTGACTGTAGGCATCGCGTGACCGACATGTCAAAATGCTGACATGGAAGATCGCGAGACCGTACCTCCGCCCCATCCCGCGCAGGACATCACCGAGCACGTGGGATACCGCCTCAAGAAGGCAGCCGCCGCCCTGCGCGGGGCCATGGACAGGGCCCTGCGCGAACACGACCTGACCGTCCCGCAGTACTCCTGTCTGGAATTCCTCGACGAACACCCCGGAATGTCCAACGCCGATCTGGCGCGCGGCACCTTCGTCACCCGCCAGTCCGCCAATGTCGTCCTGCGCGGCCTCAAGGACGCCGGCCTCATCACCCAGGCGACCAGCACCGACCACGGCAGGGCCCTGCCCATCCACCTCACGACGGCAGGGCAGCAGCACCTGCACGCGGCCCGCGGTGCGGTCTACGCCATCGAGGAGCGCATGATCGGAAGCATCCCCGCGCGGCGGCTGACCACCCTTCTGGCCGACCTCGACTCCATGACGGAGGCACTCGACGGGTGAACGCCGCGGAGACGAAAGCCGGTCGCCGTCGGCCTGCCCGGATCACGGCCCGGCCGACGGGCGACACCGGCGGAGGCCGCCGATCCGAGCCCGCTCGCTCCACGGCTCCTCGCAGGCGTCGCCGTTCCCTGGTACCGGTGCCCCGTCAGGCCAGCGCCGGCTCGCGTTCCGTACCGGCGGTCACCCGGGGGGCGGACGGGACTTCCCGCCAGTAACCGCAGAAGTAGATCCGCTCCTTGTCGACCCCTCGCTCGTTCACCAGATAGCGCCGCACGGACGTGGCAAGGGCGGACTCGCCGGCCACCCAGACGTACGGCGTACCGGGCGGGAAGGCCAGGCCGCGCAGCGCCTCCACCGTTCGGGACCCGCGAGCGCCGTGAGCGTTCGAGCGGTACAGCCAGTTCACCTCCCCGGCCAGGTTCAGCACGTCCTGGTCGTCCTGGACCTCGAGAAACGCGTGAACCGGGGTACTGGCTCCTTCGAGCATGGACGCGATCGCGGGCATGGCCGTCTCGTCACCGATGAGGAGCTGCCAGTCCGCGTCGCCCGCCCGGTAGCGCGCTCCGTCACTGAGGACACCGATCCTGTCGCCCGGCGCCGCGGTACCGGCCCAGGCCGAAGCCGGCCCGCTGTCCCCGTGCAGCGCGAAATCGATGTCGATACGCCGACGGGCGTGGTCGATGCGGCGCACCGTGTAGTTGCGGACCACCGGACGCCGGTCGGCCGGCATCGCCTGCAGTTCGGCCCACCAGTCCGAACCGGTCGGCAGGGGCAGATCATCGCCGACCGGAAGGAAGAGCCGGACCAGGTGGTCGGGGCCGACGTAGTCGAAATCGCCCACGTCGTCACCGGTCAGCGTGATCCGGACCATGCGCGGCGCGAGTCGGCGCACCTCGGTGACCGTCACGTACATGGGCCGCTGAGGTGGCACCGGACGGACTGCAAGCGATTCGGACATCGAAGGACCACTCCCCACAAACAAGCGACACCGTAATTAGGTTAGGTTTAGCTTAGTTGCAAAGATCCGAACCGCCACACCGCCCCCGGGCCGTCGATGCCGCCCCGGAGGACGCAGCGCCACCTGTGAGGCCACGGACGGAATCCGACCGGTCCACCGCGCGGGACCGGACCTCCTGTGGCGGGAACGTGCCCGCGAGCGAAGCGCCTTGGGCCGGAGCCTGTTGCCGCCGACGCGTTGCGCGTACCCTCCCACCAGCCGCCGGCGTGGGCGGGTACGGGCCGCGGGGAGAGCTTCCGTTCTCCAGGTGTACGGCGTGGTGTCACGAACCCACCCCCCTCCGGTACCCCGGGACCGCTGTCCTTGGGTCGCCCCTGATCCCCCCACCACCCAGAGGTCGCCACCCATGACAGAGCTCGACCGTCGCAGGTTCCTGCAGATAGCCGGAGGCACCGCCGCCTTCACGATGCTGAACGAGAGCATCGCGAGGGCCACCGCCATCGCGGCACAAGGCAGCACGGGAACGATCCAGGACATCGAGCACATCGTCGTCCTCATGCAGGAGAACCGTTCCTTCGACCATTACTTCGGGTCACTGAAGGGGGTACGCGGCTTCGGGGATCCGAGGCCGGTGCTCCAGGACAACGGCAGGTCCGTCTTCCACCAGTCGAACGACACGAAGGACGTCCTGCCCTTCAACCCGCAGGTGGCCGACCTCGGGATGCAGTTCCTGGAAGGGCTCGACCACGACTGGGCCGGCGGCCACCAGGCCTACAACAACGGAAAGTACGACAGGTGGGTACCGGCCAAGACGGCCACGACCATGTCGTACATGACGCGGAACGACATCCCGTTCCACTACGCCCTCGCCGACGCGTTCACCGTGTGCGACGCCTACCACTGCTCGTTCATCGGAGCCACCGATCCCAACCGGTACTACCTCTGGTCCGGACACACCGGAAACGACGGCACGGGCGGCGGCCCCGTGCTCGGCAACCAGGAAGCCGGTTACAGCTGGAAGACCTACCCCGAGCGACTGGAGTCCGCCGGGATCTCGTGGAAGGTCTACCAGGACGTCGGCGACGGTCTGAACGCGGCCGGGTCCTGGGGCTGGATCAACGACGCCTTCCGCGGCAACTACGGCGACAACTCCCTGCTCTACTTCAACAGCTACCGCAACGCCCAGCCCGGCAGCGCCCTGTACGAGAAGGCCCGCACCGGCACCGACGTCAAGGCGGGCGGCACGTACTTCGACAAGCTGCGCGCGGACGTGACCCGCGGGACGCTCCCCAAGATCTCCTGGATCGCCGCACCCGAGGCCTTCAGCGAGCACTCCAACTGGCCCACGAACTTCGGTGCCTGGTACATCTCCCAGGTCCTGGACGCGCTCACGGCGAACCCGGCGGTGTGGGCGAAGACCGCCCTGTTCCTCACCTACGACGAGAACGACGGCTTCTTCGACCACGTGGTCCCGCCGTACCCGCCGGCTTCCTCGGCGTGGGGACTGTCCACGGCGGACGTGTCCAAGGACCTGTATCCGGGGGGCGGGAACTACGCGGCCGGCCCGTACGGGCTCGGCCCCCGCGTGCCGATGATCGTCGTCTCGCCGTGGAGCAAGGGCGGCTACGTCTGCTCCGAGACCTTCGACCACACCTCGGTGATCCGCTTCATGGAGAAGCGCTTCGGAGTCCGGGAGCCCAACATCTCGCCGTGGCGCCGCGCCGTCTGCGGGGACCTGACCTCGGCCTTCGAGTTCGGCCGCGCGGACGCGGCTCCCCCGGTCCTCCCTTCGACCGCCGGATACACGCCGCCGGACAGGAACCGCCATCCGTCCTACCACCCGACCCCGCCGCCCACGGGCGCACTCCCCAGGCAGGAGGCGGGCTCCAAGCCGACCCGCGCCCTCGGCTACAGCCCGTACGTGGACGGCCGGGCCACCGTCTCCACCGGGAAGTTCACCCTGACCTTCGCCGGCGGCCCGACCCTGGGCGCCCACTTCCACAGCACCTCGGGCAACCGCACGGACGGCCCTTGGCCCTACACGGTCGAGGCGGGCAAGACCCTCTCGGACACCTGGAGCACCAGCAGCTCCACCGGTAACCGGATCGACCTGACGGTCTGGGGCCCCAACGGCTTCCTGCGCACCTGGCGTGGCCCGGCGAAGACGGGCGGGCCCGAAGTCACCGCCCGCCATGTGAGCACGAGCGGCAACCTGACGCTCAGCATGACCAACTCCGCCTCGGCCGCCGTCAACCTGACGGTGACCAACACCTACGGTGGAGCGCCCCAGACGTTCAAGGTCAATCCCGGTGCGACCGTGACCCACACGGTCGATCTGCGGGCCGGCGCCCGCTGGTACGACGTCGAGGTCGTCTCCGACGCGGACCCCGCCTTCCTGCGCCGGTTCGCCGGGCACGTGGAGAACGGCTTTCCGGGCGTCTCCGACCCCGCGCTCAGGACACTCTGAGACGACGGTACCGGCGGTGCGTCCCGCCCTTCGCCGGGCGGGACGCACCGCCGGCCAGGACGCGCGCTGCGCGGCGGCGCACGCCT